>Ga0105239_10006166_pt1 | contig 13952 bp, 9 predicted proteins | sample KBSC44metaG_FD_92761 | JGI IMG/M metagenome (GOLD analysis project Ga0105239, IMG submission 92761) | Corn rhizosphere microbial communities from Kellogg Biological Station, Michigan, USA - KBS C4-4 metaG | ecosystem: Host-associated > Plants > Roots > Rhizosphere > Soil | place: Michigan, USA... | reverse complement strand
TTTAAAGCATCGGCCATTATTTTTTCTGCAACAGCATTACTTACCCCGCAACCGATATAAGTAGCTATGCCCTTACCACTTTTATTTTGTGTAACGGCAGCGTACTTGCCCCAAACAGGATGTTCGTAATAAGCGAGTACAGAGGCTGTTGAAGGGGTGATGAGTTCCATCCATGCATTCACTTTATTATCTTCATCACTCACTCCGAAAGGATTGCCTTTAAACGATACATTTTGAGGAATGGTGAACTCGTTGTAATAAATGCCGCAGGCTTCATTGATAATACCCGGCTGGTGACTGTTTCGCACTTTTACATATTGATCAGAAAAACCACTCTTGAAGGTGTATACAATATGGCCGCCATTTTTTACAAAGCGGTTCAATCTTTCCAGTAAACTATCGGGTGCAGCATATAAAGCCGGTACAACAAGTAATGTATAATTTTCAATATCAGGGCTTGTAGGATCAACAAAATCAACACCCACATTCATGTTATACAAAGCATCGTATAAATTACGCAATATGTCGTTATAATCAGTGCCGCGTAGTCCAAACTGGTTGAATGCAGTCAATGCTTCATTACTAAAAAGAAAAGCTACTTTATTTGATTTTTTCAAGTTGATTAAATGCGGACTCAGTCGGTCAAAATCCTTGCCTATGGTCTTTACTTCATTATACACTTCATTAGGTTCAAGGTCATGGCTTAACACACCCTTCCAATAAGTTTCTGCCGAGTTATGAATGGAATGCCAATGCCAGTATTCTACCATATTTGCACCGGATGCAATGTGGCTGAAAGCCTGCAGGCGCAATTGACCCGGATAAGGCGTCCATTCAGGAAAACCCTGCGCTTCCGTTTCAATCACCAGATAGTTTTTACCCTGTTTCATTGAACGTGCAACATCACCGCCAAAGGATATTTCCTTTCCGGTCAACGCATCCTGCGAAGGATGATAAATATCTATACCTGCAATATCCAATGCTTTAGCAGCGGCAAAATGATCCACCTCCGGCTGAATGCCAAATGAAAAACCTCTCCATGCCAGATCAAAATTTTGTGTAATGAACTGACCGGGATGTTTATACTCATTTACTATGCCTGCCTGCCAGGCTAAATAATCTGTAACCATTTTACGCTGAAACTTTGCGAACTCCGCATTCTGGCTGGCATTAATTGATCCGGTCATTGAAGGAAAATCTTCCCATGCATTGATACGGTTGCTCCAGTAATCCAACCCGAAAGCTTTATTAATACTATCCAGTGAACCAAACTTATTTTTCATGTAAGCCACAAATTGCTTTTGCACATCGGGGCCGGCAGTATTATAGGCTTTGGTTTCATTATCGATTTGATAGCCAATAATAGCAGGATGATTTTTTACGTGCTCCAGTATTTTACGGATAACACGTTCCGCATAATAGCGATAATGCGGATTGCTAATATCCATATTTTGCCTTGCACCATATTGATTATTGCCCCAGGGCGTAACAGCAAGCACATCAGGATATTTATGCACCAACCATGTAGGAAGCGCGTACGTTGGTGTGCCTACAATAACATGAATGCCTGCTTTATGCATTGCATCCAAAACCCTGTCAATGTGCCTGAAATCATACACACTGTCCTGCGGTTCAACAGTGCTCCATGTAGATTCCGCAATGCGTACTACATTAATACCTGCCTCTTTCATCATCTTAATATCTGTGTCAAGGCGGTCATAAGGCATGTATTCATCGTAATAGGCAACACCATACAAAAGTTTACTATTGTTGCTTTGCGCGAAAGACGTGCAGGTTGCTGCAAGCAATAAAAAACATATAGCAGTTGAATAAAGTAAGGGCTTCATAACGGCTGTAAGTTATTTATAATTAATACTATAATTTAAGATAAATTTCAATCGTATTTATGTCATTATTTCAACGTAACAGTTTGCGATTGCAAACCCGGCGAAGAAAACCTAACCGTTGTATTGCCTGTATTTTTTTTAAGCAAAATATAGGCGATCATTTTACCATGTACAACCTTTCGTTTATTGCTTTTATAATCTTCATGGCTGGCTGAACTACCGCTTTCCAATCCTAATAAAACTGCTTTCCCATCAATGAAAACAGTTATTTCATTATCTGCTGCATAATCGGGGTTGCCATCTTTATCAACAATACTTACCGGTATTTGCACTGCGCCGGATTTACCCATTGTATCTTTTATAACGTCGGTTTTTATAGCATAAGCGTCTCCTGCAGTTTTTAATGCATAAGCGGTGACAGCTTTGCCATTTTTATAGCCAGCTACCTTTAATGTGCCCGGCGCATATTTTATGTTCCAGCTAATAATGTGGTTTGCAAATGCTGGTAAAGATTTTTTGCCTAAAGATGTTCCATTCAAAAACAGTTCAGCCTCATCACAATTAGTAAAACAATTTACACGTACAGTATCACCTTCTTTCCAGTTCCAGCCTGGTTCTATGCGAAGATTTCGCCAGGGGTTTTTGTCATTACCATCAGGCGCTTTTGTTGAACCTATATAAATCATCGGTTTATCTGTCCATAAACTTTGCCGGAAATAATATTCAGGCTTTGTAAAACCCGCAAGATCGATTAAACCGGCGCCATTGCTGCGTTGCGGCCACTTGCCTGCTTCACCCAAATAGTCAATGCCCGTCCATAAATATTGCGCTGAAATAAACTGGTTAGAATCAACAGCGTTCCATGCTGCTAACGGTTTGCCATTCTCACTGCCGTATATTATTCTTTTTGGATAAGCTGCATGATCATCTTTGTAACGATACTCCTGGTAGTTATAGCCAACCCAATCAAGGTTTTCAGGATAGGTTGTTGTGTTCGACATAACAACGCCCGCAAGTGCAGCGGTTACGGGTCTTGTTTTATCATATTGCCTTACAACATCTGCCAATTGTTTGGATAATTCACCAAGCCTTTTTGCCGGTGGATGATCTGGTAAATATCCTTTACCGTATATCTGCGGGTTATTGCCAGAGTTCAACACTTCATTCGAGTAAGGATCATTTGGATAGTCTATTTCATTGCCAATACTCCATGCAATGATCGAAGGATGATTGTAGCTACGCAGGATCATATCGCGCAGATCGATATCAGCCCAATCTTTAAAATATTTACTGTAACCATCCTTACCAGGTGTGCCAACATTCCAGCCTTGTATCCATTTATTCTTGCCTACTTCCCATTCATCAAAGGCTTCATCCAATACAAGAAATCCCATTTCATCACAAAGCTTGTACATATAATCTGCATGCGGGTTATGGCTCATGCGAACTGAATTACAACCCATCTCCTTCAGTGTTTGCAGCCTGCTGCGCCAAACCACTTCAGGTACAGCAACACCCAGCGCACCTGCATCATCATGAATACAAACACCCTTTAATTTTATATTTTTATTGTTGATAAAAAAACCACTGTCAGCATCAATCCTTATACCTCTTATGCCAACTTTATCAACATATTTATCGATAACTTTTTTATTGCTGATAATAAAAACAGTGAGTTTATATAAAGCCGGATCATCAACAGACCATAACGTTGGTTTAGTAATAGAAAATTGAAAATTTTGAGTTGATGTATCGTTTGAATGGATGGTGAGTGATTTATTGCCTTTCGCTACAACAAGACCTTTATTGTTTTGCATACTGTACTCAACAGTTATATTTTGACTGCTGTTGGATTGATTTATTGCCACAACTTTTAGAAGCGCATCTGCGCTGGTAGCTGAAATATTTTCAGCACTGAACCGAACACCCCAGTTTTCAACATGTATAGGCTCCTTCACTTTAAGATAAACATTGCGGTAAATGCCGGAACCGGTATACCATCTTGAATCTGCGAACTCACTGTGATCGACTTTTACGGTAAGCGTGTTTTTGCCATTGTATTTAAGATACTTTGTAAGCTCATATTCAAACGGAATAAAACCATTTGGCCTGTTGCCGATATAATGGCCATTTAGCCAAATAGTACTGTTCTTATAAACACCGTCGAAATAGATAAATATTTTTTTTGATTGCCATGATGCCGGTGCACCAAACGTTTTTTTATACCAGCCTATACCACCAGGTAAATAAGCTGTTGCACTTGCCCATTCATTACTGAACGGCCCCTCAATGCTCCAGTCATGTGGCAGCAATACATTGCGCCAGGTAATAGTGTCATTTATGTTCTGTTCAGCGTTGGGAATATCACCTTTGTGAAATTGCCATCCTTCATTGAATAATTGTTCCTGTGCGTTGCTATGACTGACAAGGCACAATAAAAAAACTATTGAAAATATGCTTTTCATCATGGCTGTTACTTTATTGCTATTTGTAATGTTTGTACACTATCACCATTTTTATCAATGATGATTTGTTGATGGCCGATTAGAAATTGTAATGCGAGGCGCCGAATAAGTTTGCTTTTCAAGGTTGCTTATTTGATCTGGTGCGGTTAATTATCAGGGAAGATAAGATTTGTCGTTTGATTATTAACAACATAACCGAGAGGCAGGTAGCTATTATTTTTTTAAGTAAGATTGATGTAATGAAATGAGATTTTAAATAAGAAGTAAATAGCCGACGTTGGTGATAATGTATAAAAACAAAACCCTCATTTTTTTGATGAGGGTTTGTATAGATAAATAGCTAAATAATGCATTTTAATCTTTCCAGGTCTTTTCACCTTTTTGCATTTTCTCTAAGGTTTCTTTAAAACCTTGTTTATCATTTTCGCCCGCAAGGTTCATTGCCTTTTCTTCCCATGCGATTGCTTCATCCTTCTTACCCATTTTATACAGAATGTTCGCATAGGTATCTATCAAGCCAGGTTCATTATTGTCTTTAAAGCTACGCTTGCTCCATTCCAAAGCTTCTGCAACACAGGTCATATCTTTACAATTTTCAAAAACAGTCCAGGCATAGTTGTTAAGTTCACCTACAGATGCTTTCGCACCATACTTGTTCATATAGCTTACTACAGCAGTTTGAAAGTTATTCCAGTCGCCTTTTGATTGATAAAACATTACTTTGCCTTTTGACAAAGCTTCTGCCGCCTGTAAAGGGTATTTCTTGTTAAGGCCTGCCGAAATATTTTTCCAATCAGCCTGCGACTGCTGCCCGTGTAATTTATTTAATATTTCTTCTTTTATAATAATACGCTGTATCAATCCTTCGGCTACACCATTTCCCAGTACCGCATCAGCTTTTGCAGGGTTCTTAAGCATTGCTTTAAAGCCGGCATCTTTACTATTTAAAGTGAAAATGGAAATAAAATCAAGATTTTCCTTTGTATATAAATCTTTTTGTGTTGCCAGGTATTCATTACTTATCATTTCCCCGTTGTCCATATCGTAAGCATCCATTGCAGCCAATGCTGCTTTCTTAAGAAACGCCGGCTCTTTATTTCCTTTCTTGTATTGGTTTATTAAAGCGTAATACTGCTTATCAGGGTTCATTGCATTTTCTGCCTTTGTAATAAACTCTTTAGCATCAGAAGAACCAACGGCCCTGTGAACGATATTAGCATTTGGATCAAAGAAAAGATAAGTTGGGTAAGCCCGCACATTATACTCTTTTGCAATGGCAAATGCATCTTTAAACCAGCTTTTCACTTCTTCATTATCATTGGCTGTTGAGTCCAGTTGTATTTTAATGCTGATGAATTTGTCATTAAATACATTGCCAACTTCCTCCAGCGGAAAAATATTGGCACTCATATAACGGCAAGGGCCGCACCAGGTGGTAAAACAATCAATAAAAATATACTTGTTCTCAGCCTTGGCCTTTTCTTTAACCTGCTGCCAGGTTAATCCATGTTGAAAGTGAATACCTTTTTCCTGTGCAAATGCTAACAAAGGCAATAGAAAGATTAGCAAAAAGAGTTTTTTCATAAAACTATTTTAGGTTGATAAGCATGTTACCTTATAAAATTAACTAAAGTTCATACAACCTTTTGTATTTATTGTTTGGGCTGAGATGCACCATCTGTTTTAGACTCGATATCGATTAGCTCAACATCAAAAATGAGGGTAGAACCGCCTTTGATAGCAGGGCCTGCATCATTATCGCCGTAAGCAAGATCTGAAGGAATAAACAATTTCCATTTGCTGCCTACAGGCATTAGCTGCAATGCTTCTGTCCAGCCGGGAATAACGCCGTTTACAGAAAGAACAATTGGTTCTCCTCTGTCTACAGAACTATCGAAAACAGTTCCATCCAGTAATGTGCCGTGATAATGCACTTTAACCTTATCTGTCAAGGTTGGCTTGGCGCCAGTTCCTTCTTTAATTACCTGGTACTGTAATCCGCTTGGTAATGCAACTATACCTGGTTTCTTTTTATTTTCAGCAAGAAAAGCCGCACCGGCACTTCTTGTAACGGCTGTTTTATCTTTGGAAATCTTTTGCATGCAGGTCATCAACACTTGCTGAACCTGTTCAGGCGTTAACCTGGTTTTATTAGATTTAAACACATCTTCAAATGCTTTTTGTACCAACACAGCGTTAACCTGTTTTATACCCTGGTTTTTAAAGTACGTAGCCACATTTGCGCCAATGGCGTAGCTTACAGAATCTGTATTGTTTTTTAATGCAACCACAGTCCCGCCTGTATTGGCTGTTGATGTGGATTTGGGCTTAGCTTTTGTTTGTGCCCATCCTGTTGCAACAGCTATTGAGCCAACAATAATCAAAACGAGTTTTTTCATTTACACTAATTTATTAGCCGCCGAAATTAGAGTATTTAGGCTTAAAACATACCGGAATTATAATTGTTTTATATGTAGTAATTTTAACAGCAGCCTTTACCCATTATCACATTATTACAGACTCAAATAAACGTTATGGCAAGAGCAAGCATTGAAATGGTAGAAGCGTTGAGAGAAACCGCCCGGAGATTAAAGAACGGTGCTTCCTATGCATGGGGAAATCATGGTGCATGTAACTGCGGCAATCTTTTGCAGGTGATGACTAATTTAACTAAAGAAGAAATTCTTACCTATGCGCATACTGGTTTGGGTGAATGGACTGAACTCGCAGAAGATTATTGTGGCATTACTAATGCACCGGCAGATTTGCTTATTTCCAAATTGCAATCAGCAGGATTAACACCCACCGATATCCATAACATAGAATACCTGCAGGACAGGCAAGTTTTAAACAGTTTGCCCGGTGGATTCAGGTGGCTTAAAAGAAATGTGAGGGAAGATGTGATAGCGTACTTTGAAACCTTTGCAATGTTATTGGAAGAAAGACTGATTGAAGATGTAAAAGTGCCGGACGAGTTGTTTAACATACAAACAGAAGAAGCAATGCTATAACCAGTATCTTATTTTTGCCTGTCTTTTTTGTTTCTGCACTCCTTTGATTTACTTTAGTGCAAAATTGAGTGCATTGAAATCTATTCTCACAGAGCAACAGGTGGCATTATCAATAAAAAGGCTTGCGCACCAGGTTTATGAAAATCATTTAAATTTAGAAAATACCGTTTTGATTGGTATACAACCCCGCGGTATTTATGTGAGTGACAGAATTGTGGAAGAACTTAAAAAACTTACTGGCGAATCAAACATAAAATACGGAAAGTTAGATATCACTTTTTACAGGGATGATGTGCGCAAAAGTCTTCATGTTGCCAACAAAACTGATATTCCTTTCAGCATAGAAAAAAAGAATGTGGTAATTATTGATGATGTATTGTGGACGGGCAGAACAATACGCTCAGCTCTTGATGCATTGCTTGATTTCGGCCGTCCTGCCAAAGTGGAATTGTGCGTGTTAATTGACAGGCGCTTTAGCAGGGAACTCCCCATCCATGCCGATTACGTTGGAACGCCTATAGATACTTTTCCTTCGCAAAAAGTAATTGTAAAATGGAAAGAAAAAGGAGAGAAGGATGAAGTTGTGCTAATGTAGAAATGCTGCTTCATCACACAATTATCTCATTATGACTCCAGTTTCTTCTGAAGCAAATCATACACCTGTTTTTGATAAGTGTAGCTGATAGGAATAGATTTATCTCCAATGCGAATTACATTTTTGTTCCAGCTATTTATTTTATCAACCGGCACTATATAAGAACGGTGCGCCCTGATAAATTTCTTTTCAGGAAGTTTTTCTGAAACTGATTTCATGCTCATATGCACCAGGATCGGCTTGGGCTGAATATAGATTTTGATGTAGTCATCAAGTGCTTCTATCAATTCAATATCCTTGTAATATATTTTGGCCCATTGATAATTATGCTTAACAAACAGAAAACCTTCGCTTACGGCTTTGTTTTGCTTATACTCTGCAAAATCCATTGCTTTGTTTACAGCCTTCGCGAAGCGTTCAAAGTCAAACGGCTTTACCAGGTAATCAATGGCATCAAGATTAAAGCCTTCAACAGCAAACTGGCTGAAGGCCGTGGTGAAAATAACCATCGGTTTATTCTGTAACCTGTTAAAAAACTGAAGACCATTTTCATCAGGCATTTGAACATCGAGAAAAAGTAAATCAATATTATTTTTTTCCAGGAATTCCCCGGCTTCAACGGTGTCTGTAAACTTTGCTACCAATTCAACACCTTCTATTTTTGACAGGTATCCCTGTACTAACAGGAGCGCCAGTGGCTCATCGTCTATTGCTACACAAGTCATACGTCTAAGTTTATGTTTAATAAAACTTCATAATTTGTTGAGTTGTCTTTAATAGTAAGGGTGTGTTTTTCGGGATATAAAAGTTCAAGCCTTCTTTTAGTATTATTAATACCTGTTCCTGTGCCGGTTTGTTTAGCCGCACCGGGCACAATATCATTACGGCATATGAAGGTAAGCTCTTTACCTCTTGCATTTATCTGCACTTCTATAGATGAATTATGATGTGTGCTGATGCCATATTTAAAAGCGTTTTCAATAAACGGTATAAATAACAGCGGCGCAATCATTACGGTTTCAATATTGCCTGATGTTGTAAAGAAAATTTTTGATTTATCAGTAAGTCTTACCTTTTGTAAATCAATATAACTGTTGATGAAATCTATTTCCTGCGACAGCATCACTTTATCATTCAATGATTCTTCCAGTGTATAACGCATAATCTTGGATAGCTTTAATACTGCATCCGGCGCTTTATCACTATTGCTTACAGACAATGAGTAAATACTGTTAAGCGTGTTAAAAAGAAAATGCGGGTTAACCTGGGATTTTAATAACGATAACTCTGTTTGCAATTGCTGCTTGCTTATCTCGTCTCTTGTTTCTTCTGCAGTAAACCATTGCTTTATTACTTTAGATCCTGTGCTCATCACCAATACAAGTAAAAACAAAGTCATGTTACCTGTTTGAAAATACCTGGGCCCTTTAAACCAACTGTTCTTCTTCATAAAATCCTTTACATCTTCTGCAGCAAAGGACAGATAATGTATAACAGTGAGGTATATAAAAAAGTATACCAAAATTATTATGATATAGGTAATGGTTTTCTTAGCTGCTAGTATCCTTGGAACAAGTATTTCTTTGTTTAAATAGAAGAAACCGGGTAAAAAAACAAGCGTAGCAAAATAACTGAAAGAAAATCTTTCACTTTGAAATGCAGGGTGGCCCCTGTCATAACTGAATAATATAAAAGGCAATAACAAAACCATTGCCCACACAATGAGATTCACAACAATTTCAACGGCAATATTTCGCTTTCTTAACGCCATGTATACAATGCTTATTAGGATAGATAAAGCTAATATTCTCACTCATAAAATAAGCAGTCGCGGCGTTTTTTTAGATTAAGCAGTACTATTTATCGGTCATTGAATTAATAGGATTCTAAATCGGTGGGGAAATCTTTTGACTTTACATCTTTTATGTATGATTGAACAGCGTTGGTTACTTGTTCAGCGAGGTTGAGATATTGCCGTAAAAACCTTGGTTTAAACTCAGTATTAATGCCAAGCATATCGTGCATCACCAATACCTGTCCATCACAAAAATTGCCTGCACCAATGCCAATGGTAGGTATATCAAGACTTTCAGTTACTTCTTTTGCAAGCTGTGCGGGTATTTTTTCCAATACAACTGCAAAGCAGCCAGCCTCTTGCAAGAGCACCGCATCTTTTCTTAATTTCTCTGCCTCTGCATTTTCTTTGGCTCTTACATTGTAGGTGCCAAATTTATAAATGCTTTGTGGTGTAAGGCCCAGGTGGCCCATTACAGGTATGCCTGCAGAAACAATGGCTTTTACACTGTCCTTAATTTCTTCGCCGCCTTCCAGCTTTACCGCATGGGCGCCGGTTTCTTTCATAATTCTTATGGCTGACGCCAATGCTATGGAGTGATTTGATTGATAGGAGCCAAAGGGTAGATCTACTACTACAAGGCTTCTGTCAACGCCACGAATAACAGAAGATGCATGATAAATCATTTGGTCGAGTGTAATAGGAAGCGTGGTTTCATGTCCCGCCATTACATTGCTGGCACTGTCACCAACCAATATCACATCTATACCTGCGCCGTCAATCAATTTGGCAAAAGAAAAGTCATAGGCTGTAAGCATGGATATTTTCTCACCCGAAGTTTTCATTTTCTGAAGGGTGTTGGTAGTAATTTTTTTTATTTCTTTCTGAATACTCATGTTACGTAGGTTTTAAAGGAGCAAGAGATTATTGAATATGTGCCTACGTTAGAATAAAACATATCCCAATAAGAAGGGCGAAAGTAATAAATAAAAAAATAGTTCAACCTATGTTTTTGGCATGCCTCAATTGTTTGGTACAGTTGTGGCATTTAATTACATTATTCATTTATAACTCTTGATTATTTATGAGAGACTGGCTTAAAACCTTGATTGCTGGCTATGCAGCGTATAAATGGGGTGGTGGATGCCTCGGTACAATACTCGTTTTCGTTCTCGTGTACTGGTTGCTTGGGCACGGCTGTAATGGGTAGTCACCTTTTATTAAAAGCACCTAAGCCTAACCTTTTACCGTAAGATGTTTTGTTTTTGCCGAAAAATTTGGCAGAGAACACGGCTGCTACTACTTTTAAATTTTTCCCCAATTTGATATCAATTATGGCAAGAGCAAGATTTCAGCAACTTATCGTTTTTCTTGGATTATTTGTTAGCAATTCGGTACAATCGCAAACACCTGTTAATTATGATCAGCATGAGGCTTTCGCACCACTTTTTTACCCGGCTTATGGTGACAGGGTAAGGGCTGCCGATGGAACACCCGGCCCCGATTACTGGCAAAATCGTGCAGACTATAACATTAAAGCATCTCTTGATGATTCATTGCAGAATGTTACAGGCACAGTATTGATTACCTATACCAATAACAGCCCTCAGTCATTACCATTTGTATGGCTACAGGCAGATGAGAATATTTACAGTCTTCAGTCAAGAGGTGTTGCTACAACGGCTATAACCGGTGGGCGCTGGGCCAACAGGAATGCATTTGACGGAGGATATAGCATCAAAGCTGTATCTGTTATTCAGAATGGAAAAGAGCAAACAGCCAAATATTCTATGATAGATACCCGCATGAGGATTGAGCTTGATAATGCCATCAAGTCACAAGGCGGTACTATTCAGTTTAAAATAGATTTTAGTTTCCCTATTCCAGAATATGGTACAGACAGGCTTGGCAGGTTAAAAACAAAAAATGGCTGGATTAATGAGGTCGCACAATGGTACCCTCGCATGTGTGTGTTTGATAATGTAAATGGATGGAACACTTTACCCTATCTTGGGCAGGGTGAGTTCTACCTTGAATACGGCAATATAGAGTACAGCATTAATGCACCGGCTAACCAGGTAGTGGTTGGCTCAGGTGAATTATTAAACCCTAAAGAAGTATTAACCGCTGAACAATTGAAAAGATGGGAAGCTGCAAAAAACAGTGATAGTACGGTTGCTTTGCGCACCGTATCTGAAGTGACGGATCCATCAACACGCCCATCTGGTCAGCGTCTTACATGGAAATTCAAATGTGCAAATACAAGAGATGTGGCATGGGCATCTTCTGCCTCGTTCGTTTGGGATGCCGCCCGTATTAATCTGCCTTCAGGCAAAAAAGCGCTGGCTATGTCTGTTTATCCTGCCGAGGTAGCGCAGGACAGTGCATGGAGCCGTTCTACACAATATGTAAAAGGTGCTATTGAGTTTTACTCAAAATATTTATATGAGTTTACCTATCCCGTAGCAACCAATGTGGCGGGCATTGTTGGGGGAATGGAATATCCTGGTATTGTATTTTGTTCTTCAAAAGCCAAAAGAAAAAGCCTTTGGGGTGTTACGTCGCATGAATTTGGCCATAACTGGTTTCCGATGATTGTAGGAAGCAACGAGCGTAAATTTCCATGGATGGATGAAGGTTTTAATACATTCATTAACAGCATGGCTGATAAAGATTTCAACCAGGGAGAATATGCGGACAAAAAACCTGATAACAGGTGGACAGGTGCAAGTAAAATGTTTAATGATAGTTCCGAAAGTATTTTTACCATTCCGGATGTTACGCAGCCAAAAAACCTGGGCAATGTTGCTTATTTTAAACCAGGTCTTGGGTTAACATTGCTTCGCGAAAATATTCTTGGTACGGGCCGCTTTGACAGTGCATTTTCTTATTATGTTCATCAGTGGGCATTCAAGCATCCGACACCATGGGATTTCTTTCATTGTATAGAGAACTATTCAGGCGAAACACTTGACTGGTTTTGGAGAGGCTGGTTTATGAACCAGTGGAAAATTGACCAGGCGGTTGATAACGTAACTTTTGTTGAAAAAGATTCTACGTTTAAGGGAAGCATCATTACTATTTCCAATCTTGAAAAATTACCAATGCCTGTAACAGTTGAAGTAACCGAAGATGGTGGTATGAAGAAACGTGTTCATTTGCCGGTTGAAATATGGCAACACGGGCCAGTGTGGAAATTCAGGTATGCATCGCCTTCAAAAATTGTGAAGGTGGTAATTGATCCTGATAAACAATACCCGGATATTAATAAGAGCAACAATACCTGGTTGGCAGATTAATATCGTCGCAATTTTTTTAAGAGGCGTTCATTCATGTGGACGCCTCTTTTTGTTTCTCAAAATAAAAAGGGGCTGCATAGAAATGCTGCCCCGGTTCTAATCCAATATCCTATGAAAAACCTGTCTCATTATTTTCAATTCAGGTGCCAATAAATTAAAAATTTGATAATCAATATTTTGTTGATAATTTACCTTGCCTTTACTTTCTTTTTGAGAAATTTTATCTAAAAATGAGATTTTTGATAGAAGCTATATGGGTGTTTGACTAAGCCAAAACAGTATTGCATGTTTTTACCCATTTCATGAATAATAATCCTCACAACCATAATTGGATGATAGCAATTATTGATAGAATGAAATTAATTTCGGGATATAACAATTGAAGCCAAATGAAAATACATCTACTCCTCCCATGCCTGTTTTCTGGATTAATAATTTTTGCTTCCTGTAAAAACGCAGCTTCTAACAACTCTGCCATTAACCAGCAGGATTCCACCGGAAAAGAAAAAAGTAAAAAGCGAATTGCCATTCTTGATGCAGAGGCATTAAGCATTATTGATTCCAATACTGTTATTGAAACAATTGCTGAAGGTTTTAAATGGACAGAAGGGCCCCTTTATATAAGTGATGGCGATTATCTTTTGTTTTCAGATATACCTAATAACCGTATTTGCAAATGGAAGGAAGGAGAGGGCGCCAGTACTTATTTAACACCATCTGGCAATACTGGCACAAAAAAGATTGAGCGTGAGCCCGGCTCTAATGGTTTGTTGCTTGATGCAAAAGGCAACCTGGTGATGTGTCAACATGGCGACAGACGTATAGCGCAAATGAAAACAACGCTTAAAGAGCCGAAAGCTGATTTTATAACACTTGCAGATTCCTATGAAGGTAAACACCTGAACAGTCCAAATGATGCGGTTTTCAGCAGCAATGGTGA
>Ga0105239_10006164_pt1 | contig 13952 bp, 10 predicted proteins | sample KBSC44metaG_FD_92761 | JGI IMG/M metagenome (GOLD analysis project Ga0105239, IMG submission 92761) | Corn rhizosphere microbial communities from Kellogg Biological Station, Michigan, USA - KBS C4-4 metaG | ecosystem: Host-associated > Plants > Roots > Rhizosphere > Soil | place: Michigan, USA... | reverse complement strand
GGCGGCCAATGGATCCGCGAGCGCGGCCTGCGCCTCCACGCCGGGCACGGCCTCAACTACCGCAACGTCACCCCCGTCGCGCGCATCCAGCTCATGGCCGAACTCAACATCGGTCACGCCATCGTCTCCCGCGCCCTCTTCGTCGGCCTCCGCCAAGCCGTCCGCGAAATGAAAAACGTCCTCGACCAGGCCACGCAAGCGCTGGATGTCCGCCTCTCCCAACCCCTCGGCACCCCCGCCCGAAGCGACCAGAAACGTTGACGCCAACCCCCCCCCGCCTTACTACTGGCTACTGACTTCTGACTTCTATTCACTGGATTCCCTGGAGTACCGCGATGTTCACCGGAGCCTTCACCGCACTCGTCACCCCCTTCCGCAACGCCCGCCTCGACGAGGCCCGCATGACGGACCAGATCGAGCACCAGATCCTCAACGGCATCGACGGCATCGTCCCCGTCGGCACCACCGGCGAATCCCCCACCGTCGATTTCAAAGAGCACGCCCGCATCATCGAGCTCTCCGTCCACGCCGCGCGCGGACGCTGCCACGTCATCGCCGGCGTCGGTGGCAACGCCACCACCGAGGCCCTCGAACTCCACCAGATCGCAAAGGACGCCGGCGCCACCGCCGGACTCTCCGTCAACCCGTACTACAACAAGCCCTCCCAGGAAGGCCTCTACCGCCACTTCATGACCCTCGCCGACAAGGTCGATCTCCCCATCGTCCTCTACAACATCCCCGGCCGCACCGGGGTCACCATGACCGCCCAGACCGTCGCCAAGCTCAGTCAGCACAAGAACATCGTCGCCATCAAGGAAGCCACCGGCTCCCTCGACATGACCAGCGAGATCGCCTCCCTCTGCCACCTCCCCATCCTGTCGGGCGACGACTCTCTCACACTCCCCATCATGTCCATCGGCGGCCGCGGCGTCATCAGCGTCGTCTCCAACCTCCTCCCCGGCAAAGTCAAGCAAATGGTCCGCCACGCCCAGGACGGCAACTACGCCGAAGCCCGCGCCATCCACTACCAGCTCTTCCCCCTGATCAAGGCCCTCTTCGCCGACGGCAACCCCGCCGGCATCAAGTATGCCATGAAAGTCGCCGGCATGGACAGCGGCGAACTGCGGCTGCCCTTATGCGAAGCCAGCGAAGCCACCAAAAAGCAAATCGAACTCTTCATGGCCCCCGCCGGCGCCCCCTTCGCGGTTTAAGAGACTGAACCACGAAGCGCACGAAGAACACGAAGAAAACCAGTAATTGATGGGTGGCACTGGCAAGCTCTCAGGCTTCAGGCTGTCCAGTAATTCAATGATAAGTCGAGGTCGCTATTTTTCCCGGGATTCTGAGATCGTCAGCAACCTCGTCCGTGTACCCGCTGTTGAGCCATACCGGCTGACCATCGCCATAAGCATCGAGAAACGGCGGGTTTCCCGCTCGGAATTACTGGACAGGCTGAAGCTCTCAGGCTTGCCAGTGGTCTTCGCTTACCAATGAAGGTGCCATGCTCTCGCCGCCGCCAACCACCGCCGTATCGCCATCAACCCCATCGGCGGCGTGAGCATGTCTTTCGCGCGACCCCATTCACAAGCTATTGAGAGTCAGAAAAGTCTTGGCCGGTTCGAAGTCTTGGTCGTTCGTGGGTGCCACAGGTCGCGGTACTCCGAGACCTGTGTCTTCCGGTTCGCCGAGAACGCACAGGTCTGCGAGTACACCGACCTGTGGCACCCAGACCGGCCAGAATTAATCTGACTCTCAATAAACCACCCCAGCGGCGAAGCGGCGACAAAAGGTAGCCCATGGCGCAAGCCATGTGGCACCGATCGATCCCAATCGATCAGCCCCAGAGGGGCGACAGATCTCTCACGTCGCTGGAAAACGGTAAGACTTCACAACCCACGCTCCCTCAACCACCCCACCACCACCCCCGCACTCTCATCCGGCGGAAACACCGGATACCAAATCTTCTCCACCACCCCATCCCGAACCACCATCGTCAACCGCTTCAACAACGCCATCCCCTCCACCTCAAACGTCGGCAGCCGCATCGCCCGCGTGAACGCCAACCCCTCATCCGACAAGATCGCAAACGGCAAGTGCAACCGCCCCGCCGCCTCCCGCTGGTACGCCGTGTCCTGCGTCGATAGCCCAAACACCTCCGTCAAGCCCAGCCCGCGCATCTCCGCAAAATGATCCCGAAACGCACAAGACTGCGGCGTACACCCCCGCGCCCCCGGAATCCCGTCCCACCCCGCCGGATTAGGCCGATCCGGCACCCCCGTCCGCGGATACGCATACACCACCACCCGCCCCGCCACCGCCGACAAATCCACCCACCGCCCGTCCGTCGCCCGAAGCCCAACCGACGGCACCCGCATCCCCTCCAAATGCCGCGCCGCCCCGTCATCCACGGGCCGCGGCAATTCCTCCCAATTCGGTTTCGCGGTGAAGTTCGTCATCGGGCACACAGCTTACTTGCCGCCCGGCCTCGTGCGAGGCCCGCGCCCCGTCCGCGCCAAACACTCCCGTCCACGTTATTCTCCGCAGGTCGAAGCCGACTACCATCATTAACGGTCCACATGACTCATCTCTGCGTCCCCATTTTCGTCTCCTCCCTCGATCAAGCCAAACGCGATGCCCTCCTCGCCACCGAGCACGGGGCCGATCTCGTTGAATACCGGATCGACACCTTCACCGACGAAGAACCCCTCTGGCAGTTGCTCAACGCCTCGCCCAAGCCCTTTGTCCTCACTTGCCGTGCGAGCAGCGAAGGCGGCCAAAGTACGCTGACGGACGAAGAGCGGGTCGAAGTCGTTCGCACGCCCGGCATCGACCGCGCCCACTACGTTGACCTCGAACTCGAAACCCTGAAGAAAGTCCCACCCCCAAACCTTGGCGGCGAAACCCGCCTCATCGCCTCCTCCCACGACTTCACCGGCCGCCCCGACCGCCTCTACAACATTCTCGCCGAGATGACCGCCTCCCCCGCCGACGTCAACAAGATCGTCTGGACCGCCCGCACCCTCCGCGACAACCTCGAAGCCTTCGAGATCCTCCAGTCCCGACAGAAGCCGACCATCGCCCTCTGCATGGGCGAGGCCGGCATCATCAGCCGCGTCCTCGCCAAAAAGTTCGGCGCCTTCCTCACCTTCGCCTCCCTCGCCAAAGGCGCCGAAACCGCGCCCGGCCAAGTCAGCATCGACGACATGAAACGCGTCTACCGCTGGGATGCGATCAACCCGAACACAAAAGTGTACGGTGTCGTCGGCTCCCCCGTCGGTCACTCCATGTCCCCCGCCCTCCACAACGCCGCCTTCGAACACGTCGGCCACGACGGCGTCTACGTCCCCCTCCTCGTCAACCCCGGCTACGAATCCTTCAAAGCCTTCATGGAAACCTTCCTCGCCTTCGCCCCCCTTCACCTCTCCGGCCTCTCGATCACCATCCCCCACAAGGCAAACGCCCTCCGCTACCTCAAGGAAAAGGGCGGTACGGTTGACCCCCTGGCCGAATCAATCGGCGCCCTCAACACGATCGTCATCGACGGTGCCTCTTCACTGAACCCCGAACCCCGAACCCCGAACCCTCTCCGCGGTTTTTCCACCGACTACCCCGCCATCCTCGACAGCATCACCGCGAAGCTCAACATCACGCGCGAGCAGCTCAAGGACTACCGCGTCGCCGTCCTCGGCGCCGGCGGCACCGGCCGCACCGCCGTCGCCGCCCTCGCCCACTACGGCGCCACCGTCGTCGTCTACAACCGCTCCTTCGAACGCGCCCAAGCCCTCGCCGACGAATTCAACGGCAACACCGGCAAGGTCGTCGCCGCGCGCTTCGAAAAACTGGGCGACTCCTGTTGCCAGATCTACCTGAACACGACCTCGATCGGCATGGCGCCCAACGCCGACGCTTCCCCGACCGACGGCCTGGACGTCCGGTTCACGCCCGACCATCTCGTCTTCGACGCCATCTACAACCCCATGCGGACCAAGCTCCTGCAGATTGCACAGGCCGCGGGTGCGAAAACCATCGGCGGTGTCGAGATGTTCGTCCGCCAAGCCGCCGGGCAGTTCGAGGCCTGGACCAATAAAAACGCGCCCACCGAAGTCATGCGACAAGTCGTCGAAAATCGCCTGAAGCCCTGAACCGCCCCGCTTCATATTTGAAGCCCAAAATTCGATCTATTAATAACGGGAGGCCAGTTCGTGCTGATCGTACCACTCGAAGAAGCGCAGCCGGGCATGAAGCTCGCGATGACGGTCACGCACCCGCAGCAGCCGGAGCAGGACCTCCTCCGCCGCAATTTCGTCCTCGACGCCGCCGTCCTCCACAAGATGCGCGACCTCGGCATTCCCTGCGTCTTCGTCGATTACCCCGGCCTCGAAGATCTCGACAAGCACCTCGCCCCCACCCTCAGCCCCGAGCGCCAGGCGCTCTACGTAAAGGTCAAGGAAACCTTCACCACCTTCCAGCGCGACGCCGCCCCCGCCGTCAACTTCGCCGACTACTACACCGCCACCCGCGACTTCATCACCACGATCCTCCAGAACGGCCGCCACCCCGTCTACCTCGACGAGCTTTCCATCCGCCTCGGCGCCGACGCCGTCCGCCACTCCTTGGCCGTCGCGCAGCTCGCCCTCTGCATGGGCATCAAGCTCGAGCGCTTCCTGATCAACCAGCGCCAGCGCCTCACCGTCTCGCAGGCGCGCGAGGTCGTCAACCTCGGCGTCGCCGGCATGCTCCACGACCTCGGCAAGACCAAGCTCCCCGAAAGCCTCCGCCAGGTCCACGGCCTCAACCCCCCCGCCGAAGAAGGCGAGCGGCACAACTGGGAGTCCCACGCCAGGCTCGGGTTCGACATGGTGCGCGACGAGATCGAAGTCACCGCCGCCGCCGCCGTTCTCAACCACCACCAGCACTACGACGGCACCGGCTTCCCCACGCGCGACCTGGGGTCGGGCGTGCAGCAGGCGCAGGACGGCACGGGCATCCACGCCTACGCCCGCATCCTCCTCGCCGCCGACGTCTACGACCGCCTGACGATCGCCGACGACGGCAAGACCCGCCGCACCAACGTCGAGATCCTGCACCTCATCCGCACCCGCTACGCCACGTGGCTCGACCCGGAGGTCGCCGCCATGCTGCCGATCGTCGTCCCCCCCTTCCCGCCCGGCAGCCGCGTCACCCTCTCCGACGGCCGCGCCGCCATCGTCACCTCCGTCGAGCTCGAAGACCCCTACCGCCCCACCGTCCGCGTCGTCGCACCCGACGGCTGGGCCCTCACCGCCGAAACCTTCCCCCTCGCCAAGTGCCCCGGCCTCGCCATCACCGCCATCGGTGGCGTCCCCGTCACCGACCTGCTTCCCCCGCGCCCCGTGTCGCCCGCGAAACCCGGCCAGCGCGCCGCCTGAACCTCACAGGACCCCAGCGCTCCGCATCAGCCTCTCACTCAACCGCGCCGCCGCCGCCTCACTCCCGTCGTCGTCCACAAACAACCGGTGCCAGATCTCCAGCGACAGCAGCGTCCACAAACTCCGCCCGCGATCCACCCGCCCCTCCAGGTGATCGTCCACCACCCGCGCCACCGCGTCCGCCCGGAAGTACCCCCGCCCCCGCGCCGCGTCCCCCAACAACGTCTCGCGCACGAACCCCTTGAGCGGCCCGCGCAACCACGGCGTCAGCGGCACCGTGAACCCGACCTTCCGCCGGTAGATCGTCTCGCGCGGGATGTACCGCTCCGCCAGCTTCTTCAACAGGATCTTCGTCCGCATCCCCTTCGCCTTGAACGCCGGCGGTAACGTCGCCGCGTACTCGACCAGCGGGTGATCCAGGAACGGCACCCGCGCCTCCACGCCGCTCGCCATGCTCATCCGATCCCCCTTGATCAGCAGATCGTCCACCAGCCAGGTGTGCAGATCCGCATACAGCATCCGGTCCAGCGCCTCGCCACTATCGCACCCCTTCAACTCCTCGCGAAGTCGCTCCGCGGCGCTCCGGCCCGCAAAAGCCCCCGCCTCGACGATCTGGCTTGACGCGCCGTCGTCGAACCCACTGAACCACGACGCGAGCCGTTCGGCCTCGTCGGCGATCGCCAGGTTCTCCAACGCGATCCGCGCCCGCCGTTTGCCGAACGGCATCGCCGCCGCCGCCGTCCGCAGCAGCGACCGCCGCGCCCCCGCCGGCAGCCAGTTGAGGTATCGGGCGTACTGGTCGACCGCGCACTTGGGATAGCCGCCGAACAACTCGTCGCCCCCCTCGCCGGTGAGCATAACGGTTACGTGCTGGCGGGCGAAGCGACAGAGCAGGTAAGTGGGGATCGCCGCCGGCTCGCTCACCGGCTCGTCGTAGACCCAGCAAAGCCGCGCGAACTGCCGGACAAAGTCCTCGAACCCGACGATCACCTCGTGGTGCTCGGTGCCGTACCGCTGGGCCACCTGCCGGGCGTACGGCAGCTCCGAAAACCCGTCCGCCTCGAACCCGATCGAAAATGTCCGCACGCGCTCGGCGTGGCCGGCGCGCTGGCGCAAGCGTTCCATCTGCGCGACGATCAGACTCGAATCCACGCCGCCCGAAAGCTGCGCCCCCAGCGGCACGTCCGACATGAGATGTGAGTCGACCGCCCCTTCCAACAGCGTGTCCACCCGCGACAACGCCTCGTCGAACGACACGTCGGCCCCGCGCGCGAAGCTCACGTCCCAATACCGCACCGGCCGCGGCGTCTGGTCCGTTCCCGCGCGAAGTTGCAGGTAATGTCCCGCCGGCAGCTTCGACACGCCATTGAACATGGTGAGCGGCGCGGGCACGTAACGGAACGTCAGAAACTGCGACAGCGCGCCGCGATCGACGGCGCGCTCGACGCCCGGGTACGCCAGTAGCGCCTTGATCTCGCTGGCGAACAGCAGCACGCCGTCCGCGACCGTGTAATACAGCGGCTTGATCCCCAGGCGGTCGCGCGCCAGCGTGAACGTCCCCGTCCGTTCGTCAAAGAGCGCGAACGCGAACATCCCCCGCGTCCGTTGGAGCAGGCCGGCGATGCCCCACTGCTCGTAGCCGTGCAGCAGCGCCTCGGTGTCGCACCGCGACGCAAACCGGTGCCCCGCCGCCGCCAGCTCGCGGTGCAAGTCGAGGTGGTTGTAGATCTCCCCGTTGAAGCCGATCCAGACCGTGCCGTCCTCGTTGGCCATCGGCTGTTGCCCGCCGCCGCGGTCGATGATCGCCAGCCGCGTGTGCCCGAGCCAGCAGCGCTCGCCCGCCGACGTCCATTCTCCTCGCCCGTCCGGCCCGCGGTAACGCAGCGCGTCCACCATGCGGGTGCGGACGTCCGCCGTCAGCCGCCACCGCGTACCGTCCTTGAGCTTGACCGCGCCGACGATGCCACACATGGGAGTGCCGTGCCCGCCTTTCAACGCGCGGATTTCGGAAGGATCGTGATGCTCTTCGGATTCGTCGGGCAGGCGTGCTGGCACGTCCCGCAGCCGGTACACCCCTCACGAACGTTGATGCGACCGTCGTCGCCGAGCGTGATCGCCCGCGCGCCGACCGGGCAGGCCTCGACGCAGACGGTGCAGTTGTCGCCGTGCGTGCGCACGCACGTCGACTCGTGCCAGACGGCGACGCCCATGTCCACGTAATCGACCATCGTCGGCTGCAGCGCCCCGCTCGGGCAGTGGTGCATGCACGCCAGCGACGTACAGAGCACGCACGACGACAGGTCCGCGTCGATGTACGGCGCCCCTTCCCCCTCGTTCCCCGAAAAGTCGATCTTGATGCAGTGCGACGGACAGACCCGCACGCACGCGCTGCAGCGGCTGCACTGCTCGCGAAACTGCTGCTCCTGCAACGACCCGGGCGGCCTCAGCCAGTGCCGCACCGGAACGGGAGGCGGCGCCGGTTGGTCCAGGGTGCCGAGTTGCTCCGCCACCCGCCGAAGCGGCTCGACCGTCCGCGCCAGCGGTTTGAAGAGCTCGAAGAGCCCTTCCCGAAAGAAGCGCCGCCGCGGCATCGGCTTGTTGTCGTCGTCGTCGATTACGGCCATAGAAAACGTCCGCCTCAACGGTACAGTATAGGGGAACCGCCCGGCGCACCAAGGACACCGTGCGCGGGTCGCGCCGGGTTGCGCACACCACACCGAGACGAGACCGCATTGTTAACCGTACACACCATGCTTCGCGTAACGCTCCTCACGCTGCTCGTCGGCATCCCCGCCGCGTGCAGTCATCAGAATCAAACGCCCCCCACCGACGTGCCCGTCCCGACCACGCGTCCGACGACACGTCCGGCCACGACGGGGGCGGCAACCACTCGGGCCACCCGTCCGACGACCGACGCCATTCCGTCAACGGAGCACACGGCCCCGCCGCGCCGCACGTCCCCGTGATCCGCCGCCGCTGCGGCGCGGCGCCGACGCCGCCGTCAGCGCACGGACCTTTTCGCACGCTCGCCAAGCGCAACCACCGGTTTGCCACCCGATCCACGCAACGGGCTGTGTGGTATACTCGTGTCCATGACCAATTGGGGAATCGAGATCCGCGACACACCCGATCGTTTCCAGATGACGATTCCGCCGGTCGGCGGCGTCGCCGCGCTGCCCTCCACGTACTGGGTCGCCGTCGCCGGTTGGCTCGCATTTGCCGGGTTGATCGTCGCCACCATCGTTATGGCGGGACCGGACAAAGACGGTGACGTCGGCGGCGTCATCGCCCCGTTCGCGCAGGTCGCCGTGATCGGCGTGATCATCTTCTGGATGGCGTGGTACCGCCTGCACCGGCAACTCACGATCGATCTCAGCGATCACTGGCTGTCGCTGCTCAACCGCGACTGCGAGCCGACGCGCCGCTGGCGTCGCGCGGACCTCATCGAGATCAAGGCCAACTCGATCAACGGCAAGCTCGTCATCCGCGCGCAGGGCCAGGAGATGCGGGAACTGTTCATCGGCCCGGAACGCGACATGGCCGTCTTCGTCGCGGATCGGCTCCGCGCCGCGCTCGGGCGACCGATTCCCGCGGCGACCGCCACGCCGCCCGCCGAACCCGGCCCCGCCCGGCCGCCCGCCGCGCCTCTCTCGGCCGGCCAGCTCACGATCGGCATGGGGCTGGCCACCATCGCCACGATCACCCTGATCGGTCTCGCGTTTGCCTCCCCGACGCTCGCCTGCGTGCTGATCGGCGGGGGTGTGGTCGCCGCGGTCCCGCTGGGCATTTACCTCGGCACCCAGAAGAAGGACATCTGGGTCTGAGTGTGATATCGCGACGTTTGCCCCCGCCCGCGCCCCCGTTATCATCGCCCTCATGCATACGCGGGTCGCCCTTTTCGGCGGCATCTACAACAATCATCTCGCGCTCGCCGCCGCCATCCGCGACGCCAACGATCGCGGCTGCGACGCCCTCTACTGCCTCGGCGACCTGGGCGCCTTCGGCCCCAACCCCGACAAGATCTTTCCGCTCCTCATCGACCACGGCGTGCACACGATGCAGGGCAACTACGACAACTCCATCGGCAACGACCTCCCCGACTGCCAGTGTGGCTACACCGATCCGGCCGACAACTACTACGCGCGGCTTTCCTACCAGTACACGTATCGGAAGACGTCGCCGCGATGGCGGCCGTGGCTGGCGGCGCTGCCGAAGGAGATTCGATTTGACTTGGCGCGCGAATCCGCCGCCGCCGCGCTTCGCGTCCTCTGCTGTCATGGGTCGCCGCGGAAGACGAACGAGTTTCTGTGGGAATCGACGACGCCGACGCATTTGCTCGAGCGGTTCGCCGATCAATACGCGGCCGACGTGATCGTCGCCACTCACACCGGACTGCCGTGGTCGCGCGGACTGTCGGGGGGGCGGCTGTTCGTGAACTGTGGCGTCCTCGGGCGGCCGGCGAATGACGGGACGACGCGGGTGGGGTACACCATTCTCGACGCCGGCAAGGCGGGGCTGGCCGAGTACGTGTCGCTCGCGTACGACCATGCCGCGCTGGCGTCGGAGATGAAGGCCGAGGCGCTGCCCGATCCGTTCGTCGAGACCGTCTTGACCGGGTGGTGGACGACGTGCCTGGAGATCCTTCCGGCCAAGGAACGGGCGCGCGGGAAGTACTGATCGGTCGTGCGGGTCCGAGGCCCCCAAGCCGTTTCGGGCGGCAGGTGGCACGGGCGGCGGGGCGCCGGGCGCCGGCGGCGTTATGGCGGGGGCGAGACCCACGGCGCGGCGAGTACACTTGCCCGCATCCCACTCTCGCGGGCGTCGCGATCGTCTCAACATTCTTATGATCGTTAGAATTTGCAATTGGCGCCGGCACGGAATAACCTGCCGGACCGGCGCGTGTCGGGCGGGAGCGCGTCGGGGAAGGAGCTTTCACCGTGTCGATCGTCCTCTTGTGCCTCGTCGCCACGCTGGCGTTCGCGAACGGTTCGAATGACAACGGCAAGGGCGTGGCCACGCTCGTGGGGTTCGGCGCCGCCAGGCCGCTGACGGCGCTGGTTTACGCGGCGATCGCGACCGCGGTCGGCGGCGTCGTCTCGTTCCGGCTGGCCGGGGGGTTGCTCCAGGGGTTCAGCACCGGCCTCTTCGCCAAGGGGGTGGCGGCCGACAACGCCTTCTTCGTGGCGGTGCTGATCGGCGCCTGTGCGTGGGTTCTGCTGGCCTCGCGGTTTGGAATGCCCGTTTCGACGACGCACGCGATCATCGGCGCGCTCTGCGGCGCGGGGCTGGTCGCGTTCGGGAACGCCCGGATGCAGTGGTCCTTCCTTGGGGCGAAGTTCGCCGTGCCGCTGGCGGTCAGTCCGATCCTGTCGTTGGCGGTCGTCTACGCGATCGCCTGGCCGGTGCTGTTCCTGATCGGCCGACTCGCGGGCCGCTGCATCTGTGTGGTCGAGCAGGTCGGCGCGCTCGAGCCGGTCGTCGTCGGCGGCGGCGGTGTCGGCGGCGTGGCGTATCCGGGCGGCGGCGGAATCCGCCTCGACGTCGTGGTCGGGAACGAGCGGACGTGCCCAATACACGGCCGCGTCGCCGCCGCCAGCACGACGGGGGTCTCCAGCGCCGTCCACTGGCTGAGCGGCGGCCTGATCTCGTTCGCGCGCGGTTGGAACGACACACCGAAGATCGCCGCCCTCTCGCTATTCGCGCTGGCGGGCGTCAATCACGGGACCGCGGTCGGCTTCGCGATCGTCACGGTGGCGATGGCGGTGGGGGGCCTGGTCGCGGGGCGGAAAGTGCTCGACACGCTGTCGAATAAGCTCACCCCCCTGCCGCTCGCCGAGTCGCTGACGGCGAGTCTCGTGACGGCGGGCCTGGTGATCACGGCGTCCAGGATCGCGTTGCCGGTGTCGACGACGCACGTGGCGACTGGCTCGATCATCGGGGCGGGGCTGAAGAATAATCCGGCGGGGGTCAAGTGGGGCAAGGTCGGGGAGATCCTGCTGTCGTGGCTGATCACGTTGCCGGTCGCCGCGCTGATCGCCGCGGGGGCCAAGGCGCTTATTCACTGATCGCCCCGTAAGCCGGGCACCGCGGCACGCACATTGCGATCGGTCCAACGTGATCGCAACCAAACGCACCGCATCCCGCGGGATCGGGCAAACGCCCACCTCGCCCGGCGAAAAATCCACCAGCGCCTGGCGAACGAATCGCCGGGCCTCGCGCTCAACCGCGAGGCGCCTCGCGCATTAGTATGCGCAGAGAGCCAATTTCCAAAGGAGCTTATGAATCAACGCACCTTCCGCCTGCTCGCCGCGATGACCCTCGGCGCGTCCTTGATCGCCGCCCCGTCATTCATCCCGTTCGCGCCCGCTCCCGTCCACGCCGCCGACGCCGCATCAACTGACGCCAAGGTGCAGGCCGCCGTGGACAAAGCGCTGGCCTACCTCAAGTCGCAACAGAAGCCCGACGGCGGCTGGCAAAAGGAGAACGACCCGCCCGCCCTGACCGCCATCGCCCTCAAGGCCTTCGCACAAGACCCGAAGGTCGGACCCGGCGCCGACTTCGTGAAGAAGGGCTACGACAAGCTGCTGACCTATCAGCTCGACAACGGCGGCATCTATCAGGACCTGCTCGCCAACTATAACACGTCGATCGCGATCAGTTCGCTGACGGCCGCGAACAACCCGGCGTTCAAGGACCGCATCGACAAGGCCGTCGCCTACATCAAGGGAATCCAGTGGACCGACAAAACGGGCGCCGGCCCCAAGGGCGAAACGGTCAAGGACGATAAGAACAACTGGTGGGGAGGCTGGGGCTACAGCCACGCGGGCCGGCCAGACCTGTCCAACGCCCAGATCGCCATCGAAGCCCTCGAAAACGCCGGCCTCAAGAAGGACGACCCCGCCTTCCAGAACGCGCTGAAGTTCGTGACGCGGAACCAGAACAATTCGGAAACCAACGATCAGAAGTTCGCCGGCAACGACGGCGGGTTCGTCTACTCCCCCGCCAACGACGGCGAGTCGCCCGCCGGCGTGCTCGTCGGCGCCGACGGCAAGCGCGTCGTCCGCTCTTACGGATCGATGACCTACGCCGGCCTCAAGAGCATGATCTACGCCGGCCTGACCAAGGACGACCCGCGCGTCAAGGCGGCGTGGAAGTGGATCGGCGACACCTACACGGTGGACGTGAACCCCGGCATGCCCAACGCCGGCCCCAAGACCGGCGACATGAGCCATTACGGGCTTTACTACTATTACCACACGATGGCCCGCGCGCTGAACGTGTACGACGAACCGACGATCACCGACGCCCACGGCGCCAAGCACGACTGGCGCGTGGAGCTGGCGGACAAGTTGATCAGCCTGCAGAAGCCCGACGGCTCGTGGCAGGGTGACAAGAAGTGGTTCGAGGACAGCAGCGTGCTCTCCACGTCGTACGCCGTCCTGGCGCTGCAGGAAATCCAGAAAGATCTCAAGGAACACCCCGCCAGCAGGTAGTCGTTCCTCCTTCGCGCGCCCCGCGAAACCTCTCCCGGCGTGGCTTTGGTCGGGAGAGGGGGCGGGGTCGTAGGTTGACGGCCTGGCGACGTCACACATTCGGTCACCGAAAGGGAAGCATGGACATGTCCTGGAAGAACACCGCCTCGTTCGCAATCGCGTTTGCCGCGTTCGTCGCATTTTCGGCCAAGGCCGACTCGTCTCCGTACGACCTGGGCTCGCTGCCCGACCTGCCGGTGCCGAGCTACCTCGCGGATGCCGCCGCCGCCGCCGCGCCGACGACGCCCCCTCCACCCCCGCAGCACCTGCGGTCGTACGAATTGCCGGCGGTCAACGTCGTCGGCGAGCGTCCGTCGGATCTGCGCGAGGAAGATCGCGTCGGCTCGTACGGCCAGCCGCGCTGGACCGCCACCCGCCGGTTTCCTAACACGCGCGTTTACGTCATCCCCGAAGGCAAGCTCGAAGGCGAGCTCTGGTTCATCCCCCGTTTCCTCAAGGACGGGCGCACCAACGGTCGTTACCTGGCCGAGATCGAGTACGGCCTGCCCAACCGCTTCCAGATCGACGTCTACTATCGCTTGGACATCGACGATTCGGGTAAGGGGCAGAACGGCGCGCAACTCGAAGGCCGCTGGGCGCTGGCCGACTGGGGCAAGATCTGGGGCAACCCGACGCTGTACCTCGAATACGTCGCCCACGAGTTCGACCCCGACGCCGTCGAGGGGAAAATCCTCCTCGGCGACGAGCTCGCCCCCAGGTGGCACTGGGGCGTGAACTTCGTCGCGGAGCTCGAAACCGGCGGCGAGCGCGAGTACACCTACGAGATCGACGGCGGCATCTCCTACACCATCGTGGACGAGAAGTTCTCCCTGGGCGCCGAGACCAAGATCGAATTCATCTCGACACAGGGAAACCGCGCCAACTACGAGACGTCGATCCTCGTCGGGCCCAGCATGCAGTGGCGGCCGATGCCGCAGTTGTCGATCAACCTCGCCCCGCTGTTCGGCACCACGCCCGATTCGGCCAACGCGCGCGTGTATCTGAACATCGG
>Ga0105239_10006162_pt1 | contig 13954 bp, 9 predicted proteins | sample KBSC44metaG_FD_92761 | JGI IMG/M metagenome (GOLD analysis project Ga0105239, IMG submission 92761) | Corn rhizosphere microbial communities from Kellogg Biological Station, Michigan, USA - KBS C4-4 metaG | ecosystem: Host-associated > Plants > Roots > Rhizosphere > Soil | place: Michigan, USA... | reverse complement strand
GGCCAGCGGAAAGTCGACGAGGCCGTCGGCAATGTCGGCAAGACGGTCAATGGCTGGCGGGTTAGCGGTCTTCCAGGCGATAGCGCCCACTACAATGGCGACTGGTTAAAGCGTGCCGTCGCCGCTCAGGCCGGCATTTATGGTAATGACCCGGAGGAAGCGACCTATCCGTTCACGCGCGTTGACAGCGATGGTCAGACGCTCGACGGCAGCAAGAACAGTTACACCCTGACATTCGCACCGGGCCAGCAGCCACCGGTGAACGCGTTCTGGTCGCTGACCATGTATGACGGCAAGTCCCAGCTCCTGATCGAAAATCCGATCAACCGCTATCTGATTAACTCGCCGATGCTGCCGAACATGAAAAAGAATGCGGACGGATCACTAACGCTCTACATCCAGAACAAGTCGCCCGGCGCTGACAAGGAAGCAAACTGGCTGCCGGCGCCGAACGACACGATCTATCTTGTCATGCGGCTCTACTGGCCGAAGACCGAAGCACCTTCGATCTTGCCGCCGGGCGAAGGCACATGGCAGCCGCCTGGCATAAAGCGGGTCGCATAGAGGACACAGAGAGCCGGCGCGAAGGCATGCAATGTCGCCTTAGCGTCAGCATGCGCGGTAGAGGCTCCGGATCGCAATTTACGGTCTACCCCAAGAAACCGACCCGATCTGGAGCGAGAGCATCGGCAGGAACGGGCCAGAAGCGGAAGCGATAAATGCTATTCGCTAGGTCCGCAGACCGGAATTGGCCATCGGCCCTGCTGGTCGCTTAGTACGCGGTCAGTCATTGAGACCGGCTCTGCAATGTTTGACTACTAACCCGGCGACCGACTCGCCCAGGCGACTGCCTCGTCCCATGGCGGTTGCCGCGGGAATACCTCGCTTAGAAAAGCGATGAATGCCTTAACGTTTGGATTGCTTGCCATGCGGAGTTTTCAGGCACGTTTCGCCGCTCAGCCAAGCCTCTGGTCCATGGGTTGTCCCGAGGCTAAGCCGCGCGCCGTCCCGGGCCGTCACGGTGCGTCGTCACCGGCTCCGAACTGATCTGGCCCGGCGCGTCCAAAACCGCCACGTGATGGCTGTAGACCATCTCCCAGCCCTTCCAGCCGGTGAAAAGCAGGATGCCGACGACCACGAGCGAGAGAATCAAGCCCCACGGTTTTATTGCGGCTTCAGCGCCTTGACCGTACCGGAGCAGAAAATTGATAAACGCAATGATGACTGCGATGAGATTACCGGACATGTGATACCAGGCATCGTTCAATGCCCGGATTCGAGGCTCGCCGAAGAAGTCGGTAAACCCAGCCACAGCAGCGAGAAGTGCCATCACGACACCTGCACCGATCAGCCACATCGAGACTCTCGCCCAGAAGCCGTCGCCCGTTCCAACGAACGCGAGGTCGGTGACCAACGCTCCGACTAGGAAGGCGACAGGAAATGGAATCAGCATTGGATGCAGCGGGTGAGTGCCGAGCTTTGCTGTGCTCACAGGATTGACGCCCATAGGGGACCCTCATGGTTCAGCTATCTGCCGGAACAATGTCCGCCAATCCTTCCGGTTCCTGCCGGAAGTCGGTGCGGCGCAGCAATAGACTCAATGGGGACAGCAGACGGTTCATGGTCGCTTTGTGCCTAGCCGCTGTGAGCAATCGCAGCAACCAAACACCCTTCGCGCAAGGGGACGCGAGTTACCTCGCGCCCCGTCTTTGTGGAGCTTTCCCCGGCGTTGAGCCGGTCCAGGACGGCCGCATCCCAATTTGCACGGAACCCCCTCCGAGCATTTGCAGTTAAATCGCTGGTTCATCTTCATGGAGAAAGGCCATGGGATCGCGCCGGAGATTTAAGCAATCTTCCCCTCTCGGGGAGCGACTTGCCGAAGAAGCGAAAAGCCTACGTGAACTAGCCAAGACACTGCCGCCGGGGGCCCAGCGAGAAGCTTTATTACGAAAAGCGCGACAAGACGAAGTCGGCGCGCACATAACTGAGTGGCTTACGTCGCCCGGTTTGCAGCCGCCGAAGTAAGGCGTATGATTCTAACTGATTTGCAAACTAAGGGAGGTGCACTTGGCAGCCAACCTGGTTTTAAAAATTGCCATCGTAGGGTTGGGCATTTTTTCGACGGTTCTAGCCTCTATGTTGTACTTCAATCTGTAAGGAGGGCCTCCTCAGTTGGCGGCCCCTCTCCTCCACCCCCGCTAGAACGTGGCATGGCCCCGCCCATCACGATCAAACGCCACGAAGCCGTTCCCGGCACCGGCAGCTATGAAGTCGGCTTCGCCGATGGCCGACCGAGCGTCTATTTCTATTGGGATGACCTGCCCGATCGACGCCTGCGGCAGGATCTGACACCAGCGAAGAAGCGCGCCTCCGGGGCGCAGGAGCTCGCCCGCACCGAGCGCGATAAGTTGAGCGCAGGCACCGCCTGAAGAAGCACGTCGAGCCGCGCCCCTACGCGGCCCGCAAGCTCGTTCAGCTCGCCGCCAGCATCGAGCCAGTCCAGGAGGGGCGCATCCATATTGAGAAGATAAACGCGCCGTTCCCGTTCACACTCGGTAGCGAGTTCGGCGCCCGCATCCGCTACGCCGTCAGCATGCCGCTGTCCGATCTTCCTCGTCTTCGCCGCGCATCACAATCTTGAGCCCTCCCTCCTTCCAAGGCGCGGCGCGTGCCCGCGTTTCCATCAACCCCGGTTCGTCCCGTCCGTTGTCGGTGCTGCCCCCGTTTAGTCGCTCGACGTGACGTTGAGAATAGATGTCCAATTGAAAAAGACTAGCGACCTTTTGGGAGCGGCAATTCGATCGTGCAGATCATTCCGTCGGCGCCGAATTGGCGCTGGACCGTCGCGTTCGGTATCGCCCTTTCGATTAGCTGGCTTCCAAAGCCGGTGGTCTTCGGCTCCGTAACAGCTGGTCCGCCGCTTTCGCGCCAAACAACGGTCAGAACACGCTGACCGTCTCGGGCGCGCATGGCCCAGCTCAGATCCACCGCGCCGCCTTCACGGGAGAACGAGCCGTACTTGGCCGAATTGGTCGCCAGCTCATGGAAAACCAGACCAAACGGCGTGGCGAGGTCAGCGGGCAAGAAGACTGGGTCATTCGGAATCCTCATTCCTCCAGGGTTTCTGGCGATATAGGGCTCAAGCTGTATCTGTGCTAACGTTGCGAGATCGGCGCCCTTCCAGTCGGAATCCACCAGCAGCGAATGGGCCTTGGCCAGCGCGGCAATGCGGCCATCCAGCCGGTCCGTGAATTGCTCACACGATTTGCTGAAGCGCCGGGTCTGGTGCACGATCGACTGGACGACCGCCAACGTGTTCTTGACGCGGTGCGTCAGTTCGCCAAGCAGTAACTTCTGTTGCTCGTCCCACGCCTTGCGCTCGGTCACATCCCGGACGCTTTCCAGGGCGAGCTGCTGTCCCTCGATTTGTTCGAGGATGATACGGCTTTCGACAATTAATTCCCGGCCGGCCTTGGTCTTATGTTTCAGTTCGCCACTCCAGCTGCCTTCATCGAGCAACTTGACCCGCAAGTCGGCGAATGACCCTCCGGGCACAATCGTGCCCAACAGCACGTCCTTTCGTTTTCCGACCGCTTCGTCGCGGCTGTAGCCGTAAAGCTCCTCGCTGCCGCGGTTCCAGTCGAGGATGGTTCCGTCATAATCCCAGATGAATATCGGATCGCGCGACAACTCGACGAGCTGCGTCTTCTGCCGGAGCCTGCGCTCGCTGATCCTGAGCGCATCCTCCGTGCGACGACGCTCCGTCATGTCGACGAAGGTGAGCACTACCCCTTCGATCTTATCCTCGACCGTGCGATAGGGGCGCAGACGGACGTCGTACCAGTGATGGTCCCGGGTGCGAATTTCATGCTTGATTGGGGTGAGGTTGGCGAGCACCGCATGCACGTCACTAACCAAGCCATCGTATTCCAGTTGATGCGTGAAATTTGAGATCGGACGGCCTTCGTCGGCAGGCGTGATGTTGAACAGTTCCGTCACCTGCTGCGTAAAACGTTTGATGCGCAAGCTGGAGTCGAGAAACAGTATCCCGAAATCGGTCGCCGCCATCAGATTCTGAAGATCGCTGTGCCCCCGCGAGATCACCTCCAGCTTCAGCTTGAGCTCGCTGTTCACGGTCTGCAGCTCTTCGTTGATCGATTGCAGCTCTTCCTTACTTGTCTCCAGTTCTTCGGAAGTCGAGCGGTATTCCTCGTTGATGGATTGCAGCTCTTCATTGGCTGCGCGCAATTCCGCGTTGGCGATCTCCGATTCCTCCTGGGTCGTCCGTAGTCGCGCCTGGATCTGCTGAAGCTCCTCTCGCAGCCGCGCGATGATTTCGTTGGCGTCGTACTCGGGGAATCCTTCGACGGCAACGTCGATCGGCCCGCCCTCGATGAACAGCACGACCGCGCGGCCGGCGCCATGCTCCACGCGGTCGTCAGCCGGCTTCACATGCATCAGGACCCGATGCGGCGAACCGTTAAAGCGGACAGCGATGGGCAGGCTAAGCCAGGGTTGCGAGGTCTCGAACACCCGGTGCAGGGCGGAGCGCAGCTCGAACCTCAGTTCCGGTCGCACCAGATCGACGGCATTGCCGCTCAGGGGGCCGCCGGACGGCTGAAGGAATCGCCCTGCGTTGTCGGACATGTGCAGCACCTGGTGCGATTGATCGACCAGAATGCTCGGCGGCGCGAGCCTTTCGAGTGCCTCGCGATGCGCGGCAGCCTCATTGAGCAGTGAGGCCGTGCTTGGCGGCCTGATCGGATGCGCAGCCTGTTCGTGCACGATGCCGACGCTGCCAAGCAGGCGCGGCAGCAGTCGCAACTTGCCCGGAGTGGCCAATGCCCGGTAGATGCGCGCCTTGCGCTCGAATGTTCGGAACTGGCCCGCCGGATTGTCGGCGCTCTCCGACGCGCCCAGCATGAGAAATCCGTCGGGGTTAAGGGCATAATGGAACGTGTTGCACGCCAGCTCCTGCAATTCGCGATCCAGGTAGATCAGGACGTTGCGGCAGGCGATGAGATCGAGCCGCGAAAAAGGCGGGTCCTTGAGCAGGTTGTGACTGGCGAACAGCATCAGATCGCGCAGTTCTTGGCGAACGCGATAATGATCCGCCTCCTTCACGAAGAAGCGCCGCAAGCGATCCTCGCTGACGTCCGCCTCGATCGCCGCGGGGTACTGTCCCTCTCGCGCAATGGCGAGGGCACGGGCGTCGATGTCCGAACCGAACACCTGCATCATGGGCCGGATGTCCTGCCGCGCGGCCTGCTCCAGCAGCAGCATCGCAATCGAATAGGCTTCCTCGCCAGTTGCGCAGCCAGGGACCCAGACTCGGATCGAACGGTCGACCAGTTCGTCATGGAACAGCTGCGGAATGACCTGACGCTCGAGCGCTTGGAACGCCTCCTTATCGCGGAAAAACGATGTTACCGAAATCAGGAGGTCCTCGAGGAGAGCCTGGACCTCGTCGGCATTGTCGCGCAGAACGTCGTAATACTTCTTCGGGCTACTTGCTTGTGTGACTTGCATGCGCCGCGCGATCCGGCGCAGGACCGTTGCCCGCTTGTATTTGGAGAAATCGTGACCGGTGCGCCCGCGCACATGGCCGAGGATGCGCCGCAGCAGGTCCGCGCTCAAGCCATGCAGTTCTGGGCCCGGTCCGCCACTGCTCTTTTCGCGCACCAATTCGGTCAGCCGTTGCGCCAATTCGCCTATCGGCAGGACGAAATCTGCAATTCCCGTTGCAATCGCACTGCGCGGCATCGACGGGAATTCGGCCTCGTTGGGATCCTGCACCAAGATGATGCCGCCGGATTCCTTCACGGCCCTAACCCCAATCGTGCCGTCCGATCCGGCACCGGTCAGAATGACCGCGCAACCGTCCCCGTGTTGCTTCGCCAACGAACGGAAGAACAGGTCGATGGGCGCTCGCTTCCCGCGCGGCTCCTCGAATTCCGCGGTGGCGATTTCATCGTTGGTGATGTGCAGCCGCCGGTCGGGTGGGATGACATAGACGTGGTCTGCCTTCAGTGGAGCCGGCTCTCCGACCTGGAGGACTGGCATGTGCGTTCGAGCAGCCAGGATATTCGCCATCTCGCTGCGCTGATCTGGATCAAGATGCAGCACCACGACAAAGGCGGCGCCGGTATTCTCCGGCAGCGCGGCGAACAGTTGCTGTAAGGCGCGGACGCCACCGGCCGAGGCGCCAATTCCAATTACGATCGTTTTGGCGGAGCGCGGCTCATCTGTTTCGGTCCGTTCCTCGTCCCTGATATCGGCCATTAGACAGTCTCACTTACGCATCGGTCGAGACCGGCATTTAACCAATGATATCACGAGTTTCGGCAATGAAGTCTCTGTTTGGCGGATTACGGAAAGCGCTCCGCGGCGCTGTCTCCGTCCAAACAAACATACGGCGTGAGGTTCAACCCCAACGGACCGCGCGCGCTTCTGTGAGCGTCGCTGCGGCGGACAGTCCGCTAAAGACCGGCCCTCTGGACCCCGACGGAGTGCTCCTTTTGGGCAGTCAAGTTTCCACTTTCATCGGCATATATTGAACTCGCCAACCGGGCGGTTTTCCCCTTCCAGCCCCAGCCCGGAGAGGCAGGCGGCCCTACCGCGCGATCAGCGAGGCAGGGTCGCTGCGCGTCATACACTCGCGGGATGAGCAACGTGGATAAAACTGGCCGGTCGGCGCCTGGTTACTGAAAGCCGGTTGCATTCCCGCCTGCCCTGCAAGGGAGGATGTCCTGGTCAAACAACCTCGTTTCGACGCTTACTCGGTCCCAGCACGCATCTGTTCTTGCCGTTGCCGTTGCCGTTGCCGTTGTCGGTGGCGCGGCGCTCATCGCGGTGGCGATTATGAGTATCTATTTCATGTAGGCACAGCGCCGCTGCCCCGTCCTTCGAAGTTGAAGCAAAGAAGATCGACCTCGGCTCCGGTGAGATCGGCTCGAAAAAATCGGCATGTGTATTCAGTCTGCTTCCTGCTCGCACGGTTGTATGCCGCTTCAGTCAAGAAAATGCACTGTCTGCAACTATCCGCATGGTGACGATTTTGTCGCGCGTCTAGCTGACGCAAAATTTGACTGAGTAGGTCGCGAAAGTTGTTTGCACCAACTTCAAGCGTCGCAATGGCATGGATGAGCGGTGCGATGGGATCGCTGGCAAGAATTTTCTCTCCTCGGCGAGTCACATCAAGGATGACCGAGCGCTTGTCTTGGTCGGCGCTTTTGCGCTGGAGGTAACCCTTGTCTTCAAGACGCTTAACGGTTTGAGAAGCGGTGGCCCGAGAGGTGCCGACGAACTGGGCTAGCGCGGACGGGGTTCGTGAGAACCTGTTTGCACGAGCAAGAAGTCTCAACGCCATCCATTCTCGATCAGTCAATCCGTGCCGGGCGCCATCAAAATGCCAACCGCTCGACGTTTGCACCAACAGATCGACCGCTTGCCGCGCTGCCGTGATCATCCCCGCCCCTCTCTATAGTCCGGCAGATTCACCTGGCGGAACCTTACATTGCATGTAAAGCGGGGGTGAACGACTATACGAAGGTTTGCAATTGGTGATTGTGCATTCATAAAAACCTCTTTGAACGCGAGTCACAGGCCAGCGGGCAGCCCCTTGTGGGTCAGAAGCCGTCGATGCCACAAGCCACGGAGACGTCAGCTAGGGGCCAAAAAACCGACATTAGCGGCGCTTCGCTCAGATCAGTTTAGGGTTCTGGCTTCCCCACGGGCCTAGCTATTCAGCGGCACCAGGAGGCAATTAGTTGGAGCGCCGGGAGCGCGAAAGCTTGGTGGCAGCAATTATAACCCTGTCGTAGGCCTCGAGGGCAGCGTCGGTTGATAGTTCGATCGTCTCTCGGAACCGTGCGTCGCTCGCCTGCGTGAAGCTTTGGCTTATTGCGTCAGTGAGTTCATCATCGCTGACCGATGGCTCCTGGGGGGCTGGACGCTGCGGTGCATGAAACCGGTTGTGGCCCATCAACGAGGTCGCGGTACGCCCCATTGAGGTCCGCTCAGTGACGCGGAGCGGACTCGATTTGCTCACATTGAGTTCCGGCGCGCTTCGCCCCGAGAAGATTTCCTGTCGCAATATGTCGAAGCGACTTTGCAGGATGGAGAGTTGTCCGAGGACGAGATCCGCCCCCAGATCGTCGGCCTCATTCTAGCGGGCTCTGATACGACCCGCGGATCACTGTGTATGACGCTCGCTCATCTCCTCCAACATGTGGATCAATGGCGCGCTTTCTGTGCCGATCCCGATGGTCTCAAGCGCGCAGCGGTGGACGAAGGATTGCGTTTCGATCCGGTGATCATGGAATCCCCCGTATCGTTGTCAGGGCTTTTGATCTGGACGGCTATCGAATTCCCGCCGGTACTCTGCTCACCATTTCCGTGCCCTCGGCTCTGCGCGATCCATTGGTCTATACCGATCCCGACCACTTCGATATCTTCCGCAAGGACCATCTCTGATGGCATCCGATTTTCGGCGCGGGTGCGCATCACTGCGTCGATGAGGCACTCGCCCGCGCCGAGATCGAGGAAATCCTCGCGACAATTGCACGGTTTGGCGCCAGGCACGCGGCTGGTTGGTGCCTTTCCGCGACTTGCGCCTGGACCCGAACGCCGGGTTGACCGGATGGAGGTCGAATTTCTGGGCGGATAGCAATGTCTGCTTGTAGTCAATCTCGACATTCTTGCAGTTGGCCAGTCACGTCCGATGTACCCCGAACTTCAGACATACCTTTGCACCGCACTAACTGAAGCCAATAACGGAAGTCACGAATGGACTGCACCTACTCCATACTATCGTTCAGCGATAAATACCTAACGTGAACTGGTTCACAAATGGACGAGAAGGCCAAAACGTAACCGCGCACGATACGCGAGCCCGGGCGCTTAGTGGATGTGCGCAAGTGCGATCGGCAGGTCCGAGAAAAGCGTCGACCATCGACGCCACCGCGCTTTCCAATGATCCCAAAAACGATTAATCTCCTCTTCACGCAACTCAGAAACCTGATCGGAGAATAACCCACACGATAAGTTAGACGGAGGGACCAATGGCGAAGAGAGCAACTGCGCTCGGCGGTGGTGGACCAGTGAAGAGAGCGATTACGCTCGGCGGTGGTGGACCAGCAGCAGGGCTGCACATCGGGGCTCTGGAAGCTTTTGCCGCTGCCGGTATAACCTTTGATGTATGGGCATTGTCCTGCATCGGCGCGTGGGTTGGAATCGTCTACAATCAATTCGATGACGACGAAGACAGGGCCAAACAAACCTATCAATTCTTCAAGAATGGCGTATTTCGAGACGATGAAAGCTATGAGCGCTTTCCGATCAATACGGTGTTCGGGCCCGATTGGCGCGCCAACATGAAAGCTTTGAGTAAGTTCGTAACTGATTCCGATAATTACAAAGATTTTGTATGGGACCCGTACAGAATGGTGGATTCGTTTCAGGAATCCATGTCACTCCTGCTCAATCGCATGAAGGACAGTGATGGGAAGAAGAAATACGACAAATTGGACGAGGGAGATATCAATGGATGGATTCTCAATCACGGGATGGCCCCGAATCCCTTGATTCGCTATCTAACGTCCATGATGTACTTGTCCAACGTCACCGGACTTTCAAGGATCAACTATCCGAACAGCGAATTTATGAAGCGCATCAAATTTGAAAACCTATTCGACAAAAAGAAGGGAGGGAAGGAAGAAGAGGAGAAAGAGAAGAGGAAGCCATTTATTTTTCACAATGCGTGGAATCTTGATAAGCAAGAACTCGCGCTGTTTTCAAATCGTCCTATGCGCGATAGGTTTTATCAGGGGCCCATCGATGCATCAACTTTGTGCGCATGTTCGGCGCTTCCCTTCATCGAGGAAACTGTAAAGGTCGATGGAGACACGTACTGCGAAGGAGCGCTGGTCGACACCGTCAATTTCGAAAGCTTGATAGACGAGGAGGATCCTGACGAGATTTGGGTGGTGCGGATTGTCGATGCGAAGCAAGTCCGCAAGCCGGACAACCTTCATGATGCCCTGGCAAATCTCTGCCAGCTGTTTGCAGCAACCGTCGGTGAGGATGACGTCAAGTTGTTCAAATATCACGTCCAGTATGACAAGCCCGCACCTGGGAAGAAGCCATGGACAGGTACGGTCGTTGAGATTCACGTGCCGGCGGGCATTAATTTCAAGTGGAATCATAGCAATCTGGATAAGGGACGGACGCTGGGAAGAAAGGCGGCGGAGGAAGCAATCGCCGCGTATCAAGCGAGAGATAAAAAGCCTTTTGCCGAAAACGAAAGAGTTCGGTTCATAAACGAGAGGAAAGACGACAAAAAGGGGCGGCATATCGATAGGGAGCGGCTGGCAATCGCGATTGCCGAAGCGAAGGGCACGCGCGATCAGAAGCGTTGGTTAGAAAGAATGGAATCGTGGGTTGATGCCGGGTCTGGAAAAGAAGTCGAGTCGGACGAGACTGGCAAATATCCGATAGGTGCAATTCCTTTTCCCGACTTCGCACTACGCGTCCCCCAGGTGAAAGCGATCTACGACCGGCTTGGTGCGCCAGCTTCCCGTTTGGAGCAGCTGTAGTTCGTGTCACCGCAACCGGTCGAGCAAAGCCTTTGCCTGCTTTAGATCCTGTGTGTCGAAGCCCTCGGTGAACGAGGCGTAGATCGGCGCGAGGAAGTTGAACGCTTCATCGCGTCTGCCCTGATCGATCCACAGAGCAGCTTGGTCCGTTGCGGCGCGGAGCTCAAGCGTCCTGGCGTGTTGGCTTCTCGCCGTGCTCAATGCCCGGTCGAGCAGCGCCTGCGCCTCGGCTTCGACGCCCGGTCCGCCGCGGGCGACCAGCACCCGTGCCTTCAGACGATACAGTTCGGCTTCTAGAATTCGTTCGCTGTTACGGTTCGTTGTAGCTAGGCCGTGCTCGATCAATTCCAGCGCGGCCTCGTAGTCGTGACTATTCAACAATGGCGGACACAACAACACGTCGAGCGCGGTGATGGCCAGCTGATAACCGGCGCTGCGATATTCGTCCAACGCGGCACCGATCTCCCCGAGTGCGCTGGGTGAAGGATCGAGCGAAGCCACGCATATGCCCCGAAGGGCGCGCGCCAGGCGCCATTGCCGGAATCCATGTTCCTCGGAAAGGGCGATGCAACGTTCGGCATGACCTTGCGCGACCAGGAACTCGCCGCGAAGGGCGTGAAGAATGCATGCGTAGTAACAGGCATACGCCTGCGAATGCGGATGACTTATAGCGTCGGCGCGCCGAATGGCAGCGTCCATTCGCACAATTGCCGTATCGGGATGGCCGAGCAGCCAGAGCGCCCACGACATCAGCGCCAGGTCCGCCACGCCGGCATCCTGGCCGGCCGAACGCGCCGCCAGCCTGTCGTCCTCGCTGCTCGCCTCAAACGCTTCGTAGGCGCGTCCAATCGCTTCATGGGCACCGGTGAGGTGTCCCATGAAGAGGCGGATCATGGCCTGCCCGCGCATCGCGTTGAGCAACGCCGGTCGATCGTCGCGCGCTTCGGCGAGCTGGAGCAGGGCCGCGATCGTTTCCTCGGCGACCGGCAATTCACCGCGCATTACGCTCGCGGTGGTCAACCAGAACATCACCTGGAGCTGCTCGGGAGGGTCTCCCAGGCGCTCGCACAGCTCTCGCGCGCGGGCAAAGGTTGCCATCGCCTTGTTCGAGGCTGGCCCTTGCGTAGCGATCAGGCAGGGCCCGAGAGCGAACTGGAAGGCAAGTTCCAGCTTATCCTTTCCGGCGCCTTCTGGCAGATGGCCCGAGGCCTCGATACCCCGCTGCAAGTGTGCGATGGCCTCAAGGTTGGCCGAGCGCATGGCGGCCTTCTTGCCTGCCTGCAGCCAATATGCCTCCGCCTTTTGAAACAGGCCGGCCTCTGTCAGATGATGCGCAAGAGTTTCGGGTTGAGTCTCCCCAACGTCCGGGAACCGTTGCTCGAAGGCCCCCGCGATCGCAGCATGCAGCGCTGCGCGTCGGCTCTTCAGGAGTCCCGAGTAGGCAGCGTCCCGCACAAGCGCGTGCTTGAAGGTATAGACCGCCTGAGGTATCTCGCCCCGGCAGAATATCAACTCCGATCGAACCAACTGGGCAAGCGCCTCCTCAAGTCTCTCTTTTGGCAGCCCGGCTACGATACTCAGCAGTTCGTATGAGAACTCGCGACCCACCACAGCGCCGATCTGGGCCACCTCCCTCACCGGAGCCAAACGATCGAGTCTTGCCATCAGCGATGCATGTAGTGTGGTCGGAATGGCCATTGAGGGCAGAGGACTGTTGAGGACGTAGTGATCGTCTTGCTCATGCAACAGCCCGGTTTCGAGCACAGTCTTGGTCAGTTCCTCCACGAACAAGGGCACGCCATCGGTGCGGGCGAGAATCTGCTCCGTCACCTCTTTCGGGAGCGTCTTGCCGGCAGTGACGCGCTCGATTAACTCCGTTCCGTTACGCCTGTTCAGCCGCGTGAGCGAAATCGTCGTCACGTGCGGATGCGCTGGCCAGGGGGGTGTGAACTCTGGCCTCGCGGTGATGAGCAGCAGCACCCGAAGCTGCGGCATCTGTTCCAAGGTTATCGTGAGCAGCTCCAGCGACGTCGGATCCGCCCAATGGACATCCTCAACAATGACGAACACCGGCTGTCGCGCCGCCAAGCCAGTCAGCTGGGACAAAAACGCAGCCAGCGTTAGCTCCTTGCGCTTCTGCGGGCTCAGCTCCGGCATACGGTAGCGGTTACTGGGTGGAAGGGATAGAAGGTTGGCCAGAGGTAGCACTACGCGGTCGGCATCAGCGCCTGACCGAACCAGCAGAGCTTCAAGCTTGGCGAACTTCTCTGCTGCCGGGTCGCTCCGCTCGAGCCGGGCAGCGCGTTCGAGCTGACGGATGAATGGATACAGCGCACTGTTAGTGTGGTGCGCCGAGCAGAACTGCCGCACCGTGATGTGCGGTTGGGCGTGGAGTCGCTCGTCAAGCTCCAGGGCAATATGCGACTTGCCGATACCGGGCTCTCCGGTGAGCATCACCGCGCAACCTTCGCCACGCGTGGCGTGCTGCCAGCGACGCAACAGCATCTCGATTTCCTCGTCACGCCCAATTGGTGGCGCCAATCGGGATTTGTGCTGTGCCTCGAAACGGCTATCCACTTCGGTCGTTCCCAGGACCTGCCAGGCTGGTATTGGCTCCGCCCATCCCTTAAGCTCGACAGGACCGAGATTGCGGAATTCGAAGTGCCCATCAGTGAGCCGGTGCGTACTCTCGGAGATCAGCACGGTACCGGGATTGGCGAAGGTCTGCAGGCGCGCAGCCAAGTTCGGCGTCTCGCCAATGACGGCCTGCTCTTGAGCCGCGCCTTCGCCTGTCAGATCGCCCACGACCACCATACCGGTAGCGATGCCAACGCGAATTTGTAGCTCGGTGGCGGGCTCTGTCCGGAGCTTAGCCACGGCATCGACCAGCGCCAGCCCGGCGCGTGTCGCCTGTTCGGCATCATCCTCGTGCGCCTGGGGATAACCGAAATAGGCGAGAACGCCATCTCCCATGTACCGCGCGATAACGCCCTCATTGTGGGCGACAACCTCTGCGATGCAGCGGTGATAGGCGCCCATTACGGCCCGCAAGTCCTCCAGATCAAGGCGCGCCGAAAGTGCCGACGAGCCGACCAAATCGCAAAACATGACTGTAAGTTGACGTCGCCCGGCGTTGTTCGCCGACGCCGGCTTGGTGACCGTTCGAGGTGTTCGCGGAACCTCTCCCTGAAGCTCTACGATCGCGCGCAGCATCTTGCGTCGGTGCCCAAGCAGGACGCCCAGGTCCTTTAGATCCTGCTCCGTGAGATCTCGAACGACCGAGAGGTCGATGGCGTTCTCGCGGAATCGCTCGGCGTACTCGCCCAAACCGATCGATGCTAGCCACTCTGCAATACCTG
>Ga0105239_10006161_pt1 | contig 13955 bp, 14 predicted proteins | sample KBSC44metaG_FD_92761 | JGI IMG/M metagenome (GOLD analysis project Ga0105239, IMG submission 92761) | Corn rhizosphere microbial communities from Kellogg Biological Station, Michigan, USA - KBS C4-4 metaG | ecosystem: Host-associated > Plants > Roots > Rhizosphere > Soil | place: Michigan, USA... | reverse complement strand
TCGATCCGTTACTTGAAGAGCTTTCTAAAGATCACGATATGGTCCGTCTCGGCTCACAGCTGAATTCTAAATTTAATCCTGAACCTCAGGTCCCCTGGAATCGCAGGACACAGACAAATGAATCGACTGAGGCAGTTTCCGAGTCTGAGGGTTTAAAACTCACTGAGGAGGAGCCGCTGTCATTGGTTCGCGCTCGTATATTAGCACTGATAAAAAATCGTGCGGTTTGCGAATTCGATTTGCGTGAAGAGAATTCGGTTACGCCATCTCGATGAGTTCTGCGAGCGCCAACTGAACACCTTGTTCGGTTGGTTGCGGAGCGGTGGAGATGATCTTGTGTTCGCGGTCGGTAATGAAGTCGTCGGCCGCACAAGTTTCAAAATAAATCTCGCCGACTTTGTTTTCTTTTTCGCCTGCGATCGTCAAAGTTTCTGACGTCAATGCATCGGCCACAATATGAGTCGCTAAACCAATACACGCAATCGGCTTTGAAGCTTTATGAAATTGGCGAATGGAGCGCGCCGCTTCTGGCATTGTGGGCGTATCGCCTGGAAAAACCAGGCCATCGAATTCTGGCTCAGATAACTCCGATAGATTTTCGGCGACGAATATCTGAAATGGAATTCTTGCGTCTTTAAGAACGGCAATGGCTTCGTGAACAAGTTCAGATTTGGTGGTGCTGGCCGAGAGCACAACGGCGATTCGCTTCATTCGAAGACTGTTATCACAACTGTGCGTCGGTCAGGTATTGGCAATCGTTTAGATAGTGCGTTGTTCCGTCTTGAACTGCGTTGAAGCCGGCACAGCGCTCAACGATCGCGCCGAAAAGTTCTTCCATATACGGCAATTGAGCGGTGAGCGAGTAGTGCCATGAAACTTTCGTGTAGTTCGTCGCATCCGACCAGCGTGCAACATCAAACGATAAAATCGTCACGTGAATACGACAATTCGGAAGCCCGCCACAGTTGGGTCGGTTTTTGATGGCCTTTGGTGGCTCTACATCGCCTTCTGAAACTTTCAAATTGTGATAGCTGATGTGGGTGGTGGCACCTGTCGGTGCCATCGCCATCGCTTGTGACAGTGAAGCGACATCATTTTCGCCGGTGTTTAAAAGAAGATTGGCCGTCACCGTTGTGGAATTCGGAATATCATAGGTGTCTTCGGTCTCGACGTCCTGCCAATTGCCGTTCTCGTCGCGATAGTTGTTACTGTGATGATAGGTCACACGCACACTGTCGGTGCCGGGGCTTGGGCTGCGATCGATGACGTTCAAAACATGGGTGCTCATGTGCAAGCTGGGATCACGATTGTCGACGCGAACACTTTCTTCGTAATGAATCATTTGATTCATTTGTAGATTCAAAGGCGACGCACCGTTTGTTGCCTTGGCCAATACTTCATCGAGCTGATTAGGATCAAATTCTGGGCCAAGCGGCGCATGTTCTTCGTGAGCTTGAATACAACTGACAAGTAGTAACAACGCCAAAGGTAAAGTCAGCGCGCATGCAAAGTGAAGTAAACCTAGAAAAAATCGGTTCATACTGAATCCCAGCCCCACACCCAAATCGGAATCGGGAAGAGTTTTTCAAAAACTTCTTTCACCTGATCGTCAAACTTGTAAAGTTGCGAAGCTTTTTGCGGACCAAACAGCAGGCGAATCAGATCGCTCTCAGAATCGGTGGAATAAATCTGTTCACCTTTCCCAAGATAGATACGTCCTTCGCGTGCTTCCAAAACAACATCGTCGTAACCCAAAGCGCGCGTGTACTTTTTCACTTTGAACAAAACGTTTTGCACATTCAGCAAACGAACCATGCCCAAAATTCCATCGAATGTCGGAATGCCAAGCGCATTCATTTGGCGAATGAGATTCGCGGCATGTTTTGGCGCAAGAACTGTAATCGGGCGATTTTGCGAAACGCGAATATGACGAAGAAGTGGCAAGAGTTTCGAAACGCCGCCACCCCATTCGTGCACGTAACCGGTGAGGTCCATGCCTTTGCCTTCAATCGCGTAAGCTTGCAAGCGGCCCTGTTCATCCCACGCGGTGTAGACAGTTGAGTTTGGAATTTTCAAATATTTACGAATGTCTTCAGCGGTACGAATCGAACCAGACGTGTGCATCGAGTAAAGACGAAGAATCGCTTCGGCTTCAACATTGTTGCCTTGAGAAAAACGCAAGCCGTGTGCTTCTTCAGCCCATGGTTGCTCAATCGTGAGTGCGACTTCATGTCCCGCCAACTCAAAACCGATCTTGCGATAAAAATCATAAAGGTTTGTCCAAAGAACTGCGAAGTCGCAGCCGTGTGCTTTTGCCGCCGTCAAACAATCTTCCAAAACTTGGCGACTCAAACCTTGGTTGCGATGAGAAGGATCGGTGACAACACTTCCGATGCCCGCCATTTTGAAAATGCCGGCTGGAGTTTTCATCAGCTGCGGTTTCATCACCGCGGCTGAAAGAAACGCATCGTCTGATTTCATCACACGAATGTTGTTGAGATTGCTGTCATCGATCGCGAGAGGATATTCCTCAGCAATCGACCACTGAACATTTGGACGTAACTGGTTCGACAGAAATGACACGAACGAGTCTAATTCGTGTTCGAACGGTGGTCTTGGTCCTTCCATGGTCCCCCCACGTGTGTGCACACATCTATATAGTAGCAGGGGCGGTTTCTGGGTGGGCGTGCGCGAAGCAAATCTCGACAAAAGCAGCGGAGCAAGCTAATCAATTCGACTTATGGCAAGGGAAACTAAAGAAGCTAAGAGCAAGCGCGTCCAGACGTTGATCAAGCAACTGCGCAAACTCTATCCCGATGCCGAGTGCGCGCTTCATCACAAAAATCCGTTTGAACTTCTCTTAGCGACAATCTTGAGTGCGCAGTGCACGGATGAAAAAGTGAACCAGGTGACGCCGGCGCTGTTTGAAAAGTACCCAACGCCAAACGATTTTGCAAAAGCGGATCTGCCTGAACTCGAACAAATGATTCGGCCAACGGGATTTTTCAAAAACAAAGCGAAATCGCTGCAAGGCGCTTCTAAGGCCATCGTTGAAAAGCATGGCGGTGAAGTTCCAAGAACTTTGGAAGAATTGGTTGAGCTTCCCGGCGTTGGCAGAAAAACTGCCAACGTCGTGCTTGGTGTCGCATTTAAGATTCCTTCGGGAGTCGTGGTCGACACTCATGTGGCGCGCTTGTCTTTTCGTTTAGGCCTCACGACCAGCGACAATCCGGTGCAAATTGAAAAAGAACTACAAGTGTTGGTTCCCAAATCGAGCTGGATCGAATGGTCGCACCTTTTGATCTTTCATGGTCGTCGAATTTGCAAAGCGCAACGGCCGCAATGCGACCATTGTGCGCTCTTGCCCAATTGCCCACGAAAAGGCGTTAAACAACCAGTCACCAAGCCGAAGCGACCTTGACCATCGCTCCTCGGCAAGGGAAGATCGGGCATGGTTTTTTCACTCTTCGAAAGCCTTAAATACGTCGGTCACTTTTTCCCAATGCTCATGCTTCGTCTTTACATGGGTATTTATCTGACAGAGCAAGCTTGGGCTCGTTACCAAGGAAATTTCCTGTCGCAACCTCGATTGGCTGAAGCGATTCGTGATTGGTCGCCGACCAGCCCAGCTCCGGATTGGTACAAAGATATTTTGGATCAATGGATCTTGCCGCACTGGCAGTTGGCTGCTTATTGCGTCGTTTACTTTCAATTTGTGATTGGTCTTAGTTTTATTCTTGGTTTCTTTGTTCGCCCAATGGGTTTACTTGGCGCGCTCCTCGCGATGAACTTCATTTTCTGGAGTTCGGCGGATGCATCGGATCTTTATCGCCTGCAAATGGTGGTTTATCTGGTCCTCGCGTGGATGGGCGCTGGCCGTTGTTTCGGACTCGATTACTATTTCTATAAACGTCATCGTGGAGTTTGGTGGTGAAGGGACGCGGACGCCTCATCGTCTTTTTGTTTGGTGGGGTGGCGTTGCTTGTGGCGATCTTGTTCGCCCGCAGTCTGATTCGCCTGAAAAACACCACCTACGAACAAGTCACCGGCAAACGCATGCGCATCTTGGCTTATTCGAGCTTTATGGGTTCGACTGGCCCGGGATTGCAGCTCGTCGAAGATTTCAAAAAACAGTGTCAGTGTTCAGTCGAAGTTTCCAATGCTGGGGATGCCGGGTTGTTGGTTGAGCGTCTCCTGCTCTCGCGCAAAGATCAGTTTGATTTAGTGATCGGCCTTGATCAGTTTGCGCTCGCCGATGCTGAGAAAAAGGTGCATTGGCGCAAGATCAATTTGGACGACGTGGCTTTCGCGCCGGAAGTGAAATCGCATGTGTCGGCGAACTTTGTGCCGTACGACTGGGCGCCGATGACATTCATCTATCGCAAAGATGAGATTGAACCACCAAAAGCGCTCGGAGATCTGCTCTCTGAGGATTACCGTTCAAAGATTGCGATTCAAGACCCTCGTTCGAGCACTCCCGGGTTTGAATTTTTCCAATGGGTGATGGCGGTAAAAAAGCAGAACGCGGCGGAATTCTTTGAGGCGCTGAAGCCGAATATTCAAAGCATTTCACCTTCGTGGTCATTTTCTTACGGCCTATTCAAAAAAGGTTTGTCGAAACTTGTATTTTCATACGTCACTTCTTTGGTTTACCACTGGGAAGTGGAGTCCGATCATCGCTATCAAGCGGCCGAGTTTATCGACGGTCATCCCTATCAGGTGGAGTTCGCTGGAATTCCTGAAAGCTGTACCGAATGTGAGCTGGCGCAACACTTTTTGAAAAACATGATGTCAGTCAGTGGGCAAAAGCTGATTGCTTCAAAAAACTTCATGTTTCCAGCTGTGGCCGCGGTCGAAGTGTCGAGCACTTATTCGCAGCTGCCGAAACTCAAATTGATCGAGACGCCTGTCGATAAAGATCTCTCGGTTTGGGCCAAAGTCTTTCGAAAGTAAGAGTGGATCATGCGCTCCGTTCTTCGCATTTCTCTTGTGCTATTTTTTCTTTCGCCGATTTTAATCTGGTTGGTGGTCATCAAAAATTGGAGCCCACCTGGTTTTGAGTGGATCATTCCGCTCGGCCGGACCTTCCTGCAAGCCGGATTAAGTGCATTGACCTCGGTTGTGCTTGGCATTCTTATGGCGATGGGAGCATTAAGTTTAAGAAGTCCAAAATCGGAAAAGTTCCTCGAGTTTTGGTTGCTCATCCCCAATTTAATTCCACAGCTGTTTTTGATTTTGGCCGTGCTGAATTTGAGTCTGTTCGTTCCGTTTTTTCGTTCCGGTCTTCCGGCTGTTGTGATCACGCATTCGCTGCTGAATTGTGGGTTGATTGCGTTGGCGTTGTTACGCCTGTTTGGCAGCAAGCTGAGTGGCTTCTTGGATCTCGCCGTGGTTGAAGGCGCCTCCCGCCGCATGATTTGGTTTGAAGTCATTGTGCCGTCACTTAAGAGTGAACTGTGGTTTTTGTTTCTCTTCGTGTTCTCGGTGTGTCTCACGAGCTTCTCAATTCCATTGGTGCTCGGCGGACCAAGTGCGACCAATTTTGAAATATTAATCTACGAAACGTTGCGGCTGAACGCCGACTGGTCGCGAGCTCTTTACTATGCCGTTATTCAAATCGTCGTGCTTTCGATTTTCGTTTATCTGATTCCGAAACCACAATGGGCATGGACGGGTTCCATTAGCCGTTGGCAAGTGTTAGGTCTCAAACGGTTTGTGCCACTCGCGATTGCGCCCAGTGCTTTGCTCCTCGCGGGTTGGTTGATCGGCGTGATTTCATCTTTTAAACATTTTGTCCCCGAGGATTTATTTTTCGATCCCTTTACGGCCGCATTGAACACGATGATCGTCGCATTGGGCGTCGGCTTTCTGACGCTCTGGTTGTGTCTCTGGATCAGCTACGTTTGGCCAAATCCAAGACTGGCTTGGTTCATGAAGAGCTATTTAACTCCGTCCAACGCGATCACGGGATTTGCATTGCTGTTGTTACCCGGCCAGTATTTTGAATGGCCGCTCGTGAAAATGATTGTGGCGCTCACACTGGTGAGTTTTCCATTGCTGTTTCGTTGGCTCGGTCAATCGGCGCTTGAAAGTTTGGAAGAGCAAATCACGGTTGCGCGAACGTTGGGCGCCTCTTGGTCACAAATTTTGTTTGAAATCATTTGGCCAGAAAGAGCGCCGGTATTTTTTCGAATGGCAGCTTTGAGTTCACTTTGGGCGAGCGGCGACTTTGCACTTTCAAGCATCATGGCTGAAGGACATCGCACTTGGGCGCTTTGGATTGAGAGTCTCATCAACTCATATCGATTGGATTTGGCGTCGCTTCTGACGATTCCGCTATTTGCTTTGGGCTTGATCTGTTATGCCTTCTTCATAGGAGCCGCACGCTATGTCAGTCGTTGAAGGACTCATTCTCGAATTTGACGATTTCAAAGTCGAAATTCCAAGGTGGGAAATCTTAGATTCCGGGGTCACAGCTTTAAGCGGCCCTTCGGGATCTGGCAAAACGACTGTGTTTCGAACGCTGATTGGCTTAATCCCATGCCCAACATTCAAATGGAAGTTCGGCAATGAAGATCTCGCGCAATTGGATATTCCTGAGCGGCGATTGGGCGTTGTGTTTCAATCGCTCGAACTGTTTCCGCATATGACGGGCAGAGAAAATATTTTCTTTGCGGCGCGGGCGCGCAAGATCGCAAATGATGAAGCCAAATCCGATTTCAAAAATCTCATTCATGAGTTGCGCCTCGAATCCTGCGTCGATCGCTCCGTGCAATTGCTCTCGGGCGGTGAACGTCAGAGAGTCGCACTCGCGCGCGCATTGATCGGCCAGCCGCGCGTTTTGCTCCTCGACGAGCCGTTCTCAAGTCTCGATATTCAAATGCGCGAAGATGCACGGCAATTAATTAAAACTGTGATCAAAAAAAGAAATATCCCGACAATTCTTATCACGCACGACACGCGAGATCTCGAAGTGCTCGCCGACCGCGTCGATCGAATCGAAAACGGTCGGCTGAGATAGCGTCCTAGATATCTTCAAAGCGTGGGTCGTTTGGAGCTGGCGCATCCTCAAAGCCTATTGCTTTTTTCATCGTTTCAGCGCCCCCACCAATCGTTTGCGATGCTGGTTTTGGGGTCGAATGGCTCTTATTTTTTAAGTGTAGCAGTTTACTATTGGACGCCGCCGAAACGGTTTCCTTTTTTGCAGATGCGCCCTGAGCAAATTTGGTTTGCTTGCTGGATTCCTCTCTCACACCACCTTTGATCGTTTGAATCAGAACACCCACGACACCCTTTAAGGATTCGGCTTGAGCTGCTAATTCTTCTGATGAGCTTGCTGCTTCTTCGGAAGTCGACGCATTTTCTTGCGTCACCTGATCCATCTGTCCCACGGCTTTCGTGATCTCACGAATTCCTTGCGCTTGCTCTTTACATGCCAGCGAGATTTCATCCACCATTTGCGTCACGGAGGTAACACTCGTAACGATTTCCTCCAGAACGCCGCCGCATTTCTGAGCGACATCTGTTCCGGTTTGAACCTTCTCTTTGCCGCTAGCAACCAGCTGTTCCACTTTTGTTTTTGTGTCCGCGACAATGCTTTCAACTTTGCGGATACTTCCATCGAGCATTTCAGAAATCTCTTTGGCTGCATTCCCACTCATTTGGGCCAAGTTACCAACTTCTTCGGCTACAACCGCAAATCCCTTTCCATGCTCACCCGCGCGCGCCGCCTCGACGGATGCGTTAAATGAGAGAAGTTTGGTTTGGAAAACGATATCATTGATCACTTTCGTTTTATTTCCGATATCTAAAATCACCTTCACAATCTCAGAAATCTGCTGATTGCTCTCATTGATCTGAGTCATGATGTCTTGGTTGCTCGCGCTGATGCCTTGAATGGCTTCAATCATGTTCTGGACAATTTGTTTACCTTTGATTGCGGATTCACGGCTGACGGTAGCGCTGACAGATGATTTGGCCGAATTGTCAGCATTCTTCTGCAGCATGGAATTCAGCTCTTCGAGCGCAGAAGAAGTCTCTTCTAACGAAGCGGCCTGTTCCGTCGTCGCTTGGGAAAGTTGTGTGGACGCCGCCGCAATTTGTTGCGACGCGCTTGAAACTTCACTCGAGTTGTCGTTCAGGTTAGAGATCACTTGGTCAATCGAACGGCTTACAGCTCGCAATATGACAAAGGCCAATAAAATTCCGGCAGCGATCGCAACGATACTGGTGAACAGAACTGTCGCGCGTGCCGTCTTATAAGTTTGAGCTGCACCTTGCACCCCGTCGTCCATGCTTTTCGTGTTTGAAGTGACTAAGTCGTCCATGAGCTTATTCATTGCGAGACGAACTTTGGCGGATCGAGTGTCTGCCAACTGAGAAGATTCCTGCTCTTTGCCTTGTGCAGACAGGCTCTCTTCTTTTTGCACAGCACTCATCCATTCTTTCATGTCACCGTCATATTCTTTAAATTTTAATTTGGCTTCAGCACTTGCAATTTTGTTCCACTCAGAAAACTCACCTTTGATGTGTGCCTCATCATCTTCAATCTTCTTAGCTTCTGCTGAAATCTTGTCTTGATCCTTTTCATGCACGATCGCCGCTTCGCTGATCGCCATTTGTCTTTGGAAATCACGCACGCCGACAGCATACATAACTCGCGCATGATACGTATTGACGATCTGATCGAGTGAGTCGTTGATTTGATTCATGCGACTGAGGCCAAGGAAGGCCACAACAGCCGCAGCTACAACGAAAATGCCCAAGATGCCCGCAATTTTTGTGTTCAAGCTTAAATTTTTCATCGTGTTAAATCCTTTCCGAGATTCGTCTAGGCAACTGACTTATGAAGTGCAGTTAAAGTCTGCAGGCTTAAAGCCTCGTTGATATCGAGCAAAAGAATCAATCTTTGCTGTTCGCGAATAATTCCACGAACACATTCTGATTTCTGATCCGTCGTCACTGGCGGCGGTTGCATCATGTCTTTGTCTGCTTTAATGACGCTTTCGACACCATCAACCAAAATACCGATATGATGAGAGGGAACGTCCAAGACGATAATGGCTCGTTCAGCGCTTTTGATTTCTGCGCCCCTCAACTTTTGCCCGAGATCAACAATTGATATGACATGGTCACGAAGATTCAAAACGCCCTTAAAATAAGGGGGCGCATTCGGCACGGGGGTTACCGCACCAAATCCAATGACCTCTTTAACATCAGTGAGTGAAAGGGCATAAACATCCTTGCCCAAATTGAACACCATGAACCGATCAAGATTCTCGAGGCCCGTATCTAATGTACGCTCCACAACATCTCCTCTATTCATTGAACCGTAATAGTTTTCGGCGACTATTTTGGTGCCAGGAGAGATGTTGCGGAAAAGTAATGGCGTCGTTTCAAAATGAGACGGGGGGAAGCTTTTAAACCGATAAGGGTTTGGCCCAAACTTTTTTACGTTTTGCTAACGAAATAAAGCTTGCTTCAGCCGCGGTCTGCGCACATTGCTCAAGTTCAGCTGTTGTGAACTTCTGATGTTTTTGCAGCACTTGGTATTCTTGCACGAGATCCGTGTTGAAGATTGAAGGGTCGTCGGTGTTGATGGTGCAGCGAATTCCATGCTCCATCAATTGACGGAACGGATGTTTTTCGAGAGATGGAGTTGCATTTGTTAAAACGTTGCTCGTTGGACAGAGCTCAAGCACGACGCCCTTTTGTTTCACCACATCCATCACTTTTTTATCGCGATAGATTTGCAAACCGTGACCAATGCGAGTCGCGTTCAAAATTTCAATGGCATCCATCACAAACTCAGGCGCTTTTGGAACATCGGCTTCGCCCGCGTGGACGGTGATACCAAGACCCGCTGCTTGCGCTCGCTCGAAAACTTGGCGGAACGGTTTGCTATCAAAGCCCACTTCGTTATCAGCCAAATCCAAACCGACAAACGTTTTGCGGTTTTCTAAAACGAACTCGATCACCGTTTGCGCCACTTCCACTGGCAAAATGCGCTGCAAAGTGCAGATCAAGCCAACGGCAATTGGATATTCTTTTTCAGCGCGCTCCATGCCTTTTACAATTGCGTTGTGAATCGATTGAAAATCAAAGCCATGACCCTGTTGAATAAAAGTCGGCGCGTAACGGAATTCAACAATCGAGATGCCTTCTTTCAAGTAAGCATCTTCGCAAGCTTCAAACGCCATGCGCTCCAGAATTTCTTCGCTGCCTAAAAGTTTTTGCGTATCGAGAAATTTGTTAAGCACAGAGCCAAGATCTTTCATCGGCTCGAGAATTAAAAAGCGGTCTTCGAAATCTTTTTGCGATTTCAGTTCGATTCCGAACGAAGGTGCCAACTCCTTGATAGTTTCATGACGCAGGCACAATTCTAAGTGACGATGAAGCTCCGCTTTGGGCATTTTTTGAAGTGACATGCCACATAAATAATCTATGGAAGCTTCTCCTTCAACGACTTGACCTATCTGTTGACGCTCTGTCCTTCACAAGTATAGATCATGCCCTATGCCTATTACATCTTTGCCCCTGAAATCGAAGCTAGCCCCGACACCTTCACGTCCGCCGCGTTACGCGGTGGACCTCAAACTCAGCTCTGGAGCCACAATTCCAGTTGCCGACCCCAAAGCCACACGTGCGATGTTGGCTTTGATGGATATGCAAGCGGTGCTTGGCGGAGCCGCTAGCCACTGGGGTGGACCTTCGGCTTTTGCTGAAATCATGTCAGCTCTGCATGGAATCATGTTCACTGAATCGACGGAGCAAAAGCGTCCTTGGAATGAATTGTTCAACTTCGTCAACGATGCCGGTCACTGTGAAAACGGACTTTATGCACTGAAAGCCAACTACGGTTTTGCTGATTTGACGGTGGAATCACTCAAAGGCTTCCGTTCAATTTCAAGTCCACTCACCGGTCACGGCGAAGCACACTTGTTCCCGCAAGGTGTTTACGTGAGTAACGGCCCACTTGGTTCGGCGTTCCCGCAATCACAAGGTTTAGGCATGGCCGATGCTTTGCTGGGTAACCCACGCGTGACGATCACGACGATTTCTGATGGTGCGTGCATGGAAGGTGAGGCGCGTGAAGCGATGGCTGCCATTCCAGGTCTTGCCTTGGCTGGCCGTATGGCTCCTTACATTTTGATCATCAGTGATAACAACACGAAACTTTCGGGTCGCATCGATAAAGATTCATTCTCGATGGAGCCAACATTCAAAGCGCTCACAAGTCTCGGCTGGGAAGTTTTGACGCTCGCAGATGGTCATGACATGGCGGCATGTGCACACACGATTGAGCTCGCGCTTAAAACGGCACGTGCGAATCCAAAGCGTCCAATCGCGATTCATGCGCGCACGATCAAAGGTTTCGGCATCAAGAAAACCATGGAGTCCGCATCGGGTGGTCACGGGTTTCCATTGAAAGCGCCAACCGAGTTGGATGCTTTCTTGAGCGAAATTTATAACGGCGAAAAAGTTCCAGATGAGTTCACGGCTTGGGCAAAAAATCTGCAAGCGGAAGCCGCTCAGAAAAAATCTTCGGGTGGTGGCGCTGGCGAAATTAAAGTTCAAGTCGGTGTTGCGAAGGCGATGATCAAAAAACGTGAACAAGGTTTGCCGGTGTTTTCGGTTTCTTCAGACTTGCAAGGCTCGACTGGGGTTGCCGATTTCCAAAAGAAATTCCCAGACTCTTACCAAGATATCGGAATTGCAGAATCCAACATGGTGAGTGTGGCAGCGGGACTGTCGAAGGCGGGATTTATTCCAGTCGTTGATACGTTCTCGCAGTTTGGTGTGACAAAAGGTGCGCTGCCGATGTGGATGGCGAATCTTTCGGATGCGCCGGTGATCGCGATTTACTCGCACGCGGGATTTCAAGATGCAGCGGATGGTGCAAGTCACCAAGCGCTCGCGTACTTTGCGATGTCCGCATCGATTCCTCACACGAAAATTTTCGCCTTGAGCTGCAGTGATGAGGCTGAAGCTCTCGTTGGTCAAGCGATCGAAGAGTTTGCAAGTCTTCGCAAGGCCGGCAAAACTCCGTCTTCGTATGTATTTTTCTTAGGTCGCGAAAACTTCCCACCAAGCTATCCGCATCAGGGCGAGTACCAATTGGGTAAAGCACAAGTGCTCCTCGACAACACGAAAGACTTTTCGAAATCGATCACGTTTGTTGGTGCCGGCGCGATGGTGGGTCAGTGTTTGAAAGCGGCAGAGATTTTGGCGAGCAAAAAGATCGGCGCCATCGTGGTGAATGCTTCAAGCATCAATCATCCTGATGTTGCGACTCTTTCTCAGTCATTAAAGAAAACTAATGGCTGTTTAATCACGGCTGAAGACCACGAACAAATTGGTGGCATGGGTGGACTCATTACGTCGGCTCTCACAAACGCAGGCGTTGCGTTTAAGGGTAAAACGTTGGGTGTACCAGATCAGTTTGGTCAAAGCGCTTATAATGCGATCGAGCTTTATAAGAAGCACGGTCTCGACGGCGAAAGCCTAGCCGGGCAGGCGGAGAGCATTCTAAAGTAAGGCATGATGTTGCCAAGCCAAAAGATGCGCTTCGCATTCGCCGGATCTATTTTGATCCATGCGATTGCCGTTCTACTTTTGGCTCTGCACTCAACTGAAATTGCAGTTCCGCCACTCCCGATCAGTGTGAGTTTTCCATCTCCTGCAGCAAAGCCGGGTGGACCAACGGGTGGCCACTCGAGCGGAGTCTCCAAGACAAAATCACTTAAGAATTTACGAAAGCTCCCAACCGCCGATTTTTTACCGCAATTCTCAATGAATCCGTCCAAACGTGCAGCGGCCGTCGAAGCTGTTGAGGAGCCGCAGTGGAGTGGAGACGAAAAATACAATGAAGTGAATCTCTTAAGCGGCAGCAAAATGGCCGCGGACGAAATTCGTTTTATTGGCTCGCTCTACCAAATGATTGCTCAAGCGATTGCCGATAACCCGGCACTGTCAGAATACAATCACACCGGACACGTGTTCTTTCGTTTCGAAGTCGACGAAGAAGATCACATCGATCCGCGCTCGTTTAAAGCGTCTGCAAAAGATCGCGTCTTGAAAGTCATTGCAGCACGAGCGATTCGAACAGCCATGCGCAATGAAACGGGTGACGTTCACTTCTTACATAAGCGGGTGGTATTGAACGCCCGATTTTCATGGGCAAGTCACGAAGCGTGCACGGCGCTTCAAGGCATCAATGATAATTTCATGAGCTTTTGTCACTATGCCGAGAACAAACGAAAAAGTTTTTCCACCGGCGAGAGAATCGGAACGGTGGCTGGTGCCATTTGGCAAAACGGCCCCTGGGCCGCCGAAGAAATCAGAAAGTACAATCGCGAGCAAAGACATCGTCAAACGGATTATGATCCGTTCGACGATCTGAAACGCGATCCGGATTGGGATCTCTAGCGAGCGTCGATCAGTTTTTGGCATTTCGCCATGTCGAGCGGAGTTGCATCGCTTGAGCGATAGTGCTTGAAGGTGCGGCCACGAATCAGCGAAGTGACTTCTTCATTCAAGCGTTGTGTGCAGGTCTTCGCATTGTCATCGACAGTGAGCGTTTGCGAAAGCACCACGCGAACCGGCGCCAACACGACGGGATCATTTAGATCGATGATGTTGCCGGGTTGTAAGGCTTCTGAGCAAGCTCCGCCGGTGATGCAGGGAAGTCCTTCTCCCACTACACGGTGATCAAAATGCGCCAACCAATCCAAATCCGGAACCGACACTTTCAGCTGCACAGTGCCGTAACCGCGGGCCGTGCAGAAAACAGTTTTTGGATTCAAATCCAACGCCACAACAGTGGTGGTGTCTTTAAGTACGCTATCTACAGTATACGGTTCTGCTGCCGCCATCATTGGAAGCATCAGTAGCAAGCCAGCTAAAACTCTCATATTCCACCCCTTCGTGAATGTTTGAAGAACCAACATAAAAAC
>Ga0105239_10006160_pt1 | contig 13957 bp, 10 predicted proteins | sample KBSC44metaG_FD_92761 | JGI IMG/M metagenome (GOLD analysis project Ga0105239, IMG submission 92761) | Corn rhizosphere microbial communities from Kellogg Biological Station, Michigan, USA - KBS C4-4 metaG | ecosystem: Host-associated > Plants > Roots > Rhizosphere > Soil | place: Michigan, USA... | reverse complement strand
CAATAACATAAAATTTGGTAAGGATGATGCCAGTGAAGCAGAAGTAAGGGAAGCCGCGCGCATGGCCGATCTTGATAAAGACATCAGCACATTCGCCAATGGCTATGAAACAATGATAGGGGAGCGTGGTGTAATGCTATCCGGCGGACAAAAGCAACGCATGGTGCTGGCGCGGGCTATATTAAAGAACAGTAAACTGCTACTACTCGATGAGTGCCTGAGCGCCGTAGACACACAAACAGAAAAAACCATTCTCGCAAACCTTACTACTTATTTAAAAGACAAAACAACTTTTGTGATCACTCATCGCATCTTCACCAGTTGGACGTTCGATATTATCATAGTGCTCGATAACGGTACCATCGTTGAGCAAGGCACCCACGAAGAGCTGATGCAGTTCAATGGCAGTTACGCAAAGCTTTATCGTCACCAGACGGAAACATCAACAGTAGAAAGTGCCTAAAAATAATACCGCAACGTCATTGCGCGTAGCCTGCGATAGCTGCGACAAAGCAATCTAACACTTGCATAGAAAACCAGTAGTAACAATGGCCATGAGTCCTCGTATATTACTCAGATAAATTTGTAAAATCAGCCCTCAAAATTTGGATTCGCCTTGTTAACGATAGTATCTTGTGTCGCGAAAGGGAGAACTTATTATCAAAGAATAGCGAATATAAATTCACCCATTTTCTTTCCCCACTGCCGGCAAATGGGAAATGGAAAAACCTGGAATAGCACACCCCACAATGCCAAAATGGGGTCACCGATTCCCTTTTAAATGATTGATTGTCATTAATATAACAAAAACAGGACACCCCAAAAAGAAAAAATAAAGCCATCACTAACTCCGTACTCATCACCCCGTTTTCATCATTTTTTCATTACCACACCTCCGCAATATATATATTGACAAATTGCCGAATTATTACATTGGCTAATTGTCATATTACCTGATTGTCAAATTGTAGAATTAAATTTACGCTATGGAACCCACCCTCGAAGAACTCAAATACCCCATTGGCTCATATACCCCACCCACAGAACACAGCCCTGCGCTGCAACAAAAATGGATGGCGACTCTCGAAGCACTGCCTTCCTGGCTCGATGTGCTGATCGAGAATCTCGACGAGTATCAGCTACAAACCCCATATCGCCCCGGCGGATGGACGGTGCAGCAGGTCGTGCATCACCTCGCAGATAGCCACATGAATGCATATATACGCATCAAGCTGGCGCTTACGGAAGATAACCCCACTATAAAGCCATACAAAGAAGAGGAGTGGGCAAAGCTCAGCGACTCGCAGACTGTTCCCGTAAATATTTCAATCACCCTGCTGCATGCCTTACATCGCCGCATGGTTGCAGTGTTAAAAGATATGCAGTCCTCCGACTGGACACGCACGTATTATCATCCTGAATACAAACGAGAGGTGCCTATGTGGGAAGTGGTAGCCATGTATGCCTGGCACAGTCGTCATCATATGGAGCATATCAAACGTTTACGCGAAAGAATGAACTGGTAACCTGCATGAAGTTCTTTTTACTAAAGACCAAAAGACTGGTTTTGCAGATACTGTTTCTGCTGCTGTGCTACTTCATCAGCAGGAGTGTACTCGTATTGCTCAATATCCATTATTTCTCAGGCATCACGCTGTGGTCTTTTTTAAAATCGTGCTTCTTCGCGCTTCGGTTCGATATTTCTGCAATACTCGTGCTCAACAGTTTGTATATATTATTGTTCTTTTTACCGGTGCGCATATACACACACCCACGTTGGGAGCGTATCACACAGATCGTATTTATCATTGTCAATGCTACTGGGCTGGCTTTTGAAATATCAGATTGGGCATACTTCCCGTTCAATCTCAAACGCTCCACTGCCGACGTGCTTGATATGGTAACCCGCAAGGGCGATTTCCTTTCCTTGCTGCCGCACTTCATTACTAGCTTCTGGTATGTACCACTTGCATGGATCGTAGTCGTAATGTTATTAGTACAGGCAAATAAGCGCATAAAAAAAGCGACACCCTTACAACAAACACCAGAACCAACATCATGGGGTTACAGGGCCGGACAGTTGGGTATATTGATATTATTAGCCGGTCTTTCACTCCTGGGTATCAGGGGTGGCTTTAATTATGTGCCCATCGGCATACGCGATGCGCTCACCGTATCAGATAGCAAGTTCGTACCAATAGTCATCAATACCCCCTTCAGCATCATCAATACCTTAGATGCCGATGAGTTGCCGGCGCTGCATTACATGAGCGATGAAGAAACAGCGAAGTATATCAACCCAATTAAGCGATATGCACATCATGCTATGAACAAAAAAAATGTGGTGGTCATCATACTCGAAAGCTTTTCCAAAGAGTATACAGGCCTTGGCCGCAGCAAGGGCTATACACCTTTTCTCGATAGCCTCATGGGTAGATCGTTGATTTGTTCTAACGCTTTTGCTAACGGCCTGCACTCTGCCGAGGGTATCCCTGCGGTTATTGCTGGTATCCCTGCGCTTATGGAAAGTCCCTTTACTACATCGGTTTACGGTACCAATAAGATAACCGCCCTGCCCAATGTGTTGAAGATGCAGGGTTATTCATCGTCCTTCTACCATGGCGGCACAAATGGTACTATGGCGTTCGATGCCTTTTGTGGTGGCGCGGGCTATGATGAATATTACGGCAGGTCTCAGTACAATAACGAAGCCGACTACGATGGCGATTGGGGTATATGGGACGAGCCATTTCTTCAATACTTCGCGCATGGCATCAGTACAATGAAGGAACCATTCATTACTACGGTCTTCACGCTTAGCAGCCACGATCCATTCAGCGTACCACAGAAGTACAAAAAGATATTACCTTCGGGGCCATTGCCTATCGAGCAGACGATCGCTTATACGGATATGGCGTTGCGCAAATTTTTTGAGACCGCCGCAAAACAACCGTGGTTCCATAATACACTCTTCGTCATCACTGCCGATCATGCTGCTCCTGTCTACGAAGATGTAGGGTATTATGGCAATAACATAGCGAAGTATGCGATACCTATAATATATTACGCGCCCGGCGATACCAATTTGCACGGCGCCTATCGCGAGGTTACGCAACAGATAGATATACTGCCTTCCGTGCTCGATTACGTTGGTTATGGCAAACCTTTTTTCGCTTACGGCAACAGTATATTTTCTGATACCCGCCACTTCGCGGTAGAAGATTTTTCAGGCAGGGAACAATGGCTGATGAACGGATATCTGCTACAGGCAAACAACAGTCATCCATTGGCCCTCTACGCCTTCCCCGATGACAGCGCCTGCGTAAATAATATACTCGAAACCGACACTCACGTCATGAACGATTATCTGCGCTATATGCAGGCGTTCAGGCAGGTATTCAATAATACTCTTATCAATAATAAAATGTGGGTAAAAGATACTGCCAGATAAATACGTTTATTAAATTGCACACACTACCTTTAATCAACAAAAGCACACTGTATGTATCATCTCATCGTTTCGTTGCACAGCATCCTTCGCTGGTTAATATTACTGTTCGCCATTATTGTTATCGTTCAGGCGTTCATCGGTATGACGAAAAGAAAGCCATTTCTGCCGGGCAATAAGCGCGCTCCATTATACCTCCTCATCAGTGCAGATCTGCAGTTACTTGCAGGCTTGTATCTCTATTTCATTGGCCCTTGGTTTGGCCTATTAAAGTCTGCAGGTGGCGAGGTGATGAAGAATGCAGGGCAAAGATTCTATACCGTAGAGCATACGGTAGCCATGCTGCTGGCCATTATACTCATACACGTAGGTTATAGCAATACGAAGAAGAACATTGACGATGATCGTAAATACAAGAGATTGTTCTGGTTTACGCTCGTGGCGCTTATTATTATACTCGCGTCCATACCATGGCCGTTCCGTACGGCTGTTGCACGTCCGTGGGTCACAATGCCTTCTTAGATGTTCAGAAAAATAGTACAGCCTTTTTACACCGCTTACGTGGTAGTCACATTCCTTGTAAGCATCCTTATCGCTACTCCGTTTTTCGCATTACTGAGTATAGGCGCTACAAAGTCTGGTAGGGAAGGCATTTATAAGATAGTCAAATACTGGTCGAGGGTATGGTTTTGGTGCATGGGCATGCCCGTGCACATTATTGGCAGGCGGCCGCGCGGCGGCCGGTATGTCGTTGTTATCAATCACATATCCTACCTCGATACGCTGCTCATATTCCCCTCCATGCCTTCCTATTTCAGGCCATTGGGTAAGAAGGAGATATCGAAGGTACCCATACTAGGTTTTGTTTACCGGCAGATAGTGGTGATGGTAGACCGCAGCAGTACACATAGTCGCGCACTAAGCATGCGCCTTATGTGGCGCACTTTAAAGCGCGAAAGCGACATCGTCATTTTTCCCGAAGGCACCTTCAATGAAACAGATGCTGTGCTAAAGGAGTTTTATAACGGGGCGTTCCGCCTTGCGATTGCAGCACAGACGCCTATATTGCCCGTTCTCTTTCCCGATACGGTGCATAGGTGGCACTACAGTGCGTGGTGGAAGCTATGGCCGGGCAAGAACAGGGTAGTATTTTTACCACCGGTACCGGTAGAAGGTTTAACCCTTACTGATGTAGCTATGCTAAAGCAAAAAGTATACGATATCATGGCTGTAGAGCTGGCAAAGTATCCACGTTAGGTAAATATCATTTCATCATCTTTTTGCAGAGATAGAGGATAATGATCACTGCAACCGCAGCTATTGCGATGGCAATGTATTTGGGTGTTTCTTTCTTCTTTTTAGAATTAGCCATTGCGGGGAGTATAAGGTGATAAGGTTATAAAGATAAGCGTGCTTATTATATGTAGTACATTATTTGTACAGTTTCTTACTGCCTGCATCTCAATGCAATATCGCCTGTAGTACCGCCATAGACTTTATATTGCCCATGTGCTGCGAGTGTTGTTGTAGAAAAGCTATATACCATTCCAGCAGCCGGAAGCGTGTGGCTGCACTTAGTTGTATCTCCGCCAGCTTATAAACATCCTCTATTGGCAACAAGTGGTCTATAGCTCGTGCGTCTTCATCATTGAGGTAGTGGTGCAGCAGTGGTGGGTTTGATGTAAAGGCTCCCTCCTGCAAATTCAGATAGGGGGTTTCTTCGCTATAGCCACCCTTCAACTCATAACCCATTATACGGCTGCATTGAATTATAAAATACAGCGGGAAATTGGCGATTGCCTGTAGCGGCATTTTATCAATCTGAATAAAATAATCGTAAGCAAGGTCAAAGACTTCTGGCAATGGTGCGTGTTCGGGCAGCAGGCGCAGGAGCACCTCTACAGAAAAGAGAGCTATGCTGTTCTTTACTACTTCTTCATGCAGCGATGTATAGATATAGGCAGCATCAAACTCCTTTATGCGTTGCATATTCTTCTGCGGCTGTTGGTACACTACCATATTCAGCAGTGTAGCTGGTTGCAATGCAGCAGCCCTGTTTCGTTTAGCGGTTGCAGTACGCACGCCCTGCACCATATAGGTCTGCACACCATATACAGAGGTAAAGATGTTTGTTACAAGGCTGGTTTCTCCGTACTTAATAGAGCGTAGTACTATGCCATTGGTCTTTTGTAACATGGCTATTGCATGAATACCATTTTACCGGTATAGGTTTCGGTACCATCGCTATTGGTAACGAATACAAGGTACACACCGCTCTGTGGTCTGTGGCCTTTATAGTCCATGCCATTCCATACCGCCTGCCCGCCCAGTGCTATGGTGCGGTACACCAGTTGCCCGTCAATGTCTGTGATGCGCACATCAGCATTGGCTACAAGACCTTTAATGGCTATGGTACCTGTATAACCGCTTGGCACAGGATTAGGATAAGTGATAACGTTACTGTTCGTGGTGCCGCCATCTACAGCCGTGCTGCGATAGGTCATAAGTCCGGCATCGGTGCCTATGTACACATCCCCGGTAATGCCGTCGATACTTATCTTCTGTATATGGTTAGATGGCAATGGGCTATTATCCTGTGTAAAACGGTACACGATCTTACTCGCGTCAGGCGATAGGAGCCATACACCATTGTCAGTACCCACCCATTTGCGGTTGCCGCCATCAACGGTTATGGTATGTACGCTCTCTCCGGCAAAGAGGTAGCCGGCAAACTGGTCATATTGTACAATAGGTATTTGGGCATCGCATATTTCATTAGCAGTAGTAGCTGTGCAACCGCTTATAATACCTATACCGTTGTCTGTGCCCACCCATATATTGTTAGTATTATCCTTGGCAACAGAAAATACGTGATTACTGGGCAGGTTGCCAAATCCTACTCCTGTGGTAAAGTGGATACTAAGGTCATCCGTCGGGTCAGCAAAAGTGCCGTTGGGATTATAAGCTATAACACCCCCGCCATCTACACTTGCATACCATACCTGCCCATTATCGTCTATAACCATCGGGCCGCCTGGGAAGGGGTATGGGCGTGCATAGGAGGGTACTGCATATTTATACCACGTGTCTCCGCCGGCAGGTTTCACATAAAGCTCATGTGCGGAGCCGAACATCGTGAGCCACAGATTATCATTGGCATCAAACTTCAGCCCTATTACCTCGTAAGTAGTTGGGTTGGGCTGGCTGGGGTCAAGAAAAGAGTTTTGCTTGTATATAGTGTAAGAACCGTCTGTTTTCAACGCAAATAAGCCGGAGTTAAAAGAACCGGCGTATATAGTGCCGTCGGCCTCGTCTTTAGCAACTGTTACAATATCTCTTATAGTATCACCGAAAGGGCCATAACTGCCATCGCGGTATTGTTTCCAGCTATTACCGTCAAATACCGACATGCCGCTGGTATTGCCTGCCCCGGTATAGATATCGCTATATCCTCCGTGCGCCACTACCACCTGCTTATTTTTTACATAGATGTCATAAGAATTAGGGTCGCCGGGGCCATCAGGGGTTATCGTTGTTACCTGGTTTACATCTGTACGCTTTAGCAGGCCATTAAAAGCATCTGCCAGCCAGATACTGCCATCAAGCGTATTGATTACCTGCACGGTCTTGCCTGGCGCAGTAAAAGAGTCTATTACATGGTAAGTGGAGTCTATGATCTTTACATCACCTGCGAATGACTGGTATTCAGCTACGAATAGCTTGTTGTTATCAGCCTCTATATTCAGTATCTGCTTAGTCGATGCATATACGCGATGCAGCGTGTCATGGATGAACGCAAATACGCTGTCTGATTTTGACAGATAAAGATTGCTATCTACAGCTGCGATGCTTGTGAATGCATGAGTGCCCTTGTGTATGCTGTCTACGTACTGCCAAACCTGGAAGTTCTGCAACTCTGGGTTAGACTTCATGGCGCGGAACATACCTGCAGGTGTTATGGTGTAATAGTAACTGCCAAATGAAGCAAAGCCGTTCACGGCTACGAACTGATTATTGACAATGAATTGGTACGTAGCGGATACCTGTTTGTTTAAAAGGTCTATAACTAATACACCAAGCGTGGTGCTTAAGTATGCCTTACCATTCTCGGTGTATATCTGGTAAACAGCTTTAGAACCGGCTACAGTTTTTAGCTTATAGTCCGGGATATTGTAGAAAGTATTGTCTTTAAAGAGGTCAATATTACCATTCTGATAAACAAGTATGGCCGTTCCGCTTGCCTGGTCGTAACCGACACATTGCAGCCCTACATCGCTCATTCCATCTACCTTACTATAGGTATTTATCTGCTGATTGGCCGGATTGTAAGTAAAGAAAGCCTGGGTACACGCCACATAAAGCATGTTGCCGTCTGTAGCTACACCCATAGCGGTATTATAAGGGAGGTGCGCTTCCCAGTAACCAATGGGCTTGTCCTGCGCAGTGGCGGTGGTAGCGGCAATAAGAAGTAGTAAAAAACTGTATATGCGTTTTAAAAAAATCATATCCATTATCTGTCATCAAATGTAAAGAATTAACGGTTTAGTTAGGTTTATATTGCCATACACTTTTTCCTTTTTAACTTTATGCGCATGAGTTGTCCTATAGGTGTCTTTGATTCAGGATATGGTGGGCTTACGGTCTTCAAGTCTATAGCTGCGCACCTGCCGCAGTACGACTATCTATACCTTGGCGATAATGGCCGCGCACCCTATGGCAACCGCTCTTTTGAAACGGTACATGAGTACACCCTGCAATGCGTGCAGTGGTTCTTTGAGCAGGGATGTGCACTGGTAGTTGTGGCGTGTAATACGGCATCGGCCAAGGCATTGCGTACCATACAGCAGCAAGACCTGCCGCTGATAGCTCCCGATAAAAGGGTGCTGGGCGTTATAAGGCCAACCGCTGAAGTGATAGGCAACTATACAAAAAGCAACGAAATAGGCGTACTTGGTACCCGTGGCACAGTCACCTCAGACTCCTATAAGATAGAGATCAACAAGTTTTTCCCTGATATTAAGGTGCATCAGAAGGCCTGCCCTATGTTGGTGCCACTGGTAGAATATGGCGAATATGACAGCGCCGGCGCGGACTATTTTGTAAAGAAATATCTTGATGAACTAATGACCGCTTCGCCAAACATAGATACTATATTGCTTGCCTGCACACACTATCCGCTACTGATAGATAAGATGCGGAAGGTACTGCCGGCCAATATAAACATTGTAGCACAGGGAGAAATAGTAGCAGAGAGCCTGGCAGACTACCTGCAGCGGCATACGGAGATAGAACGACAGATAACAAGGACAGGCACTATGGAGTTCTACACTACAGACGACACAAAAGACTTTGACACACACGCCACCAACTTCTTCGGACAAAAAGTAGCATCGAAGCATTTGCATATCGCATAAAGCATCATATTTTCATAACAAGTATAATCGTACCTTACCAATATGGAAGAATTAGAAGACCCGACGGAACAGCTAAAAGAGATACGGGAGCATCTTGAAGAAAAAGAAGAGGCTCGTGAAAAATGGACGCTGAACGTGGCGTTATCGACAGCCGTGATAGCTGTGCTGGCTGCTATAGCGGGATTGTTCGCCAATCATCATTCTAACGAGGCTTTGTTAGAGCAGGTACGGTCATCAGACAAGTGGGCTTTTTATCAATCTAAGAGTATAAAATCTGAGATAGCAGCGGGTACCGCACAGGTGCTTACCGCCATGAACAAGCCACTACCTGTAGACTATGAACAAAAACAAAAAGGATACGAGAAAGATAAAGCAGAGATAAAGCAACAGGCCGATGAAGCGGATAAAAGCTCCGTTATGCATTTGAATAAGCATCTTGTACTCTCTAAGGCGGTCACCATATTTCAGATAGCTATAGCTATCTCGGCCATATCCATTCTTACCCGAAAGCGGGCCATGTGGTATATAAGCATGCTCTTTGCAACCGTTGGTTGCGTGTTTCTTGTGTTAGGATTTCTGACAACGTAGTTTCAGAAACAGTTGGTAGTGGCAGGATGCAGCGCATTGCGTGCCTGAGACTACAAAGCCCATGCAGTTCTGCATGGGCTTTGTAGTTATTTATCAACATGTTTATGTTTTAGCTCTTTACAGCTGTTTTTTCGTGATGATGGCGGAGGGCGGCATTTCTTTCTTCCTGCGCTTCTTTGGCGGCTTTTACAAAGGCTACGAATAATGGATGGGGATTTTCTACCGTGCTTTTGTACTCAGGGTGAAACTGCACCCCTACGTAAAATGGATGGTCCTTTACTTCCACTATTTCTACAAGATCGGTCTTAGGGTTTTTACCAACCGGTATCATACCCGCCTGCTCGAACGCAGCCAGGTATTCATTATTGAACTCATAACGATGGCGATGGCGCTCGTTAATATTTGTATCGCCATAAATTCCCGCCGTTAGTGAATCTTCACGCAGTTCGCACTCATAACTGCCGAGGCGCATAGTGCCGCCTTTTTGTGTAATGGCCTTCTGCTCTTCCATCATACAGATAACGCCCTGATCGGTATCGGGATCCATTTCTGTAGAGTGTGCTTTGCTGAGGCCCAGCACATTTCTTGCGAACTCCACACACGCCATCTGCATACCAAGGCATATACCAAAGAACGGTATCTTATTCTCTCGCGCATAGCGTATGGCATCTATCTTACCTTCTATACCTCTGCTACCAAAGCCTGGCGCAACAAGCATTGCATCGAGGTTCTGTAATTTATCGGTTGCGTTTTCACGCGTTAGATACTCGGAATGTATATTACGTACTTCTACTTTGCACTCATTCATAGCGCCCGCATGTATCAATGCCTCGAGGATTGATTTGTATGCATCCTGCAGTTCTACATACTTACCTATAAGACCTATTGTTACCTTGCTCTTAGGATAGCGTAATTTATTTAAGAAGTCTTTCCATTTAGCGAGATCCGGCTCTTTTCCCATTGGCATTTGCAGCTTTTCGAGGCAGGTAACATCAAGCTTTTCGCGCATCATTTCGAGTGGCACACCGTAGATGGTATCTGCATCGAGTGCTTCTATAACTGCATCCTGCGTTACGTTGCAGAACAATGCTATTTTTCTTTTCAGGTCTTTATACAACGGCTCTTCGGTACGGCATACGAGTATGTCGGGCAACAGGCCATGCTCACTCATCATTTTTACAGAATGCTGTGTAGGCTTGGTCTTGAGTTCTTTTGCGGCTTTTAAATAGGGTATAAGCGTGAGGTGTACTACAAGGCAATTTTCGGTACCCATCTCCCACTTGAGCTGGCGAACCGCCTCAATGTATGGAAGTGATTCTATATCGCCAACTGTACCACCAAGCTCTGTGATAACGATGTCGTATTTATTGTCCTGGCCCAACAACAACATGCGGCGCTTTATCTCGTCGGTGATGTGTGGTATTACCTGCACGGTCTTACCAAGGTAGGCGCCTTCGCGCTCTTTGTTGATAACGTATTGGTAGATGCGGCCAGTGGTAACGTTATTAGCCTGCGATGTAAATGTATTGAGGTAGCGCTCGTAATGGCCCAGATCAAGATCGGTCTCGGCGCCATCTTCTGTTACATAGCATTCGCCATGCTCGTACGGGTTCAGCGTACCGGGATCAACATTGATATACGGGTCGAACTTCTGAATGGTGGTGGTGAAACCTCTTGCCTGTAATAGCTTGGCGAGCGATGCTGCGATGATACCCTTGCCTAATGATGATGTAACACCGCCTGTAACAAATATATACTTAGTCATAACTTATAATTTTATGACCGTAATGCTCAGCCTGAAATATTACAATAAATTTCGGGAGGTGGCTGTTGCGGTCGAACAAAGGTACAACTTTGGTAGAAATTTACAATCGGTGTGGATAAGTTTGGAGGATGGGTCGATTTTATTCTCGAGAGGTGTTGAATGGTTGATTTAGTTGAATGGTTGATTAGTCGGAGTATTTAACCATGGAGGGTACGGAATACCAGGATATTGCGCGATTAAGGGCCACGGGACTGTGCTATTTCGACTTATTGTGCTACCTTATTAGGGTTACATCGCCTTTTTTGAAGAAAATGGTGTCATTGCCGTATACTTTGTAGCGGAGGTACCAGAAATACACATCTGTATCTATATGATTCCCATTAAAAGTACCGTCCCAGCCCTGTGAGTTATTGGCGACATTGTATATCTCCTGCCCATAGCGATTATAAACCGAAAAGGTTAGCACTTGTATATTTGGGTTATCAGTAATGATGTGGAAATAATCGTTCTTGCCATCGCCATTTGGGGTAAAGGCAGTGGGCAGCCATACATCAGTAGGTATGCCACTTACCCATACGATATAGGTGCAGGTATCGGTACAACCGGCATTACTGACCACGCAGGTGTAGGTGGAGTGATAGTCGACCGCATCTGCTGTAAGCAGTGTGCAGGTGTCGCAAACAAGGGTATCGTTGTGGTACCATATGGTATGCTGCGCAGGCACGCATGGCTGCAACTCTATGAAAGACTTATAAGGAACGGTGATAACAGTATCAGCAAACGAGCCGCGAGGCGCAGGCAACACCACCACTTCCTTTATCATACTATCGGTACCACCGGGACTTGTTACCACGAGTTTTACCATGTCGGTCCCCGCTGCAGCATAGCAAATAGAAGGTGGGTCGGCACCCATACACGATGACGGGCTACCACCGGTGAATGTCCATGTTTCTGTTTGCGGGTAATTTTGAACTGCTGTAGAGAATGTAAGGCACTGGCCACTACAAATGGTATCGGCACTGATAGAGATGCTATCTATTAGTGGTGCACAGAATGATACGAGGATAGTATCTGAAAAAATGCCGCAGGGGCTCTGCGCCTGCACCCAATAGCTACCGGAATTTGTAACAGTTATTGAATTTGTATTTTCACCCGCGCTCCATGCTATATTAGTAAATGCAGATGGAATGGTGAGTATGTCTGAGAAGTCCCCATTACAAATAATGGTATCACTTCCTAAATTTATACCACTAATTGCATCATACACGTGGAAGGTATCGGTATACTGGGTGTTACAAGTATTGGTAACTGTAATGTTGTATGTACCGGGACTATCAACAACAATTGACAGCGCTGTGTCACCATTGCTCCAGAGGTAACGTACATACCCAGGAGGTGCATTGATCGTATCTGCACCCATGCACAAATATTTATCAGGAATAGTGAAGGGTATTATAGTAGCATTTATCCCTGTGACCGAAAAAGTATCGGCATAATGGTTGCCACAAGCATCGCCTACATTTACCCAGTATGTACCTGCGGAATCTAGAGTTACAGCATCTGTATCAGTAATGCCTGTACTCCATGTATACTGCGGATAGCCTGCGGGGGCATATACAATATAAATGCTTCCGGAACATAAAGAAATATCGGGCAAATTGAAAGAGGGTGTACCAAAGGGGGGTAATATATTTATCGTATCAGTATAAGTATTACAGCCATAATCTACTTTACACCAATAAGTACCAGGCATATCAATAGTTATAAAACGTGTAGTATCACCAGTGTTCCACCAATAGTGAAAAAAATATGGCTCACCTCCAAGGATAAGCGTATGTCCCGGACAAAGAACGGTATCGTTGCCGAGGCTGAACGTACTTAGGCTTATTATGGGTAAAGTGGTATCACTTACTAGCGAGATATCATCAATCAATGGATATATATTTTCGAGACTTGCCTGACCAATAGAAACAGCGTATGGCGATACATACACGTAATATTGCTGTGCATAGAAATCGAAATTGCCTATAGTCATATATTGTTCCCCTCCTATGGCTGTATAGGTGCCGGAAAGCCGAGTATATTCCAGCGTGTCATAATCGGGTACGTCCCATTCGGTGAAACGTATTTGTGGCGTTACGTGTATCCTGCCTGCCTCACTATAATCACTTATTTTATTAGAGGAAAAATATACGCCTATATTACCACGAACATCACCAGTACTTAGTACAAATTCATTAGTTGTTTTTTCTTCTCCAATGTATAACGAGAAGTAATAAGTAGTGCCAGCAACTAGGGGTTTTAACAGCATTGTCTGCTGATATGTTCTTACATCAGCAACGATACTGGCAGATGTGTCGACAAACTGATGTGTCGTGAGAGAATAGGCATTACCGATGAAAGAAAACATATGTGCTGCACTTACACCAGTATGTGCTTTATAAGGAATGTAAACAGAACTACCTGAAACACTAAAAGTGTCAACCCCATCATTAAGAATAATAGGATTCCCTGTTTCGTTTGCCGCCACCCAGCATATCCGACTATGCGTAAAATCTGTATCGAAATGTACATAAGAGGTGGCGTAGGCTGCTGCGTTAAACTCAAAGCTTGGGTTGGAATCATAATGTAGATACATCTGAATCTAACTATGACAAAATTATCAGTACCCGCACTTACGACGATCGCCTTAATACATTATCAAATGTGCGCAAGGCAGGTATCTCTGTATGTAGTGGTGGT
>Ga0105239_10006159_pt1 | contig 13959 bp, 13 predicted proteins | sample KBSC44metaG_FD_92761 | JGI IMG/M metagenome (GOLD analysis project Ga0105239, IMG submission 92761) | Corn rhizosphere microbial communities from Kellogg Biological Station, Michigan, USA - KBS C4-4 metaG | ecosystem: Host-associated > Plants > Roots > Rhizosphere > Soil | place: Michigan, USA... | reverse complement strand
GGATGGTTGTTTTCGATACTATTTAAGAAGATGCAACCCGCATTTGATTTAAAATAGATTAACATGCCCGTTATAAAACACAATCCCGAAGGCGTATTTCCGCCATATCGAGCCAACAGCCACGCGGTGGAAGTAAAAGGCGATTCAAGCATATTGATAATAAGCGGCCTAAACGGCTATTTGGCCGATGGACAAACCATGCCCGATAGTTTCGAAGAACAAGGCGAAATTATCTGGCAGCACATCGGCACGATTTTAAAATCAGCAGGAATGGGCTATGAAAACGTTGTCTCCATCCGCACTTATTTGGCCGACCCATCGTACGATGAGGCAAATGTACAATTGCGGATGAAATATATGGGCGATAATAAACCAGCATCAACTGTTATCTGCTGTCAACTCCTCGAACCAAAATGGAAGCTGGAAGTTGAAGCGATGGCGGCTAAATAGCCAGATTTCGCCGTTTAGTAAGGCACTTAAATTTGTGTATAACTGCAAGCAAAGCGTTCCATTTTCCCACGCGGAACACCCGGAACGCTATGAAACACGCTCATTATCAGGCATCTCATTTTCCTCCAATATTTAATTCCACTGTCTTCTCCTTCAAATTCCACCCGCTAATACTAACCACAGGTGCATTTTTGAATTTACCGGCATCGTAATTAATAGTAACCGTTTTGTGCTCACCTGGCAATACCGACACATAATTGTCGCTATAAAACACCGGCAACAGGCGGTTGCCGCTTTGCGCATCGACTAGTGAAAGACGATTAAAAAATGCCACCGGAGCATTCGCAGGGTTGCTCAGGATGACTTCAACCGTTCCTGGCGCGGTTTGCTTTGCAACAGTTTCCAATTGCGATGCCGCCATCTTTTTAAGGCCGGAGTAAACACCTTTTTCATCGGGCAGCCAATACATGTTATCGCTTACAACGTTTTTGTTTACATCGGTTAAACGCAGCGAAAGAAAAACGCCTTCCTTTTTGGCAAGGTTATCAATACCCTCTTTCATCGGGATAAAACCTTTGACAGACTGCGGCTGTATTTCTTCAAAAACCTGGGTAAGCAGGCGTTCTTTGCCCTGCATATCATAGGTTTTAACCGAGAGCATTAAATCGCGGCGGGTAGTGAAGGTATTATTTACGATGGTAACCATGCCATTAAGCGGGTTGTACATAACGTGCAATGGCTCACTGCCGCTGTGGAGGCCATAGAGGCAGGCATTGGGATCGAGGTAGTAATCATACATCTGCCCGCGCATGGCTGTCCATGGGTTTTGAGTTTTCCAGATAATAACACCGGTGTACCAATCCCACATCCGGTTGCTGAAACCTTCCATCAGCGCGCGGTACTGGTTATAGTTAACCAGCTGTGCTTTTGCAGCAAAATCTCTGGCATCTGTTGCCTTGCCATAAGGCTCGATAGATGCATCGTAACCGATATATTTATGATAATCCCAAACAGAATCGACTTTCGATTTTTTCTTATTGTCAGCATTAAACTCCGGCGCAACCAGGTTGCCGGTAGGTATAAAGCGTTTTAACGATTCAAAATCATTAATGCCCACCGAGCCAATCTCGGAGTTAAACGGAAACGTATGTACCTTCCAGAATGCCGAGTCAGGCTGGATTCCATAAGGACCATCGCCATTGCCGCCAAGTGTATTGAGCGACATTTTATCTGAGTTTGAGTATTCAACAAACCAGCGGGTGTTATCTAATTTCGGTAAAATGGTATCGCGAACTGCCAGCAGTATATCTTCGGGCGGGGTTATCTCGTTACCGCCGCACCATATTGCGAGCGAAGGATGGTTACGCACCAGCTTTATTTGGTCGATAAGTGATTGTACATACAGTTTATGGTCATCCGGGTATTTACGGCGAACCCATTGGTCGTCTTTTTTCATAGGGTCCATCCAGCGGCCATTGGCATCACCCGATATCCAGAAATCCTGGAACACCAGCAGGCCATATTCGTCGCAGGCATTGTAAAACTCCGGCCGCTCAACCAACGCCCCACCCCAAACACGGATAAGGTTAAGGTTCATATCACGGTGGAAACGAACCTCGGCGTTGTAACGGGCGTCCGAAAAGCGCAGCATGGCATCGGAAATGATCCAGTTGCCGCCTTTTATAAATATTTTTTGGCCGTTAACCAATACCTGCCGGCTTTTGGTTTGTTCATTCCAGCTTGTTTGTATCTCCCTTACCCCTACGTTTACATCCGTTTTATCGGATATTTTATTGGCGACATTGAATTGTATGGAACTTTTATACAGGTTTTGTTTCCCATAGCCGTTGGGCCACCACAACTTAGGATTGTTCAATATCAAATCGCCCAGGTTAACCTCTAATGATGAATTGGGTTTTAAAACCACATTTTTCACCACCCGCTGCCCGTCGATGTTAAATTGCAATACACCGCTTACCGCTTTACCGGTTGGGTTAGTTAAAGTTGCTGATGATTTAATTATTGCAGGCTGTTGTTTACCCTCTACCTGCCTTGCGCCCGGCACAACGGTTATTACATGCGGGTCGGTAATTCTTACTGCACCGGTGGTTTCAATGGTCACCTTATCCCATATACCCGTGTTACGGTCGCGCATGGGTTGTATCCAATCCCAGCCGGCTGTATATTGCAGACCCACGTTTTTGGCGATCTGTCCGTCGCCCCCCTGGCCGCCATTGGCATTGCCTACAGGGTCTGGCGGATAAACCAATACCGCCAGGCGGTTTTTACCGGTTTTATTTAACAGCCCGGTAATATTATAACTTTGGCGCAAAAACATGCCGTAGTGCGTTTGTTTATTGAGTTTTTTGCCGTTTAAATAAACCTCGCAACTATAGTTAACACCCCTTAAATTCAGATAAACCTGGTTGTTGCCGGTTGCCGCAGCCTGCGTAAAATCTTTAACAAACCAATACGTGTAATAATCGCGACCGGTATCATAAATATCTTTTATGCGGGCGTTGTTCATCCCCCAAAAAGGATCGGACACCAGTTTATTATTTAACAGTGTGGTTAATATAGTGCCGGGTACAGTCGCGGGCAGCCAGTTATCAACCTGGTAATCAGTATTTGAAATTTTCAGTCCATCAGCTTTTACATCGCTGATTTTTTGGCATTTCCAGCCCTGGTTTAGCTCGACACTGGTTTGCGCAGATGCCTGTAAAAACGGGAAGAATAAAAAGATAAAAACAGAAACGTTTTTTGAGTAGAATTTAAAAGCGGCCATAGGTAGTTTTAATGGCCGTAAAGGTAAAAAAATATGGTGATGTTTAAATTCGCGGTCGCAATTCCGTTTTCGCGCAGGGCGATGCCCTGCGCTGACGTATTGAACCCTTTCAGGGTTCTAAAATTTAAATTACGTATCAAAATTCCCCGAAGGGGGTACATACGCCAGCGATGGGCATCGCCTATCGTTATGCGCCATGCATCATTGAATGTTACACATTAAACCTAAAATGCATAATGTCGCCATCCTGCACAATATAGGTTTTGCCCTCAATACCCATCTTGCCATTTTCTTTGATGGTGGCCTCAACACCGTTGAATTTTACAAAGTCATCATATTTTATAACCTCGGCACGGATAAAGCCTTTTTCAAAATCGGTATGTATAACGCCGGCTGCCTGCGGGGCAGTAAAGCCTTTGGTAATTGTCCAGGCGCGTACTTCCTGTACACCGGCAGTAAAGTAAGTCGCCAGGTTAAGCAATTTATAAGCAGCCTTTATCAACTTGTTTACGCCTGATTCGGTTAAGCCCAAATCATCCAAAAACATCTGGCGCTCTTCGTAAGTTTCCAGCTGCGAAATTTCCGATTCAATTTGTGCCGATATGATCAACACCTCGGCATTTTCTTCTTTTACAGCTGCTTTAACACGTTCAACATAAGCATTACCGGTATTAACCGAAGCCTCGTCAACATTGCAAACGTACATTACCGGTTTTGCAGTTAGCAGCCATATATCTTCAATATATTCTTTATCCTCTTCGGCCACCGGCGCTGTGCGGGCAGATTTGCCTGACAACAAATGATTTTTATAAACAGTCAGTACATCAAAGGTCTTTTTAGCCTCCTTGTCGCCGCCGGTTTTGGCCATCTTTTCAACCTTCTGGATTTTCTTTTCTATCGAATCCAAATCTTTCAATTGCAGTTCGGTATCGATGATCTCTTTATCGCGGATAGGGTCGACAGAACCATCAACGTGTATTACATTATCGTTATCGAAGCAACGTAAAACGTGAATGATGGCGTTGGTTGCGCGTATGTTGGCCAAAAACTGGTTGCCAAGGCCTTCGCCTTTGCTGGCGCCTTTAACAAGGCCCGCTATATCAACAATCTCGATAACATTGGGCACCACATTTTTAGGATTAACTATTTCGGTAAGCTTGGTAAGGCGCTCATCCGGAACGGTTATTACACCCACATTTGGCTCGATAGTGCAAAAAGGAAAGTTGGCCGCCTGCGCTTTAGCATTCGACAAGCAATTAAAAAGAGTTGATTTACCCACATTCGGCAAACCTACTATACCACATTGAAGTCCCATATTTTTATTTAGAATCAAGAGTCAAGAACCAAGAATCAAGAAAAAAAGTCTTGACTCTTGATTCTTGATTCCTGGCTCTAACAAAGGCGCAAAGATAACAGAAAAAGTTGCCCGGTTTTTGAAAAAATAAACGACTTTTGCGGCGGCACAAAATGAGGCGAAAATAAATATGTAAAAGGAGGCTTTTTTATGGAAGAGATGGTTGACCAAATAAATGTATTGTTGGAAAATGAAGACAAGGCCCAGCTGCAGGAATATTTGAACAGCCTGAATATATCGGACGTTGAGGAGCTGATAGGTGAACTTCCCGAAAATGGCCCTTTATTTATTGAGACATTGTCGCTCAACCGCGCGGTAAATGTTTTCCGTATCCTCGATTTCCCCACACAGGAACGTATTATCAAAAAACTTTCGGGCGACCGCATAGCCGGGTTGATAAATGAGCTCCCGCCGGATGACCGCACATCGCTGTTTGCCGAGTTGCATGGCGACGCGGTTCAGAAACTTATCCAGCATTTGTCTCCTACCGACCGTAAAGAGGCATTATCGCTTTTAGGATATGAAGAAGATTCTGTAGGCAGGTTGATGACGCCTGACTATATCGCCGTAAAAAAAGAATGGGATGTTGAACGCGTGCTAACCCACATCAGGCGCTATGGTAAAAACTCCGAAACCATTGACGTTATTTACGTAATTGGCAAGGGCGGCGTATTGCTGGATGACATCAGAATACGCGAAATATTATTGGTTAAACCCGAAACCAAAGTGAGTGAACTGATGGACGGCAGGCTTATATCTTTAAGCGCCAGCGATCCGCAGGAAGAAGCCATTAACGTCTTCAGGATGAATAACCGAACTGCATTACCAGTGGTTGACAGTGAAAATATTCTGTTGGGAATTGTTACCGTGGACGACATATTATGGATAGCGAACGAGGAATATACCGAAGACATTCAAAAGATAGGTGGAACTGAAGCTTTAGACGAACCTTATTTGGATATCAACCTGTTCCGCCTTGTAAAAAAGCGGGTAAGCTGGCTGATAGTTTTATTTTTGGGCGAGATGCTTACTGCAACAGCCATGGGGCATTTTGAACATGCCATAGCCAAAGCAGTGGTATTAGCTCTATTTGTCCCGCTTATAATCTCGAGCGGCGGCAACAGTGGCTCACAGGCGTCGACCCTAATTATACAGGCAATGGCCCTGGGCGAGGTTACACTCGAAGATTGGTGGAGAGTAATGCGCCGGGAGATACTGTCCGGCCTTATGCTGGGTGTTACCCTGGGTATAATCGGCTTTATGCGAATTTACGTATGGACCCTTTTTAGCAATATTTACGGCAGCGACTGGATGCTGGTTGGATTTATAGTAGGGTTTGCCTTAGTAGGGGTTGTATTGTGGGGGTCGCTGGCCGGCTCAATGCTGCCTTTAATATTGAAAAAACTTGGTGCGGACCCGGCGACATCTTCTGCGCCGTTTGTAGCAACGCTTGTTGATGTTACCGGGCTAATAATTTATTTTACCATCGCGGTATTATTTATGCCGGGAATAAATCATTAAACATAGATGTAAATTTCTGTTGTAAAAGAAATTTTAGTTTTTAACTTTAGTCCAATCTAAAACTCTAAAACAATTCAACAAAATGGAAACAACAGAAAATTTTGTGGACCCGGGTGCCGGGCTGGTTTTAACACCTGAAGCGCAAACTTACCTCCGCGAATCAGGCAAATGGGCAAATTTCCTGGGGATAGTGGGCTTTGTATTATGCGGCTTTATATTAATTGGCGCCTTATTTGCCGGCGCGATGATGGCTACAATGGCGAAGTTGGCCCCTGCAACTGGCCCTGCAGGCATATTGGCAAGTATGGGTGGCGGGTTTATTGCGGTAATTTACCTGCTAATTGCCCTGATTTACTTTTTCTTCTCGCTTTATTTATACCAGTTTGGCAGCAAAATTAAAAAAGGAGTAATGTTCGGCGATACCGACCAGGTAACAATCGCGTTCGGCAAATTAAAGTCGTTTTTTAAACTTTGGGGTATACTAACTATAGTTATTCTTTGCCTTTATGCACTGATGATTATCGGTGTTATAATATTTGGCCTGGCTGCGTCATCAATGGCACGATAGTATAAACTAAAAACCCCTGCTTGTTTAACAGGCAGGGGTTTAAAAATGGTTAGTTTAGTTAGTTTGTTTCTTCTATATCTCGAATGAGAAGTCCTCATCAGCTGTTTTAGCAACTTCCTGGGCTTCGCTGTATTCGTAGCGTTTTTCCACTACTTCCTGGTTGGCTTTAATATACTCAATGGTATCCTTCAAGCCATCCGCAAATTTTTCAAAATCTTCTTTATATAAAAAAATCTTGTGCTTAATAAAAACGCCGTCCTCTAACCGTTTTTTGCTTTCGGTTATAGTAACATAATAATCGTTTGAACGGGTCGCCTTTACGTCAAAAAAATAAGTCCGCTTCCCCGCCCTTACCTTCTTTGAATAAACCTCTTCACGCTCTCTGTTTTCAAAATCTCCCATAATATTAAATATCGTAACTAGTTTTGGTTGGCATAAATATAAATAATTTTTCAAAGAGCAAGTATTTATTCCAACATTATTAAGCTTTTGTTGAAATTATTTTAATTTTCAACACATTTCAGGCACTTTCTTCTTCTTCAAGCAGTTGTTTTTCGTACAATTCGAAATAAGTACCTTTCTGCTCCATCAGGTAATTGTGGGTGCCCTGTTCAATTATTTCGCCGTTATCCATCACCAAAATTTTGTCTGCATTTTTTATGGTCGATATCCGGTGGGCAATTATAATGCTCGTTTTCCCCAACATATTCCGGCCCAAATTACTCAATATTTCTTCCTCGGTCCGGGTATCAACCGCCGACAGGCAATCGTCAAAAATCAGTATCTGCGGGTGCTTAACAATTGCTCTTGCAATTGAAACGCGCTGCTTTTGCCCGCCGGAAAGTGTTACCCCCCGCTCGCCTATCAACGTTTCAAAGCCATGCTCCAGCTCCATTATGTTTGCATATACAGCAGCGTCTTTCGCAGCCTGGCTTACTTTATCCATCTCCAGCACATCGGCACTGAAAGCTATGTTGTTGGCAATGGTGTCTGAAAACAGGAATACCTCCTGCGGCACAAAGCCGATTTGCGAACGATATCCATCCAAATTAAGGCCCGTTATAGGCTGCCGGTCAATCAAAATTTGGCCACCAGTGGTATCATACATCCGCATTATTAAATTGGCGATGGTTGATTTACCCGAACCGGTACGCCCGATAATAGCAATCATCTCACCGGGGTTAGCGGTAAATGACACATTTTTTAGCGCCTGTATGCCGGTATCAGGATAAACGAACGATACATTATTAAACGAGATATGCCCGGCTACCGGTACCTTTGCCACATTTGGCGAAATAATTTCGGACTGCTGGCTTAGAAATTCATTTATCCTTTTTTGCGAAGCAGCAGCACGCTGAATCAAAGATGTTACCCAGCCCAGCGCAATAACCGGGAACGACAGCATATTAAGGTATACAATAAACTCGGCAATGTTACCGGGTGTAATGTTACCCTTCATTACCTCAACGCCGCCTACATACATGGTTATAACATTGCTTAGCCCCACCAGCAGCAGCATAACGGGGTAAAACATGGCCTGTACTTTAACCAGTTCCATCGAGTGGGTTTTGTAATCCTCGCTCTCGGCTGCAAATTTGCCCCTAACATGGCTTTCACGCACGTATGATTTAATTACCCTGATGCCTGAAAAGTTTTCCTGCACAAAGCTGGACAGTGCCGACAAGCGTTCCTGTATTTTTTCGCTGCGGTAGTTAATGGTATTGTTTACATAATATATTATCACGGCGAGGATAGGCAATGGCAGCACCGACCAAATTGCCAGCGATACATTCACCGTGAGCATTACATAAATAGCCATAATAAACAGCACCACGGTATTTATGGTGTACATAATGCCCGGCCCCAGATACATGCGCACCCGGCTTACATCCTCGGTTACCCGGTTCATCAGGTCGCCGGTATTATGGCGGCGATAAAAGGCAAGGGACAGTTTTTGGTAATGGTTATAGATCTCATTTTTCAGATCGAACTCGATATGCCGCGACATTAAGATAATGGTTTGCCGCATAAAAAACAGGAATAGCCCCCGCAATAGCGCTAAAACCAGTACCAGCGCCCCAAAAAGCAGCAAGCTTGAGCCAAATATCTGGTAAATAAGCCCCTGCCTGTTAAAACCGGAGAACAAGCGGTACATGGCAATATTTTCAGTAACCAAATCAAGCGCCTGGGCAATAACTTTTGCCGGCAGGATGCCAAAAATATTTGAAATGATAACAAACAGCACACCCGGGATAAGGTGCCAGCGATATTTAATGAAAAATTTATTAAGATATGCGAGGTCTTTCATAAGAAGAAAGTCCGAAAGTCCGGAAAGTCCGAAAAGTCGGAAAAGACCAAAAGTAGGATATTGAGCTTAATTATTCAAGGCACCTGTGGGTTAATACACAAAGATTACAATACATCCAGCTTATTGCTTAAACTCTTTGAAGCTTCTTTCGGTCTTTACTGACTTTTCGGACTTTCCCGACTTCGTTCCCCCAACAAAAAATTTGCGTCTATAAAAAAAACCTCTACTTTTGTCCGGAGCCCTAACATAATAATTTACTTTGTCGCTACTGATGTCAAATTCAAACCCCGGTGAATCAATTTTTAGCCAGCTCGAGGCTTACGGGCATAAGAAAGTTGTTTTTTGCAGCGACCCGGATACCGGCTTAAAAGCAATCATCGCCATTCATGATACCACGCTGGGGCCTGCCCTGGGCGGAACACGTATGTGGGCCTACAAATCTGAGGCTGATGCTTTGTATGATGTGTTGCGCCTGTCAAAAAGCATGACCTACAAATCTGCTATTGCTGGTCTTAACCTCGGCGGCGGCAAGGCTGTAATTATTGGTGATTCAAGAAAAGATAAATCTGAGGCCCTGTTGCGCAAATTTGGCCGCTTTATAAAAAATCTTAACGGCGAATTTATTACTGCCGAAGATGTGGGTACCAACCCGCGCGATATGGAATATATCCGTATGGAAACGCAACACGTTACCGGTGTACCTGAAACCATCGGCGGCAGCGGCGACCCATCCCCTATTACTGCGCTTGGTGTTTTCATGGGGATAAAGGCATGTGTAAAGGAACTTTATGGTGTAGATACGTTAACCGGTAAATCGGTAATTGTACAGGGGATTGGCCATGTAGGCGAAAACCTGGTAAAGCTGCTGCGCGACGAAAATGCCAAAGTTTTTATCAGCGATATTAACGAGGAGCGCCTGGGCCAGGTAGCAAAAAAATATAATGCCGAGGCCGTTTCAAATCATAAGATTTTCGATATCGACGCCGATATTTACGCTCCGTGTGCGCTTGGGGCAACCATTAATACCGAAACCATCGAAAAGCTTAAATGCGCTATTGTTGCCGGCTCGGCCAATAACCAGCTGGAAGACGAAAGTATACATGGGCAAATGCTGCTTGATAAAGGCATTTTATTTGCGCCTGATTATGTAATAAATGCCGGTGGAATTATCAACTGTTACTCGGAACTAATGGGCTTTAGCAAGAAAAGGACCATGCAGCTTACCGAAAATATTTATGAAGCTACGCGCAATGTTTTAAAACTTTCGAAAGCCGAAAGTATCTCTACCATAGAGGCGGCTAACAAAATTGCCGAAAAACGCATTGCAGATATAAAAAAAGTGAAATCAACCTATTAAAATTCAACAGAATTCCGCTATTTTTGCGGAAATAAATCGTTCTTACAGAAATGTTAAACCGCAGACACCTCAGGGTAAAAGTTCTTCAGTCGTTATACGCTTATCACCAATCAAACAGCGGCGACATCAAGCAGCATGAAAAAAATTTACTGGTCACAATTGACAAGGTATACGAAATGTATATCTGGATGCTGTCGTTAATATCAGAAGTCACCAGCTATGCCGAAAATGATGCCGAAGAAAGGGCAACCAAACACCTACCCACAGCCGACGACCTTAATGCTAATCTTAAAATATTAAGCAACAGGTTTATCCTATCGTTACATCAAAATAAAGAATATTTAGCCGGCCTGAAAAAATACAAAGTGGCATGGGATTTTGAGCCCGAGCTGGTAAAGTCGTTATTTATCATCCTAAAAAAATCGGAAGACTACCAGGAATACCTGAAAAAAACCGGCGATACCATCCAAACTGATAAAGACATTATTAAATTCATTTTCAAAAAGGTGATTTTAAAATCGCCGTTAGCCGAGCAGGTTTTTGAAGATAAGTTTTTATACTGGCCGGTTGATAAGGATGTGCTGCAGGCGCTGATCGCGAAAACATTTAAGAACTTCTCGTTCGACAACCCGCAGGAAAACAAGCTGGCCGAAGTAACAGGAAACTGGGACGAGGACCGCGAATTTATTGTAAACCTGTTTGAGGAAAGCATACGCCATAACGACGAATACCAGTTGCTGATAACCGGCAAAACCCAAAACTGGGAACCCGATCGCATTGCCATGATGGATACGCTGTTGATGAAAATGGCTATCGCTGAGTTTGCCAACTTCTCATCAATACCGGTAAAAGTTACTATAAACGAGTACCTGGAGATTTCGAAAGAGTTTAGTACGCCAAAGAGTAATTCGTTTATTAACGGTATATTAGACAAAATTTTAGCCGACCTTAAAGCACAAAACAAAGTGAAGAAAATCGGCAGGGGTTTAATTGAGGAATAATACCACTAAAGATAATGAAAAAACTGTTTTTAAGCTTAATAGCGGCAGGAATGTTATTAACGGCCTGCAACTCAAACCAAACCGGGGCAAGTGCGAACACCACCACTGCAAATGCTGCAGATGCGCCGGTGATGAAATTTGAAAAAGACACCCACGATTTTGGTAAAATTAAACGCGGTGACAAAGTTACCTACGATTTCAAATTTGTCAATACAGGTAAGTCGCCCTTAATTATAACGGACGCGGTTGCAACTTGTGGCTGTACCAAACCCGAAGTGCCAAAGGCCCCTATTAAACCGGGCGAAAGCGGCAATGTACACGTTACTTTTGACAGCGCCGGCAAACTTGGTTTGCAGGACAAGCAAATTACAGTTACCGCCAATACCAACCCGGCACAAACCAGGGTGCATTTAATTGGCGAGGTAACACTTAACTAATAAATATATAATTTAAAATGATAGCAACTGTTTTATTACAAGCCGCAGGCGGCGGCCTTGGTATGCAGCAATTAGTAGTATTTGGACTAATTGCCATAGTGTTTTATTTCTTTATGATAAGGCCACAGGTTAAAAAGCAAAAAGACCAAAAAAAATACGTTAACGAACTAAAAAAAGGTGACAAGGTTGTAACAACTGCCGGCATCCACGGAAGGATTATCGACCTTAACGAAACCACCTTTTTAGTAGAGGTTGACAATGGTAAAATCCGTTTTGACAAGTCGGCGATATCTTTAGAAGCGTCTAAAGCATTGAATACGCCGCCGGTGGTAACAAAAGCTTAGATAAAAGGCAAAAGGTAAAGGGCGAAAGGTTAAAGTAGCCCGTATATAAAAAAGATAAAGGGCGGAAGGTAAAAGGCGAGGCATGGTTCTCACCTTTTACCTTTCGCCTTTAACCTTTAACCTCTCTTTAAATATGGCAATAATTAAATTATCTGCAACAGAGCGAAGACGGGCATCAGCATTTTTCACATGCCTGGTACTGGCCGTTCTTGCGTGGGTGTTTACTGTATTGTCAAACAGCTATAGTTATACCGTTAAAGAGATCTTAAACTTTAAAAATACGCCGCAACGGCGGGCGTTCCATTCCCTGCAGTCCGACACGGTGAATGCCACTCTTAATGGCAGTGGCTGGCAAATGTTGTTTGCTAAAATGCATCGAGAGGCAAACACAATTACCATTGACCTTAGGACCCTCGAAACAAAAAGCTACGTGGTGTTAAGCTCGCAACTCGGGTTGATTAACGATAAAAAGGAAATTAGCCAGCAAATTACCGGCTTCAGCCCCGACACGCTTTATTTTGATTTCTCGAACCGGAAAGTAAAAAGGATACCGATTGAATTGGTGAGCGCGGTAAAATATAAACGCCAATTCGCTCAATCTGGAAACATTACGCTTAACCCGGCATATGTTATCGTTAATGGCCCGGCCAACGTTATTGACAACATTACATCATGGAAAACAGACACGCTGCAACTGGACAGCGTTAGCGAAACCGTGAGCAAACGTGTAACGCTACAGCCCGTAAAAGAGGGAAATTTAAGCGTTGTGCCCAAAAGCACACAAGTAAACATTCCTGTTGACGAGTTTACAGAGAAAACCCTGGAGATACCTGTTAAACTGACAAACAACCGGAACTATGACGATGTAAAAATCTTTCCGCAAAAGGTAAAGGTTACATTTACCACATCGCTAACCCGGTACGCCCAAACTGACGAAGACTTTTTTGAAGCCACTGCAGATCTGGACCTTTGGCGCAAACATGGTTACAAGGCTTTGCCGGTGGTAATTTTCAAATCGCCTGCGTATACCAAAATCGTGAAGATTGAACCCCAAAACATCGATTTTATTATTAAAAAGTAATGCTTAAAATAGGCTTAACCGGTAACATAGGCAGCGGCAAAACCACCGTAAGTAAGGTATTTGAAGTATTGGGCGTACCTGTTTTTTATGCTGATGATGCGGCAAAATCGGTAATGGTTTCCGACCCGATATTGATAGCCGGCATTAAATCAACATTTGGCAATTCATCTTATTTTGATGATGGCACTTTGAACCGTAAACATATTGCAGGTATTGTTTTTAACGACGCAGCGCAATTGGCTAAACTAAATGCACTGGTGCACCCGGCAACCTTCAGGGCATTTGATGAATGGGTAAAAAACGTTAAAGCCGGTGTACCTTATGTTTTAAAAGAGGCGGCATTGCTGTTTGAAAGCGACTCGTACAAAATGTGCGATTATTCGATCACCATCCAGGCTCCCTTTGAAACCCGCATAAAAAGGGTAATGCAACGCGATCATTTGACCCGGGAAGAAATTGAAAGCCGCGAGTCAAAGCAATTTTCAGAAGAAAAAAAATCCACCCTGGCCGATTTTATAATTGTTAATGACGATATGCAACTGGTAATACCGCAAGTTTTGGAATTGCACTCGAAGATATGTTCAATGGTTCATTAGTTCGCTTGTTCATTGGTAGGCAGTTCAATACCTTTTCGCAGCCAGCAAATCGAACATCCGCCATCTTAGCAAACTTTGCATCAATGAACTAAGGAACCAGTGAGATAATGAACCGAACGGCCCAATGAACTAATGAACCAGTGAACTAATGAACATT
>Ga0105239_10006156_pt1 | contig 13960 bp, 8 predicted proteins | sample KBSC44metaG_FD_92761 | JGI IMG/M metagenome (GOLD analysis project Ga0105239, IMG submission 92761) | Corn rhizosphere microbial communities from Kellogg Biological Station, Michigan, USA - KBS C4-4 metaG | ecosystem: Host-associated > Plants > Roots > Rhizosphere > Soil | place: Michigan, USA... | reverse complement strand
GAGGAGCAGATCAACGCCGTCGCTGCTTCGATCGACACGGCGGCGATCGGCGTGGAGCGCGCCTGACGACGGAGGCGGCCCGCTTCTTGCTTGCGCAGCGGAAACCTACGCAAGCGGGAAACGAGCATGAGCGGCAAGGCACGCATCGCCCATCTGGCAGGACCAGTCGAGTATGGCCCGGCGATGCACCCCGATACGAACTGGGAGGATGACGTCGCCTTACGCCGTTTGCAGGCGTACCGGACATGGATGGAGTCGCGGTCAATCGGTGACCCGGAGTTGATCGGTTACTGCGGCGACTGGGTACCGAAACATATTCCCGTGATCCTGGACCGTTGGATGACGCTTCCTCAGCCACCGACTGCGGTTTTCTGTGCTAACGACGCGCTCGCACTTGCACTGATGACCGAAGCGTTGCAACGTGGATTGCGCGTACCGGAAGATCTCTCGCTGGTGGGTGTCGACAACTCAACGGAGGCGTACGATGCCGTCGTGCCGCTGACGACGATCGAGGTTCCGGTCGAAGCGATTGGTCGGGAGGCGGTTCGCGTCCTCCTCAATCTTCTCCATGGCGCGCCATTAGAGGAGTGTCAGTCGGTGGTCGCCGGCTCGATGATCGTCCTCCAGGAGAGTACCGGTCCCGTGGCCGCCGCTGGACCGAGCAAATAAGGAATCTGCCGCAGTCGTGAAGACTATCTTTTTTAATGCACATCATTCGCCGATAGGCGCTTTCGCAAGTTTCACTCTCGGCTATAAAGGAGCCGCCGGCGGTCTTGGGTTGGAGCTAGGCGCGCCGGCCGACCAGAGTGTCTACCTCGGACTGGAGAGCGCCGATGCGTCGCAGTTCGAAGTGCTTCCCTTCTTCCGTGGCGCCGCCGGTGCGGAGGAGGCCAAGAGATATGTTTCCGAACAGGTGCCGACGCCTGAGGAGACGGCGCCCGCCGTTCTTCCCATTGTCGCCTTTTCGGACGATGCGATCACTCGCGAGTTCCGACTGGGAACCGATACGTGGCACGCCGGCGATCTCACCGTAACCATCTACTCGCCGGTGCGCCCCATTCCTGACCCGGATACCGCTACGGTCGCAGATCTGGAAGCGGCGCTTCTGCCAGCGGTACTCGCGGAGATTACGGTCGATAACACCGGTTGCGATCGGCCGAGGATCGCCTGCTTCGGCTATACGGGCAGCGATCCCTATTCCGCCATGCGGCGATTGGACGATGTCTCAGAAGGGCGATTCGTTGGTATCGGTCAGGGACGAGCGACGGCGATCGTCTCGCTGGATGACAATGTGCAGTCGGCGCTCGGGTTTACGTTGACGGATATTCTGGAGGCGCAACCTGTCGAGAACCGGACCTTTGGGCTTGGCTCCTGCGGCACGCTGCTGCTGGAGACGCCGGCTGGGGAGAAGCGCACGTATCGCGTCGCCATATGCTTCTATCGGGGGGGGCTCGTGACCGCGGGGATCGATGCGTCCTACCTTTACACGCGGTACTTCGCCAACATCGAGGCGGTTGCGGACTATGCCCTATCGCACTTTGAGTCACTCACGGCATCGGCGGTCGCCGCCAACAACCTCCTCGATGTCCGCGGCGCACATCTGTCTGAAGATCAGACATTCATGCTCGTCCACGCGATTCGCAGCTACTATGGGAGTACCCAACTGCTCGACTGGAAGGGCCGTCCTTTCTGGATCGTGAACGAGGGTGAGTATCGGATGATGAATACGCTGGATCTAACCGTGGATCAGCTGTTCTATGAGCTTAAGATGAACCCGTGGACAGTACGCAACGAACTGGATATCTTTTCGGAGAGATACCGTTACTACGACACAGTACGATTACCTGGCGAGACCGAAGAGCATCTCGGCGGCGTGGCATTTACCCACGATATGGGAGTTGCCAATGTCATCTCCCGGCCGGAGTATTCGTCCTACGAGCGGTATGGCCTGACCGGTTGCTTTTCGCACATGACCCATGAGCAACTGGTCAACTGGGTCTGTTGTGCCTCTATCTACGTCGCGCAGACGGGGGATCAGACATGGCTCTCGAAGAACGCGGGATTGCTCGTCGAATGCTTCACCAGTATGGTGAATCGCGACCATCCTGATCCGTTGAAGCGTATCGGGATCATGCAACTGGACAGTAGCCGGACGATGGGCGGAGCCGAGATCACCACTTACGATAGCCTGGATGTCTCGCTGGGACAGTCGCGCGGAAATATCTATCTTGCAGGGAAGTGCTGGGCTTGCTATATCGGGCTGGCGAAGATATTCCGCCGGGTTGGACGTGAGGATCTCGCGGAACAGGCGGATGCTCAGGCGCGACGTTGTGCTGCGACGGTCGTGGCGCATGTTGAGCCGTCCGGTTATATACCGGCCGTCTTAAAAGAGGGAAATGATTCTCGAATCGTTCCGGCTATTGAAGGACTGGTTATCGCCTACTACAATGGGAGCGCCGAGGCGCTCGACCCGGAGGGGGAGTACGGCGAGTATATCGAAGTATTGAAGCGGCATTTCAACACCGTACTGGAACCAGGCACCTGCCTTTTCCCCGATGGAGGCTGGAAACTCTCCTCTACCAGCGATAACTCCTGGCTGAGCAAGATCTATCTCTGCCAGTTTGTCGCGCGTCACCTGCTAAAGATCGATGGCCCTCATGTCACGGCGCATGCGGACGCGGCGCACGCGGCGTGGCTGCTTCGTCCCAAGAACCTTTACTGGGCTTGGAGCGATCAGATGCTTGCCGGGGACGCGGTCGGTAGCAAGTATTACCCGCGCGGGGTAACCGCGATCCTCTGGCTGGACGAGTCGGCGCAGGCATAACGGCCTGCGGAATATATCACTGGCCGCGGCGAAGCCGTGGCCGGGAACGGATCACCTTGCCGGCGCGTCTCGTCATCGTATAGCAGGGAAACGACTCGTGTGCGGCGAATCAATCGGCGCGCATCTCTGCACCTGACGATTCGCCATGAATGAACCCTGGAAGATCGCGTTGCTGGGCAGGCTTCGGCTGGAGGGAGAGGGGGAGACGATTACCCGCTTCCGTACGCAGAAGACTGCCGCCCTGCTTGGGTATCTCGCCTGCTTCAACCGACGCACTCATCCCCGCGAGGAGTTGATCGAACGCTTCTGGCCTGGCGACGACCTGGAGGCTGGTCGTGCCAGTCTGCGTACAGCGATAGCCTCCTTACGGCGTCAGCTGGAACCGCCCGGCATAGAATCCGGCAGTATCTTTATTGCCGATCGAACCAATGTTCGGCTGAATCCGGCGGCTATTCGGGTCGACACCGACCAGTTTGCTGAGGCGATCCGTTCGGTATTTGACGGATGCGAGGAGGCTGACGCGCGGCGGGCCGACCGCCTGGAGTCGGCACTTGCCCTGTATGCGGGGGAACTGCTTCCTGGATTCTACGACGAATGGGTTCTCACCGAACGTAACCGGCTCAGTCTGCTGCGAATTCAGGCGCTACGTGAGCTGACGCACCTCTGTGAGGCCCTGAGAGATGAGCGGCGCGCCCTGATGTACGCGCAACAGGCTGCCGCGGCAGACCCGCTCGAAGAGTCCTCCCAACTCCGACTACTGCAGCTTCTGGTGACATCAGGCGAGACTGCGCTCGCCATCCGGCACTACCGAGAGTGGGAGCAGTTGCTCGATACGGAACTGGGGGAGGAGACGCCGCAGGCTGCCCGCGCGCTTCTGGAGTCGATCCGCGTAGACGCGGATCGATCTACCGTGGCGATTCATGGGCGATCGACAAGGAGAAGTGCGTCCGGCTCCGAGGGGATGCCTCCGCTGGTCGCTGCCGAAAATCCTTCCCAGAACGCGTTGCCGGCACGTCGCGCACCGGCAACGCCACACCTTCCTCTACTGTTCACACGGTTCTTTGGCCGGGATACCGAGTTGGCGTGGTTGGACAACACGTTACGTCTGCCCGGCATCCGACTGGTGACGCTGACCGGGCCGGGGGGGACGGGTAAGACGCGCCTCGCCATAGAGGCTGCACGCCTGAAAGAAGGATTATTCGGGGACGCGATCTGGTTTGTTCCACTTGCCGATGCGGACGACCTTCGCTACGTGCCTGGCGCACTTCTGAAGGCGCTGCAGATCACCCCCGCCCCGCAGGGGAACCCGATGGAGCAGGTTGTGGCCGCCCTAAAGGATCGGCCGGCGCTTCTGGTGCTGGACAACTTCGAGCAGTTGGCGGAACAGGGCGCCTCGTTCGTGCGCGATCTGCTGATGCGAGCGCCATCCGTCGTCTGCCTGATAACATCCCGCCAATCTCTCGGGGTACCCGGGGAGCGGGAGTATCCCGTCGCGCCATTGCCCGTTCCCGTCTATCCCGGCACGCCTGAGCGTCTGATGGAGTTTGCCAGCATCCAGATGTTTGCAGATCGGGCACAGGCGGTACGTCCGGATTTTGCTGTTACTACGCGGAACGCGGACATCGTAGCGCAGCTGTGTGAACGGCTGGAGGGGATACCGCTCGCGATAGAACTGGCGGCGGCGCAGATCCGCGTGATGACGCCCGGGCAGATGTTGTCGCAGTTGGAGGACCGGTTTGCGTTTCTGGTCTCGCACCGGCGCGATCTGCCGGAGCGGCATCGCGCCTTGCGGGCGGCTATCGAGTGGAGCTATGCGATGCTTCCGGGCGAGCTGAAGCAGCTCTTTATGGCCCTTTCCGTGTTTCGCGGCGGGTGGACAGTCGCGGCGGCAGCAGCTGTCTCGGCGATTCCAGACCCGGCGACCCTGATATATCACCTCTCCAATCTTTGCACGCGGTCTCTGGTGCTGTCTGATGACGCCGATGGGGAATATTCCGCTACGGAGATGCGATACCGGATGCTGGAGACCTTGCGTGAGTTCGCGGCGGAGCAGCTGTCACCGGAGGATTACGTCGCGTTGACGGCTCGGCATCGCGCTTATTACGTGACGTTCGTCGAAGCGTCGGAGGCGTCCTTACGATCCGGCAATGGGCAGCAGGAGACGCTGGATCGACTGGAAACAGAGCACGACAATCTAAGAGCGGCCCTCGCCAGCGCCCAGAGCGGACTGACTCGCGATGGCGCGGCTGGCCTGCGACTGTGCGGTGTTCTCTGGCGGTTCTGGTGGTTGCGTGGTTACCCGGCAGAGGGAAGAGAGCATCTTCGCGTCTGTCTGGATATGGCAGGGCCGGAGGATTCTGCAGAGCGTGCGCGGGTGCTGAACGGCGCGGCGAACCTGGCGCACGCTCAGGGCGACCTTTCGGCGGCCACCACGCTGCAGGAGCAGGCGGTGGCGCTATGGCGACGCCTCGGGGATGCGCGTGGCATCGCCGGGTCGTTAACGAATCTCGGATCAATTCGCCTGGGGCAGGGGGAGTATGAGGCGGCCCATATACTCTTTATGGAGGGACTGGCCCGATGGCGTGATATCGGGGATATGCCTGGCGAATTAGTCGCGCTGACCGGCGTGGGCAATGTCGCCTATCTTTCCGGAGATGCGGAGGGCGCCCGCCCACACTACGAGGAGACACTGCGTCTTTTTAGGACACAGGGTGATACGCGCGGTATCGCCTGGATGCTGCATAACCTCGGAAATGTCGCTTCCGATCTCGGAGAACTGGATACGGCGCAGTCGTTTTATGAAGAGGCTCTTGTCGTGAAGCGGCAGATCAATGACCGCTGGGGGACGGCCAGCACGCTGCATTGTCTGGGGAACGTGGCGTCTGAGCGCGGCCTGTATTCCGCGGCGCGCTCGATCTATGAGGAGGCGATAGCGATCCACCGGGAGATGGGGGATCGGTCTGGGGAGGCATTGCTGTTGTTGGGGATCGGCAACACGTACCTTAGCGAGGAAGATACGTGGACTTCAGCCCCGTTGTATCGCGATGCCCTGAAGATCGGCCAAGAGCAACAGGACATTCAGGTAATCAGCACGGCGCTCTCGTCGGTCGCGCGCTTTGCGGAGCGTAACGCGGATGGTGAACACGCCGTTCGCCTATGGTCCGCCTACGCGGCGCTTCGGGCTCGATCCGGCATGCGCCTGCCGCCAGTCAAACAGGCCAAGGCGGACACCGCTATCGCCGCCCTGCAAGCAGCTATGGAGGAGTGTCGCTTCGTCGTAGCCTGGGCAGCCGGGCAGTCGTTCGACGTTGACAGGGCGATAGAGGACGCGCTCGGGGCGCTGCCCGACGGATAGACCGGCCAGGTATACTGGGAGGAAGGCGGTACCAAGCACACCCATGGCCATACCTACTGATTTCAGTGTCATTCCGGCGCGAGCCGATGTGCCCCGCGAGACGACCTTTGACACGGACAGCATCTTTGCGACGCCAGCCGATTGGCTGGCGGTATTTGCGGAATTAGACTCCGCCGCTCCGGCGGTAGCTGCGCAGTATGAAGGGCGTCTGGCCGATGGCCCCGCAGTAATTGCGGCGTACTTTGCCGCATCAGAGGCCATATTGCGGCGTGTCAGTCACGCGTTTGTCTATGCCAGCCTTACCTACTCCGTTGATACGGCGGATCAGGAGGCCGCGGCGCGTTATGATCAGGCGCGGGGTCTTTCGGCGCGGGTTCAAGCGGCGTTCGCGTTCGCGGAGCCGGAGTTACTGGCAATAGGCACGGAGACGCTCCTTGCCTGGGCAGATGCCGATGCGAACGAACTGAGCGTCTACCGTCACTACTTCGATCAGCTTTCACGGCGCGCTTCGCACATTCGATCGGCCGAGGTCGAGATCTTGCTCAAACAGGCGGGTGAATCCTTCGCCAGCGCTGCGGCGATCCACGGTATCCTGACTAACTCCGACCTGGTGTTCCCTCCGGCGTCAGACAGCAACGGTTTCGCCTACGAAATCGGCCAGGGGACGATCGGTAAGCTGTTATCGCACTCCGATCGTGATGTTCGTCGCTCTGCCTATGAGTGCTATGCCGATACACATCTGGCACACCGCAATACGATGGCAGCCTGTCTGGCGACCGGCGTGAAGCAGGATGTCTTTCTAGCAAAGACACGTGGCTATCCATCCGCTCTGGACGCTGCTCTTGCGCCTAACTTTATTCCTGTCGAGGCCTTCGACAACCCGATCGCGATGTACCGTCGGCATATCAACACCTGGCATCGCTACTGGGGACTGCGGCGTCGTGCGCTCGGCCTGGAGAAGTTGGCGTTGTACGACGTCCATGCTCCGCTTACGTCCGCACCACCCGTAGTTCCGTATGCCACGGCAGTCGAGTGGATCTGCGAAGGGATGCGGCCGCTCGGAACCGATTATGTGGATGCACTCCGCGAGGGAGCAACGACAGAGCGCTGGGTGGACGTGTATCCCAATCGCGGGAAGCGAATGGGGGCGTTCTCCTCCGGGGCGCCGGGCCTCCGTCCCTTTATCCTGATGAGCTATAACAACAATCTCGCCGGATTGTCGACACTGGCGCACGAACTTGGGCATTCGCTGCACTCTTACTACACGTGGCGATCACAGCCTTTTGTGTATGGGCGCTATGGATTGTTTGTCGCCGAAGTCGCGTCTAACTTCAATCAGGCACTGGTTCGCGCCCACCTACTGGACAGGTTCGCGGAAGACCGGCAGGCGCAAATCGCGGTGATCGAGGAGGCGATGGGCAATTTCCACCGCTACTTCTTTGTCATGCCGACGCTGGCGCGATTCGAGCGTGAGATCCACGAGCGTGTCTGGCGTGGTGAAGCGCTCACCGCTCGGGTCTTGGTCGATCTTATGGCGGATCTCTTCACCGAAGGTTTTGGCCCGGATGTTGCGGTAGATAGAGAGCGGATAGGCTCGACCTGGATGCAGTTCTCCAGCCACTTATATTCAAACTTCTACGTATTTCAATATGCGACGGGAATCAGTGGGGCGCATGCGCTGGCGAATCGCGTTCTCAACGAAGGGCAAAGCGCAGCGGAAGACTATCTTCGTTTCTTGCGTGCCGGAGGCTCTTTGTATCCGCTGGATGCGCTGAGGCTAGCGGGAGTAGATCTTTCGAATCCGGAGCCCGTAGAGCAGACTTTTGCCGTTTTGGCCCAGTACGTTGATCGTTTGGAGTCTCTGTTAGAGTCTTAGCAAGGGCATACGTGACGTAATAGCCGAGTCTACCTAATGGTTTACAGTACTACATGCCGATCTAAGACAAGTACGGTCACCACGCAATGCTGCGGGGCGGCACGGCATTCGCCGGGCGCATCGCGGGCAGAGCGCCATTGGAGGAAATGTCAATGCGAATCATCTTAAAGCCGAAGGGAATTGTCCTTCTTACCCTCGCTTTGCTGACCCTCATCTCGATTGCGGTACTACGCCGAAAGAACGCGTCGGTAGCGCCGCCGGCCGAAAAGGCAGCGGCGGCGAGCCAACCGGTCGATCTACCATTGGTGAATCGAGAGCCTGCCTGGGGATTGGTGACGCCCAATGCTCAGTCTGCCGAAATGAAGACCATTCCGGCAGGTGAAGGGGCTGGCAGCAATAAGGATGCCATAGAGATCACGATAAAGCAGGCGACCCCGGAAAAGTACTGGTTAACCCAGATCGAGCGCCCCATAGCGACGGCTATCGCCTCAGATCATAATCTGGTACTCCATTTCTACGCTCGCTCCGCAAAGAACAACATCATGCATGCCATTGTGGAGCAGAATGCGGAGCCGTACGAAAAGGCTTTAGACGAAAGGATCATTCTTCCCAGCGATTGGAAGGAGTTTAATCTCAGCTTTCGTTCCCCGGATAGCGGGTATGCCAGCGGCGCAGCCCATGTCTGTTTCCCTCTTGGGACAGAAAACGGTGTGGTAGACGTAACCGGAATCACGCTGACCGATCTCGGCCCGATTTAGAAAGCGGCGGCACCAGAGTTCGACAGATACCGGCACGGGAATTGCTTCCTATGCCGGTATCTGTCGCCTTGTGGGGGAATCGGTCCTCCTTCAACTGGCGGGGAAGGATGGCGCCTGCCCGTGCTACTTACTAGGAAGACGGTCGCGATCACTGCTGCGTCGGTAGTGGGACTGTCCGCACTTACTGTTTCCGTACGTTCTCCGGAGCGACACGAGTCCGTGCAATCGGCAGTCCCCCGCTCGATGGCAGCCCTTCCGCTTGACGGTACCGATTCTCCCTGGCAACTGATCTGTCCGCATCCATCTGGCGCGCAGATCCATGCTGTCGCGCCTGCCGATCCTGGTGCCGTCATGCAAGTCGCGGTCTTTGAGGCGACGCCAAAGGCATACTGGTCCACGCAGATACGACGCTACGTGGCAGTGTCGGTGAACGGCAACCACGACGTTATTCTTCACTTCTGGGCGCGTGCCGTAGAGAGCAGCAGCATGTACGTGATCTTTGAGGGAAGTGGAGAACACAGTAACAAAGAGCTGAATCAGCGCATCGATCTGACATCGACCTGGACCGAATTCTCTCTCCCATTTCGAACCGCGTCCGTCGGCTATCCTCCGCACGGATCCCGTATCAGCTTTCAACTCGGATTGGCGCCTGCTCAGTTCGAGTTCAGCGGAATCTCCCTCCTGGATCTTGGCCCTCGGCCCATCGCTGCTGCTTCGCCCGAGCATCTGGCACTGACGCCGTCCACTCCGTATAAATCGCACACATTTCCCCATCAGCCGCTTCGTGCTCCTCGTGCATGAGCCGAGTCATCCGGCGAACGGAGCAAACGTGAACGCGGTCAGGGCGAATGCGGCAGGATCGCCGACGGTCTTAGCGCTGAAGGGGGGAGCGTCGGTGTGGCATTTATGGCCAGCGTGCGCGAAGCCGCCGACATTAGAAGATCAGGGGTCCCAGTGGATTATTCGTCAATGCACTGGTGTGCTCTGACGGGAAAGTGGCCTGCACCGAGCGAGGGCTCGGTGCAGGCCGGACGGGCGATTATCCCCGGCTGTGGTCCAGGAGTTGACCGGCGAGAGCGATGTTGTCGCGCTCGATCAACTGGCGCAGCACGTACGGCAGGATACCGCCGTGGAGGTAGTAATCGACCTCGATTGGCGTATCGATCCGCAGGGTGACCGGGACGGTCGTGTCCTCGCCGGCAGAGCGATGAATGACCAGTTGGACATCCATGCGGGGAGTGATGCCGTCTTCGAGACCGAGCAGGTCGAAGGTCTCGTCGCCGTGCAGTCCGAGTGACTCAGCGGAGTCGCCGTCCTTGAACTGGAGGGGGAGGACGCCCATACCGACGAGGTTCGAGCGGTGGATACGCTCGAAGCTCTGAGCGATGACGGCCTTGACGCCCAGTAGATTGGTCCCCTTGGCCGCCCAGTCACGGGACGAGCCGGTGCCATACTCCTGACCGGCGAAGATCACCAGCGGGGTCGATGACGCCTGGTAGCGGATCGAGGCATCATAGATCGACATCTGCTCGCCGCTCGGGTAGTGAACGGTGACGCCGCCTTCGACACCCGGGACCATCTGGTTCTTGATCCGGACGTTGGCAAAGGTGCCGCGCATCATCACCCGATCGTTACCGCGGCGCGATCCGTAGGAGTTGAAGTCCTCCGGCTTGACGCCCTTCTCCTGCAGGTAGAGGCCGGCAGGGGACGACGGCTTGATCGCGCCGGCGGGCGAGATGTGGTCCGTGGTGACCGAATCGCCGAAGATTGCGAGCGGGCGCGCGTTCTTAATATCCTTCGCGCTGCCGGATGCCAGGCCAAACCGGTCGAAGTAGGGAGGCTCCTGGATATACGTGGAGGTCTCGTCCCAGGCATACGCCTTTCCGGTTGGAGAGGGGATCTCGCGCCAGAGCGGGTTCTGGTCGGCGAAGTCCCTGTACAGGCTGCGATACGTCTCCGGATCGGTGGCGGCAGAGAGAACCGCGCCAATCTCCTCGGGGCTTGGCCAGAGATCCTTCAGATAGATATCTCCGCCGTCACTGTCCTTACCGATCGGCTCGGTGGTCAGGTCGATATCGACCCGGCCGGCGAGGGCGAAGGCGACGACGAGGGGGGGAGACATCAGGAAGTTGGCCTTGATGCTCTGGTGGACGCGCGCCTCGAAGTTGCGGTTTCCGGAGAGCACGGACGCGACGACTAGATCGTTATCGACCACCGTCTTCTCCAGGCTGGGATCGAGCGGGCCAGAGTTGCCGATACAGGTCGTGCAGCCATAGCCGACCACCTGAAAGCCGAGCTGATCCAACGGCTGCTGCAGGCCGGTCTTGGTCAGGTACTCGGTGACGACGCGGGAGCCCGGCGCCAGGGAGGTCTTGACATACGACGGGACGCTCAGTCCCTTTTCGACCGCCTTCTTGGCCACGAGGCCGGCCGCCAGCATGACGCTAGGGTTGCTGGTATTGGTACAGGAGGTGATCGCTGCGATCACGACATCGCCGTGCTTAAGGGCGACCCGGTTGCGGGGGAACTCCTCAACGAGGAGCGACTTGTCCTCGGTATCGGAGACACGGTCCGGAGTCGGCCGGTTCTGCATCATCTCGATCTCGGTGACTGTCGCCGTCTCCTGCTCGGACTCCAGACCGGCCTGCCCGGCCGCCGAGTCCAGCGGAATGTTGCTGGAGTCCTGGTTACCGCCCCCCTCGATCGAGAGGTCGGCTGTCTTGCCTTCGTTCACCCCGGTCAGGATGATAAAGCGCTTGTTGGCCTCGGCCAGGCTCTTGCCGTAGCCGCTCGCCGTCGTTGGGCTGGTCAGCAGCTCGCCGAACTTCGCCTTGATCTCCGGCAGCTCTATCCGGTCCTGCGGACGCTTGGGGCCGGCGACGCTCGGGACGACCGTGGCGAGGTCCAGCTCCAGCAGCTGGGAGTAGATGATCTCGCCGCCCTTGGGCATGCCGAAGAGGTTCTGGGACTGGAAGTACTGCCGGAAGGCATTGACCTGCGCTTCGGTCCGGCCGGTCGCTGCCAGATAGCGGCACGACTCCTCATCGACCGGGAAAAAGCCCATCGTTGCGCCATACTCGGGCGCCATATTGGCGATCGTCGCGCGGTCGGTAAGCGAGAGGGAGGCCGCGCCCTCGCCGTGGAACTCGACGAACTTGCCGACGACCTTCGCCTTGCGCAGCATCTCGGTGATCCGCAGCACCAGGTCTGTCGCGGTGACACCGGCATTCAGGGCGCCGGTGAGATGGACGCCGACGACATCGGGTGTCAGGAAGTAGACCGGCTGGCCGAGCATACCCGCCTCTGCCTCGATGCCACCGACGCCCCACCCGACGACGCCAAGGCCGTTGATCATCGTGGTATGCGAGTCGGTGCCGACCAGCGTATCCGGGTAATACAGTCCGTCTGTTTGAAGAACCCCCTTGGCGAGGTACTCCAGATTAACTTGATGGACAATGCCGATGCCGGGAGGGACGACGGAGAAGCCGTTGAAGGCCTGCGTGCCCCACTTGAGGAACTGGTAGCGCGCCTGGTTGCGCTTGAACTCCATCTCCATGTTAAGCTGGAGGGCGTTGCCTACCTCGGAGAAGTCGACCTGAACGGAGTGATCGACGACGAGGTCGACCGGCACCAGTGGCTCGATGATCCCCGGGTCCTTGCCGAAGCGCTGCGTGGCGGAGCGCATAGCCGCGAGGTCAACCAGGAGCGGGACGCCGGTAAAGTCCTGGAGGACGATGCGGGCGACGATGAACGGTATCTCGTCGGTGCGCTCGGCGTTCGGAAGCCAATTCGCCAGTGTCCGAACGTTCTCTTCGGTAACGCGCTTACCGTCGACATTCCGCAGAACGGACTCAAGCACGATACGAATACTTACGGGGAGCTTGGAGATGGGGCCGACGCCGGCCGTCTCAAGCTGGGGGAGGGAGTAAAACTGTCCGGTCGTCGTTGCGCCGTCGTCTCCGTGGAAGGCGAACGTCTGCAGCGCCCCGAACGGGTCGTGGCGCTCCTGGGTCGGCTCTGCTGCCATCGTGTTTGTCCTTTTGAGGTCCGGTGGAAAATGAATGCAGAGCCATTGTACCTCCGCCCGCTCTCATGCTACAAATGAATAGTTATCATAAGATCGATGCACTGATGGTATATATAGCAAACAGCCGATCGGAAGAGAGACGGCGAACCGTCTCTCTTCCGATCGGCTGTTCGGGAATCCTACTGTCCGTCGATGTTGCTCAGACTGACGGTGCCACTGCTGACCTGCTGGCTGATTCCATTCCCGTTTATCATGAAGAGGTTGGAATGGCCGTCTGTATCGACGTTGAAGCTGGCGCGGGTGCTACCGTTCACGTCGTGCAGGCGCAGGTTGGGGGTATTGTCCGTGGCATCCATTGTCAGGAGGTCGGAGCCATCCTGATTCATCATGTCGAGCATACCGCCGCCCATGCCGTCCATGCCGAAGTACACGCGGCGGCTGCCGTCGGGTCCGTTCAGGATCAGGCTGGGGGTGCTCTGCCAGGTATCGAGCTGAGCTCGGGTCTGGCCGTTCCGGTCGAAGAGCCGAATACCCGGCTCGTTGTTGTCGTCGACGCTCATTTCGATCCGGGTGTTTCCATCCCGGTCGAGGAGTACGAATCGCTGGGCCGCGATGACCGTACCATCGTTCACGGTAACGGCCGGCTTGGCCTGGTGCAGGCGTACCGCGATATCCACGGCGGCCAGCGCCATGGCGGTGAAAACGATGACACGAGTCTGACCAGTCATCTTCATGGCGGGGAACCCTTTCTCTTACGAGGCGGTGAGCAGCAGAGGTGCAATTAATATACCGCAGTTTCAATAATTTACACCGCTGTTGAATTTACGATGGAACTACACCAATTAGAGGCCTTTGAGGCCGTTGTCCTTCATCAAAGCTTTACGCGGGCTGCGGAAGCGCTTTTCCTGACGCAGCCCGCGGTGACGCGGCAGATCGCGACCCTGGAAAACGACCTGCACACGCGCCTGTTCGACCGCATGGGACGGACCGTTCGGCTGACGGCGGCGGGTGAGGCGCTGCACCGCTATGCGGAGCAGATCCTGCGCCTCACCGTCGAGGCGCGCGATGCGATCGTGGATGTCGAAGCCGGTCGTGCCGGGCGCCTGGCAGTGGGGGCGAG
>Ga0105239_10006155_pt1 | contig 13963 bp, 8 predicted proteins | sample KBSC44metaG_FD_92761 | JGI IMG/M metagenome (GOLD analysis project Ga0105239, IMG submission 92761) | Corn rhizosphere microbial communities from Kellogg Biological Station, Michigan, USA - KBS C4-4 metaG | ecosystem: Host-associated > Plants > Roots > Rhizosphere > Soil | place: Michigan, USA... | reverse complement strand
TGACCGTGCCGGTCGAGGCGAGCGACCCGTTGACGACGACGCCGCCGACGTTGATCTCGGTGTTGCCGGTGTAGGTGTTGGCGCCGGTGAGGGTGAGCGTGCCGTTGCCGATCTTGCTGATCGCGACGGTGCCCGCGCCGTTCTGGATGACGCCGCCGTAGGTGGAGGAGGGGGTGTTTCCGAGGTTCAGGGTGACGGGGGTGGCGACGCCGTTGGTGATGACGCCGCCCGCGCCGGCGAGGCTGCCGATGGACGGCGACTGCCCGTTGAGATCGACGGTCGTGCCCGCGCTCTGGTTGAACGTGTTGTTGCCGTCTCCCAGGCCGCTACCCGAGCCGGCGACGATCTTGCCGGCCGTCAGGTTGACGGTGGCGTTCTGCGTCGACCCGGAGAGGGTGAGCGTGCCGGCGGTGATCTTGTTGAGCGTGAGGGTGCCGGTGCCGTTGGTGAGACTGCCGTTAAAGCTGCCCGAGCCGACGTTGATGGTGGCGTTGGTGGCGGCGGTGGGGTTGGAGACGGTGCCGTCGCCGGAGAGGGAGCCGAGTTGGACGCTGATGTTGCCCGCGACCTGAAGGGTATTGTTGCCGTTGACGACCCACTTGGCGGCGGCGCTGCCGGCGGTGTTGCTGGTGAGGCGGGCGTACGACTGGCCGGTGGAGCTGTCGAGGACGGCGGTTCCGGCGAAGCCGCTGTTGTCGCCGGAGAAGGAGTAGACGGAGGAGGTGTTGGTGTACTCGTTGCGGAGGGAGAGGGTGCTGGCGGCGTCGCCGGTGATGTTCGCCGAGACGCTGATGGGGGCGGCGGAGTTGTTGCCGGTGAGGGGGTTGCGGCCGGCGAGGATGATGCCGCTGCCGGCGACGTGGATCGCGCCGGTGATCGTCGTGCCGAGCGTGGCGTTGTTGGTGGTGAGCCAGAGGGTGCCGCCGTTGTTCAGGTTGATCGTGCCGTTGGAGGCGACGGCGCCGCTGTTGCTCTGGAAGCGGAGGATGCTGGTGCTCCCGTTGACGTTGACCGTCACGTCGTTGTTGACGGTGGTCGTGCGGCTGCTGCCGCCCTGGATGAGGACCGTGCCGTCGCTGATGTTGAGCGTGCCGTTGCTGACGAGGTAACCGCCGTGGATGGCGAGCGTGCCCACCCCGGTCTTGGTGACGGCGTGTGTGCCGAGGTCGAAGGCGGCGTTGGCGGCCTGGGCGGAGAAGGCGAGATCCTCGTCCTGGGAGAGGGCGAAGGCGGAGTAGCGGTTGCCGTTGGCCTGACCGGCCGGGGGCGTGGCGGGGGCGGGGCTGGTGATTTGGGCGCTGGCGTCGCTGAGGTTCCAGGTCTGGTCGGCGCCGATGAGGATTTTGGACTGGATGTTGAGCGGGGCGGCGTTGGCGGCGCCGAGGTCGATGCCGGCCGAGCCGAGCGTCAGCGTGTTGGCCGAATTGACGTTGCCGATGACGATGCCGTTTTGATTGTTGGCGTTGCCGATGACCGGCCCGGCGACGCGGATGCCCGCGAGCGACAGGTCACCGCCGAGGGGCGCGGGGGTGGTGCCGTTGGCGAACGTCGAGAGCGTCAGGCCGGTGTCGAAGACCGCGACGTCGGTGGCGCCGGGGACGACGCCGCTCACCCAGCTACCGCCCACGTTGAGGGCGGTGCTGTTGTTGGCCTTGGTCTGGTCGGCGCGTGCGGCGGCCGTTGAAAACACGATCAATGCGGCGACGGCGAGCGTCGCGCGGAGGAACGTTCTCATTATTTTCCCTCACCAGTCAGAAGTGTGCGTTTACACGAAATGATCTCCCTGTCCGGGAAACGCCGATGCGCATTATAATTGGATGAAGGGGAAGCTCAACGAAAATCGAGGGCGGTAAATCGATTTACTGTCCGGCACAATTCATTTGACAGGGGAAAGCGGTGGCGTTTAGGGTGGCCGGCCCACATCCAACTACAGGAGAACCCCATGCGCCACGCGATCGCCGTCCTGTCGTGTCTCTGTGTGTTGTCGTCATTTATGGTCCCGTCCGCGCGGGCGGCGGACGCCAAGCCGGATAGCGAGGGGTTCATTCGCGATTGGCTGATCCTCGGGCCGTCGTCCATTCCCGAGGCCAGCGGGCAGGACGAGATCGACAAGAAACAGGTCGCCAGCGAGGCCGATCTCAAGCCCAAGGCCGGCGACAAGCAGAAGGTCGGCGACAAGGAACTCGAGTGGAAGGTCGTCAAGGCTGAGGACTATCACGTCGACCTGAACAAGGCGCTGGGCGGCGATAACGAGGACGTCGTCGGTTACCTGGTCGCCTACGTCGTCTGCGACAAGGAGATGCCCGACCTGACGTTGCTGATGGGGAGCAACGACCAGGGCAAGGTCTACCTCAACGGCAAGGAAGTGCTGAAGAACACCGAGGGCCGCACGATCGACAAGGACAGCGACAAGTGCGAGAAGATCACGCTCAACAAGGGCGTGAACACGATCGTGTTCAAGGTGATCAACGAGAAGAACAACTGGGAGGCTTGCCTGCGGTTCAAGGACAAGGCGGGCAACGCGGTGACGGACTACACGGTGAAGACCGCGCCGTGATCCTCGTCACTGGTCGAAGCGTTGATTCGCCCGCGCCTGTTGGACGTCGTCCTTGACCTCTTTCCAGGTCGTCTCGAGCTCGGTGACTTTTTCGGAGAGCTCGGAAACGATCCGGTCGAGCTTCTGCGTTGGCGGGGCGGACGTGGGCGGGCTGGAATCTTCGGGAGATTCCTTGTCCCAGTCGTCGGCCTCCCGCTGCGCACCGGGCGGCGGGGGCAGGGGTTCGGCGGGGGGTGCGGCGGGCTCGGGCGCGTCGATGATTTCGAGTCTCGGGCGGCCGAGGGGAATCGGCTCGGAGCCCGTGGATTCGATTGAGGCCGGGGCGTCGTCGTTGTCGGCATGGTCATTTTCGACCGTGGCGGCGTTTTCGGACGGTGGCGACCGCGCGATCAAGTCGTCGTCGTCGTCGTGACCCTTGTCGTCGTCGGCTTCCAGCGTGATCAGGTCTTCGTCGGGGTCTTCAGTATGACGGTCCGCATCGTGGACGGCGTCGTCCATGACGCCGAGTGAGGCCGGCGGCTCGGGCACATGATCGTCCCAGGCGTGTTCTTCGTCGAACGGCGTCTCGGTCGGGGGCGACTCGTTCCCGTGGGCGATTGCGGCGGCTTCGTCGTCGGTAATCAGTTCCAGCCTCTCGTCCTCGTCGTGCGGATCGTCCGTGGCGGCGTCGGCGGGCGCGATTTCGGCGGTAGCTGAAGCCTCATCCTCATCAAGGCGGATGGTTGCGTCGTCTTCGTTGTCGGCGACGGCGATTTCGGGTTCGACCGGTGGTGGGGGCGCTACCGCCGCGGCGGCCGCGCCGGCGACGTCGTAGCGCAGGCGTGTTCGAGCGATGCGAATCTCGTCGCCGGATTCCAGTTCGTGCTGGTGGACGCGTTCGTTGTTCACATAAACGCCGGCGCCGGAGTTCAGGTCGCGCAGGACGTGCTTGCCGTCGAGCTCGAAGATGACCGCGTGGACCGGGGAGACGCGCTGGTCGTCAAGGACGAGGTCGCAGTCTTCGCGCTGACCGATGAGCAGGGCCCGCCCCTCGAGGGGTCGGGGCGCGTCTTCGCCGACGATTTGGAGGGTGGCGTCGGGCGCGGGTACGGGAGGGGGCGTCGGCCGGGCGGCGACTTGGGCGGACTGGGTGAAACCGGACTCGCAGTGGAGCGTGTACGGTCCCACCTTCACCGAATCGCCGGTATCCAGATCCGTCTCGCGCACCGCCAGTCCGTTCACGTAAACGTGATTCCGGCTGGCAAGGTCGCGGATATAGACGTTGTTCCGCTGGCGGACGATGAGCGCGTGCACCTTGCTGACCTTGGTGGAATTGAGGGGCAGGTGAACACCCAGTCGGCGGCCGATCACGCAGACGGACTTGTTGAGCGCGACGGGGGCTTTGACGGTGGGGTCACCGGCGATCTTAATCACGGGGAAGTACTTGGCCGCCCAGACTTTGGAAGACAGCGGTTTCAGCATGGCGGAGCCTCCTAGCGCTTCGCGCGTCGTCCGGGCAACATAGGTAGGCTTGCGTAAGCTTGGCAACGTTGGAAATGCCCGTACGGCCGAGGCCGCGGGACGCGGTATGATGCGCGGATGCACCCCGTGAACGTGCTGCGATATCGAACGGATGAGCCGCTGGTGGAGGCGCCGGATGAACTGGCGACGGAAGAGCCGCTGGAGATCCGCGTGCGCGGCCGCGCGGTCACGGTGACGATGCGCACACCGGGTGAGGACGCGGACTTGGCCGCCGGTTTCCTGCTGACGGAGGGCTTGATCCGATCGGCGGCCGACGTCGTGCGGATCGCGACGTGCCCACGGTCGGAAGAGGGGAACAGGATCGACGTGACGCTCGCGCCGGACGTCGTGGTGGACTTCGAAAAGCTGACGCGGCACGTCTTCGCCTCATCCAGTTGCGGCCTATGCGGCAAGGCGACGATCGAATCGGTGCGCGGGACGTTCGCGGCGGTGACGTCGGACGCCCGCGTCGAGGCCGGGCGGTTGATGCGGATGGTGGAGGCGATGCGCGCGGCGCAGGGGACGTTCGCCAGGACGGGCGGGTTGCACGCCGCCGCACTGTTCGACGCCGACGGGAACCTGCTGGTGTTGCGCGAAGACATCGGCCGGCACAACGCGGTGGATAAGGTGCTCGGCTTCGCGCTAATGCGACGGTGGCTGCCGCTGGACCGGCACGTGCTCCTCGTGAGCGGGCGGTCGTCGTTCGAGATCATGCAGAAGGCGCTGGCGGGGGGTGTGGCGGTGGTGGCGGCCGTATCCGCGCCGTCCAGCCTGGCGGTCGAATTCGCGAGGGGAAACGGGCAGACGCTCATCGGATTCTTGCGCGAGGGGCGGATGAACGTCTACGCCAGCCCGCAGCGGGTGGTGTTTCCACCGGCGGCCGCAGATCCGGCGAAACATTTGGTGCATGGCGCGGTAGATTGAAGCGGAACGCCATGAACCGCTGGACGTGCCTTATCGTGATGACTGCCGCACTGGGGATGGGGGCAGCGTGCGCGCGGGCGGACGCGGGCGTTTCCTTCCGCAACGACGCAATGGCGGTCTTTTCCAAGGCCGGCTGCAACGCCGGGGCGTGTCACGGCAACAAGAACGGCAAGGCCAGCTTCAAACTGTCCTTGCGGGGACAGGACCCGGACCTCGATTACGCCGCCCTCACGCACGACATGTTCGCGCGGCGGACCAACCCGATGGACCCCGATCGCAGCCTGATCCTGCTGAAGGCGACGGCCCAGATTCCGCACGAAGGGGGCGTGCGGTTCCGGACCGATTCGCTGGAGTATCGAATCCTCCGCCAGTGGATCGAGGCCGGTACGCCGATGGACGGCCCGGCGACACCGACACTCGTCCGCCTCGACGTGACACCGAAGGAAAAGGTGCTGATCGAGCCGGACGATCAGGTTCGGCTGAACGTCATCGCGAACTTTTCCGACGGCGGCCGGCGGGACGTGTCAAAGCTCGCCGTTTACGAACAGTCGGCGGAGATGACGAAGATCTCGCCCGACGGCCTGGTCAAAGCCTCGCGCCCGGGCGAAGTGACCGTCATCGCACGCTACCTGCAATTGCAGGAGCCGGTGCGGCTGGCGTTCGTGCCGTCGCGGCCGGACTTCGACTGGAAGCCCGTCGCGTCGAACAACTACATAGACGACGCGGTCTTCGCCAAGCTGCGGACGATGCGGATCAACCCGTCGGAGAGGGCCGGCGACGCACAGTTTCTCCGGCGGGCGTACCTCGACCTCATCGGCGTGCTGCCGACGGCGGACGAGGCGCGGGCGTTCGTCGCCGACAAATCACCGGACAAACGCGGCGCGCTGATCGATCGCTTGATGGCCCGCCCGGAATACGCCGACTTCTGGGCGATGAAATGGTCGGACCTGCTGCGCAACGAGGAGCGCGCACTGGACCGCAAGGGCGTGCAGAACTACCACCACTGGATCCGCCAGAGCGTGGCGGAGAATAAGCCGCTGGACCAGTTCGTGCGCGAGATCCTGTCGGCCCGCGGCAGCACCTACACGTCGCCGGCGACGAACTACTACCGTGCGATCCGCGAGCCGGTCGCCCGCGGCGAGGCGACGGCGCAGCTTTTCCTCGGCGTGCGCCTCCAGTGCGCGCAGTGCCACAACCACCCCTTCGACCGCTGGACGCAGGACGACTATTACGGCTGGGCCGACGTCTTCGCGCGCGTCGATTACAAGGTGCTCGAAAATCGTCGCACGGATACCAACGACAAGCACGAGTTCGTCGGCGAGCAGGTCGTCTTCGAATCGCACGACGGCGACGTGAAAGACCCGCGCGGCGACCGCCAGGTCAAGCCCCGGCTATTGGGCGCCGCCAAGATTGACGATTCGCAAAGCCGCATCGACGCCCTCGCGAGTTGGGTGACGTCGCCCGACAACCCGTACTTCGCCAAGGCCCAGGTGAACCGCATCTGGTTCCACCTGATGGGGCGCGGGCTGGTCGATCCGGTGGACGATTTCCGCCCGACCAATCCCGCCAGCCATCCCGAGTTGCTCGACGCGCTGGCGAAGGATTTCATCGCCCACCATTACGACGTGCGCTACATCATTCGCCTGATCATGACGTCGCGGACGTACGGCCTGTCGTCCGAGCCGAACGTCACCAACGCCGACGACGAGATCAATTACTCGCACGCGATCCCGCGGCGCCTGTCGGCCGAGCAATTACTCGACGCCCAGCACGAGGTGATCGGCGTGCCGGCCGAGTTCGCCGGATATCCCGTGGGCATTCGCGCCGAGGAAATGCCGGGCTCGCGCAAGGCGCGGCGGAGTCGGCCGTCGATGGCGGACATGTTCCTAACCACATTCGGCAAGCCGGCGCGTGAGCTGGTGTGCGAGTGCGAACGATCGAGCGACACGACGCTCGGGCAGACGTTCCAGCTCATCAGCGGCCCGGAAATCGCGGGATTGCTGGCGAATCGGGACAATCGTCTGTCGAAGTTGATCGCCTCCGGCAAGTCGGATGAGGACGTCGTCGCCGAGCTTTACTGGGCCGCGCTGACGCGTCCGCCGACGGGCGAAGAACGCTCGGCGATGGTCGGTCACTTGAAGGAATCGAAGGACCGCCGAACGGGGCTCGAAGACGTGGCGTGGGCGGTGTTGAACTCGAAGGAATTCATCCTGAGACGGTAAAGACCATGGCAGGCAAATCGTCCTCATACGCGTGCAGTGGTTTCAACGCCGCCCGGCCGTCGCGGCGGGCGCTCTTGCGCGTGGGCGGGGCGGGATTGCTCGGGCTGACCATGCCCAAGCTGCTGCGGGCGGCGGATCAGCAGCCCTGGACGGCAGGCGGCGCGCTCAAGGCGATCGCCCCGCGCGCCAAATCCGTCATCTTCCTCTACCAGTTCGGCGGGCCCAGCCATATCGACATGTTCGACATGAAGCCCGACGCCCCCGAAGGCATCCGCGGGCCGCACAAGCCGATGTCCTCCAACGTCCCCGGATTGCAGGTGTCGGAGCACCTGCCGCGCGTCGCGAAGATCATGGACAAGGTCACGCTCATCCGCAGCATGACCCACACCATGAAGAACCACAACTCGGCGTCGTACTACGCGCTGAGTGGCCACGCCCCGCCCGTGGACGACATTCGCCTCAAGGATACGCTCGACCTCTTTCCCGCGTACGGGTCGGTGGTGTCGCGTCTGGCGCCGAGCAGCGGCGAGGTGCCCACGTCCGTCGCATACCCGTACCTCATCCGCGACGGCGCGGTGACGCCCGGCCAGCACGCCAGCTTCCTCGGCAAGGCCAACGACCCCTTCTTCTTCTCGCAGGATCCGAACAGTCCGGATTTCGCCCTGCCGGAGCTGAGCCTGCCCGCCGACATGTCGATGGGCCGCCTCGAAGAGCGGCGCGAGTTGCAAAAGCTGATCGACCGCCAATCGCGCATCCTCGACCAGTCGGCGGCCGCGCGGGGCCTGGACGACTATTATTCCAAGGCGCTGGCGATGCTGAACTCGACCAAGCTTCGCGACGCCTTCAAACTCTCCGCCGAGCCCGAGGCGCTGCGCGACGCGTACGGCCGGCACACCTACGGCCAAAGCCTGCTCCTGGCGCGCCGACTCGCCGAGGCCGGCGCCAAGTTCGTCACCGTCTACTTCTCCGATTCCATCGGCGGGCAATCGACGACGTCGGGCGGGTGGGACACCCACGGGTTCAACAACACGCACATGTACCCGATCGTCGAGAAATACCACCTGCCGATCACCGACCAGACGCTGCCGACCCTCCTGAACGACCTCGACTCGCGCGGCCTGCTCGACACCACGCTGGTGCTCTGGATGGGTGAGTTCGGCCGCACCCCCAAGATCAACAGTCAGGCCAGCCGCGACCACTGGCCACAGTGCTACACCGTGCTGCTCGCCGGCGGCGGCGTGAAGCGCGGCTTCGTGTACGGCGCGTCCGACAAGCAGGGGGCCTACCCCGCCAAAGATCCGGTCCGGCCCGACGATCTCGCCGCCACGCTTTTTTACCTCCTGGGGATCGACCCGGCGACGCAGGTGCGCGGTTTGGGCGATCGGCCTGTGAATATCTCCGACGGCAAGCCCGTGATGGACATCCTCGCCTGATGCGACGACCCAACCGTATGGCGATGCGCGTCCGAGCGTTGGCGGTGCCTTTGTTGCTCGTCGCATCGCCGTGCGCGTTGGCGGCGGACAAGAAGCCCGCCGAGCCACCGCCGGATTTGACCTATTCGGCGCCCGCGGCCATACCCGCCGGCGTTGCGACGAAGGTGACTTTCTTCGGCGCGCCCGCCGGCGAGCCGACGGGCTTCTGGAGCAGCTTCCCGCTGAAGGCGACGTGCGTGACCGGTGCGGGCAAACCGCAGTACACAATTGAAGTGCCCGCCGGTACGCCCGTCGGCATCGGCGGCGTCCGACTCACCACCGCCAGGGGTCTGTCCAACCTCCAACTGTTCATGGTCGACGACCTGCCGACCGAAGCGCGCAGCGGGAAGAACACCACACGACAAACCGCCCAGACGATCAAGCCGATGACCGCAATCGAAGGGAACTGCGAGCCCCTGACGAGCGACTACTACCGCTTTGCGGCGAAGAAAGGCCAGCGCATCGCCATCGAGGTCGTCGCGCAGCGGCTGGGATCGCGCACGGATCCGATGGTGCGATTGCTGAGCGAGTCGGGCGCGGAGCTCGCCTACGTCGACGACACGCCGGGTCTGGGCGCCGACTGCCGCTTCGCCCACACGTTCGCCGCCGACGGCAACTACGTCATCGAGCTGCGCGATGCGAACTACGAAGGGGGCGGCGACTACCGCTACCGCCTGCGCGTCGGCGATTTTCCGGCGGTGACGGCGGCGTTTCCCGTCGGGGCAAAGCGCGGTGGCCAAACGCAGATCGAAATCGTCGGCGCCGCCGGCGACCGCGTCGGGCCGATCGCGGTAACGATGCCGACCGACGGGCCGCGCGCCTGGGTCGGCGCGCGGCTGCCGGGTGGTCACAGCTCGGCAATGGTGTCCGTCGTCTGTGGCGACAACGCCGACCTGATCGCCGGCGCGAACCTCTCCGCCGAATCCGCGATGCCCGTCACCGCCCCTGGGGCCGTCAGCGGGCGGTTCGAACACGCCGGCGACGTTCACTGGTTTACGATCGCGGGCGGCAAGGGGAAGCGCCTGGCCGTCCGCTCGGAGGCGCGATCGGTCGGCTCGCCGTGCGACATTTCACTTCGCCTGCTCAAACCCGACGGGACGCGCGTCGGGGAGTCCAAATCGACCGGCCCGGACGAGGGGTCGCTGGACGCGTCGATTTCCGACGACGTGCCGTATCGCCTCCTCGTCGAGGACCTCAATCACCTGGGTGGCGTCGGCGCGGTCTACCGCCTGACCTTCGCGCCGCGCACCGCAGACTTCTCGTTCGAGACCGAATCCGACAAGTTCGACGTCGCTGCCGGCGGGACGATCAAGCTCAAGGTCAAGGTGACACGCCGCGATTTGCCCGCCGCCATTCGCTTGGCGCTTACGGGAGACGCGGCGGCTCACCTGCGACTGCTCACCCCCGAAATCCCCGCCGGCAAGACCGACGCCGACATCGACATCAATATCCCCCCCGACGCGCCGACCGGCGGGCCGCTCGCGTTCGGCATTGTCGGAACCGCGAAGTCCGGCGACGCGGAGATCACTCACCCGCTCGGCACCGACCCCGCCCTGAAAAAGCTGTGGCCCCGCCTCTTCTACCCGCCCCCCGAATTAGACGGCTCGATCGGCCTGCTGATCCGTCCGAAGAAGGCTGCCACGAGCACTGCCCCAACGACGGCCAAATCGCACTGAGCTCATTCCTTGTGCGGTGCATATCCCGGCGCCGCCACGAAGTGCGTCACCATCGCGCCCTTCTCGGAATCGTACACCCGCACCTCGCCGTCGTAGCAACCGGCCGCGATACGCCGATGTTTCGCGTCGATCGCAATCGCGTATACCCAGTCCGGCGCTTTCGGGTAGGCGCGCACGAGGTCGCGCTTCGTCACGTCGTACTGCCGCACGATCCCGTCCGCGCACGTGACGAACAGCATCCCCGCGCCCACCTCCACGCGGAACGGCTCGGCCACCAGCGACGCGACCTCCGCCGTCTGTTTCGCCTCGTTCATCGTCCACAGCCGCACGCGGCGGTCGCGGCCGGACGTGAACAGTGATTTGCCGTCCGGCGTCCAGGCCACGCCGAACAGCGGCTCCTCGTGGTTTAAAAACGCCGCCTGCATCGCCCCGGTCTTCACGTCGAACACCCGCGCCGATTTATCCCGGCTCGCCGACGCCAGCCACGCGCCGTCCGGGCTGAACGCGACATCCATGATCCAGTCCGCGTGCTGCTCGATCAGGCGCGTGCGCTTGAGCGTCTTCGCATCGATCAGGCGGATGGCGTTGTCGGCGCCGCCCGCCGCAATTTGCGAGCCGTCCGGACTGAACCGCACCGCCAGCAGCGCGTCGCCCGTCCGCTCGACCACCCGCCCCGCGCCCTGGTCCTTCGCCTCGCAGATCCGCAACTCGCCCAGTGTCCCCGGCGTGCCACCCGCCACCGCCAGCCGCGCGCCGTCGGGCGAATAGGCCAGGGCGTTCACCCGCTCCGACGCGACCGCGATGCGGCCGGTCATCTCGCCGGTGTCCGCCTTCCACAGCGTCACCTCGTGATACCCGCCGACCGCGATCTCACCGCCGTCCGGGCGAAACGCCAGCGCCGCCACCGGCACCGGCCGCCGATAGACCGCCGGGGCGACCGGTCGATCGCCGTCCTCGGACAAGTCCGCGATCGGCGCGGTTCGATTCTTGCCGTCAAATGTCGCCCCCTCCGCAATCCAACGCCGTACCAGTTCGACCTGCGCCGCCGGCAGCGGGTCGGCCTTCTGGGGCATCCGGTCGTCCTCGTCGGCCGCCGTGATCAGGCGATACAAATTGCTGGCTTGCGGCTTGCCGGCGGTGAGCGGCGCGGATTTGCTCTCGCCCGCCGTCATCAACCGGTCGAACGTATCCACGCGATACTTTCCCTTGGTCTTCTCGGCCCCGTGGCACCCCTGGCACTGCTTGACCAGCAGGGGGGCGACGTCGTGGGAAAAACTGACCGGCGGGGGCGCGGCCGCCACGCCGCGCCCGGCGATGAGAATGGCGCAAACCAGGGTCGGCAGGATGGAACGTGACGAGGCGGTACGCATGCGATAGTACTACCGTGCTCCTGACCAATAGTTAGATGATCGCCGCTTGCCGGGCGGACGAGGACGACGACTGGTCGCGTCGCCAAATTGGCCGTTCACCGCGCCGCATGCGCCGGTTATGTTGTCGCTTTTATATGAGCAAGACGGTTCCCGAAACACCCGGCAAGCGCTCCGCGATGGGCATCGCCGGGCTGGACGACATCCTGGGCGGCGGGCTGCTCCCGCACCGGCTCTACCTGATCGACGGCGACCCCGGGTCGGGGAAAACGACCCTCTCGCTGCAATACCTGCTGGAGGGGGCGCGCCGCGGCGAGCGCGTACTTTACGTGACCCTCTCCGAAACTCGCGAGGAACTCCTGGAAGTCGCGGCGTCGCACGGGTGGTCCCTCGACGGCATCGAGATCGTCGAAATGGTCGCCAGCGAAAAGGACCTCACGTCCGACAACCAATTGACGATGTACCACCCATCGGAGGTGGAGCTCAGCGAGACGACGAAGATGGTGCTTCAGGCCGTCGAGCGCGTCAATCCCGTGCGCGTCGTCTTCGATTCGCTGTCGGAAATGAGGCTGCTCGCGCAGAACTCGCTCCGCTACCGCCGACAGATCCTGGCCCTTAAGCAGTTTTTCATCGGCCGCCAGTGCACGGTCCTGCTGTTAGACGACCGCACCGCCGAAGACCACGACACCCAGCTCCAGAGCATCGCCCACGGCGTCATCGCGCTCGAGCAACTCGCGCCCGAGTACGGGGCCGAGCGCCGCCGCCTCCGCGTCATGAAGTTCCGCGGCGCGCAGTACCGCGGCGGCTACCACGACTTTTCGATCGTCCCCGGCGGGCTGAAGGTTTACCCGAGGCTGATCGCCGCCGAGCACGGGACGACCTTCCCCGCCGGGCCGATCCGGAGTGGGGTGTCGGCGCTGGACGCACTGCTGGGCGGCGGCCCCGACCGGGGCACGAGCACGCTCCTGATGGGGCCCGCCGGCGTCGGCAAATCCACGATCGCGGCGCAATACGCCGTCGCCGCCGCCGCGCGCGGCGAACACGCGGTCGTCTTCGCGTTCGACGAGAGCATCGCCACCCTCGAAGCCCGCATGCACGGGTTGGGCGTCCGGCTCAAGGACGGCAACGGGCCCGGTGAGGTCACCGTCCGCCAGATCGATCCCGCCGAGGTCTCCCCCGGCGAGTTCGGCTCCATGGTGCGGGAGGCCGTCGAACGCGACCACGCCACCGTGATCGTCATCGATAGCCTCAACGGCTACCTCAACGCCATGCCCGAGGAGCGATTCCTCACCATCCAGCTCCACGAACTCCTGACCTACCTCGGCCGGCAAGGCGTCTGCACGCTGATGGTCGTCGCCCAGCACGGGATGATGGGATCGTCGATGCAGAGTCCGGTGGACGCAAGTTATCTCGCCGATTCGGTCGTCCTGTTCCGCTACTTCGAGTTCCGCGGCAAGGTGAAGAAGGCCGTCTCCGTCCTGAAGAAACGCAGTGGCGCCCACGAGGAGAGCATCCGCGAGCTGCGGTTCGACCGGACCGGCATTAGCGTGAGCGAGCCCTTGTCGGATTTCCACGGAATCCTGACCGGCGTGCCGACGCCGTTCCGCAGGGACGACCCCGCCGCCGCCGCCCCCGCCCCCGGCGCCAAGAAGGAACTACCGTGACCCCCGGCGCGGACGACGCCGGGCCGCTGAGCACGCGCGTGCTGGTCCTCGCGCCCACACAGAAGGACGGCCAGGTCACGCGCTCCCTCCTCGAGCGCGCCGGACTGACCGCCCTGTTGTGCGCCGACGTCCGCCACCTCAGCCGCGAAGTCCGAGTCGGCGCGGGCGCCGCGCTGGTCACCGAAGAGGCCGTCACCGCCGACGGCGTCCAGGAACTGCTCGACGCCCTTTCCAGCCAGGCGGCGTGGTCCGAACTCCCGGTCGTCGTCCTGATGCGCGGCGGGGTCGAAGCCTCCTCGGCGGCGCTGCGGGTCCTGCGGTCGCTGGCCAACGTGACCCTCCTCGAACGCCCCGCCCCCATGCGCTCGGTCGTCAGCGCCGTGCAGGTCGCCGTCCGCGGCCGACTGCGGCAATACCAGATCCGCGACCAGATCGAGGAGATCCGTCGCGGCGACGCCGTCGTCCGCGAGAGCGAGGAACGCTACCGCCGGTTGGTCGAGCTCAGCCCCGACGCCGTATTCGTCAGCACCGACGACCGCATCGTTTTCGTCAACCCCGCCGCCGTCCGCCTGTTCAGCGCG
>Ga0105239_10006154_pt1 | contig 13964 bp, 10 predicted proteins | sample KBSC44metaG_FD_92761 | JGI IMG/M metagenome (GOLD analysis project Ga0105239, IMG submission 92761) | Corn rhizosphere microbial communities from Kellogg Biological Station, Michigan, USA - KBS C4-4 metaG | ecosystem: Host-associated > Plants > Roots > Rhizosphere > Soil | place: Michigan, USA... | reverse complement strand
TAAAACAACATGAAAGCCATTTTCCAGCGCCAATTTTGTTGGCGCAAAGTGTACGTGATTGGGTGTTACAATACTGATCACCTGTACACGCTCGTCCTCTGGCAGTTGTTTTTCTTTTTCGATGAGTTCGGTGTATGAATTGTAGATGCGCTTGACGGGTAGCCCCAGTAACAAACCGCTGGCTTGTGATTTTTCGGGATTGCTGCTAAAAGCGCCGCAAACCAGTTCATATTCACCATCTATACGTGCGGCTATGCGGTGCACGGCGCCAATAAACGCGCCCTGACCGCCACCGATCATTCCTAATCTTAGTTTCATTTTTTTAGTGAGTGGTTAATTCAATCGATTGGTGAGTGGTTGCATGAGTTTATAACCATTCTCCACTCACCTAATCAACTAAAAACTAATTTCTTAAGTTGCCCAGGCTTTATCGCCTTTTTTGTAGGGCACGTTGCCATCATAATGTCCGGGTACAGCAATGTAGCGCAGGGCTTTGGTTGCACCAACTTCTGAGGTGAAGAAACCCAGCAGGGTTAATTCTTTCATCATCCGGAAGTAATGGTTCGGATCTTCGGGCTTTTTGTTTTTGGTATAGTTCTTTTGCTCGGCATCCAGTTCGGTAAGCAGTTCGGTGCGTTGTTTGGCATCGGCTTCCATAAACGATTTGCTGAATTTTTTCTTGCTGGCCTCATTCAGGTCAGCTATACCTTTTACAAATACCTTCTGATCTTCTGGCTTATAGCAATCCTGAACCATCATGGCCATAAAATTGCCTACAGCGGCGGCTTTGGCGCCCGGTGTGCTGGTCGCAGGTAAAATGGTTTCGCCAATTTCATCAAATAAAGCTACGTTGTCCTGATCAAACAATTCGTTCACTTTTTTGGAGCTTGGTTTACAACCCGAGATAAAAAACTCAGCGCCGATTATGGTACCTCCCAGTATCAATCCAACCCTGCCTAAAGCTTCTCTTCTATTCATGGTATTTATTGATTTATTGAATTAGTGATTTAGTGAGTGGTGAATGGTGAGTAGTGAATAGTTAGTGATCAACAAATTTATCATTTTCACTTGTTAATTCACTACTCACCACTCACTAACTCACCACTATGCTTTTAATTTAAATCCATCAGGATAATCCCTTTGGATGTATTGGTTTACCGCGTCAAAGTTGGTCACTTTCATGGCTTGGTTATCCCATAACAGTTTTACCTGACCACCTCTTAAATCATGACCGCGCACTGCCAAATTAGCCATTAACAAGGCTTCGGTAAGCGGACCTGCTTTATCAAATGATGAGCTTAGTTCTGTTTTACCATATCCGGCCAAACATCCTTCAACCCATTGCGCATAGTGGCCTTCGGCACCACCCGGTACACGTTTCCATTTCTGAGGCGCATTCGCGCTCGCTGTTAATGATTTTGGTAACAGTGTAGCCGCATCTGAATAAGTACTGGCATACATTTTACCTTTTGTACCTATGAATAATGTACCGTTACCTTCTTCGCCACCAAATTTCTCATTAGCTTCTAATTCGATAGGTCTTTCTGGTGTAATACCACCATCCATCCAGTGCATGGTAACATCCCCTTTTGTTTTCTCGGTTTTAGGGAAAGTTAAGGTAATGTGACTTGACGGAGGACAGCTTTCAGGGAAGTGGCCTTGTTTAAATTCATCAACATAAACACTGCCTACACTGGCCTGCACATCTTTTACATACTGCAAGCCCAATACACGGAACGGAGCTTCAACCAGGTGACAACCCATATCACCCAAAGCACCGGTTCCGTAATCCCACCATCCGCGCCAGTTAAACGGCACCAATTTATCTACGTAATCTTTTTTAGGCGCTGTACCCAACCAGAGGTTCCAATCTAATTCTTTTGGGATCTCTTTTGCGGGCTGAGGCCAGGCAATACCCTGAGGCCATACCGGACGGTTTGTCCAGCAGTAAATAGTGTGCACATCACCAATCAGATCGGCATCATACCATTCCGACATCAGACGGGTACCATCATTTGATGATCCCTGGTTACCCATTTGTGTAACTACTTTATATTTTTTTGCCGCTTCGGTTAATAAACGGGCTTCCCAGATATCATGCGTTAATGGTTTTTGAACATATACGTGTTTGCCCAGCTGCATAGCATGATAGGCAATTAAAGCATGGTTATGATCTGGTGTCGAAACCGATACCGCGTCAAAATGTTTTGACTCTTTATCATACATCTCGCGCCAGTCTTTATAATACTTAGCTTTAGGAAATTTAGCACGTGAATTTGCCGACCTTCTATCGTCTACATCGCATAGAAAAGCGATCTCGGCTTTGCCACTTTTGTAAAAGTTGGCAATATCGCTCTGGCCTTTACCGCCCGCGCCTACACCGGCAATAAGCAGTTTGTCGCTGGGTGCTGTAAAGCCCTTGCCGCCCAGTACAAAACGGGGAACGATCATAAAACTTGCCGCAGCTAATGTGCCCTTTTTAAGAAAATCCCGTCTGGAGGCGTCGGGAGTACTTTTGTCCTGTTCTTCAGTCATTGGTTTGTATATTTTGGATATCCGGTTAATTAGATCTCGTTTTTCTTCAAAGCCTCAACCGCGTAGTTGGCTGCGCGGGCGGTCATGGCCATATAAGTAAGTGATGGATTTTGGCAGGCTGCCGATGTCATGAAAGAGCCATCGGTAACAAATACGTTTTTGGCATCCCAAACCTGGTTCCACTTGTTCAATACGGATGTTTTTGGATCATGGCCCATACGAGCGGTGCCCATTTCATGGATACCACGGCCTAAGTATGGGTTTTTGCTGCTCGTTTGTACATTTTTAACCCCTGCGGCCTCCAGCATGGCTTTTCCTTCGCTTTCCATAGCGATACGCATCTTTTTCTCATTGTCTTTCAACTCCGCGTCAATAGCGATAACAGGAAGTCCCCATTTATCTTTCTTGGTTTTATCGATGAACACTTTATTGTCATGATAAGGCAGTGTTTCGCCAAAACCACCCATACCAACAGACCATGAACCTGGCTCGGTAAGCGCGTCTTTAAAGGCTCCGCCAATGCTCAATTCGGCAATATCGCGGCTCCATCCTTCGCGGCTTGCACCACCCTGGTAACCAAAACCACGTATAAAATCGCGTTTATCGTTACCCAGATTGGCAAAACGGGGAATATAAAACCCATTTGCACGGCGTCCGAAATAGTACTTATCCTCATAACCTTCAACATGGCCCCATGCATTAACATTTAGGTGGTGATCCATCAGGTTATGACCCAATTCACCGCTGCTGCTGCCTAAACCACCTTCCCAAACATCATTTGCCGAGTTCATCAGGATCCAGGCAGAATTAATAGTAGAAGCATTAAGGAATACCACCTTGGCAAAATACTCATAGGTTTGGTTAGTTTCGGCATCCAGTACCTCTACACCTTTGGCTTTTTTGGTATCCTTATCATAGAGTATCTTGGTAACGATTGACCATGGACGAACAGTTAAGTTACCGGTAGCCATAGCCGCTGGCAAAGTAGCCGATTGTGTGCTGAAATAAGCCCCGAACGGACAACCCAACCAGCATTTATTACGATACTGGCAATTAGTACGATTATTATGCGGCACAGTGATATTGGCTGTACGGCCAATAATCATAGCCCTTTCTTCTTTATAATATTCTTTTAATCTTTTGGCCACATCTTTTTCAACCACGTTCAATTCCATGGGCGGCATAAAATCGCCGTCAGGTAAAATGGCCAGGCCATCTCTGTTGCCTGATATGCCTGCAAATTTCTCAGCATAGCTATACCACGGAGCGATATCTTTATAACGAATAGGCCAATCCACAGCAATACCATCTTTTAAGTTGGCTTCAAAATCAGTATCACCCCAGCGGTATGACTGCCTGCCCCACATCAGTGAACGACCACCAACGTGATAACCACGGAACCAGTCAAATCTTTTTACTTCCGTATAAGGACTGTCTTTATCACTTGCCCAATAATCCAGATTAGTTTCGTTCAGGGGGTAATCACGCTTCAGCACGGGATAATCCTCAATCATTTTTTCTGTACGCCCGCCACGGTGCGGGAATTCCCACGGCGCTTTATTAGCGTTCACATAATCCTTAATGTGCTCGATATTACGACCACGCTCCAGCATAATGGTTTTTAAACCCTTTTCTGTTAGTTCCTTGGCAGCCCACCCGCCTGAAATTCCTGAGCCAATGACTATAGCGTCATAAGTGTTTGCAGACATATTTATTCGGTTAAAATGAATTTGTTTAGTACTTGGTTATCCCGCTAAATGTATGAATAAAAATTATTTTACAAATATCACATTGTGTTTTTTTTACACACTGAAATCTGTCGTTGGTTTATAACAATTAAGCTGTTTAGCTTTGGTATATGGGAACTCATGCTCCCATTGCTCTAAGTAACTATCACCTAATTGCATTACCTATTTATATACTAAAAATTTAAAATAAAAGCATCTTTAAAAAACACAAACTATTATATATCAATAAGTTTTAAAAAACAATACCCTAAAAAGTATAAATACAATTTAGACTGTATCATCATATAACTATATATTCCCCTTTTTCATTTCACTAACTGCATAGTCTGCCGAGCGGGCGGTAAAGGCCATGTAGGTTAACGATGGGTTTTGGCATGAGGTTGAAGTCATGCAGGCCCCATCGGTTACAAACACATTATTAACCGCGTGCATCTGGTTCCATTTATTTAATACCGATGTTTTGGGATCGTTGCCCATGCGCGCGCCGCCCATTTCGTGAATATCCAAACCGGGCGCACGATTGTCGCTTTCGGCTTTTATATTGGTAAAACCGGCACTGGTAAACATTTCGGTTAATTGCTCTATATAATCCTTCTTCATTTTGGCGTCGTTATCGTCATAATCCATGGATATTTTCAATAACGGCACACCCCATTCGTCTTTTAATTTATCGTCCAGTTTCACATAGCTGGCTTCTTTAGGTATGGTTTCGCCCATCATGTGCGATCCTACATGCCATGGGCTCAGCTCACCCTTCGCCAGGTTATCTTTAAAGTCGCTACCTACCCCATCCCAGTTTTGCTGCTTCCATCTGTACGCGCTGAAACCCGAAGCATAACCGCGTAAAAAGTCGGTTTCCTGCTTATGCAGATTCCTGAACCTGGGGATATAACCGCCGCCTGCCGGGTTGCGACCGTCGGTAGTCCACTCCAGCATGCCATCATATTGCGCGCTGATATGTGCCGAATAATTGTGGAAGGCCACATATTTACCCAGTACACCGCTATCATTACCCAAACCATTGGGGAAACGATGCGAGGTAGAGTTGAGCAATACCAGATTGGTGTTCATAGCCGCCGCGTTCACAAATATGATCTTGGCGTAATATTCAATAGTTTCTTTGGTGTTGGCATCCACCACACGTACACCGGTAGCTTTACCTTTTTTATCATCATAGATGATAGATTCCACCACCGAATGAGGTCTTAAAGTTAAATTTCCCGATTTTAATGCCCAGGGGATAGTTGAAGCATTAGCGCTGAAATATCCACCAAAAGGACAACCACGTTGACAAAGGGTACGTTCCTGGCATTGTGCCCGGCCCTGATCCAGGTGGATCTGGTTGGGTTTTGACAAATGCGCACAACGGGCACTGATCACATGGCGACCATATTTACTTTTAACATGTTTACTAAAATACTGCTCTACACTGTTGAGCGGAAAAGCAGGTAAAAACTCGCCATCGGGCAATTCGGCCAAGCCATCTTTATTGCCTGATATACCCGCGAATTTCTCTACATAGCTGTACCATGGCGCGATATCCTGATAACGAATGGGCCAATCAACCGCGAAACCATCGCGGGCTGGGCCTTCAAAATCAAAATCGCTCCAGCGTTGGGTTTGACGGGCCCAAAGTAATGATTTCCCCCCTACCTGGTATCCACGGATCCAGTCGAAAGGTTTATCCTGTATATAAGGGTGTTCTTTATCTTTTACAAAAAAGTGAGCGGCATCTTCATGAAAGGCATAACAACGGTTTACAATGGGGTTGGCTTCCTGAACAGCCATAGGCATTTCGCCACGGTGCTCAAATTCCCAGGGATACATATTGGTTGTAGGATAATCCTTAATGTGCTTTACATCGCGGCCACGCTCCAGCATCAGGGTTTTAAGCCCTTTCCCGGTAAGCTCCTTAGCAGCCCAGCCCCCACTCATTCCCGAACCTATTACGATAGCATCAAACGTGCGATCTTTAATACTATCTGTATTTAAATTAGCCATGTTTATGCTGTTTGCTTTTGCTTAACCGGGTAAAACGCGTTGTACCTGCCGGGTACCAATTCATATACCACCTGCTTGGTCATAAAATATTTAGACGTTGTGTATCCGTTAACCGTTTGGCCTTTTACCGCGCCATAAAAAGTTTTCAATTCGGCAGGATAGGTACTGCTTTTGGGGTCCTTATCCTTTTCAATATCTAAAAGTATCTGCTCGCGTTGCTTTACAGTACAATCGCTAAAGGAGTTACTATAACGTTTTCGGACATAGTCATTAAATTGGCCCATACCTGTCATAAAAGCTTGCTGATCTTTTTTGGTGGTGCAATCATCAACCATTTTTAACACAAATAAGTGCAGCTGCAGGTCTTTAGCTCCAGGTGTGCTGTTTTTGGGGATGATGGTTTCGGCCATATCACCTATCAGCTTTTCCTGATCAGCGCTGATGCTCAAATTTGTCAGCTTGATTGATGCTTTACCATTTTCATGTACACATGACGGTAATAAAGCAGCGCCCCCAATAATTAAAGCTAAATTTTTTATAGCTATACGCCTGTGCATATGGTAAATGGTTTTAGCAGCTCTTAGTTAAGCTACCTGCACTTTAAAACGGGTACAGGCGTATGGGCTTAATAAATGAGCTTGGGTTTATAAAACGATTTTCAAACTTAATAATTTTAACCACTAAAAAAGAGTCGGTCAAGAAATTTATTGTATGGTGAAATTACCTTAATAATATTAATAACCCCATTTTTTCATGATTTGTAAATCAATTTTTACACAATCAACCGGATCTTTCCCTTGGTAAGCTTCCTGCTCAATGATAAACAGAACCGTACCCCCCTTTTTGCTTGCCGCTCTTACAATTTCTTTAACCGGTAGTACTCCCTGGCCCAATACGGTACTTTCGGTATCGTCGCCATCAGCACGCGGAGCTACTTTGATCTCATCTTTTACGTGCAACGACTCAAAGCGCCCCGGGTATTTATTGATAAAATCAAGCGCTACACCACCGGTACTGAACATATTGCCAATATCCATTTGCTGGGCTACCAGCTTAGGATCAGTATTCTGGATAATAAAATCATACAGGGTGATATCCCCTACCTTAGTGCTGATCTCAAAGTTATGGTTATGATACCCAAACTTCATCCCCGATTTTTGGCACAGCTCGCCGCATTTGTTAAACTGCTCCATAAAGCGTTTTAACTTGTCGGTATCATGACGCAGGCTTTCATCCAGCCACGGACTGATCACGTAACGCTGGCCAACGGTAGCGGCATCCTCTACGGTGTATTTCCAGGCATCGGTAAAATCGTTTTTGGCATCGTCCCAGTGCTGGGCCGTCATTACGGTATGACCGCTTGGCATTTTTATTTCCAGGTCGGTTATTATCTTTTTAAACTCCTTGGCCGTAAAACCATAAAACTTACGGTCGACATAATTGGCATGCTCTACATGGTGATAACCGGCATCGGCCAGTTTTTTTAGCGTTCCTTTCGGATCAACTTTCATCGCGTCGCGTACGCTATACAATTGTACACCCACACGCTGCAGGTGCTTTTCTGATGCCAGTAAATGATCGGGTAATAAAGCCGCGCCCACTAAGGCTACTGCGCTCGTTTTTAAAAATGATCTGCGGGAGGTTTGCATTGATATGATCTATTAAGGTTATAATTGGGGTTTTAGAATCAAGAGTTAAGAATCAAGAGACAAGATAGCTACATATTAGATTATTTTGTTTCATTTAATTCAAATTATCGCTTTGATTTCATTAAGGTGATTTTCGCACATTTTTTTCACCTTTAATTTTTTCGATTTATTTCCTGATTCTTGACTCTTACTTCTTGACTTTTCTCTTTTATCTTTTTCCTGATTCTTGACTCTTATCTCTTGCCTCTTCTTCAGTTCGAGTTACTCACAAACGCGATGTGCTTACTATCCGGCGACCATGATGGGGTATTGATAGTACCCTGCCCGCCATACAAATAGGCCACCACTTTGGAAGGGCCGCCACCAACCGGCATTACCCGGATGAACACATGCTTATAAAAAGGGTGGTCGCCGGGCTCTACTTCGTTTTTAAGGAAGGTGATATAGCAGATCCATTTACCATCGGGCGATACATGCGGAAACCAGTTATTGTAATCATCACTGGTGATCTGAGTTTGTTCGCTGCCATCGGCTTTCATGCGCCAAACCTGCATCAGGCCGCTACGTACCGAATTAAAATAAATGTATTTTCCATCGGGTGTATATTCCGGGCCATCATCCAAACCCGTGCTGGTGGTCAGTCTTACCTCTTTGCCACCACCCGAAGGGATACGGTACACATCAAATTCCTTATTTCGTTCGCCGCAAAAAACAATGTACTTACCATCTGGCGACCAGCCATGCATATAACTTGCCCCCACGCCCACCGCGGATACCCTCTTAGCCTCGCCACCAGTAACAGGGACGGTATAACCAATTGACGGACCGCCATCGTTGCTGCTGATGGCCAGCATTTTGCCATCAAAAGACAGTACGTGATCGTTATTATTATTTTTAGCCGGAGCGGTATTCAACACAGTCGGTTGCCCGGTTTTGAGGTTGAATTTATATAAAGACCCCTCGCTGTTATAAATAAGTGATTGCCCGTCATGCATCCAATTGGGCGCTTGCAATGATTTGGGCGATTGATAAATAACAGTACTGTTTTGCGTTGCCAGATCAAGCAATTCGATACTGCTGCCCAGGTATTGTTTATACGGCACCAGTGTTGCCGGGGCCGGTACAACGATGCGCACATTATTAAAGATGGCTTTCTCGGTGACATTGGCATTGTGCGAGCAGATAAATATGCCCACATAAACTTCCTCGCCCAGATCAAGGTCGCTTACTTCTTCGGTCACAAATAGATCGCCTTTACGCGCTACCGACATGGTATAGGTATTGCCCTTCCGCTCCAGCTGGATCACATCGGCAGCGGTAATGCTTGATTTTTTCTCTTCAGTAATACCCCCTACCGTTTTGCGGTATTGCAGCGATGTTAAACCATCGCCATGAACAACCGCGTTAATATGTTTGGAATTAGAATCAAGCGTGCTGCGGATCATTAAACCAACTTTACGGTGCTCCTCTACCCCTTTACCTATAAAAGCGGCATTGGTGCGTAATATAAAATCGCCTTTCATGCGCTTCCATACAAAATGAAAAGCATCACTAGTGGCCCATATATTAGCGCCGGAGCCTTCCAGGTGATATTGCTGTAATTTAGGATCGTATTGTAAACTGCCTTTGTGCTTTACAATACCTACATCACTTTGATCATCAAATATCCCAGTGGACGAGGCCTGGGCAATTGCTTTTTGGTTAAGAAGAATAATAAAACAAAGCAGGCAAAAAAACAGAAATTGTATTTTATTACGCATGGGTTTGGGTGTTTATATTACACTATATAATTGGCCTCACTAAGTTATAAAATCCGATTGTAAATAGTATAGTACTATTTTAACCGTATCATATATTTTACTTACCTGTCTTTATTTCTTTATACGTGTGTTTTTAACAAAAAAATGGAGTGATAGCTAAGCTATCACTCCATTTTAATTTTATTTAGTATAGGTTAATTATTATTCGACCACGAGCAGGGTTTTAGCCGTTTGTGGGTATTGGGCAATTGGCCCAACAACCGGTTTCACGGTACAATACTCCAGCAGGAATTGTTTCTTGGAATCGCGGTACGAGCTCACTGCTCCTATCAAACTTAGAAATTTAATGTAACACCAGGCCAAATCAAGCTGATGCGATTTAAAACCAGAGCGGGCACTGTTTGGGAACAAATGATGATTATTATGCCATTCGCCTGCAACATAACCCGGCCACAGCTGATTGATGGACATATCCTCGCGGTTATAATCGGTTCCTTCACGGCGTTTATCCTCGCCTTTGCCATGTCCTTCATAATTAAAGGTACGCACACCAACGGCCCAGATACCGGCCGAACCAAAAACGGCACAAGCCAATGGCATACCACCCATCAGGTAAAATGCCGTAAACCAGAAGCCCCAATTTAGTATGATACCCACAACCGTGCGGTATGGATTAGCAATGGTGCCCCATTTTTGGTATTGTTTATAGGTGTTTGGTGTAACGCCTACATGATTCATAAGCTTAACACATTTTTTATAGCAGGCCTCATCCATATTGCGGGCAATAGGCTGGTGATTTACATCGGCCAGGAAACAGTACATAAAACCGCCCTGTGCATTGTATGGATCGCCGGGTTGATCTGAAAGTGCGTGATGCACATGGTGCGATACCGCGTAGATCTCTTCAGGAATGATCTTTAGTGTAAGGTTCTGGGTAAAAAAGCGCCAGAATTTATTAGTAAAAGTATAAGCGCTATGCGTACAATACCGGTGATGCCAGATAGTACCATGCGTACCCATGATGATCATGCTGTACACAAATGCCACTATTAAACCAACAATGCTGAAATATTTAAATATAAACAGACCTAAAAATGGCACCAAAGCCAGCACCAGAAACCAGCTTAAAAACGACAGCCAGTTCTTTTTGTCTTTAAATACATTGAGTCTTAAAAAAAATTCTTTTACAATTTTGCCGTTAGAGGGTTTCGAGAGGTCTCCGTTTTCATCCGTCCAGCCGTACGAAGGCGGTTCAAGTACCGTGTTTAAAAAAGCCATTAAGTTCGTGGGTTAATAGTAAATAGTTTTAAAGGGGATAATTAGTCGGTCACAATGTAGCGATATAATATCACCGAATTGTCATCTTCTAAAGATATATTATGTTGTGCCCAATCCCTGCTAAAACTTAAACCCTTTTCGGAATATTCCTTTGAGTTGTAAGTGGGATAGACAATTGGTAGGAGTAGTATGGGTGTATATTGATTAGTGACGGTTAAGTCCTTCCATTTAATGCAGGTTAATTCGTGAGAGCGAAAGGTATTATACTTAATACCTATAGTTTAAACTCCAAACCGGAGACTTTGTTGCATCCAATGTCAAATAAATGTCAGAAAATTACCGCTGACGTTTTTGATTACGTTGATCCCGCCGATTTTTTAACACGCTTGAAGGATTCTCAGGATTTAATCCACTAACATAATATCCTTTCACCTTTCACTTATTCCCCCGCAACCAAACAGCGTTCGCCAAGGAGCATGGCTATACAATGTTCATAATTATCGGGCATCTGGATTTGCTCTACTTCCTGCATATAGCTTTGTTTGATCTCCTTGCGCCTGCGCGATTCAATAAAACGCCGTACCTGTTCGCGGTTTTCCAGGATTAGGCCGGGTACTTTTACCGGTTTGTTATTATCATCCTTGGCTACCATGGTAAAGTAACTGGTATTGGTGTGCATGACTGAGTTATTCTTGATATTCTCCGATATCACCCTAATGCCAACCACCAGCGATGTTTTACCCACATAGTTCACCGATGCCATGAGCGATACCAATTCGCCAACTTCCACAGGTTGTAAAAAATCAACCGTATCAATAGATGCCGTTACGCAGTAATTACCGGCATGTTTGGCGGCGCATACATAGGCCACCTTATCCATCAGCGACAGCAAAATGCCCCCGTGTATCTTCCCCCCGAAGTTGGAGTAGGAAGGTATCATCAGTTCGGTGATAGTAGTTTGCGAAAAGCTTACCGTTTTGTAATCGGCTTGGTCAGTCAGGGCTGTCATGCGTTATCAGTTTTGTTATAAGTTCGTTACAAGTTTAAGCATCAAAATGCCAATTTCTGCAACAATAGTATTACACACGTTTAATATATTAAACTTAATCAAATCTTTATGGTCATTAAAACAATTTTAAACCTGAACTATGACCAAACACCTACTACTCATCCTCATTTGCTCTCTGTTTATAACCCAGGCCCTGGCCCAGCAAAGCCGGAAGGTGAGCGGCACCGTTATAGACAGCGTTGGCGCAGTACCTGGTGTTAATGTAAAACTGATTTCAGATAAAGATAGTCTTACGGCTGCTACAGGCGTGGGTGGCACGTTCAACTTTCCGGCGGTTAGTTCAAAAAACTTTAAAATTACGATAAGCGGCATTGGCTATCAAACCCTCATACGCCGCTATGTAATGGATAATGATACCAAACCCATCAAACTCGATCCGATAAAAATCCAGGTACAAACCAACTTCTTGAAAACAGTGCACGTGGTTGCCGAAGCTAACCCCATTACCATTAAAGAAGATACGGTAGAATATAAAGCAAGCGCTTATAAGGTACGCGAGGGCTCGCCGGTGGAGGATCTGCTTAAAAAGCTGCCTGGTGTAAGTGTTGATAAGGATGGTAACGTTACGGCACATGGTAAACAGGTGAGCAAGGTGCGGGTTAATGGTAAGGATTATTTTACCGGCGACGTACAAACCGCCACTCAAAACCTGCCTGCCGACATTGTGGAGAATATACAAGTGATTGATGATTATGGCGACCAGGCCAACCTCACCGGCATCAAAACCGGCGACCCCGACAAGATCCTGAACATTACCATACAGAAAGGTAAAAGCCGGGGTAACTTTGGCCAGGGCAGCGTTGGCGTAGGTAATGATGACCGGTACCAGGCGCGCCTGTCGGCCAATACATTCTTGGATGCCCGGCAGATAGCTCTTATCGGCACGCTTAACAACACCAATACCAACTCGTTTAATATCGGTAGCGCAGGCGGAGGTGGCGGCAGGGCTGGTCGTGGCGGAGGTGGTGGCAGCGGCGGCTCACAGATCAGTACCGCTAACGGTATTACCACGAACCGCTCTATAGGTACCAATTACCGCGATGATTGGGGTAAAAAGATAACCGTTTACGGTAGTTACAGCTTTGCCGATAAAGACAAGGATCAGAATAGCACCACTGTACAGCAAAATCTTTTTCAATCGGGTACGCTCATCAATAATGATAATAGCGATGACAGAAATCATGGCATAAACCATCGCTTTGATTTTAATATGGAGTACAAGATCGATACCTCCAATTATCTCAAGGTAAATCCCAGTTTTTCATACGGCATATCCAACACCATCAGCACAGATACCTTTAGCAATACCCGCAACGGCACCCTGATTACGGGTAACGAACTGGCTTTAACCGATGCCACTTCTAAAAGCGGGGGCATCAATGTATTATACAATCATAAGTTTCATAAAAAGGGCCGCAATTTCAGCGTAAGCGCGGGTCTGAGCCTTTCGCAAAGCGATCAGAGTTTAAACGACCAGTATACTACCCGGCAAGATACAGTGATAACGCCACTTTTTCAGCAAATCAACAGCAACAACAACTCCCGGCGGGCCAATGTCCATTTATCTTATATTGAGCCAATCGGCAAAACAACCTACCTGGAAGCCAATTATGGGTACAGCTATTCCAACACCGACAATAACCGGTATAACTACCGGGTTGATCCGATAACTGGCAGCCAAACCTTTGTCGATTCGCTCAGTACTATTTACAACTACCAGTTTATCACCAACCGCTTTGGTTTAAACATTCGCGGGATAGGCGCCAAATATAATTATACCATCGGCATGGCGGTACAGCCCTCAACGCTGGAAGGTGAATCGCATAACTTCCGCACTACCACCAATACTTTTAATGTAATACCTACGGCCAGGTTTATTTATAATTTTTCGCGTAACCATTCCTTCACCATCAATTATAGTGGC
>Ga0105239_10006153_pt1 | contig 13964 bp, 10 predicted proteins | sample KBSC44metaG_FD_92761 | JGI IMG/M metagenome (GOLD analysis project Ga0105239, IMG submission 92761) | Corn rhizosphere microbial communities from Kellogg Biological Station, Michigan, USA - KBS C4-4 metaG | ecosystem: Host-associated > Plants > Roots > Rhizosphere > Soil | place: Michigan, USA... | reverse complement strand
TCCCGGCCTCGAGCCGGGACCTGCCTTTTCTTCATCCGGCCGAGAAGGCAGGCAGGTCCCGGGTCAAGCCCGGGATGACGCGGTAGGCGCGCTGGAACCCCAGGGCTCCAACGGCATTGCCATCGCGCCGAAACTCACCGCTGACGGCGGCGCGTTGCTGCTGATCAACCCGCACACGAGCTTCTATTTTCGCTCCGAGCTGCAGATGTCGAGCGATGAAGGCCTGAACGCATATGGCGCCGTCACCTGGGGACAGTTCTTCATCTACCAGGGATTCAACCAGAACGTCGGGTGGATGCACACGACGAGCGGAGTGGACGACACCGACGAGTATCTCGAGACGATCACCCCGAAGGGCGACAAGTACGTCTACAAGTACGGGAACGAAGAGAAACCGGTGATCGCGAAGAAGATCGTCGTCCCGTACAAGACGGACGCCGGCATGGCGAAGAAGGAATTCACCGTCTACTACACACAGCACGGCCCCGTCGTGCGCAAAGCGGGCGACAAATGGGTCGCCCTCCGCATCATGCAGGAGCAAGTGAAGGCGCTGACGCAGTCGTACTCGCGGACGAAGGCGACCGACTACAAGTCGTTCAAGCAGACGATGGAACTGCACACCAACTCGTCGAACAACACGATCTTCGCCGACCGCCAAGGCGACATCGCGTACTTCCACGCGAACTTCATCCCCAAGCGCGATACCAAGTTCGACTGGACGAGGCCCGTGGACGGCAGCGATCCGGCGACCGATTGGCACGGCCTGCTCTCGATCGACGAGTCGCCGAACCTTCTGAATCCGGCGAGCGGTTGGCTCTACAACTCGAACAACTGGCCATGGTCCGCGGCTGGGCCGAGTAGCCGCAAGCGCGAAGACTTCCCCGCGTACGTCGAAACGGGACGAGAAGAATCGCCGCGCGGCTATCACGCGTTGCGCGTCTTTCCCGGCAAGAAAGACTTCACGCTCCAATCGCTGATCGACGCCGCGTACGACACCTATCTGCCGTCGTTCGATCGCATGATCCCGGCACTGCTCAAGGCGTACGACGACGCGCCGGCGTCGAATCCGCTCAAGGCGAAGGTCGCCGACCAGATCGCGGCGCTTCGCGGCTGGGACTATCGATGGTCCGTGTCGTCGGTGCCGACGTCGCTCGCCATCTTCTATGGCGAAGAGCTCGGCCGCCGCACCAGCGGGGGTCGTCGAGGTGGCGGTGGCGGTGGCGGGGGCGCAGGCGGATCGACGGAGCCGACTGCCGACCAGCAATTACAGGCCCTCGCCACGGCGTCCGACAAGCTCGCCGCGGACTTCGGGAACTGGAAAACTCCGTGGGGCGACATCAATCGCTTCCAGCGACTCACCGGTGACATCGTGCAGCCGTTCAGCGACGCCGGTCCGAGCATCCCCGTCGGCTTCCCGTCGTCGCGCTGGGGCTCGCTCGCGTCGTTCGGCGCACGAGCGTATCCCGGCACGAAGAAGTGGTACGGCACGAGCGGCAACAGCTTCGTCGCGGTGGTGGAGTTCGGCGACAGCGTTCGCGCGCGCGCCGTGACCGCCGGCGGTGAGAACGGCGATCCAAAGTCAAAGCACTTCAATGACGAGGCGCAGCGGTACGCGACCGGCAATTTGCGCGAAGTGTACTTCTATCCGTCGCAGCTCAAGGCACACACCGAAAAGACTTATCACCCGGGCGAGTGATCGCTGCTTCCATCTTCGACCGTCTTCCACCGTGCACGGTTGGTACAATTGGATACGGGACAAAACGACTGGATTGAACGGATCACCTACAGGAAAAACTGCCATTGAAGGGGGAGTGGCGAGAGATCCAAATGGTACCAAGCTTCCAATGCGCGTGATGCGCGATGATCGCGATCTCTGGCCAGAAGCATTGCACCCCTGAAGAACGCATGTGCGCAACGATCGTCGCCGTCTCTCGAAGTGATTCGCACTCCTTCACGAAGCAGAAGCAGTCGTCGATTCGGCTGGTCGAGGGCCTGGGCGTGGAGGGCGACGCCCATCTCGGCGTCACCGTAAAGCATCGCTCGCGCGTGGCGCGCGATCCGTCGCAGCCGAATCTCCGTCAGGTGCACCTCATTCACGCCGAGTTGCACGACGAGCTCGCTGCGGCTGGCTTCGCGGTGGGCGCGGGTGAGCTGGGGGAGAACGTCACGACGCGCGGCCTCCCACTGCTCGAGCTGCCCGCCGGAACGCGATTGCGGTTGGGGGCGTCGGCGGTCGTCGAGATAACAGGGCTGCGCAATCCGTGTGTCCAGATTGATCGCTTTCGGCCGGGCTTGCTGCAGGAGGTTGTGGGTCGCGACGACAGTGGCGGTACCTGGCGCAAGACGGGCATAATGAGCGTCGTCATCGCGGGCGGAGAGGTGCGCCCCGGCGATGCGATCGACGTCGAGCTGCCTCCCGAACCTCATCGAGCATTGGAAGTCGTCTGACGCGAACGAACGTAACCCGAGAGAATCCATGCGCCGTGTATTGAGTGTCGTTCTCCTTGCCGCCGTCGGGGTTGTGGCGTCGGCGTGTTCGTCGGCGTCGTCCGGCAACTCGACTGCGCCGTCGCCCGTGTTTCAATCGGGTAGTCGAGCCGACCAGACGCTCGTTGAATTCGAGATGATGACCTGGCCGGAAGTGAAAACCGCACTGGCCGCTGGAAAAACGACCGCGCTTTTCTATACCGGCGGCACGGAGCAGCGGGGGCCGCAAAATGTGAACGGCGGCCACACGCTGATGGGCAGGGCGACGGTCAGGGCGATCGCGCTCAAACTGGGGAACGCGATCGCGATGCCAGTGCTGCCCTACACACCCAATCGCGCGTCGGCGACGCTTCCGGGGACGATCGGTCTGACCGACACACTGCTCATGGCGGTTCTCGAGCGCGTCACCGAGGAGGCCATCAGCACCGGGTTCAAGAACGTTGTGCTCATGGGCGACCACGGCGGCGGCCAACCGAACGCGTACCGCGACGTCGCGAAGCGTCTCGATGACAAGCACGCAAAGGATGGCGTCCACGTCTTCTTCTGCGATTCGGTGTACTCGAAGGCCAACGCGGACTTCGACAAGTGGCTCACCGCGCACGGCTATCCCACGAGCTCGCATGCCGGCATCCCCGACACGTCGGAGATGATCTACCTCGGCGGCGAGTCCTGGGTTCGTATGGCGCTCCTCCCCACCGCCGTGGGCGACACCCTGCCGCGCGGCGCGGCCCGGGATCCAAACGCGCCGCGCGTGAACAATGGCATCTCGGGAGACGCACGACGCTCCACCGCCGAGCTGGGGAAAATGATCTTCGACATGAAGGTCGACTACGCCGTGAAGCAGATTCAAGGCTTCATCGCCAAGACGCGCTGACTCCCGATGGCCGCGCCGACGAGTGGACTGGAGGTCGAACGAGCCCTGACGGGGATCGTCACGCCCGTCGGTGAGATGGTTGCGGCGGCGACGAAGACGCATCTCGTGCTGTTCGAGTTTTCGCGTCGACACATGCTGCCGCTTCAACTGCAGCGTCTGGAGGCTGCCGTCGGGTCTGAACTGGTTCCCGGCGAGTCGGCGATCATCGTGCAGCTGCGCCGTGAGCTCGACGAATATTTTCGCGGCGAGCGGCGCGAGTTCACGGTTCCCTTGTACGCGCCGGGGACGCCATTCCAGATGAAGGTCTGGAACGAGCTGCTGCGCATTCCGCCGGGGACGACGACAACCTATTCACGAGTGGCATCGGCGATCGGGCATCCGACCGCCGTGCGCGCCGTCGCACGGGCAAACGGCGACAACCGGATCGCGATTCTCATCCCGTGCCACCGAGTGATCGGCTCGGACGGATCGCTGACCGGCTACGGCGGCGGATTGTCGCGGAAGAAAAAGCTGCTCGATCTCGAGGCGCGAGCGACGGAGCTCAAACTGGAACTGTGAGTGTTGTCATCCTCCACGAAGTGGAGGATCTATTATCCCGATCAAGTAGCTAATCAAGGACAGTAGATCCTCCGGCCGCGAAGCGGCCGGAGGATGACAACTCTTACCGACCGGCGGCCTTCTTTCCGATATCGACCGCTTTGAAGCCCTGCTCGCCCCAGTTGATCACGAAGACGCTGAAGCCTTGGTGCATGCGTGCTTCGATGTCATTCGCTGTCGCCGGATAGCCGCACGGGACATTGAACTCCTTGCACGCCGCGAGCACTTGTTGGATCGCGGCCTCCCACCCGACCGCGTCGAACACGCGCTTGCCGGCGGAATCGGTCGTCGAAAAAACGCCGCGCAATGTACCCGCGCCCGGGAGGAGCACGCCGATGCCTTTCACCGCTGCGATCTCTCGCACGTGCTTCAGGCCTTCCTTGCTCTCGACGATCGTCCAGTTAATCAGCTCGCCGTTCGGATTGAGCGGCCAGAGGTCCGCTTTCGCCCGGTATTCCTGCTCCGTCATTCCCCAGACGGCCGGCGCCGAGCCGACGGAATCCGGACGCGTGCCGCCGTTCGACTTGAAGCGCATCGCGGCGAGGCCTGCCTTCACTTCGTCCGCGCTCTCGACGCCCACAAATACAATACCGCTCACACCGAGGTCGAGCTGCTTGCCGATGCGCTGCGCGGCCAACGCGGGATCCGGCGCGATCTCGTGCGTTTTGACGATCACCGGATGGTGCAGGCGCGGAGATGGCGAACGTTCGACCGTTCCGCCTGCCGCCAATCCCTTCATGAACTCGGCGAACACCGGCAGCGCGCCATCGATGTCTCCTTCCATGCTGCCGTCGAAGATGTAGTCGGCCGACTTGTACTCGAGCGCGTCGTGCGCGAGCTGCGCGGGGGTCTTCACCGCCTGCTGCGTCGCTTCGGGCGCCGCTCCGCCGCGGCCGCCGCGTGGGTTGCGCGGCGCGTAGACGCCAAACACCGGCTTCTTCTGCGCGAGCAGCTCGACCACGGGATTCAGACGTCGCTGCCCTTGGACGGCAGCGATGCCACCAACGAGCACAAGTGCGCAGAGGGCGATTGGCTTCACCGAACTCACCACGGATGGGGGAGGCGCGAGAATGCAAAGTCGTCCACGTAACGTCAAGTGCGCGAGACGCCTCGCGCGGGTGCTATACTAGCCCGCTATGAGTGACACCGTGAGCGCTGCTGCCTCGGTCGAGGACGCGCGGGCGACGACCAGTACCATCGAATGGGTCGGACCGTTCGCGGTCTTCGCCATCTGGCTGCTCGTGGACAAGAGGCTGCCCATCGCCAATCCGGCGAAAGAGATCATACGCGATCTCGTGCTGGTGGCAGCGATCTTTGGACTGTCCCGACGCGTGGTGCCGCGAACGGCGCCGCATTGGCGCGCGAGCACGCTGCTCGGCGTCGGTGTGTTCGTGGTGTGGGTCGCGCCGGATTTCATCGTTCCCGGCTGGCGACAGAGCTCGATTTTTCAAAACGGAATCACCGGGCGAATCACCACTTCCATTAAACCGGGCGAACTGACGCCGTTGATGCTCGTGCTGCGAACCACGCGGGCGGCGCTGTTGGTCCCGATTCTCGAGGAGCTGTTCTGGCGAGGTTGGCTCCCGCGCTGGATTCAGGACGGCCGCGTCGATCGCGTTCCGTTGGGGCAGTATACGCCGTTGGCGTTCTGGGCGACGGCGGTTCTGTTCGCCGCCGAACACGGGCCGTTCTGGGAAGTCGGACTGCTCGCCGGTGTGATCTACAACTGGTGGATGCGACGGACGCGCTCACTCGGTGACCTGATGATCGCGCACGGGGTGACCAATCTCGTGCTGTCGGCGTACGTGATCGCGACCGGTCAGTGGGGTTTTTGGATGTGATCGCGAGAAGTATCTGAAAAGCCCCGGCGCGATGTAGGGAATCTCCTCACGGCTTTTTGCAAAAGCGCTTCATAGCTTCGGGGCGAATCCGCACCCGAGGCTCACAATGATTCGCATCCCGCGCCTGGCTCGCGGTCTTGCCTTGCTCGCACTCGCCACGTCGGCGGGCTCCCGGCTCGTCGCTCAGGACACCACGCATGTCAAACCTCGCGTGGTCGACGTCACGGCGAATGATTACCACTTCAAATCACCGGCGTCCGTTCCCGCGGGCACGATCACCTTCCGCATGAAGAACGCCGGGACCGAGGTGCACCATCTCTGGGTAGTGAGGCTCGACCGCGGAAAAACGTCGGCCGATTTCCTCAAGGCGATGAACGCCTGGGGCTCGGCGCTCAAAATGCCCGATTGGGCAACCGATGTCGGCGGCCCGAACAACGTCGGTGCGGGCCAGACCGCGAGTGGAACGATGACGCTCGAACCGGGGACGTACATGCTCGTGTGTTGGGTCCCGTCGCCGGACGGCCGCCCCCATGTCATGAAAGGGATGGTGAAGCCGCTGACGATAACGGTCCAAGCCCCGACCACTAGCGCGGAGCCGGCGGCCGACGCCACCATGACGCTCGATGATTACAACTTCGCCTTGAGCGGACCGCTCAAGGCAGGCGTGCGAACGATTCGCTTCGAGAACAACGCGACGCAACCGCACGAGGCCGTCATCGCGCGCCTGCTGCCCGAGAAGACGATGCTCCAGGCGATCGTCTGGATGAACTCGGGCCAGTCCGGACCCGCGCCGGTGGTAATGCTCGGCGGCGCTTCTGGCATCGCGCAGGGACGTCACATGTTCGTAACGGCGGATTTCAAGCCGGGTAAATACGTGCTGCTCTGCTTCATCCCGGACGCGCGCGACGGGCGACCGCACTCGGCGCACGGCATGACGAAGGAGATTACCGTCGAACCGTAGCGCCGCGACCGGGGGCCGGGGTTCCGCCGAGCGCGGGCGGGCGTAGAATATCGAGTCATGAGCGCCCGCGTTGCGAAGTCTGCCACGGCTGTCTGCCTGATCGTCTGCGGCGCCTGCGGTGCGACCGCCGTTCACAATGTGCCGGCTCCGGCCGCGCCCCAGTCGTGGACCATCGGCGTAGCGCCGGGAGTGTCGCTCTACGTGGAGTCGTTGGGCCACGGAAAGGACACGCTGATCTTGCTGCACGGCGGCCCAGGTCTGACCGCCGCCAACGTGCTTCCGGATTTCGCGCCGCTCGCCGACCAGTTCACCGTCGTCAGCTACGATCAGCGGGGCGCTGGTCGCTCGACTCTGGTTGAGGATTCGACACGCGTCACGATCGGCGCGCACGTCGCCGATCTCGAGGCGCTCCGCTCGCAGCTGCACCTCGAGCGCATGACGCTCGTCGGCCATTCGTGGGGCGGAGGGCTGGCGGTGCGATACGCCCTCGCACATCCCAACCGGGTGCAGCGGCTGGTTCTCATCGACCCGCTTCCACCGCGTCGCGGAACGCTCGTGACGGAATTCTCACGCAATGTCTCGGCATGGATGGACAGCGCGACCCGCGCGAAGGTCGCGGCCGCGAACCAACTATGGACATCCGGCCCCGACGCGATCGCCGGTTGTCGCGAGTACTGGTCGATCTTCCAGAACGGGTATTTCGCGAATCCGCGTCAGCACAAGCCGATGAAGGGAGAGTGGTGCGTCGGATCGGCGGCGGGAGTGCGCGCGTTCACCCGAGTGAATCGGTGGACATTCGCTTCGATCGGCCGCTGGGATTGGTCCGCTGAAGTCAAGGCGCTGTTGACTCCGACGCTGATCATCCACGGCGCGCAGGACCCGCTGCCGCTCGCCGGTTCGCGCGAGTGGCTCGCGGCGCTCCCGCAATCCCGGCTGCTCATCGTGAAAGACGCGGGACACTATCCGTTCGTCGAGCAGTCGGAGCTCGTCATCAGCGCCATTGGTGCGTTCGCCCGAGGCGTGTGGCCGCCGGGCGCAGTCGCCGCCCCATAAGACCACGGCGTTCTCAGTCTTGTTTCTTCGCGAGTGCAGCGAGCGCGGCTCGAAGGTCTGCGTCGGCTGGGTTGGCGGCGAGCCCGCGCTCCAAGGCTCGTAGCGCGTCCGCGCCACGCTGCTGCGCCACAAGCACCGTAGCAAGGCCGAGGTACGCGCGCGATGTTGACGGCGAAAGCCTGATCGCCGCCTCGAACTCGGCCGACGCCGAATCGAGCCGGCCGAGGTTCGCGTAGAAGGCGCCGAGCAAGACTCGATTGGACGCGCGGTCCGCGTTGTACCGCTGGCTCGCCACGAACTCGCGCGCGGCCGCGGCAAATGCTGTCGCCGTATCGCCGCCGAGCGTGCTTGCCACCGGCGCGAGCGCCCATGCAGCCTGAACGCGGACCGACCGCAGCGAGTCTCTGAGCAGCGGTGCGGCTATCGCCGCGCGTTGTTCGGCGGGCACGCCCTCGAGGCGTTGGAGCACCGCAAGGCGTACGAGCGGGCTCCGGTCGTGAGCATGGCGGCCGGCTTCCGTCGCTACGTTCGGTGTCGCGTACGCAGCGAGACGAGCCAGCGCCGACGCGCGAACGATCGGCGGCTCGGCGGCATTATCGGCGATGCGGAGCAGGGCTCCCGGGGCGGCGTCCGCATGTTGATCGTCGAGCAAGAACGCATCGGTGAAGTCCTGGAAGCCGCTCACCGTGTCGCGACCGCGGCGGTGCAGTTCCGCACTCGCCCACGTCGCGTTGCGGTCGGCGTGGCAATTGGTGCACGCGTTCGGAATGCCGAAGCGAGCGAGATCGGGGCGCGGGACGCGAATGCTGTGATCGTGTCGCGGATCGACCTGCATGTAGGTACGCGTCGGCATGTGGCAATTCGCGCACGATGCGCCCGCGCTGCCCTTCGCATGAAAGTGGTGCGCGGTCGTGTCGTAGGTGGTGGCGCGATGGCACTGTGTGCAGACGGCGTTGCCCGGCTGGCGGAGTTTGGCACCGTGTGGCTCGTGACAATCGGAGCAGGTCACGCCGGCGTGGTACATCTTGCTCTGCAGGAACGACCCGTAGTCGTAGACCTCGTCGCGCTGTTGCCCATCGGCGAAGTACAAATCGCTGGTCAGCAGCAACGGAGCATAGAAGTCGAAGAACCGGGCGCCGGCTGCGTAATCATCGAAGAGGTGCGTGCGACGGGCATGGCACTGCGCGCACGTTTCGATCTCGCGATCCGTCGTGCGCGGCCCGCTCCGCCGCGCGATCCTGGCGTTCCCTCCCAGATACCATGTGATGCCGTGGCGCTCGTCGAGCCGAGCCTGCAGCCCGTTGTCGCGCCACAGCAGGCCTCGAATGAACGACGGATAGCGTACCCATTTCGCGTGGTTCGAGCCCGAACCGTGACATGCCTCGCATGCGACATCCAGTTCAGCCCAGGTGGTGTGAAACGAGTCGGCGGTGGCGCCGTAGCCTTTGCGCACCCCCGTCGAGTGACAATCCGCGCACATGTAGTTCCAGCTCAACCCGCGGCCGGTCCAATGAAATTCGTCCGCGTGGCCGATCCGCGGTCCGGGAAAGAGGGTGAACCATCGTTGCCCGCCCGCGGTTTGCGGCCGCGCGTCCCAGGCCATCGGCAGCGGCTGAACGCGTCCGCCAGGCAGCTCGACGAGATATTCCTGAAGCGGGTAGACGCCGAACGAGTAGCGTACGTCGAAATCGTGCGATTTCCCGTCGTTCCCTTCTGTGTTCACGACGAACGCGTTGCCGCGCCGCGTAAAAAGTGAGGTCGCTCCGTTCTCGACGAATCGCGTCGAGTCGAAGCGGCCGAGGATGGCGCCGCTGTCGCGCGCGTCCTGCATGGCCACGGCATGCTGCGACGACCGCCAGACGGTGAGCTCGGTCGCGTGGCAGGATCCGCACGTCGCCGCCCCGACGAACTGAGGTGGCGACGAGGGGCCACGCGCGCAAGCGGCGACCGCCGCGTACGCGACAGCGACGGCGAAGGTGCTCGCCAAGGCGATCCGTGATCGCGTCATCACGAATACTACCGCGATCTGGCGGCGTTGCTCCCGGGAAATCATCATTGAGGCGGCCGCGGCGCCGCGGCTCACACCAAATCCTGGGCTTATATGCTTCGCCGCGTCTCGACTCTCGTCGCCGCTCTGCCGCTGGCGTCCGCCGCCGCGCAGATCCAACAGGCTGCCACCACCGATGCCGTGCGCCGCGTGCATTGGCGCTCCGTCGGCCCCGCAAACAACGCCGGCCGCATCTCGGTTGTCGTAGGCGTTCCGGGCAACCGAGACGTCTATTACGTCGCCGGCGCCAACGGCGGCATCATCAAGACGACCAACGGCGGCGTCACCTTCCGTCCGATCTTCGACAAGCAGAACATCGCGTCGATCGGAGCGATCGCCATCGCGCCCAGCGATCCAAACATCCTTTACGTCGGCACGGGCGAGGAGAATCCGCGCAACAACGCCTCGATCGGCGACGGCATGTACAAGTCGGTGGACGCCGGCGAGCACTGGACCAAGATCGGGCTCGACAAGACGGACAAGATCGCGCGCATCGCGATCGACGCGAAGAATCCGGATCTCGTCTATGTGTGCGGCCTTGGTCGCGAGTGGGGGCCGAACGAGGATCGCGGCGTCTTCAAGACGACCGATGGCGGAAAGACGTGGAAAAAGATCCTCTACCTCGATCCGCAGACGGCGTGCTCCGACGTCGCGATCGATCCCGGCAACTCGAACATCGTCTACGCCGGCATGTACACGTATCGCCGCTGGGCGTGGCACCTCGAGTCGGGCGGCGGAAGCACCGCGGTTTACAGATCTGTGAACGGTGGTGAGACGTGGGACCGGCTCTCCGGCAAGGATCGCGACCGTGGGTTGCCGAAGACCGACATGGACCGAATTGGGCTCGCGGTTGCAGCGAGCGATCCGAGTGTCGTCTACGTCGTGAGCGAGACGAAGAACGAGGGGGAGCTGTGGCGTTCGGACGACGGCGGCGACCATTGGCGCACGGTGAACCGGGATCCGAACATCAACTTCCGTCCGTTCTACTATTCGGACATCCGCGTCGATCCGCAGAATCCCAACCGGATCTTCTCGCTCTCCGGGTCGCTCTACCTGTCCGAGGACGGCGGGGCGAACTTCCGCACCATCGCGCGCGACGTCCACGGCGACCACCAGGCACTGTGGATCGACCCGACCAACCCGAAATACATCCTCAGCGGATCGGACGGCGGCTGGCAGGTGAGCTATGACGGCGCCCGCAACTTCGAGGTCGTGAACACGTTCCCGTTCACGCAGTTCTACCACATCAACTACGACATGCAGAAGCCGTACATGGTGTGCGGCGGTCTGCAGGACAACGGCAACTGGTGCGGCGCGAGCCAGACGCTGTCGGGGCAGGGCGTTCGCAAGAACGACTGGTACACGGTCTCCGGCGGCGACGGGTTCTTCACTGTGCCGGTGATGGACAAACCGTGGCTCGTCTACTCCGACGCGCAGGGCGGCATGATCAGCATCACCGACACGCGCACCGGCACGCAGCAGTCGATCTATCCGTATCCCAACCGCGTTGGCTCCGTCGGCGACGCGATGATCTCGCACAAGTACCGTTTCAACTGGAACTCTCCGATCGCCCTCTCGCCGCTCAACCCGAAGGTCGTCTACTTCGGCGGCAACGTGCTGTTCAAGTCCACGGACTACGGCCACTCGTGGACGCCGATTTCCCCCGATCTCTCGACCAACGATCCGAAGAAGCAGGAAAGCTCGGGTGGTCCGATCGTCGTCGACAACACCGCGGCGGAGTTCCACTGCACGATCATCACGATCGCGCCGTCGCCGGTGGATTCCAACGTGATCTGGGTCGGCACGGACGACGGCAACGTCCAGGTGACGCGCGACGGCGGCAAGACGTGGAGCAACGTCTTCACCAACGTTCCCGGTCTCAAGCCGGCCGCGTGGATCCCGACCGTCGATGCGTCGCACTACGACGCGGGCACAGCGTATGTCGCCGCCGATCACCATCAGGACGACGACTACACGCCGTACGCGTACATGACGACCGACTACGGCAAGACGTGGAAGCGCATCACCGGCGACCTGCCGAATTCCGCCGCGTGGGTCCACGTCGTCCGCGAGGATCCGAAGAACAGAAACCTGTTCTATATCGGCACCGAGATGGGCGCGTGGGCGTCGTGGGACAAGGGCGCGCATTGGGTCTCGCTGCGCGGCGATCTGCCGGTCGTTCAGGTGCGCGACATCCAGGTGCATCCGCGCGACAACGACCTCCTGCTCGCCACGCACGGCCGCGGCCTCTACATCATGGACGACATCTCGGCGCTGCAAGGTCTCGAGAGTGCTCAGGCGAGCGACGCCGTGTTGTTCGACGTCCGCGCGGCGACGCGCTGGTCGATGTGGAATCGCGACGGCAACCTCGGTCAGAAGAAGTGGACCGGCGAGAATCCGCCGCAGGGCGCGCTGATCACCTACTACCTGAAGACTCAGCCGCCGGGTGAAGTGAACATCACGATCACCGACAAGAACAATCGCGTTGTTCGACGCATGCGTCGTGTCGCCGACGACGCGGGCATCAATCGCGTCGTCTGGGATTTGCGCCATGACACGCCGCCCGGCGCCGGCGGCGGTGGCCGCGGGGGGCGGGGCGGTGGGGGCGGAGCCGCGGGGGCGTCGACGGAAGGCCCGCAGGGCGGCGCGGCGCAGGACACGTCGCTGGCCGCACTCCGTGCGCGTCGCGCCGCGGCGGCACTCGAAACAGAGGCGCAGCCGAGCGGTGACGAGGGCGGATTCGGTGGACGCGGCGGTGGCGCTGGCCTCGATGTGCTGCCGGGTGTCTACACCGTTGCTCTCTCGGTGAACGGGAAGCAGCTCGCGAAAACAGTCCAGGTGGATCTCGACCCGCGCTCCGACATGACGCCGGCCCAGCTCACCGCGCAATTCGAGACGGCAACCCAGTTCAACGATGTCGCCGCCCGGGTCAACGCCGTGATCGCCGGAGTCGACGACCTGCTCGCGCAGCTGACGTCGCTGCAGGGACAGCTGCGACGCAACGCGACCCCGGCGCCGCCGCCGCAGCTCATGAACGACGTGGGCTCGACGATCGGCGAGCTTCGCCACTTCCGCGATTCCGTGCTTGCGCGCCCGCTCGCCGGTCTTGGCTACCGCCAGTATCCACGACTACGCGACGAGGTGCAGACGGTGTCCGGTATGGTGACCCGCCCGCTGATGCCGCCGACCGCGGGCGAGCTACTACGCATGGGCGAGCTCAAGACCGAGGCCGATCAGGCCCAGGCGCGCCTTGACGCGATCGTACAGAATCGCATATCCAAGATTAATCAGGCACTTTCAGGAACACCGCACGTCATCGTCCCGCAGCGAGCCGGTCCCATCATCCCGTAATCGGAGACGTCATGCTCACCCACGTGAAGGTCATTGCCTGGCTGCAAATCATCTACGGTCTGTTCATCGCGTGCATCGCGGTTCTCACGTTTGGCGGGATGCTGGTCGGCAGCATGTTCTCCGGAAGCCTCACCGGGATGATCGGCGGAAGCATTCTCGGCGGCTTTGTCGGTCTGTTCCTTGGCGCGCGCGGAGCGCTGAGCGTCGTCGCCGGCTGGGGACTTCTAACGCTGCGGCCATGGGCGCGCATTCTCATGATCGTTCTCGCCATCCTCGGCTTGTTCAGCTTTCCGTTCGGTACCGCGCTGAGCGTCTATACGCTGTGGGTGCTTTTCAGCAACGAGGGCGCGGCACTCTTCAACGGGCCGCGGCCGAGCGCTACGTACTGACGGTATGTTTCGGCCATGCACCCTCGCCTGACCGAACTACTTGGCTACGTCCGCGCGCAGACCGACGATCTCCGAAAAGCCTACGACGCCGTGCCGCCCGAACGCCGGGCGGCGCGGCCGGAGCCGGACCGATGGTCGCCGGACGAGATTGTCCATCATTTGGTGATCGTGGACCGGCGGATCAACCAGCGGCTCAAAGCGCTGATCGAAGAAGCAAGCGCGCTGCCCGCCGAGACCGAAGACTCGCCTCTTCTGTCCACGGTCGCGCAGAGAGTCACCACGCGCGATCGCCGGTTCAAGACCTCCGAAGCGAGCGAGCCACGCGACACCGATCCGTCACGGATCTGGGATGATCTCGCCGCGG
>Ga0105239_10006150_pt1 | contig 13968 bp, 20 predicted proteins | sample KBSC44metaG_FD_92761 | JGI IMG/M metagenome (GOLD analysis project Ga0105239, IMG submission 92761) | Corn rhizosphere microbial communities from Kellogg Biological Station, Michigan, USA - KBS C4-4 metaG | ecosystem: Host-associated > Plants > Roots > Rhizosphere > Soil | place: Michigan, USA... | reverse complement strand
TCGAGTTGTCCATCCGGTTGTGCATCGAGCGCCTCCTGCGGCTGCGGCCAGGCCAGACGGCCGACATTCACGCCAACCACGCCCGCGACTTGGCCCCGATCGCCGGTTGGTTGCGGCGTTTCGACGCCGCCCGATACGGCATCGCCGCTCAGGGCACTGACAACATCGGCGGCCAGCCGATGCTGCGCATCAACCGGCGCGGCATCGACTAAACCGGGCGGGCCAAGTACTCGCTCCGCTCAGCGTCCCAGAGGCGACTTCGCAGCTCCCATGCACAGCGAGACCAACCCGACGGCCGAGGAGCCTGGCACGAGCATGCGTAGCGCGCCGCCCGCGCCAGCTGGGACGGGGCTCGTGCCGCCGACCTGGGGCACACGAACGGTAGTGTGCTGCGGGCTGGGACAGGCTGCTCATACTGTGCCTCATCGGGCTCGGAGCGCCCCTGGCGACATGAACCTCGTACCCGTTCGTCGTAGGCCATCGCAAAGATAGGAGCTCCGGTATGAGCGCGCAGGGACAACGGCTCGTAGCCCACGACGTCGATCCCAGTGCATACGTCGCCGTCCTGGGCCTGGAGAGCTACGTGCGTTCCAGCAGCCTGGAACCGGCGCTGCTGGAACTGATCCGCATCCGGGCCTCACAGATCAACGGCTGCGCCTTCTGCCTGGACATGCACCATCGCGATGCTCGCAAGCATGGAGAGGCCCAGCGCCGCCTCGACGTGCTACCTGGGTGGCGCGAGGTGGTCGGGCTGTTCACCGACCGCGAACAGGCCGCGCTGGCACTGACCGAGGCGGTAACCCGGATCGCCGACAGCGGTGTCGCCGACGACGTATGGCAGGCCGCCGCCTCGCGATTCACCGAACCAGAGCTCGTGCAGCTGTTGATGGCGATATCGACCATCAACGTGTGGAACCGGCTCGCCGTCAGCACCCGTCAGCAGCCGCCCGACCTCGACCCCGAGTTGGGCGCGCAGCCGGGCCGTCTGCACTGATTGGCTCGGGCTGATTCGGATCGAGCCTGTTGTCGCGAGCCGCGACATTCGCATGCCGTGAGGACCTGGATGTCGGTTAAGCGCTAGACCGCCGTGCGCCGCGCGGCGGTGTGGTGTTTGACCGCGCGCCGCTCCATTGGAGTCAGGCCACCCCAGATGCCAGCGTCCTGTCCGCTTGACAGGGCTAGCCGAAGGCACTGTTCGCGCACCGTGCATGCCCGGCACACCTGCTTGGCGGCCTCGGCCGTTTCCAAGGCCGGACCTGATGTTCCGATCGGGAAGAACAGCTCCGGGTCTTCATAGCGGCAGGCCGCTCGGTCGCGCCATTCAGTCACCGCTGCTCACTCACCCAGCTGTGGCCGACACGGGAGGCAGGGCCGCTGGGCCAAGAGTCGCAGTGCCACCGCTGCGTATGGTGGGCGACGTCAACGACGCTTTGCTCGGGCGGGTCGTCCTCACCATCGTGCGGTAGCGGCTGGCCGGTGATGCGGCGACTCATCGCTGCGGCGATCCGAGTCGCTTGCAGGTCTGCCAGCTCAGCCTTCGGGCCGTGATGGCGCTCGTGCACGGTCGCGCGCCACAGCGCGAGCCAGCGACGAAAGTGTCGCGGGGTCAGCTGGGCCTGGTGATGCAAGACCTGGTGCGGTGCTAACGCGTTGCCGCGATACAGGCCGGCGTGGAACAGCGCTGTCTCCCAGAAATCACACATCACCGGTAGGTGTTCGTCCAGGTTCATCTGGGCGATGTCGATGAACACTGGGCCGAGCAGGGCATCGTCGAATGCCCGGCCGTAGAAGTCGCGCAGGAGCGCCTCGATGTCGTCGCGGCCTACGATGTCGGCCTCGTTCACGGCCTGGCGGGTGACCGGCCCGAGGTCTGTTGCTGCCCTTCGCCGCTCGGCGGTGTCATATGGGTGCTCACGGCACGAGGCGGTGGCAGTACCGCCACCGACCGCCGGTCTGCGATATCCAGCTGCCTGATGGGTGGACGCTCTGGGGCGGGTAGCGGCGCGGGTCTTCGAGGCGTTGGGGCGGCGTGTCGGAGACACGATCCAGTTCCTTGCCCAGCCAGCGCAGCGCGTCCAGTCCGTGCAGCGTCGCGGCGTCGGCCAGCAGCACCGGAAGCGGCGGGCAGCCCAGTTGCTGCCACTGGACGTGCCAGGTGCGGATACGCCGGTAGGCGTTGGTGGTGATCGGGCCGCGGTCCACACTGACCACGTAGCCCGATTCCCGCAGCGGCTCCGCCTCGGAGTGACCCCGCAGGATCGCGCCGGCCAGCGGGCTGCGCAGCACCGCCGGCTGACCGATGTCGGCACCGTCGCGCCAGTACAGCTCGAACAGTAGGCGGCGCACGTCATCGCCCACACCGGCGCCGACCGCCTCGGCGTAGGCGGACACGGATGCCTCACCCGAGGGCCCGATCGTTGGCATCGCCCACGGCAGCTCCTCCCCCGGCCGCAGCAGCGCCTCCAGCTCGGCGAAGCGGGCGCGCAGTTCGTCCTGCTCAGCCGGCGACAACACACGTGAAGTTACCTGCAGGCGCGGCCGTGCTTGGATCGCGCACCATGCGACCTCTACTCCTCGCGATCGCAGTGCGTCGACACGTCTGCTGGCGTGGTAGCACTCGGGACTGGTCACGTCGGCATACACGGTTAGGCTCATGGACGACACCTCGATTCTTCCGCCGGCAACCCCTCGGATATTCACAAATTCTACTAGTATTTATTACGGCGGGCCGGTGACTGTGACCGCCTGGACACTCGACAACGATCCGCGATCCGCCTAGTCCGCTGCGGCCATCAGGCCGCTGTGCTCATCGACCGCCGAGCAGGTCACATGCTGTCCAGCGCGCCGTAGACCGTGGCCAGAATCCCGGCAATCATCATGACTGCCAACGCCTGCAACACCCGGTAGGTGTCCTTACGTCGCAGCCCCGAGACGCACAGAAAGATGGCCGCGAGCGCGACCGCCGCGGTAACGATCAGGTAAGCAAGCACACTCATACCTCCTCTCGCGACAGGTCGCCGGCCGTCGATCGCTCCGCCCGTCGCCGGGCCAGAACGGCCCACATCCCGTCGGTATCCGCTAACACGGGAGTGTCTTCTGGTCGGCACTGAATGGGCTGCCAACCGACCGCGGAATTACGGCGTACCGTAAGTGTTGTCGAACGCAAGAGATTGTCGTTCGCCGGACGTCGGTGCGCCGCACGGCAGTCGCCGCCCTCGCGCGCACCTGCAGTTGGGAGCGCCGCATGTCACTCCTCGCGGTAGGAGTCATCGTTTTCCTCTGTATGGTCTGGGTGCTTGCCATCCAGGCGCACCATCGTCGATCTCGGCGTCATGAGTCAGTGTCAGCCACCCGCCGCGCTGGCAGCTCGGCGCATTCGCGGTATCCCTTCGAAGCCCGCTTCTAGCGCTGCTCACACCACCGGAACCGTCACATCAATATGGGTTGACCCAGGAATGTTGACGTTGGCTCACGCCGGGCGCGTTTGCCGGGTGTCCCCTACCCACCGCGGCACAGCCGAGTGGGCCGCAGTCGGTAGGCGACATTGGGTCAGCGCGCGGTGGATGTCTCTTCGGCACGTTGGCAGCGCATACATAGCCTGACCATGGGCAGGATCTCGAGCCGCTCCAATGGGATGGCGCTGCGGCAGTGTTGGCAGCGTCCGTAGCTGCCGGTCGCCATTCGGTGTATGGCCGCCTCGATGTCGGTGAGGGCGGCCGTAGCGGCAGCCCTCAGGCATGCGGAGACCTCCTCGCGTGCCTGGTCGGATTCCGCGCCCGGCCCCGCTGTCGTCGCAAGGTCGCGAAGTTGCTCGATCCGGAAGTGACGCTGCTCGGTCAACGCGGCATGGAGCTCGTCAAGGTGCGCTGTGAACTCGCTCGCCGGGGCTTGCCGCGGGCGGAGCGGATAGGGATGGGGACGAATGGTCATGGTTGTCTCCTGACAGGCGGCCGCCGTGGTGATCGTTGCTTGACGACGGACGTGATCCGGGAATATGGGGTATCGCGCACGAGGGGTGGGTGCCGCAACGGCACACGTCACCCTGCTGAGAGCGGATTCGGGACTGATGCTGAACGGTGCGTGCTCAGTTCCAGGTCACCGTGGGCGGACCGCGGTCCGCGCGGGGTGCGATACGCACGGCGCGGACTCTGGCGTCACGCCACAGCCGCGTGGTCGCCGAGAGCGCGATCAGGGCGATCAGGGCGGCGGTCGCGCCGGTCATGGCCAGCAGGTCGCCGTGGCCGGTCAGGGTCAGCTGCAGCGGCATGGTCGCCGCTGCCGCCAGGACTGCCGGTTGACCGGAATCGACTGAGGATGCCGCCACGACGCCCTTGACCGGGGTGCGGTCGGCGGCGGCGTGATGCGAGCGTCCGATGGCGGTGCCCGCCAGGCACGCCAGCAGCACCAGCGCTGCGGCCAAGGTCAGCGAAGATACCGGTGTGAGTCGCCAGGCCCCTGGACGTCGCCGACCCGGCCCGTCACCGGCCGGGACCTCAGGCGTGCGAGTGGAATCACCAATCCGAACTGCATCAGCTACCGGATGACGTGTCGTGATCATGACGAGCTGGTGCGCGGCGGGGGCGCCAGCGCCGCGGCGGGGAACGGTCGCAACTCGCACGGGCCGGAATGACGATGCGCCAGCAGACACACCCGGCCGCTGGCGACGTGCGTCATCGCGCAATAGCCGGCCATCGCCGCCGCGTAGTGGACGTTGATGTTATGCAGATCGCGCCGCTGCAACGGCGTGCTGAGAGTGGTCATCGTAGCCGCCTTTCGCAGGCTAGTCGCGGCGGTCGCCAACCGCGACGAACGCGGTCGTGCGCTGGTCATGCTGATCGGGGAATGGCCGATGAAGGTCCTTGGCGCGGCGAGCCCGGGGCTTTCGCGCCCTCGTGGCGGGGGGGGTCGCGCGCGGATCGTCACCGGCTAGGCCGGCGAGAGGCCACAGGCTGAAGGTGGGATCGCGAGTATCGGCACACCAGCCGGTCAGGCCACACACAGCCATAGCGATCAGGATCAGGATGAGAACGAAACCGACGATCATCGGTCCTCCCGATCGGGCCGGTGATGCTCTGACTCGGACTGGATGAGTACCTGGACCACGGTGGCGGCGGTGATCACACCGACCACTTCGCCGCGGGCGTCAAGCACGGTCAGATCCGCGAACCGGGTACGTCGCATCCGCTGGGTTATGGTGCTGAGTGTGTCGCCCGGGCTGACATAGCGCCGGTAGTCGGCATCGTGGTGGCCGTCGCGACCGCGCCACAGCGGGCGCTGCTCAGTCGGGTTCGCGGCGGGGGCGGCGACTATCGCGGCGCGCATCGTGCCTGCCGCCACTCCGGGATCATGTTGACCCGCGTGCGAGCGCGGGTCGGGCAACGGTGACCGGGGCCTGGACATCAGGTCGCCGGCCCGCAGCTCAGCCAGTGAGCAGCACGCGGTCGATCGCCGCTCGTTGACCAGGGACGCCTCGACCCCGTTCGGCCTCGCTTGCGGTAAGACGGAGGGGCCGCGTTCGTCTCGCTGCTCGTTCGTAGCGGTCATGGTGTTCATTGCCTCCTCCGTTCCGATCCGTTAGGTCCGGTTGTGACGACCGCGCTGGGTGGGTGCCGCGGGGTCGGCGTCGACGGTTCCTACGATGCCGTGGTAACTCGTTGGCAGCTAGGGCGATCGCCGGTCAACCTGCTCGCCTATTCCTTGCCGGCGGTCGGCAACAATTAGAGGAAGCCACGGTGCGCGGCAAGCGGAGAGAGCGTGCGTGGCGCCAAGATCGCCTCGCACGCGAGCCGGTTCGGCTAACGAGCAATACCTGGTAGCACAACGACGTGCGGCGCGATCACCAGTTGGACGGTGGGTCGCTGGCCGGAAAGGACTGACGGCCCCACTCGTCGACCATGTCACCAAAGTCGCGGCCACCGACCGCCGCTTGGGTTATGGTTTCCTGCGCATCCCGCTCCGGTGGCCCGATGTCGTCGTTCACACCGCGGTTGCCCAGCGAGAGGCCGGTTTGCTCGTTGCCCGCCATCGTCGGCCTCCGCTCAGGGGCCCCGCGTGACCCTCGGTGCGTGTTCGCGGCGTCGCCACTACCGTGACCGTGTCGGGCCGTGGTGTCCCGGCCCGACATGTCGCTACAGTGCGGCAACTCCTGGGCCTTGGCGGCAGCCTGCTCACTGAGTTCAATACTGCCCGGCCCGGCCTGGGCGCACCAGGGCTGCCGTCGGCCAGGGTAGTGAGTGCTCGGCTGCCGGTGGTCGGCAACAATGGGACCGAGACCGGCGCCGGCACAACGCGGGCCGGACAGCCAGCATGATGAGGCGGCAGGCACATGAGCGAGACGAGCACACCGAGACCACACCCGTCACGGGTCAGCCGGTCGCCCGATGACGCGTGGCTTACCGAGGTCGCCGCGGCCGCGGCGACAGCGGCCCGCGCACCGGTCGAGCTGCTCGGCGAGTACCTCACCATGCTCGCCGACGCGGCCGTGTCCGGACGGCGACCCCGCAGCGAACAACTCGCGGTGGTGCGTGACCTAGGCCGACGAGCGGCCGAACAAGGTGTGGGTGCCGGCCAGGCGGTCGAGCTGTATCTGTCGGCGGCCTGGAGGCTGTGGCGGCAACTGCCGGTCGTGGTCCGCTCCCGTGACCGGGAGAAAGTCCGCGCTGCGGCCGAGGCTGTGCTGCGGGTCCTCGACGATGCCGTCGGCCAGCTGGTCGAGGGCCACCAGGCCGCTCGCCGTGACCTCATCCGGCAGGAAGAATCGCTGCGCCGCGAGGTCATCGACGACCTGCTCCGCGGAGATGCCGACGTGTCCCGGATGGTCGAACGTGCCGAACCCTTCGGACTGGACCTCGGCCGGCCTCACCGAGTCGCGCTCGCCGCCCCAACAGCGCTCGCGAGTCCGCACTCCTCGGTCAGTGAGATCGAGCGTGCGGCGATCGTCCTCGAGCGCAGTGTCGTCGAGCGCTTCGGCGACCGCGACGTCCTGGTGGCCACCAAGGACGCTCGACTGGTCATTCTGGTTCCCGCCACCGCACCGGACTCCTCGCCACGCCGTCCTGGGGAGGATCTCGCTACCGTGCTGCAAACCGAGCTGACCCGTCTGCACCCCGGCACCCGGTGGCGGGTGGCGGCCGGTCGCGCGTTCCCCGGCGCGTACGGTATCGCCCGCTCCTACGAGGAAGCACGCGAGGCGATCACACTGGCCGAGCGTCTCGGTATCGACACCGACGGCATGAGGGGGCCTGACCTGCTCGTCTACCGCGTCCTGGGCCGAGATCAAGCCGCCATCGTCGATCTGATCCGCACCGCTCTTGGCCCCCTGGCCGCCGCCCGCGGCGGCGCCGAGCCGCTGCTGCAGACATTGCACACCTACTTCGCGACCGGTGCGGTGGCGACCGAGACCGCCCACCGGCTGACGATGTCGGTGCGCACCGTCACCTACCGCCTAGCAAAGGTGAAGACCCTGACTGGGCTCGACCCGGCCGATCCAGCTCAACGCTTCGCGCTGCACGCCGCTGTTCTCGGTGCCCGGCTGCTCGACTGGCCCGCCCGACCGCTACCGGCTGACATCTAGGCAGCGAACCGATCCGCAAGGTTGGACCACCCGTCAGGGCCACGCCAGGGCCCGGTGCACCGATAGCACGCCGCTCCCCTCACTGGACTGGCCGAGAATGGTGGGATGAGTGCCGATTCGTATGCCGACCTGCTCGAGGACCTGTTCACCGCATACGAGAGCAGGCACAGCATGACCGTCATCGAAGCTGTCGTGGCCGAGTGCCGCGCCGAGTTGGCGAGCCAGACACCACCGGGCGCCAGTTTGGAGTTGCTCGCCCGGCTCGCGCGCCAGCGCCTGGAAGATCTGCCGCCGTTCCGCTCGCCCTCCTGAGAGGCCGCGGACAAACTAACCGTCACGCACTTCGGCGGGCGCAGAAAGCAGACAGCCCGGGTCCGGTCCTGCAGTATCGGGTAGTTTCATTCTATTGTCGCATGCAATACTTGTTGTATGCAGGACACGGGCCGTCAGCAGGTCACGAGGGCCACCTGTGATCAGGCGGACTTCTCGTGAATAGCGCTGCCTTCGATGACGTGCTGCACGCCAACCGTCAATTTGCCGCCGACTACGAGCCCACGGGCGTGCCGGGTCTGGCGGCGCGGGGGCTAGCGATCGTGACCTGCATGGATTCCCGCTTGGACCCGCTCAGGATGCTGGGACTGGCCAAAGGCGACGCCAAAATCCTGCGTAACGCGGGAGCGCGGGTCACCGATGACGTGCTCCGCACCCTGATCCTGGCCGTGCACCTGCTTGATGTCAGCAGGGTAATGATCGTGGCTCACACCGGGTGCCGCATGAGCGGAATCGAGGATAGCGACATTCACGACGCTATCGCCCGCAGCGCCGACCTGGATACCCGCAGCATCGACTTCGGTGCGGTCAAAGATCAGCGGGCGATCCTGCATCATGACGTCCAGCGAGTCCGCAGCTCGCCCTATCTGCCGAACAGTCTCGCCGTCATCGGTTGCATCTACAACCTGGATGACGGCTTGTTGAATGTCGTCGAATCACCGGAATGAACCTCGACACCACGGGGCATTGTCGATACGTGATGGTGGGAGCTAGTGCAGCGTTCACCGACCGTATTGTGTTGCGCTGGCTCACGGGAGTGGCCAACGCGCCGCAGGCGGGCGAGCGGATACGAATCGTCTTGCACCCCTGCGATAGTGGCGAGTCGATCCGCGCGGTGCGATCCGGCATCCTGGACCTGGGACTGATCGAAACAACAGGGCGGACACCGGGGCTGCGTAGTCGGCTGATGACCCGCGACCGGCTCGTCGTTGTCGTGGGACCATCGCATCAGTGGTGCCGGCGCGCATCAATCGACGCGGCCACGCTCTCCACAGCGTCCTTGATCGTCGTGAGCAGCGCGACCGAGACGAACCGCTACGTTGAGCGGGCTCTGCGGCACCGGGGCGGACCGCGCCAGGTGCCGGCGCAGGCGGGGGCCGAGGTGCTCACGTCGACGCAGGCGCGTGCGGCTGCACGCGCCGGTCACGCGCCGGCCGTCTTGTCATTGCAGGTCGTCGCCGATGACCTGCAGCGTGGATTGTTACGGGCGGTGCCGATCTCCGATGTGGATCTCACCCGAGGCTTGCGCGCTGTCTGGCGCCCCGGCAACCCACCACCGGCGCCGCTGCTCTCAACCCTGACCGCAGCCGCCACCCTCCGGTCCCCCCTCTGAACGATCCCCGCTGAAGCTGAGGACCTACCACCCCGGGTTGCAGCATGCCAACGGGACGTTAGGGCACGACAATTACCGGGCACGGCCTCATACGGAGCAGCCGTCCAGTGAACGAGCGGGTGAACCAGCAGCGCCGACGGCCGGCACCGATCACAAGGGCGCTGGCGCGCAACTCCACAGCGGCCTGCTTTAGTTGAGTAGCCACGTCACCGGTCCGAAGGTGAAAGGCGATCGGCTGGTCGAAGTGCTGGGCCGCCGCGAGGGTGTCGTCGTGCAGTTCATGGGCCAGCTGCTGGTGTGCCTGCACGGATACGGCCGCGGTTTCGGGCATCAGCATGGTGGGCCAGTCGGAGTGGACATATATGGCGACGAGCTGGGCGCGCTGTCGGCGGGCCAGGCCGGTGGCGTAGGCGCGTGCGCGCTGCGAGGAGGCCGAGCCATTGACGCCCACGACGATGCAGTTGGGTAGGCAGTCGCGTGGGTCGAGCAGGTGGCGGTCTATGCCTCCTCCCCCAGTGTGCGCGGCTGAGGCTGTGAACTGGTGTGCGCTTGGGAGCGAGATGGGCGCGGCTCATCTCGCCGAGCGTGCGGCTGAGCGCCTGACGTTCGAGTTGACTGTGCGTCCAGGTCGTTGATGAGAGCGTCGATCAGTGGGCGCAGCCGCGCCAGCTCGCTGATGTGCGCGGCCGAGAGGTCGCGCAGCCGCTCGTGGCCTTCGGCGGTGAGCGTGAGGCGGACCATGCGGTGATCGTCAGGATCGGCGTTTCGGCTGATGAGTCCTTGGCGTTGGGTTCGATCGACGAGTTCGACGGCAGTGTTGGGTCGAATCATCAGGTAGTTAGCGGCCTGGCCGATCGTAGGTCCGACACCGCCGGTATATCCGCGGATGACGAGCATCAGCTGGTGCTGTGCGGCAGACAGGCCGCGGCCGGCCGCTTGCCGGGCACTCCATTGTTCAAAGGCCCTTAGTCGAGTGCGCACGGCCAGCAGCCGGGCGTAGTCGGAGTTGGTGAGCGACCTGGCTGGAGCCATCGGTTGTCCTCACTGTGATCGGTGCGTCCTGCATCGCAGGCGTGCAATGCAGACGACTTAGGTGCGATCGGGTGACGGAAGTGGTGTGCGCGCCGGCCGCCAGCGTGGTCGTATGACGCGCAGGCGTAGGACCCGTTCGCTGTCGTGTGCTTCTTGCAGGTCACGCAGGCGTGCGGCGAGCAGCATGGTGAGGGAGATGATGCCGATGATCTGACCGGGGTCGTCCCGGGCGACGACGGGCATCTTGTCGATTTGGTAGGCGGCCATGGTGGTGGCGACGGTGCGCAGTGTCTCGTCGGGGTGGGTGACCACGGGGTGGCTGATCGCCAGTTCGCACACCTCGACGTCTGCTCGTCCGTCGTGGATTGCGGTCTCGAGTTGGGTGCGGGTGACAATTCCCTGTAGCCGGTCGCGGTCCCCGACGATCGGGTAGAGCATCTGTCGCCGAGCCGGCACGCCTGCAGGGTGGGTGTCAGAGATCGCGGCGAGGGCCTGGCCGGCGGGCAGGTCGTCTTCGAAGGTGAGCAAGTCGCGTTGCATTACCTCGCTGACGAATAGGATCTCCAACGGGTCGACGTCGTACTCACGGGACAGGTGGTAGCCGCGACGGGCGATCTTCTCGGTCAGCACAGAACGTTTCAGCAGCAACACCGAGACGGCGTACGCGGCCGAGGCGCCGATGATCAGCGGCAACAACGCGTCGAAACGATGAGTCAGCTCGAGGGCGAAGATCACGCCGGTGAACGGCGAGCGCATCACCCCGCCCAGCACCCCGGCCAACGCGATCAGCGCCCAGAACCCCGGCCCGACTTGGGGAAAGATATGCGCTTCCAGCGCACCGAGCGCGCCACCGATCATGAACATCGGGGCCAGCACACCACCCGAGGTACCCGACCCGAGCGAGAGCGACCAGATGATCGTCTTGACGATCAAGATGCCGACGACCAAACCCAATCCGATCGAGCCGTCCAACTCGGCGCCGATGATGTTGTAGCCGACGCCCAGGGCCTGCGGGACGATCAGCCCACCGACACCGATGATCACGCCGCCGATCGCCGGCCACCACATCCAGTGCACCGGCAGCTTCCGGAATCCATCCTCGGCGGCATAGACGAGCACCGTGGCGACCACGGCCAACAGGCCGGAGGCAATCCCGGACACGACGCACAGCGCGTACGCGCCGTAAGTGATGTGCAGGGTTCCCCCGACCGGGAACAGGGCGGTAGTACCCAGCAGCGGCCGCCGTACGATCGCGGCCACACAGACCGCGGTCGCTACCGGCACGTAGCTGCGCGGTCGCCACTCGAACAGCAGCAACTCCACCGCGAGCATCAGCGCCGCGAACGGTGAGTTGAACGTCGCCGCCATGCCGCCGGTCGCGCCGGCGACCAGCAGGGTCTTACGCTCGTCGGCAGTCAGGCGCAGGAACTGGGCGAACAGGGACCCCACAGCGCCGCCGGTCATGATGATCGGTCCTTCGGCGCCGAACGGGCCGCCGGTGCCGATTGCGATAGCCGAGGACACCGGTTTCAACACCGCAACGCGGGGTTGGATCTTGCTGCCGCCGAGCAGGATCGCTTCGATCGCCTCGGGCATCCCGTGGCCACGGATTTTCTCCGACCCGTAGCGGGCCATCACGCCAATCACCAAACCACCGACGATGGGCGCCAGCAACACGACCACAGGATTGTGATGCCCGGCCCCGGGCGCCACAAGGCTGGTGTCCAGCCGTCGGTAGAACACCACGTTCGTGATTAGCCCGATCAGCCGCAACAGCGCCCAGGCCACGCACGCACTCACCGCACCTACCGGCAGGGCCAAACCCGCGATCAGCAGCATCCGCCGCGTGACCGTGAAATCGCCCAGATGCCCGACATCACGAACTCCCCCTGCGCCCGCGGGCACCCCAGCCGACACCGTCCACCCTTCCGTTCCCTCATAGTCCGTATCCAGATGGTCCGTACCAGCAGCCGATAGCCAGCAGCCGGGGCTGGTAGGCCGCGGCCCACCAGCGAGTTGACACACGTGGAGGTGACACGTCGAGAAGCATCGAGTTCCGACGCGGCGCCGCTACCACAATCTATCGCAGCGCGATATGATCGTAAAACGAGGTGTCAATGGGAAGAAGCCGCCGCCATGGTGATCGAAGTTGTGCTCGCAAGTCTCGTGTTCGGTCTGCTGGCCGCCACCACGCTCGCCGCATTGATCGGGCTGGCCGGCGTGTTCGGCGTCCTGCGACTTGTTCGCTGTCCGCAGTGCCGACGACTGGATATGACCTCAGCCAGCGACTCTGCTCGGGTATGCCTGTCCTGCCGCCACGATCGCCTCCTGCACCCGCTCATCTCGCTGCATCGTGACCACCACCTCCGCCACCCCGACCACCGCCACCGTGTGCGGCGAGAACCGCTCACACACATCTGATGCCGCGGAACTGATCTCCCCACCGTCCGGCTCCGCTACGGTCGTCTCGCGATCGCCAAGGTTCCGCCGCGATGACCCAGGAAGGCTCTACGCGGACGGCGTTATGCCCTTGCGCCGCCGAGGGATCACCGTGCCCGCCTGACCCGCCTCTCCAGGTCCAGACTCAGCCGAATCTGCGGGGAAGCTCGCTGCCAACGGCGGATCCCAGGCGCCCGGTAGCTGAGGGGTCAGGCGGGCAAGTTCTTCCAGGTGCGCCGCCGAAAGTCCATCGAGGCGTTCGGCCCCAGCCTTCGTGAGGGTGAGCCGCACGACGCGGTGGTCCTCCTCGGCGCGCGTGCGGGCGATCAGCCCGGCGGCCTCGGCTCGGTCGATGAGACCCACCGTGCTGTGATGCAGCAACAACAGATATTCGGCGAGTTCCCCGATGGTTGGGCCGCGCGGATCACCGTGACCGCGGATCGCCAGCAACAGTTGGTGCTGGGCCGGGGTCAGACCCGCCGCCTGGGCCTGCTGTGCGCTCCAATGCTCGAAGCGACGCAGGCTAACCCGCAGCGCTAGCAGCCGGGCGTACACCTCGTCATCAAGCTTCACCATCCACACGATAACGTCGTCGCGCGATACAAATCATGCGGCAACATGCCGGCGCCCGGAGGCGTCGGTCCCGGATGAGGCTTAGGCCTGATGGGATCCTGGCGATCCTCCCGGCCGCTCGGCCAACGGGCCCGGGTCGGTCTCCCACCACGGCCTCGTACTGAGCGGCATCCGGGCCACGGCGGCGGCCTGGTCGAGCTGGCGATCGGTCTCGTGAGCGTGCCGCTCATCCTCGCGCACCCACCGCACTACGAGCACCCCTAGAAACGGCAGCGCCACCAGCTCGCTGAGGGTGAACATCAACCCGCCGCCGATGGTCTGATCCCAGGCCAGACTTGGCCCCCAGCCGCGGTGCAAGCCTGTGTAGTAGGGCTCGGCGAGGACCCCGTGCATCGTCATGATCACCACCCCGGGCACCGCGTCGAGCAGGCTGTCCAGGAACGCGAACACCACCCGCATCGAATAGCCACACCAGCCCGGCAGCAACTCCTCCCCCACGTCCAGCAGCGGCCCGAAGAACGCACCGCCGCAGGCCAGGAGGGCGAGGAAGACGAGATCCTGCGCCATGTCGTCGGTCAGCGACGCCTGATAGATCGGCGTGAGATACACGACCATCAGCACCACGACACCGAGGACGGCCCCGACTAGCGGGAACGCCAGCACCCGCACTGGCCGACTCTGCAGCACC
>Ga0105239_10006146_pt1 | contig 13970 bp, 6 predicted proteins | sample KBSC44metaG_FD_92761 | JGI IMG/M metagenome (GOLD analysis project Ga0105239, IMG submission 92761) | Corn rhizosphere microbial communities from Kellogg Biological Station, Michigan, USA - KBS C4-4 metaG | ecosystem: Host-associated > Plants > Roots > Rhizosphere > Soil | place: Michigan, USA... | reverse complement strand
GATCCGAGTGTGCAGTCTGTAACGCTGATTACCAGTAGAGAACGCTTGTGTGATGCTGATGTACGACCACACGTTCAGGTCGAAGAGCGCTTTTGCTTCCGGGATGGAGATATCGGATACCGGCATATTGTAGCCTGTGTATAACACAACGATGGTGGAGCCAAGGGTGAGCAACACAATACCGTTACAAGGGAATGGATGGATGGCAAGAAATCAAAATGGGACAGAAAACAAAAAACCAAAGGACTCACCACCACCAGCATTGTTAACCAAACAGTTCAATCCCTTCCCATTCGTGCCTTCACGCTCCCCGGTCTCAATCAATGCGGCCACCTCCGCAAAACAGCGGTCAATGCTCTCCTGGTCGAGGACATCGAGCTGCAGGGTCTCGATCTTGTGGCCGCTCCGCTCCTTGAGCCCGTCCATGCGCGACAGGTCCCGCGCCGTCGCGAAGACTCGAAACTCGCCTGTCGCGTGGAATGCGAGGGCGAGCGCGTACCCGAGGCTGTGTGCCGAGCAACCTGTTATGAGAACGGTACGTTTTCGCTCGCTGGGAAAGGCTTTGGGAGGCGCCATCTGGATTCCCGATAAGTGTAATTAGAGTTGCCAATTCCTCGAGTATCTCAACGCGAAGAGGAGAAGTCCAACATAGTTCTGCAAGTTCAGTTCAATAGTTGCTTGTAGTCGAGTATTTTGAGTTTGCGGGGTCGTGCTATTTTATCATCCGAACGATGGATGTACGGAGTAAACCATGACTCGTTGTTTAAGTAGTGAGGTGGAGGTGGAGGCGGAGGATTCTCTAAGCCGAAGAAGGAAGGTCACTTCCATTTAATAGACGCTCAGCCTTGCCCTCACTCTCTTCCTCACTGGCGGATATATATATATAATAATTATCTGTAGGGAAGCTGAAAGGGAACCTGAGCCGCTCTCCCTCCCCCTTTTGACTTGTTCAGCCTCGTAGCCCACTGGCAGGACATTCACACAAGAAGTAACTGCAATCCGTGTTGCCTGTGCAGGCTATCGCACTTCATAATATTTACGCCTGTAAGTTCCTCCAGTTCTTACCATCTAAGAAAAAGCATCTTAAAGTCTCAGCCTGATTCGATTTCTCTCCATCATATTTCTGTGCTACATCATTGTTCTTTTCCTCCTTCCTTCGCTCCTTCGATTCACCCGCTCTCCTGCCTGTCTTCCAGCTTATCGGATCGGATCACAAACGCATTTCATCAAAAGGGGTTGGGGGTGTTGTTCCAGGAAAAGTCCAGGCAAATGTGCCTGAACATGGTATCGGTGTCTCTAGTAGCCATTCCTGTTCTCCAAGTTACTCTCTCAGGCATGCCGTTGCCCATGGGGTGTATGCGCAATGAGATTCCCCCACTATCGGGTTCTCTTTGCAATAAGAAATAATCGCTCGTCCACCCTCCATCATCTCGGATTTCATCCCTGTCCCACGTTTTGTCCTTTCATTCCCTCATTTCTGCATTACGCTCCTTTTGTTTTGCTTGCTCTCAATTGTCATTGTCATCGAAAATGCAATGCAATTACCTTTCATTTGTTCTTCCCCAGTCTTCCAAAAGATGTTACCCCATTGCTTCGTATGGAATTCGAAATAAAATTGGATCGCTTCCACAACAAACAAACAAACATCGACTCCGTTGCTGCGTTCGAGAGAGAATAATCCAAACAATCCTTCAATATAGGTTGTGGAGTTGTTCCCAGATGTCTTGGCCCTCTTGGTATGCGAAGGCTGATCGTTTGATCCATCTTCAGCAGGCATTCGACTCGAACAATCGTAAGGGTTTCACTATCTAAACCTGGCACTGCATCTACCCATGACCTCGCCTTGACAAACCAATTCTGCGTTAAATTCGGAACCATCGAGTGTCAGATAGATGTCGAAGTACACCCGGTAGAATGTTCCCTGCGGCGTATCCATACGCTCGAAGTCCTTTTCCAGATTCTTCCTCGATAAATCTGATGTGAGAGTGACCACTTCCTTGATTCGAGGATCCTTGGTATATTCGGGACTAAACAAAAAAAAAGAAATTGAATCAGTAAAACCTTCAGGAAGAAAGCATCGATTTCCAAACTTACCAAACATCTTCGTCGCAAGCGTAAAGGATATCTTCGTACATCAGAGTAGCGCCTGGAGCAACTTGTCTGAAGAAAGAGACTTTGACGGGTTCGCCAATCTTGACTCTTTCGCCCTTTTGTACGAAAATTTGTCTGGTGTACTTGCACCTGTCTTTTCCATCCAAACTGGGTACACGATATTGTTCGGGATGATGACCCTCCTTGAATGGTTGTAGAGTTGCCATGAGATAATGTCGTCGGGCAACACGAGAAGTGATGACCTTTTCGGTGATACCTGCAGTGACAGCGCCTTTGACGATCGCAGCGACGGAATCCATGGGTCGGACGACTTTGGACTGGAATTGAGGGGGCACGTGGAGTTTGATTTGTTGGAAGAGATATTCTGAGGCGCCGAAACCACCGACCACCAGGACATTCTGTAACGCTCTGTTTTGGGCTTGAATGGCGATGATTTGATTTCGAACCAACTCGAGGATTCGATTGACGACGGGCTCGAAACATTGCAGAATCTCTTCGTTGGTAAAGGTCATGTAACCTTCTTCGATGCCGGCTTCGGGAAACTCCGCCTCGATACCAACATCGACAGCCCATTTTTGCCCATTGTTACGGAAATCGGCCTTTATTCTGTTTTCGAAGTCCATGATACATTTGGCATAGACTCTGCCAGCTGTTTTGGAACCATCAGGTAATTTCATTTTTCTGATCTTTGCCCGGAGGATGTTGGAGAAATTTCGGTTTAGAGCAGTGGAACCGCAGGAGTCACCGCTACCTGCGGTACATTCGGCGACGGTGAAAGGCGTTTCTTCCTCGACTTCATAGGCGATCAAATCGACAGTACCACCACCACAATCCACAATGAGAACAGCATCGTGGATTTTGAGGTTGAGAAGGCCAGTCTTTGAACAGAACATCGCAGCAGCTTCGGGTTCGGTGATAAGGGTCAACCGGTTGTCGTTTTCGTCTCGGATGAAGCCAGCCTGAATAGCGGCAGCTCTGGTTGCAGCTTTTCCAGCATCATTCCAAATGGCGGGGACGGTCAAGAAATATCGAATGTTGCGTTCTTCTCGATTGAACACTTCACCCAGAGTCTTTTGCAATTGAACTCTCATTGCTTGTCTCAGCTTGAAGAGATAATCAGCAGCGACATCGATTTCGGACTTTCCAGGAGGTAGTGGGGGAAGGTTGATGGGATCTATATAGGTGTTGCCGGAAAGCATGAGTTGGAGTTTGAACCATTCGACCTTTTGGACACCTGGCTTGGGATAGCCAGTGGGTGCTAAAGCATCGGCGATATCTGGACCCCAGCCCACGACTTTCTGGTATTGATCGTAGTAGAGGACGGTGGGAATCTGAATTTGTTAGGCCAGCGTTGATGAAGTTCGTATCAAGTGTCCAGGGCCATACCTTTTGTTTTGTCTGGTTTCCTGCACCAGGCCATTCCGTGATGATGTCTTCTTTGGCTTCAGTATTGGTCGCAAAGGCAAAGGCAACGCCAGAGAAGGTTGTGCCCTAGAAGACGATGGTTAGTAAGCTGTATGAGGCTGAGGCGGGGGGGTTGTGAAAAGTCCAAACGTACAAAATCAATGCCGACAATCAGCTGAGCCTTACTACTGCGAGCAGCGGCCTCGACTTCGGCAGGGCGAGCAGGGCCATATTGATTTGCCATGTGTGGCATACCTGGCTGAGGAGCCATGGGTTGTTGCCCGTAGGCACCGCCATAGCCAGGAGGTTGCGGTGGGCCAAGCTGTTGAGCTGGAGCGCCATAACCGCGCGAGGTATCGATGGGAGGAGGATGATGGGCCATTTGATTTTGACCAGGCGGGGGCATAGGACTTTGAGGGCGACCAGCAGCGGTGTTGTAAGAGTAGCTAGGAGGACGACCAGGAGCACCAGGCTGGTTCATTTGAGGCTGCTGCAAGCTGGTCTGAGAGGAGTTGGGGGGAGGGGGAGTGCCAGCGGTGGAAGTGGAACCGTTGGGTGAGGCGGCGGCGTTGTTCTGGATGTTGGCGCTACTCTTTCGTTTGGAACCGAAGCCTAGACTCTTGAAGCGAGAGCTCATGACATTCGACGAGCTGAGTCGGGATCAAAGGGCCTGGTGGGGGGAGGAGAGAGAGGTGGAAGAGAAGAGGGAAAAGCGCAGGGAGAGGGTTTACGAGGGAGAGAGCGTGTCAGAAATCGAAAAGAGGGTTTCGAGGTGGAGGAGGGGAGGCGTTCGGTGGGAGGAGCGAGAAGGGCAGGCGTGAGTGTGTGAGAGCGTGTCCTTGCTAACCACCTAACCACTGGTAGCGGCAGGCTAGCGGGCGGTGGGATGTAGTGAGATTGTTGATAATGTGGCTGAGAGTGGAAAAAGAAGGGAGGGCTGAGTGCTGAGTGCCAGTGGGCGAGGCAGAGGCTTCAGGTATCTCGTCCAGAGGTTAGAGATTACGGATTTCTCGTGGGAGTGGGTGATGGTGAGGGTGATGGTGCTCGTGGAATAGGCGCAGAAGCGAGGGCAGAATGGAATCAACCTGGCAGGCTGGAAGGGGAGGGGAGGAAACGCAGCCCCAAAGACTAAAATGTGTAAGAGCCGAGAGTGGAAATTCAAGGTGGTTGAGTCTTGACTGCCGCACTTGCATGCGAGGCAGTGAGTTTGTAAAGTTGCAGCTCAGCGCAGACAAGAGGAGCACCAGTTTGGTTCGGTTCAGTTCGTAACTGCGTCAAGTCCACAGCAAAAAGACTTTCTTTTCGGTATCCAGTAGCAGTTGCTCGGTTGATGATGAATAGGCACCTAAGGTACTCCGTATCGCAGTGGGCGGTAACTGGTCACTGCAAACGGAGGATGTTAACGAGTGTATTGGGTATGTATTGTATAGGTACTCCGTACTCCGTACTCCGTCTGGCTCGTAAATTACGGCAGCGGGAGGTTCCCAATGTTAGGGTTGGGCTGAAAGAGGATCCAAGCTAAGGCTGCACTCGCAATCTACTCGTACCCGGCAAGCATGAGTCGGTGAGGGGCAAAAAGAACCAAGTTAGGAATCACTGCTGACAATTCAATCTCGAGATAAGGCTGTGGTTGCTGTGGGTGTTGATGATTGAGAAAAGTCCAGAAGGAAGTAGAAACAACGGCAGGGCGATAGAAAGTGTGTCGCGATGATGATGGTGACGATGATTGAATCACGCCAATTGACGGGCTATAATATAATGTAATATAATATAATATAATATACTGTACTGTACTGTAATATGTACGGGTACGGAGTACTTGTAGGGTATGTGGACGTCAAGGGTACGAGTGGGAGGACGACGTGGTAATCATCATCGGTCAGGTCTTGTCATAATGCTAAGATGGTCTTCTGGTGAATTGGCTTGGGGGCGGGATTGGGCGCAGGGAAGGGGTAAGGGGGCATTTCCAGGTGCTGAGGTACCTGGGAGATATAAGTACTCCGTAGTCTTGACAGTACCGTTGTAATTCTGTTTTGGATTTACACAAATGTTCACTCCAAATGCCCAGGTGTTCAGGGACTTTGATACCTACCTAGGCACCCCTAGGTAAGTATGTACTATCAATTCAAATGCCCACCACTGTCATCGCTCCCAACTGGCATGAAACGCACAAGTGCAATTACAGACGTAGTACTCCCGAACGGTACTCGCGCCCCCCACCATAATCGCCAAGTTAATCTATGCTTCTATAGGGCTGACAGGCTCCCCACTAAACCGCAAAAGCCACCCCATTTGGGAGACACTATTAACTATTAATCATGTAATCAATCAGGACAGAAGAACTTACTCCAGGCCTCCCACGCCCCCTCCCTTCTCCAACTTGGAGGCTACAGGCACCTCCAGGGCTACCAGGGACTCCGTCCTCACCCCAAAGGTATCCATCCAGGTGCCCCCTTAGGTGCCCCCTTAGGTGCCTCTCTCCCCCTTAATTACTGTCCCTCCCATGTCTCCGCCTAAAAGCAATCATATTGTTCCATTCCCGCCCCTCATTTCCAAGACTTTCTCGTTCAGCTTGACCAACTCACCCAGCTCAGGTTCTGCCTCCCACTGTCACGTCTGAACACTTGTGCAGTCAGCGCCCACTCTTTCATTCGCCATCAGCAATTCAGCCACCAGCCCCGCCCTGCGTTTCAGCCTTTCTAGAACAACACTGGGTAGTAATTAAGTAGTAGTAATGATTGCTGGTGCTCCATTTCCCTTCTTGTCTCGGTTTCGGTTCATTTGCGAAAAAAAAAAAAATCATCTAGCCGCAACAAGGATCCTCTCTTAGTCTTGGATTGAGTTGGATCAGCGTGTCTCCACCACAACCGAAGTCTCCATCTCCGAAAGCCTCGGGCTCTCTGATTCACAACTGTGTACCGACTCGTACCTAGTTCTGGAGGCAGTAGCCAACGGTTCCGCAAACGTTCAACGCCGTGAAAAGCATATATCGTACCGATGTATCACGTGACTTCACTCCCACGTCCCAAGTAATACTCCGTACTATACAAATTAACATTGTCCTATATTTAGCACAAGCGCCCCACCAGACGTTTTCCTCCTCGTACTCGTAAGATGCCCTCCAAGCCACATCATTCCACGTGCTCGCCGCTTAGTTCTATCCAACCTACGAGTAGTGAAGTGACCAAGCCAGTGCCGCATTCCATCGATAACGATACGCGACCACGCGAGGCCAGACATTGGACAATAGAGAGTGAATAGCCTGGTGAATACCTGCTATGCTAGCAGCTAGAGTGTCACGAATATATCACAAGTGCGCAACCTACGAGTGAGTAAGCTGATTGGTTTTTTCCCCCCCACTGCTCTCTCTACCCAGTGGATGTATGTGTATTCGCGCAATGGAACTACATATCATACATACATTTATATATCTTTTCCAAGTTCCCCAGCCCCCGAAAAATTCCATACTTTTCACACTCCCATTTGTCTCAACTACTCATCACCCTCGTCCTCATCATCTTCATCGTCCTCGTCCATCCCCTCCGCAACGTCCACACTAAAAGCCATACTCTGATCGACACCCACATACGAGTCGGCCATCAAGAACAGCGTCAAGTCCTTCTTGCCCGCTGTCGGGACCACATACTCCAGCTTAGCCGACAGCTTCTTCGTGATCGTGACTCGTTTGATCGCAAGCAGCGACTTGGTCTTCTCCTCCGCCACCACTAACCACCAGTTCTGGATCTTCTTCCCGGGGTAGAAGGGTGCGTGAGCCTCCAGATCAACCTCCGTCTCTGCGTCTTCCTCGTCCTCGTCATCCAGCACTCGTGACACGCGCACCTGTAGGTAGCTTGGTTGGCCGGCCGTCACGTCGTCTTTCTCCAGAACGTCGAATTCAAGTTCGAGGTTGGGATACTTGGTGTTTGTGAAACTCGCCGCCTCCACTAGTTGCCGGTTGCTCAACCCCATGGCTGCCACGAGTTTGGCCTGGTTGGGGTTCTCGCTGGGATCCATGGCGGTCATGAAATCATCGACATCCTTAACATCCTGCTTGGCGAGGATGTCGACGATTCTGCTGTCAAAGTGAGGGATCTGCAGCAGTGGGCTATCACGATCCCACATCGCTTGAACTGTCATTTGTGACATCTCCATTGCATTCATCGCGTTGAGGTGTCCCTCGGAAGAAAGGACATCCACACACGCCGAAAGCAGACTCAGGACCTTGGACACAATCACTTCCTGGTCTTTGGCCAGGTCGATTGGAAGTTGCATGCGTGAGAAGTGTGCCTGCAGGAGAACCAAAGCTTTAAAATGAGGCGAATCAAACGCTGGCTCAGACATCTTGACAGGCACCCGATCATAAATCCGCTGAAGAATCTGGTTTTCGTATCGTCGCATTTGTATCGACTCAAACTCGGTAGCCGACGTAACAATCTCCAATATGCCCTTCAGCTTCGTGCGCCCTGTTAAGGATAAGAGGAAGGTTTGCATCGTAATGAAAGAGATGTTGTAATACGCCGCAATCATCGCTGGATTCAAAGGTGTCACAGAATCATCTTCCTCGTCGAGATCAATGATCTTGGCTTCCGCTAGCTCCTTCAACGTATTCTCGACCAACTCGGAAAGGTGCGTGCTGAGCCCATCATGCGATGTATCATTCAATCCATAGAAACTTGGGTTCGCCAGCAGACGACGATAGAAGTAGGAGTAAGTTGTCCAATCCACGGCATCCTGGGTCGAAGTGATCGTCTTGGTGCTGATTTCAGTAACGAATGCGTCGTGCAGTAACAAGGGCAGATGGCTCTCGATAGGTAAAGCCTCGTTAAGAAACTTTTTGTAATACTCCCTTCGGACTGCAGGCACCATCAACACTCCTTTTCCGATTCGGTCCTCGCCTGGCCTGCAGGCCCGCCCAAACATTTGGAGGATCTCACTGATTTGGTAATCGACGTATCGGTGTTCACGCCCCTGGAAATACTGTGTTCCCATGATGACAACAAGGTGTGCAGTAAATGGTATCTCCCAGCACACATCTCGGGAAGCCAGCATCACCTGTATGGCTCCAATCTTGAAGAGATGTGAGACTATACGTTTGTCACTGGTTGATAAGGCTTCATGGTAGTACCCAATGCCATGCGTCAAAGATTCTGCAAGGGCTCCCTCGTTGATTCTTTCAAGGAAAGGTTGTAGCTCATCAACGTTGGTATGGAGAAATCGCTCATCATCATCGTCCATAATGCAAGCCGATAAGATATCGAGGGCAGTGGATCGAACTTGCTTCCGTCCTGGCACAAACACAATTGCCGGTTTATCTGGTGACAATTGTAGTATCGACTGATATGCCGGCCGCGACATTGCCATCATTAGCGAAGGGAAATGCGGAATGGTGAATGACTGAATATGAAGTTCCAGACCAACTGGCCGGACCATCGGGCTGAAATTGAAGATGGTGTGCTTGGTTGCTCCGATCCATTCGCCAACATCTCTCGCGTTGGAAAGTGGTACACTCAAACCAACGATCCGCAGATTGTTCTCCAGTTGAATATGGATGTACTGCATTCTGGATACCACAACCTCATATACAGACCCATTCTCGCCACCGAGCATATGTAACTCGTCGGCAATGAACAGCTCCACCTCTTGCACGTTCTTCCGACGCTGCCATTGACGTGACAGGACGTCCCATTGATTTGGAGTTGCTAGGACAAGATCTGAACGATCGAGTATCCGCAGGTCTGCTGTAATCTCCCCCGTCAATGTTGAGATTGTCCTTCCTCCTGCTAGCTGACTAAGACGTTCTTGCCAGTCAGTAAGGCGCTGTTCGACCAATTCCGGGAATGGTGCAATGTATACTGCCTTGCCAGCCTCTGGATTTTTCCAGTGGCGCAACAGGGCAAATTCTGCACAGACGGTCTTTCCACTTCCACTAGGTGCGCCAATGAAAACGTTGTCATTGCTGTCATAGAGTGACTTGAAGACCTGAGTTTGAATTTTGTTGAATCTCTCCCAATTAGGATATATGCCTACGTATTCTTTGATCTTAAGCGCTTGTACCGGCACTGGCTGCAGATCGAGAAGCTGAGTATGAGGCGCGAACCGTTCGGGAAGAACTAGTTTCTGGAAAGAGACGGGAATTTTCGTTTCGGCGTGCATCCAACGATCGGATAGGACCGTGATAAAATAATTAGGTGGCATAGGCTCAGTGATTGGGACTGTGAAATCCACAAGATGTTCTGTTAGATCACCAGTAGCGAATTCGCGTCGAAGGATGAATTGGTCATGGAACAATATTTCTTCTCCATCACAGTCCTCAACCAAGATCCAAAACGTCTCAGCTCCTCCATGCAAGGCGTCATCCCAAACAAAATTGGGTGTAATGGTAAGTTCGACGTGTAGCATCGACCTCGTCATAGGCTGAACTTGCGCTTGAATTTCTAGTCGCGGGAATTTTGAGACCAGATCGCAAACAACACGGCCAGCTTTTGGAAGTCCTATCAGTTCTCCCATTCTAGGTGGATCCAAGTCAAAATAGGCAGACCATGGAACTTCCATCCTCTCTGCTTTCTGGACGTATTCTCTAGGGCACATAGGGAATTGCCTCAAAGGAGACATCGTAGGCCACATTCGTTTCTCAGCCATTTTGCAAAGATCAAGAGCGATTTTAGCGACGGACGCCCAGCCCTTCTTGAGACATATCTCGAAGAGAGCTCGCAAAATTCGACCAGCTGACTGGGTGACGTAAACCAGATCAGCCATCAAAGCAAGGCCCTCTAATTTTAAGCGAGAAATAAATGCCTGGAGAAGTACATTGATCTTGGCTTGTGGCTCTTCCATGCCTTCCTTGACCGGAATTGGAACTCTTCCAAGAAGTTTTGCCAATTCCAACTTTTCGTCTTGTCTCACGGGAATGTACTTGAATTCATCGCTCAAAGCGAAGAGTCGGAAGAGCTCAATGGTGCTTATTGACGGCTGGAGATTGGTATTATAGGTGAGCATGGAATTATGTGTGATATAATAGTGTGAAGAGATGCGGCCCAGATCGGTAGCTTGCAACTTGCCAGTCTTCTTTTCATATTTCACAAGACCGGCTTTCTCAAGGACAATAGCAGCAGAATGAATCAAGTCGACGCGCTTCTGCTCTAGGGTCTCGTCGTCGCCATAGTCTGCTCCAACACTGTACAGTCCCGGAGATCGAATCATGCGGACAAAGAGGTAGGTGTATCCAAGCCACTCCACACCTTCATCTCTGGTGCGGATATTGCCAAGGACTATTTCCGCATTGAGGTTGTCTGCGAGTTTGCCCATCAGTTGACTCTCAATGGGGAGTTGTTGGTTCATCAGGGACAAGTAGTATTGTATCTCCGATTGTGAAGTAATAATGATACCTTCACCATACGAATCGAACTGGGGTCTACCAGCTCGGCCCAGCATTTGCAGCACATCTTGGGGACTCAACTCAACCCAGCTGCCTTTCTCTGGAGAATAGACTTGGGTCCCCTTGATGATGACTGTATGGGCCGGCAAATTTACACCCCAAGCTAAAGTTGCGGTACAGACCAGAACTCGTAGATACCCGTCGGCGAATAGATCTTGCACGGAAGTACGATCTGCAACACCCATTCCAGCATGGTGTATCCCAAATCCATAAGGCAACAAGTCTTTCAAATTGGGGTCATTAACAGCATCAGCTTCTTCTTGCAAGACTGATCTGCTTGCCGCGTCACTTCGCATGATCTGACCAATTGTCTCCAGTTCGACAGCTTTGTCTCGGATATACTTTGCAGTCTTCGCAGTCTCTTTCCGAGAATGAACAAAGATAAGCATTTGCTGTTGATTTGTCCCCACATGTTCAATAACCTTGGCGTAGCAGACGTCGTTCATAGTCTTCAGCATCTTGATAGCTTTCTTATCGGTCACGCCAATGAATTCCTGTCGAAGTGGGCAAGGTCTGAAGGAGCCATCAAAGTGGAAAAGTCCCTTCTCCGGATTGACGCGCAAGAAGGTCGCGACATCACGATAATTTGGCAGAGTTGCACTCAAGCCTACTATTCTGACCGGGTCACCTGTTTGTTCAATTTTCCGAATGGTCCGACTGACAATGCTCTCCAGTACTGGCCCGCGGTCATCGTGAAGCAGATGGATTTCGTCGATAATGACTAACCTAACGAGTCGCGTATAGCTCATATCGGTTGCCTTTCGAGTGATAACATCCCACTTTTCAGGGGTTGTAACGATGACTTGTGTGTCTGCAATTTGTTGCTTTGTCAATTGTCGGTCACCAGTAAGCTCTGACACTCGAATGCCGTACACCTCGAGGCGTTTTCCAAAATTCCCTACCTGCTCCTGGACAAGAGCTTTCAGAGGCGCGATGTAAACGATCTTGAAATCGTCGAGCATAATTTCACCTGTTTCTGGGTTTCTATGTTTGCCAATCTCTCGAAGAATTGTGAGCATGGCAACATTAGTCTTGCCCGAACCCGTTGGGGCACAGATCAGCATATTACCGTCATCATGGAAGGCTGATGGATAACACTTGGACTGAATGCGATTGAGCTCCTTCGCAGAACCAAAACCCTGGCGTGCCCAGTCAGGCAGATCGCTCGTTGGAATATTTTTCTCGCCCGGGTCCCGCTTGGGTTTTGGAGCAGGGACGTGGATTTCTTCGTATCCTTTAAATGTTCTCTTTGTTGAGCCTGCTGGAAGAACAACCTTAGGGTTGGTCATGAGATGGTTGCCTTGTTCAAAGACTAGGTTGTCTAGATTGATCAAGCGTTGAGGTTGCAATCCTCCCGATAGCACACCATCTTTCTTATCAGCCTGCGGCTGATCAGAATCTCCTTTGGGAATATCTAGGTCCATCAGGTCCAGCTTCATTTTCTTTGCAGGCCGTTGACTTTCTGCATTTCGATCCGAGTTTCCCAGTAATTCATCAAGAATGCTTCTATGACCAGCTTCGACCATTTCGCTCTCGACAAGATTACGAGCGTCATCGTCTTCGGCAGCTCTCCGCCATCTTGTTACCCAGACAATCCTCTCACGGTTGGTAACAAACTTGCTAACGATTTCTGGTTGTTCATAGTCGAAAAGATCCATCAAATCGTTCTCAATGTCTCGCAGGGAAATATCTTCACCATCAAGTGACTTTCCTGATAGTATTTGGAGTGCCTCTTTGGTCTTCTGTTGTTGTAAATGCGCATCCGAATACAGAGCACCAATCTGTCTCTGCAGCCAGTAGGCATCAATTTCGTGAATTGAGACGACATCGACTTCATCTCTTTTTCTTCGACTAGAGTCTCCAAGTCCACCATCTAGGACCATTCCAGTGTCCTCGGCGTCATCGTCCTCGGGGTTGCCAGCCCCTCCAGCGGGGACTGCTTCCTCAAGGCTTGGTTGGTCTTGCGCATCTTCATCTTCATCCGAAGACCCTTCACCTTCATCACGGACCTCGTAAGTTCGTTGGATGCCGTCCTCGTCAGCATCTTCGTCGGATTCGTCAAATACGACAGCGACACCTTGTCGATCATCTAGCTCAGCTTCATCTGCCCCGTCACCGTCGGCCATTTCTTCGTCACCATCTTGGGCGCCATAATCGGTGATCTTTTTACCGAGATTCACAAGTTCATTGAACTGCTTAGGAGTCATGGCTATGCCCACAAGATCGTCAATCTCTTTCTTCTTGTCCAGATCTTTCATATTTTCGTCTTTCAAATACTCGAGAACGGCATCAGCAGCGCTCCGCACGACCTCCTGGGAGACATCTCCCAATGCATTTGAAGTGACATGGAGTAGCAGGTCATATGTGGCACGAGTGGCAGGAGTCCTAGGCCTATACTTGAGCCCTTCAATGAGCGCGTCCCCAGCAGACAAAATGCCAGCTCCCCGACTCTGTCCAGGCTCGCCTCTCTTTCTTTTCTTCCGTTCTCGCTCGAGGACATCTTCGCCTTCTCGTATGGACGCCTTTTCCATGCCCTGTAGGCCCGAAGCTAACTTCTTCTGTTTTGGAGCCTCCGGTCGTCCCACTCGCGATCCCATGTCTCTAATGTTCAGTCGTCCGGCAAGCGACTCCGGATCACCAGTGTTTTCATCTGTTCTGCGGGAGACAAATCGGCGGTCGGCCTGGAGAACCAGGTTCGACATAGCCGAGTACTTATACTGGGCGACATTGTTTGGATCTGCCATATTTGTGGTGGCTTGTGTAATTGAAGACTGCTGAGCGATGATCTTCTGCTTTTTGTTGTAGGATAGGAAATGAGAGTTGTTCTTCACTTTCAGCCACTCATGTCTTCACATAGACTGGTCGCAGGAAAACCGAGCAGTTTGTATTGCTGCCTATTGCCCCTCTAAAGGAATGCGATTGTGGAAAAGGAAAGTTGAGGCAATATGCAGCCTGGCGGCAACAGATCTGTCTGATACTGGCCAGCTCGTGCCTGGTCAACGCCGCAGTCCAAAAATTG
>Ga0105239_10006143_pt1 | contig 13975 bp, 12 predicted proteins | sample KBSC44metaG_FD_92761 | JGI IMG/M metagenome (GOLD analysis project Ga0105239, IMG submission 92761) | Corn rhizosphere microbial communities from Kellogg Biological Station, Michigan, USA - KBS C4-4 metaG | ecosystem: Host-associated > Plants > Roots > Rhizosphere > Soil | place: Michigan, USA... | reverse complement strand
GCAAGGATTTCTTCGTCAAGGCCGACGATGCCGACTACACCGCCACCCTCGGCGACAACCGCGAGCAGGATACGGACGTGTTGCGCTACGACTTTTCCTCGCTGATCACGCCGAACACCGTTTACGACCTCAACATGAAAACCGGTGAACGCACGCAGCGCAAACGCGATCAGGTGCTCGGCGGTTACGATCCGGCCAACTACAAGACCGAACGCGTGTGGGCCGTCGCGCGTGACGGCGTGAAGATTCCTGTGTCGCTGGCTTACCGCAAGGACTTCAAGAAAGACGGCACCGCGCCGCTGTATCAATACGGATACGGTTCATATGGATCTTCCGCGGATCCGCGTTTCTCTTCACCGCGCTTCTCGCTGATCGACCGCGGCTTCGTCTACGCCATCGCGCACATCCGCGGCGGCGAGGAAATGGGCCGTCAATGGTATGAGAACGGCAAGCTCCTCAAGAAGAAAAACACCTTCACCGATTTCATCGACACGACCGAATTCCTGGTGGCGCAAGGATACGTGGCGAAAGACAAGACTTTCGCGGCCGGCCGCAGCGCCGGTGGACTGCTGATGGGCGCGGTCGCCAACATGGCTCCACAGGATTATCGCGGCATTGCCGCGCACGTGCCCTTCGTCGACGTGGTCACCACGATGCTCGATGAGAGCATCCCACTCACCACCAACGAATTCGACGAATGGGGCAACCCGAAGGAAACCGCGTACTACAACTACATGCTGTCGTACTCGCCGTACGACAACGTGAAAGCGCAGAACTATCCGGCCATGCTCGTCACCACTGGCCTGTGGGATTCACAGGTGCAGTACTACGAACCGGCGAAATGGGTCGCCAAGCTGCGCGCGATGAAGACGGATCACAATCCGCTGTTGTTCAAGATCAACATGGAAGCGGGCCATGGCGGCAAGTCGGGGCGCTTCGAGCGGTATCGCGAAGTGGCGGAGGAGTTTGCGTTCTTTGTGGATCAACTGCCGAAATCGCCGCCGCCGAACACCGCACGCACGAATTGAGCGACTGTCACCAGCCGGTCGCTTTGATCTTCGTCGCGGTCGCCTCATCCGCCGGCCGCGCGACCAATCCGCCGAGCGGACTTACCGACGCATCGTATTTCCCCTCGTTGACCAGCGGCAGATAAGCGCCGCTGCCGTAATCGGCATCGATCATCGGCAGCCATTGCGGGAACTGCTTCTTCAGCTGCCACAGATCGAGCATCGATTCGCTGTCGAGCGAGACGACACTCGGCGGCGTGGTCTGGGCCTGCGTCGTGTCGTGATAGCGCCCGGACAACCGGTCCAGCCGATATACCGGCTTGGCGCCCATCTCCACGGCACGCGGCGTCCATTTGATCACGCGCGCGTCGAGCTGCCATTCGTCGCCGTGCAGGTCCGCGCTTTGGTGCGTGCCGTCGGGGAAGTCGACGCGCACGGCGAATTGCTGCGGACCCAGTTGCCGCGAAGTGATCGTCGCGACGTGCGATTCCTGCGTAAGCAACCGATAGCCGCGCAATGACAATCCCAGACTGAAACTCAGCACCGCAACGAGCAGGCAGACGAATAGCCACACCACGCGATGCGCACTGTGAAAGCGTCTGCGCGCTCGCCAGTGCCGCCGCGCGGCGAACAGGTGCGTGAGCGAAACCAGAAAAAAGACGATGCCGATCCCGATGAGCACGGGAACGAGAATCTGGATATCGGGCATTCGTTCGTTCCTTACCTAGTACTTCTTACAGGGCCTGGAAACTTGTTGCGTCCAGCACTTGTCCGTTGACGCACCGGAAGTGTAGAACAACCGCGCAGTGCCGGTCGTGCGTTCTTCGTAAGGTCAGGGTATGCATCGCAATCGCTTGAGGTTTCTCGCTTTTGTCATTTCGTCCGTCGCTTCGCTCGCGTTCGCTTCCGACGTCGCCGGGGACGATCCGATGAACGATCCCACCGTGCAGAAGACGCTGCGCGCCATGAACGACGCCTCGACCTGGTACCACCCGGATCTGTTCGGCGAATTCGCGGGCGTGAAGCGCTACGTGAACAAGAACTACGCCGATGCGATGAAGTATTTCGAGATCGGCGCGTATTACGCGGACAAATTCTCGCAGCTCAGCATCGGCCTGATGTACGTGAATGGGGAAGGCGTGCCGAAGGACATGCTCACCGGTTACGCCTGGATCGATATCGCCGCCGAACGCGAGTATCCGGATTTCGTCGCGACGCGCGACCGCGTGAAAGCCGCGCTGACGCCCGACGAACTGCAGCGTGCGCAAGCCATCCGCGACAAGCTGGCGCTGCGTTATGCGGACAAGGTGGGCAAGCCGCGCATGGAACAGCAGTTGCGCTTCGGGCGTGAGCAGATGACCGGTTCACATCTGGGTTTCGACCAGGGCGTGAAACACGATTCGCTGAAAGGCACGCTGTGCAAAGGCGGCGTTTTCATCGGTGGCATATCGTTGCCGGAAGCGGGCTGCGGCGGCGACGACATCTACGCCGAATCGCGCTGGAAGCCGGAAAAATATTTCGCGCGCCGCGATTCGCAATGGAAGGCGACGGTCACCGTCGGCGACATCAAGGATGGCGGCGCGTCGAGCACGCCGGATGCGAACAAGCCGGCCGACGCCGCCAAACCGGCGACGCCGACGCAGCACTGATCGCTACTTCTTGGTCTTCTGCGACGCTTCGCGCGCGGCGCGGAATTCGCTGTCGGCGGACCACTGCGGCCACGTCGTTTCGTCCGCGAGCCGTTTGCCGACGGCGTACAGCGCCTGCACGTCTTCGATCACGCCGGACAGATCCCAGTTCGGATCGTAGTTGTCGGCGGGCTTGTGGTAACGGTTCTTGGTGAAGTCGTCGTAGGCCGCGCGTCCAGCCGGTTCGCCGCCGTCGCGTTTGGTGAATCCGCCGCGCGCGTACAGCACGGGTACGCCCATGCGCGCGAAGTTGAGCTGGTCGGAGCGATAGAAGAATCCGTTCTCCGGTTCCTCGTCGGGCGAGATCACGCGGTTCTGCGTCGCGAGCACGTCTTTCAGGTAATCGTCCATTTGCGATTGTCCGTAGCCGATCACCGCCATGTCTTTGGTCTTGCCCCACGGAATCAGCTCGTCCATGTTGATGTCGGCGACGGTCTTGGCCATCGGAAACACCGGATGCAGCGCGTAATACTTCGAGCCGAGCAGGCCGGCTTCCTCGAGTGTCGGCGCCATGAACAGGATCGAGCGCTGCGGCGCAGGCTGTTGATGTGCGAACGCATCCGCGATTTCGAGCAGACCCGCGAGTCCTGTGCCGTTGTCGACGGCGCCGTTGTAGATCTGGTCGCCCTGCAGTTTTGCGTCGCGGCCGAAATGATCCCAATGCGCGGAGTAGACGATGACTTCGTCCAGCCGCTGGCTGCCCGGCAAGAGTGCGAGCACGTTCGTCGTCTGCACGCTGCGGATCTGGTTGGTGAACTTCGTCGAGAACTTCGCGTTGAGCGGCGATGGCTTGAAGCCGCGGATGTCGGCGGACTTTTTCAGCGCATCGAAATCCGCGCCGGCCTTCGCGAACAGGCGCTTCGCCGCGTCGGTGGTGATCCAGCCCGCGACCGTCACGCGCGGACTCGGATCTTCGCTGGTCGGCAGATCGAACTGCGGCGAGCTCCAGCTGTTGACGACCACTTGCCACGGATAACCCGCGCCGGCCGTGTCGTGCACGATCAGGCACGCCGCCGCGCCCTGCCGCGCGCACTCCTCGTACTTGTAGACCCAGCGGCCGTAGTAGGTCATCGCCTTGCCTCTGAACAGCGTGGCGTCGCCGTTGCCCCAGCCCGGATCGTTGACCAGCACGATCACCGTTTTGCCCTTCACGTCGATGCCGGCGAAATCGTTCCACTGATATTCCGGCGCGACCACGCCGTAGCCGGCGAACACGACGTCGCTGTCGGCGATATCGACGCTCGATTTTCCCTGCAGCGTGCGCACGATCATGTCGTCGCGATAGTTATACTTGTCCACATTTCCACCCGAGGACACCGAAATGTCCACGCCGGCGTCGGTGAGCAGCGTCGTCTCGAGGGTGGGAACGGCTTGCAGATAACTATCCTTGTTGCCGGGTTTGAGCCCCATGCGCTGGAACTGGTCGATGAGATACGTCGTAACCATGCGCTCGCCCATCGTTGCCGGCTGACGCCCTTCGAATTCGTCGGAGGAAACGCGCTGATCGAACGCGGCGAAATCCTCGGCGGTGATCGCGGGCGAGAAGTGACCGTCGCGTGTCGGTTTCACCGGCTCGGGTTTCGGCGTGGGTGGCGGTGTCTGCGTGGCAACGGGCGGCGGCTGATCGGTGCCGTGGCTGCATGCGGCGATAAGCGCCGCCGCGGCGAGGAGGAGTGGAATACGCATCGGGACCTCCGCTTGGAGCGAAAGTCCCGATTGTAGGAAGCGCGGCGAGGCCGCGCCAGTCAATCCATTTTCGGCGCGTGAGGACGCGCGCTGTCAGTTGTTCGGATGATCGCCGCTGAACTTGTTCGGCGTCGCGCCCTGCACCGGGCCGATGGTGGCGCTGTCGCTCACGTACAGGTCGACGTCGCGCTTGAACGCGAGGTTGCCTTGCACGGTCGCGTGCGGACCGATCGTGATGCGCGGCTTGCGCGAGCTGCCGGAATGGAACCAGCTGTGATCCTCGTTGACGAGCAGGCCGCCTTCGATGCGCGAATTCGGACCGATGTCGATGTCGCCCGACGTGGTTTCCACGCCGCCGCCGATGTGCGCGCCGTTGATGTGCATGCCGCCGTTGACGTTGCTGACCTTGCCGCCCACATCCGCACCCGGCTGCAACGTAATGCCGCCGTTGACCGTTTCGATGGTCTTCTCGACCTTCACTTTCTCCCCGACCTGCACGCCGCCGTTGACGGTTTCGATCGAAACCACCGTGCTGTCGCGATCGACATCCGTGCCGCCGTTGACGGTTTCGGTGGTCTTCACATGCGCACCGGCGCCGACGTGGATGCCGCCATTCACGGTGCTCAGCTTGCCGGCCGTCGAATTGTCCGGAATGCGGATGCTGCCATTGACCTTGTCGATATCCAGATCGCCGTTGTCGGCCAGCACGGGCGCGGCGGCGAACGCCAGCAGAAGCGGTAAGGCGTAGCGGATCATGATCGTCTCCATCAATGGGCTTGCTACGTGAGATGCACTGGGGCGGCGTTGAGTTTAACCGCGCGCCGATTTCGTGGACACCCGCCGAACCGCTATCATTTCGGCCCTGATCGACCCCGATACCCGCCGAACGGAATCGCCCATGTCCCGACCCAAACCCGTGCTCCTGCTCATCCTCGACGGCTGGGGCCATCGCGACGATCCGCACGACAACGCCATCGCCCAGGCCAATCTGCCGAACTGGAACCGGCTGCTCGCCGAATGTCCGCACGCGCTGGTCGAGACGCACGGCCACTACGTCGGCCTGCCGGGCGAGCAGATGGGCAACTCCGAAGTCGGCCACATGAACATCGGCGCCGGTCGCGTGGTGTATCAGGATCTCACCCGCATCGACGCCGCCATCGCCGACGGCAGCTTCGCCACCAATCCCGCGCTCGTCGCCGCCTGCACCGCCGCCAATGGACACGGAGGCACGCTGCACGTCTTCGGACTGCTCAGTCCGGGCGGCGTGCACAGCCAGGAAGATCACATCTTCGCCATGCTCGACCTCGCGCGCGCCAACGGCGTGAAGAGCGTGGCCGTGCACGCCTTCCTCGACGGCCGCGACACGCCGCCGAAAAGCGCGCGCGCATCGATCGAGAAGTTGCAGCAGAAATGCGCCGCCGTCGGCAACGCGATCATCGCCACGATTTCCGGCCGCTATTACGCGATGGACCGCGACAAACGCTGGGACCGCGTGAAGCTCGCGTACGACGCCATCACCGATGCGCGTTCCGAATTCCACGCCGACTCCGCTGTGGCCGCGCTCGAAGCCGCTTACGCACGCGGCGAAACCGACGAATTCGTCAAGCCCACGGTGATCGGAAACGGCAAACCGGTCGCGGACGGCGACGCGATCTGCTTCATGAACTTCCGCGCCGACCGCGCGCGCCAGCTCACGCAAGTGTTCGTCGATCCGAAATTCGACGGATTCGCGCTGCCGCGCACGATCAAACTTTCCGCGTACGTCACGCTCACGCAATACAACGAAGCGCTCCCGGTGACTGCGATCGCGTTTCCGCCGCAATCGCTCGATCATTCGCTCGGCGAATACCTCGCCGAATTGAACTTGAAGCAATTGCGCATCGCCGAGACGGAAAAGTACGCGCACGTCACCTTCTTTTTCTCCGGCGGCCATGAAGACCCGTATGCCGGCGAAGACCGCATCCTCGTGCCGAGCCCGAAAGTGGCGACGTACGATCTCAAACCCGAGATGAGCTGCCGCGAAGTCACCGACAAACTCGTCGAAGTGATCGCCTCGGCCAAATACGATTTCATCGTCTGCAATCTGGCCAACGCCGACATGGTCGGCCACACCGGTTTGCTCGCCGCCGGCATCAAGGCGGCGGAAGTCATCGACGAATCACTCGGAAGACTGAGCGACGCCATCCGCAAAGCCGGCGGCGAAATGCTCATCACCGCCGACCATGGCAACCTCGAACAGATGAAAGCGGCTGACGGACAACCGCATACGCAACACACCGTCGGCCCGGTTCCACTGGTATACATCGGACGACCCGCGACGTTGCGTCACGGGTCGTTGAGCGATATCGCGCCGACGGTGTTATCCGTTATGGGGATTGCGCAGCCGGTCGAGATGACCGGACATTCTCTCGTCGCGTTTTCTTGAAACGCTAGCCACGCAGCCGAAGCCGTCAGAAACCCGATGGCGGCATAACGACGAGGGGGTCGTAATCCAGAACCTTGTTCACCCAGGCCGACATATAGATAGCACTGCTGCTGGCCATGAGAATATTTCCTTCGTGCGAGAACGCCATGCGTCCTCCTTGACCTTGGTCGGATGTCGAGATCATCGCTGCACCGGCCGATCCGAACGTCGAATCGGCCGTCCCGTCGTGCGCTAGACGGAAAACGATGGCGGCCGTCTTGTAAGATGAATCTTCAATTAAACCGCTGATCAGGATGTTCCCTCGACCGTCGATTGCAACATCGCGTGCGCGTGCACCCACGCTGCTGGGAACGGACAGTAGCTTAGGCGTTCCCGAAGAAAAACCCATGTCGAAGTCTCCCTCTCCTGTGTAACGCGCCGCGAACATCGACATCGACGAGGTGCTGGAAATAGCAAGTCCGGCAACGACGATGTTGCCTGCCGAGTCCTCCGCGATACTGGTTCCGATCGAACCGTGGTCACCTATGTCGGTCGGGAGGACATCGGTCTGCGTGAATCCGACACCATGGGCGAAGGTACTATCGAGGCTGCCGTCGGGCGCGAGTCTGACAAGGTCCACTACGTGGCCGACCGGGGCTTCGGAGCTGCCGGTGACGAGTACGTTTCCTGCTGCGTCGACGAGGATTGCCTCACCGCCGGATTGTGTCATTCCGGTAGGATCAAGAGCGACTTCTTCAAAACCGCCGGTCCCGAACGAGCTGTCCAAAACACCTGCGGAGGAGACCTTTGCAACGAACATGAGTGAGTCGGGGTCCATGACTGATCCAGTTGCGTAGATGTTGCCGGAGTTGTCCAGGGCGATCGCCGCACCGTATGTGTCAGCGGATCCGATCGCAAGATCGACCGAGCCGACCGCACCAAAGCTCACGTCGGGTCTACCGTCGTTGAAAAAGCGCGAAATGGTGGTTTGACCGGATGTGCCCAGTTGCAAGACAACAATGCGGTCCAATGAGTCGATCTTGAGATCGAGCACGACGGTCGTATCGAGACGCAAGACGCCGCTACTTGCGAAACTCGAGTCGGCGGTGCCGGATGGCAACAATGCATTTATCTGTGCGTCGCCGGAATAGAGATTCGTGGCAACGATCGCGCGGTTCGATCTGTCAACCCCGATGCAGTTCGGCCAAATGTCGCTGGCGCTGTCATCGAGATCGATGCTCGCTGTTCCCGCGAGACCTTAGTGCGCATCCAAATTACCGGGGTGCGCGTAGGCCGCCGTGCTGGCGATACTTGGCGCGCCGAGCAAAAGCATGGTACGAAGACAAAACAAAAGTTTGCGGGTCACTTGAATTCCTGCTTGAGCAATGCGACTGCGTCGCGAGGCGGCGCATCTTAGTTGCCTTCCGTAACATCGAACGGCCAACTTTGCGACACGAATCGGACATCACGCCCGACATCTGACGTCACTTCTGCCCGTTATAGGAATTCAAAAGCGCCGATCAATTGATCGTCGAATTCGGGCAGCGACCGACTGATCGCCCCACTCGCTGTTCGCTGACAATTAAATCGACTTCAACTTCCGCGCATACCGATCATGCACATGCTGACTGATAAACGTCGCCAGCCCGCGCCCTGACTGCGCCAGCTCCTGCATCCGCGCGATGTTCTTCGCACCGGCGCTCTTGTCCGTGTACAGATACTTCTCGCCGCCGACGAACTTGATCACGATCGAACCGCGCCCGATCTCGTACGCGATGACACCGCTTTCGCCGGCTTTGCTGTAGTAGCGCTCCATGAGCGGCGAGAGAACCGCGCCATTGCGGCGCGGTTCGCTGTCGATACGCATCAGAACTTGTACTGCGCCGAGGCGCCGAACAGGTTGCCCTTGTTGTCGAAATAGCCGGTCAGCAGGTCGCCGGTCGGGCTCACGTCCTGCACGTGTGCGTCGTTGACGAACAGGTGCGCGTAGCCGACATCCACTTTCCAGTTGTTGTTCGGCTTGTAGCCAAGGCCGACGGTGACCCAGCGCCGCGTCGCGTCGGGCACGCGCGGATCGCGCGTGTCGGCGGAGGTCGGCGTGCCGTCGATGGCGAGACCGGCGCGCAGCGTCCAGGCGGGATCGAATTTGTATTCGGCGCCGATGGAACCGAACCACGTGTTGTTCCAGTTGAAGGTTTCGGTCGAGGCCGGTTGGGCGGGGTTGTTGTAGTTGACGGTCAACCCTTTCAGCGTCGACCAGTTCGTGTAGCCGACATCCGCGCCGAAGCTCCACTGATCGTTGAGCGTGTGCCACCAGCTTCCTTCGGCGTAGGCCGGCGTGTCGAAGCCGGCGTTCGCGCCGCCGCTGGTGAACAGGTTGCCGGGCGCGGCGGCGAAGATCGGTGCGACAGTCGCCGGCACGCCGAAAGTGGCTTTGCCCGACAGCGTGTGATCGATCTTCGAGTGATAGTTGAAGCCGATACGGTCGGCGTCGGTCGGTTTCCACAGGAAGCCGAGTTGCCAGCCGTAACCCCAATCGTCGCCATGGATTTTGGCGTAGCCATCGGCGCCTTGCGGCAGGAACGCGCCGGGCGGCAGCGCGGGATTTGTCGCGAGGATGGTGCCGAAATTCACCGCCTGGCTGAGCGATGCGGTGGTGCGTTGTCCGATTACGCTGGCGCCGATCGAGAACTGATCGGTCAATGCGTACGCGCCGGAAATGGTGATGTCGACGGACTCGAGTTTCGATTCCAGCGCCTGATAGCGCCCGACCCAGCCGGGATCGTAATTGGTGACGAATCCGAACGGCACCGTCACGCTGGCGCCGAGCGCGAAGCGGTCGTTCACCGGCATCGCGAAGAAAATCGCGGGAACCGCCTTGGTGGTGCCGCCGTCGCCGCCGTTGCCGCCGGTGAGCGGTCGGCCGAGCGCATCCGCGCCGCCGCCGTGGAATTGCGTGCTGAAGTTGACACCGGTGACGTCGGCCTGGATCACCGGCTGACGCAGATCGATCATCGCGGCGGGATTGTTGAAGACGACGGCGGCGTCATCGGGCGCCGCGGTCGATCCGGCATTCGCGCGGCCGAGACCGGCGACGTCGTCTTCCTTGAGCTGGAAACCGGCGGCGAACGCCCCTTGGGCGATCAGGCCGAACAGAATCGCGACGGGCAGCTTCGCGATGGAATTCTTATTGAGAACGCGCATGTCGTGACACTCCTGGAAAAGAAACGATCCCTAATCGACGGCGCGCTAACACTTCGCGCTGACCATCTGCAACGACGCGAAGTGTGCCGAGATAAACATTAACGATGCGCTAACGTTCCGTAGTCGATTTCCAAACCGTTTTTGGAAGGCGCGGCGGATACTTGCGTTAAACTGCTCGCATGTATCTCGAATTCTACGGGCTCAAGGAAGCGCCGTTCTCGATCACGCCCGATCCGCGCTACGTGTTCCTCTCCGAACGCCATCGCGATGCGCTCGCGCACCTGCTTTACGGCATCGGCAAGGGTGGCAGCGGCGGGTTCGTTCAGCTCACGGGCGAAGTCGGCACGGGCAAGACCACGATCTGCCGTCTGCTGCTGGAACAGTTGCCGGAGAACACGCGCGTTGCGCTGGTGCTCAATCCGAAACTGTCGCCGATCGAGTTGCTCGAAACGATCTGTGAGGAATTGAAGCTCGACATATCGGGCGTGAAGGGCAGCCTCAAGGGTCTGGTCGACACGCTCAACACGTATTTGCTCGACGCCTACGCGCAAGGTTTGCGCGTCGTGCTCATCATCGACGAAGCGCAGAATTTGTCGGCCGAAGCGCTCGAACAGGTGCGCCTGCTGACAAATCTGGAAACACCGACGCAGAAGCTGCTGCAGATCATCCTGCTCGGCCAGCCGGAGTTGCGCGACGAATTGGGCAAGCCCGAACTGCGCCAGCTCGCGCAGCGCATCACGGCGCGTTATCACCTCACGCCGCTGGATCGCGACGAAGCCGAAGCGTACGTGCGCCATCGGCTCGCCGTTGCCGGGTCGGTGCGCACGCCGTTTTCGCGTCTCGGATTGCGCGCGCTGTATCGCCGCTCGAACGGCATTCCGCGCGTGATCAACGTGATCGCCGACCGCGCGTTGATGGCCGGTTATGCGCGCGAGCAGCCGACGATCGGCGAACGTCTGGTCGACCGCGCCGCCGATGAAACGATGCCCGGCAACACGCGTTACTGGCTGCGCCGATACGGCCGCTGGGCCGCTGCCGCGCTGATCGCTCTGGCGATCGCCGCCGGCGTGCAACTGTGGCGTCACCGGCCTGCTCCGGCGCCCGTCGTCGAGGCGCACGCGACGGTCGCGCCGCCGCCGGCCGATCCCCTCACGCAATTGCGCGACAACATCGCTCACAATCAGAATGCTTCCGGCGCCGATCTCGACGCCTGGACGCAACTCTTGGCGCGTTGGCAGGTCAATTCTTCGCAGATCGCCGTGCGCGACGCGGCGAAATGCCAGCCGGTGCTGGCGGCAGGGCTCGATTGCCTGCACGGCTTCGGCTCGATCGACCAGATCGCGCGCTTCGACCGCCCGATGCTCCTGATCCTGCATCAGGGCGAGGCGAAAACGGCGGCGATGCTGGTCGACGTGCGCGGCGACAACGTGCGGCTGGAGATCGACGGCACCGTGCACAACGTGAAAAAGAGCGAATTGGGAGAGGTGTGGTCCGGCGAATTCATGGCCATCTGGCGCGTGCCGAACGATGTGCCTGCGGCGCTGCGTCCGGGGGACGCGGGTCCGGGCGTTGCGTGGGTGAAGCAGCAGCTCGCCATGATGGACAAAGGCAAGTCCGCGGATGCCGGTCCGGCCTATTTCGACGCGGCGCTCGAAGAACGCGTGCGCAAGCTGCAGACTGCGTACGGTATCAAGCCGGATGGTCTGATCGGGCCGGAGACGCTGTTCGCGCTGTCGTCGCTGGACGAAAGCGGACCGCATCTGGCGCGCAGCATCGAATAGTATCGTTATAGAAAAATATACATTTCCCTTTTTGTCGATCGTGGAATCATGTCGTTAATTCTTGAAGCACTGAAAAAATCCGAGGACAAGCGACGTCTCGGCGCCGCGCCGGACCTCGCTACGCCGTTCAGCGCGCCGCGCCGGCGCAGCTGGGTGTGGCCGATCGCGATGCTGCTGATCGTCGCGGGTGTGGTGGCGTGGGCATTGCGTCCTGCGTCGCCACCGCCAAAGCCGCCGGCCGAAACCGCCGCGGCACCGAAAAAATCGGCACCGACGACGAATGCGGCACCGACGCCGGGACAGAAAACCGGAACGCCGTTGCATTCGGTAACAGGAAACAACGATCTCGCGGAAACCGCGCCGCCGCCCGTCGTCGCCAAGCCGCCGGTACGGCCGGCGGGCGGCAAGTTTGTGCCCGGTCAACCTGACACTAACGTTGCAGCCGTACCGGAAACGCGGAGCGGCCGCGAAATCTTCGAGGCGATGCGCGCAAAGGGCGCAGAACAAGCGCGGGCGAACGCCGAAGCCGCCGCCTCGTTGGCGAGACCGTCCGCGCCGCCAGCGAAGCCGAAAGTCGATGCTACGCGTACCGCGCGTGCTCCTGCGCCCGCGCCGTCTGCCGCAGCACCGCGAGCGGCGGCTTCGACTCAGCCTGTCGCGCCACCGCCCGTCGCGGCGCCCGCTCCTCCGGTAGCGTCAACTGCGGCCGCCGCACCCGTCGCGAAAAGCGATACCGCTGCAGCGGCGCCGGCTCGCGCGCCGAAGTCGTCATCGACCATCGGGCTGACGCCAACGCCGCCCGCATCCGCTGCGCCTTCCGCAAAACCGGCTGCGACATCCAGCGCACAACCTTATGCGGAATTGCCATTCAGCGTGCGCAAATCGCTGCCGGAATTGAAGCTGAGCATGCACGTGTACGCGGCCGATCCGTCGCATCGTTTCGTCGTGCTCAACGATGCGCGCCTCACCGAAGGCGAGAAGACCAGCGACGAAATCTTCGTGCGCGAAATCCGTCCGGACGGCGTCGTGCTGGAGTTCCAGAGCCAGCGCTTCTTCTATCCGCGCGACGGACTGTAAAACGCAAGCGCCGCATGTTCGTCCAACTCGAACAGCGGCGCCGTCAGCGATTGCCGTGGGTGACGATCGGCCTTATCGCGATTTGCGTGATCGTGTTCCTGTGGCTCGCGAGCGAAACCGCTGATGCGCGCGTTCCGATCCTGCGCCGCTGGGGCACCGTGCCAGCGAGCCTGTTCGATACGCAGGCACCGCTGCTGCAGCAGTTCATCGAACTGCGCGCGGCGCGGCTGATCACGTCGCTGTTCTTCCATGTCGACTGGCTGCATCTGACGGGAAACCTGCTGTTCCTGATGATCTTCGGCGTGCCCGCCGAGCGCGCGCTCGGTGCGTGGCGGTTCCTGATCCTGTTCGTGATTGGCGGCGCGCTCGCCAATCTCGCCGGCGCGTTCGCCTTGGCGAACGTCACCGCACCCATCGTCGGATCGAGTGGCGCGGTATCGGCAATCCTCGGCGCCTATTTCGCACTGTTCCCGCACGCGCGACTGGGACTGGTGCTGCCGCTGGGTCTGTTCCTCGAATTCGTGCGCATTCCCGCGGCGGTGCTGATCGGATTCTGGGTTCTTCTACAACTGCTGTTTACTTTCGTCGGACCCGCGTTCGGCGCGGTGGCGTGGTGGACGCACATCGCAGGCTTCGCCATTGGTATACTTTTCGCCCTGATTTCACGACCGGCGATCGCGCGTCGTCTGCGCAACTGATGCGTCATGCGTAAAAAACTTTACAAGGTAACGTTCCAGAGCCAGGGCCGCACGCTCGAGCTTTACGCGCGCCACGTCGATACCAGTGGGCTGTGGGGCTTTACGCAGATCGGCGACATCGAGTTCGAACACCGCGAAGGCATCCTCGTCGATCCGACCGAGGAAAAGCTGCGCGAGGAATTCAAGAACACCAAGGTGCTGCATCTGCCGATGCATTGCATCGTGCGCATCGAGGAAGTCGAAAAGCGCGGACCGCTCTCCATCCGCGACGCGGTCAGCGGCGAGAAGATCATGCCGTTCCCCATCGCGCCGCCGCGCAGCGCGGGCTGATCGGCGCCTCGCCGATCACATACAGCGAAATCAGCCGGCTTTTTCGCCCTGCGCGACGGCGCGCTTGGGCGCTGCATTGCGCGGATTGTGAAGCGCCATG
>Ga0105239_10006142_pt1 | contig 13975 bp, 13 predicted proteins | sample KBSC44metaG_FD_92761 | JGI IMG/M metagenome (GOLD analysis project Ga0105239, IMG submission 92761) | Corn rhizosphere microbial communities from Kellogg Biological Station, Michigan, USA - KBS C4-4 metaG | ecosystem: Host-associated > Plants > Roots > Rhizosphere > Soil | place: Michigan, USA... | reverse complement strand
GAGCGTGGCTCGCCGCGCCAGTCGTTATACGTCACCGTCAGCGAATTTTCGTCGAGCATGGCGGCCTGGATTCGCGGCCAGGGGCACATGTAGGTGCAGACCTGCTCGCGCATCAGTCCGCCGAAGACGTAGGTAGTGCCGGTCAGGACGGCGATCGTGACATAGGCGACGGGCGCCGCCGTCCCGGTGACGACTTCGCCGAACAGCTTCGGCGCGTCGGCGAAGTAGAAGATCCAGGCGCCTCCGGTGGCAACCGCGATGACAAGCCAGATCGCATGCTTCGATAGGCGCAGGACAAATTTGCGCGCGCTCCAGGGAGCGGCTTCCAGCTTGATGCGGGCGTTGCGATCGCCTTCGATCGCGCGCTCAACGACAAGGAACAGGTCCACCCAGACGGTCTGTGGGCAGGCATAGCCGCACCAGGCTCGCCCGACCGTCGATGTGATCAGGAAAAGGCCTACGCCCGCCATCATGAGAAGACCGGCGACGTAGTAGAATTCCTGCGGCCAGATCTCGATAAAGAAGAAATAGAACCGGCGATTGGCCATGTCGATGAGGACGGCCTGATCGGGCGCAAACGGGCCACGATCCCAACGCAGCCATGGCGTCAGGTAATAGATGCCGAGCGTGATCGCCATCACCAGCCATTTGAACTGGCGGAAACGGCCGGAGGCCCGCTTCGGAAAGATCTTCTTGCGCGCGGCGTAAAGCGGCTGTCGCGTCTTTGCGGAGTTGACCGCTTCGGCCTCGAGCCGTTCTACCTGCGCCTGATCCAGCACGACGATCTCCAATCGCGGCGATATGATGCCGCCTGTCTCCAGCAGTTTTGCAATCGCGCGCGCGCATCGCGTTGATGCAGGTCAAATTGGATCATCAAAAAACAAATCGAGGCCCGGCACAGCCGGGCCTCGTCGCTTGGCGGTCGAGGGCAGAGAACAGGCCCCCGCGTCCTATTCTCCACCGCCAAGCGAATGGACGTAAACGGCCAGTTCCTTCACTGTCGTCTCGCCGAGCCGGCCGACCCACGCGGGCATTACGCCATTCTTCGGCGTGCGCACCTGTGAAGCAATCGCGGCTTCGCCGGAGCCGTGCAGCCAGATCGCGTCTGTCAGGTCGAGTGCTCCGAGATCCCGATTGCCTTTTGCGTTGTCGCCGTGGCAGGCGGCGCAATTGTCGGCGAAAACGGTCGCGCCGGGTTGGACCAGGCTCTTGTCGCGCACCGGTCCCGAAAGGCTGGCTACGAAGGCGCTGACCTGCGCAATCTGGTCCGGCTTAAGCACGTCGACGAAGGCTGGCATCTCCGATTGACGGGTATCGGCGTCTCCAGCGAACCGAATGCCGTGGGTGATCGTCTGCTGGATCTGCTCCGCCTTTCCACCCCAAAGCCAATCGTCGTCGTTGAGGTTCGGAAAGTCTGTCGATCCTTGAGCGCCGGAGCCGTGGCACTGCACGCAGTTGACCTTGAATGCAGCACCACCCGCCGCAACGGCGAATTCGCGCAATGCGTCATCCGCGGCGATCTCCGAGACGGTCTTGGATTGTATTGCCGCCACATACTTGGCCTTGGCTGCCTCTGCTGCAGCCAATTCATTCTTGACGTCGTTGCGGCTGGAAAAGCCCAGAACGCCCTTGGTGGCGGAACTCAGCATCGGCCATGCGGGGTAGGCAATGGTGTAGGCGATCGCCCAGGCGATGGTGATGTAGAAGGTTATCACCCACCAGCGCGGCAGGGGATTGTTCAGCTCCCTGATCCCGTCCCATTCATGGCCGGTGGTCGTGACGCCCGAGATTTCGTCGATATGCTCGTTGCTCATGATCAATCGTCCTGGAGAGGGATCTTCGCGGCGTGATCGGCATGCGCCTTGCCGCCTGGGCGAAGTGCAAAGGCAATGCAGCCGACAAAGAACATGGCCATGGCAAGCAGGCCCCAGCTGTCGGCGAACTCCCGCATCAAATTGTATTCCATCGGTTTGCCTCCTCAGCGGTAGCCGGCTGCTTCGTCGTAGTTCTTGAAATCGACCAAGGTGCCGAGCATCTGGAGATAGGCTACGAGAGCATCCATCTCGGTGACTTGCTGGGGGTTGCCGTCGAGGTCCCCGGTCTTGGCTTTCGGATAGCGCGCCTCGAGGCCCGAAGCGTCGGCATTGGGATCGGCCTGCGCCATCAGGTCGGCATTCGCGTGGGCGATCATGTCGTCGGAATAGGGCACCCCGACGCGCCTGTTCGCTATCAGATGCGTCGAGAAATCCTTCACCTCGATCGGTTTGTCTTTCAGGAAGGAGTAGCTCGGCATGATCGACTCGGGCACGACCGAGCGCGGATCGGTAAGGTGCTGGACATGCCAGCTGTTGGAGTAGCGGTCGCCGACGCGAGCGAGATCGGGTCCAGTTCGCTTGGATCCCCACTGGAACGGGTGGTCGTACATCGACTCGGCCGCCAGGCTGTAGTGGCCGTAGCGTTCCACCTCGTCCCGGAATGGCCTGATCATCTGGCTGTGGCAGAGATAGCATCCCTCGCGCACGTAGATGTTGCGACCGGCAAGCTCGAGCGGCGAGTAAGGCCGCATGCCATCGACCTTCTCGATCGTGTTGTCGAGGTAGAAGAGCGGCGCGATCTCGACGATGCCGCCGACTGTCACGACCAATAGGGATCCGACGAGAAGAAGCGTTGCGTTCTTCTCGATCAGAGCGTGTCTATCCATCAGGCCCATGTCTGGCTCCTCATTCGGCAGGCTGGAGAGCGGGCGCGGAGCCCGGCAGAGGTTGTTCCTCGCGCTGGTAGCCGCGGATGGTCATGGTGATGTTCCAGGCCATGATCAGCGCGCCGGCGAGATACATGGCGCCGCCGGCGGCGCGCATGATGTAATAGGGGTGCATGGCAGCGACGGTCTCGGCGAAGGAATAGACGAGGAAGCCCTGTTCGTCGTACTCGCGCCACATCAGGCCCTGCATGATGCCGGAGACCCACATGACTGCCGCGTAGACGACGATTCCAAGCGTCGCCAGCCAGAAGTGCCAAGTCACGAGCCGCGTCGAGTAGAGGCGCGGGCGGTTCCACAGCTTCGGCACCATGTAGTAGATGGCGCCGAACGAGATCAGGCCAACCCAGCCGAGCGCGCCCGAATGGACGTGGCCGATTGTCCAGTCGGTGTAGTGGGACAGTGAGTTCACGGCCTTGATCGACATCATCGGACCTTCGAAGGTCGACATGCCGTAGAAGGCGATGGCAGCGACCATCATGCGGACGATCGGGTCCGTGCGGATCTTGTCCCAGGCTCCGGAGAGGGTCATGAGGCCGTTGATCATGCCGCCCCAGGAGGGCATCCACAGCATGATCGAGAACACCATGCCCAGCGTCTGTGCCCAATCGGGCAGGGCGGTGTAATGAAGATGATGCGGGCCTGCCCAGATGTACAGGAAGATCAGCGCCCAGAAGTGGATGATCGAAAGGCGGTAGGAATAGACCGGCCGGTTCACCTGCTTGGGCACGAAATAATACATCATGCCCAGGAACCCGGCGGTGAGGAAAAAGCCAACCGCATTGTGCCCGTACCACCACTGCGTGAGCGCGTCCTGGACACCAGAAAAGGCCGAGTAGCTCTTCGATCCCAGAAATGACGCCGGCATCGACAGGTTGTTGACGACGTGCAGCATCGCGATGGTGACGATGAAGGACAGGTAGAACCAGTTAGCGACGTAGATGTGCGGTTCCTTGCGCTTCAGGATCGTACCGAGAAAGAGCAGGAGGTAGGCGACCCAGACGATGGTCAGCCAGATGTCGACATACCATTCCGGCTCGGCATATTCGCGGCTCTCGGTGATCCCGAGGAGATAGCCGGTCGCGGCCATGACGATGAAGAGCTGGTAGCCCCAGAAGACGAACCAGGCGAGATTGCCGCCGAACAACCGCGCGCGGCAGGTGCGCTGGACGACATAGAGCGATGTGCAAAGCAGCGCGTTACCGCCAAAGGCGAAGACCACTCCGGATGTGTGCAGCGGGCGCAGACGGCCGAAATTGAACCATGGTGGGATGTTGAGATCGGGGAAAGCAAGCTGAAGCGCGATAATGACGCCGACCAGCATGCCGACAACGCCCCAGAACATCGTCGCGATGGCGCCGTAGCGGACCGGCCCATCCATGTAAGCTTCCGGATCGACCGGCGGCGCTGGCTTGAAGTCCGAATTGCGCAACAAGATCGCGGTAAAGCCTGCCACGGCGAAGAACAGAACCCACATATGCTGGCGAAAAGATTCATCCACGCCGAAGCCGGCGGCTACGACGGCGCCAAACGCAAACAGGCTTAGAAGGACCATCTCCGTGCCATATTTCATCGCAAGTCCCCATTCCGGAATTCCGGCGCAAAATGATCGCCAGCGGCACCAATTCGAGATTTTTGGTGGAGCGGCTTTGATTCAGGTCAAAGGAGGGCCGGTTTTTGTCCAGGAAAGCATCTGAAGCCCCCTTGAGGGCGACGCATTGGTGCCGGCTTGGCCTCCGCAATTCGCAAAGCTCTTCGAAGCCCAGCGGATCGGAGTTGAGCGGCCTGCGAGCTATGGATCCCTCGGGGGGCGGGCCGGCTTCAATCGCCGCAGCGCTCTTCCAGCTTTGCCACGCATTCCAGGCTGACGTGCCGTTTTTTTGCGATCTGGATTACGCCATCCGCCCGGAGCCTGGACAATTCGCGACTTACCGTCTCGATGGTCAGTCCGAGGAAATCAGCGATATCCGCGCGCGTGAGGGGCAGGTCGAAGCTCACGGCATCTGCCGGGTGGCTGTCAGAATCTATGTTTGTGGCAACCATCAGAAGGAAGCTCGCTGTCTTTTCAGCGGCGGTCTTGCGCCCCAGCGCCGCCATCCAGTTGCGGGCTTCGTCCAGCTCCTTCAGCACGCGCTTGAGTACCTCGCGTCGCAACCCCGGCGTATCATCCATCATTCGCTCGACGAGCGCCTTCGGAAACGAGCACAGTGCTACCCTCGTCAGCGCGGTGGCCCTGATCGGCCATCGCGTCGCAAAAGGAGTGGCCAAAAAATCGGGAGCGAAATGGAAGCCGACGATCTGCTGACGACCATCCGATAGGTCCCGCGTCAGTTTGACCACGCCGGATAGGATGTTCGAATAGGTTTCGCCGTCGGGTAATTCTGCTCCCGGCGTGACCTCACACTTTGTGGAGGCGTTTGCCAATTTCTTGAGTTGGCTAGCCTTTAGCGCACCGCACAATCCGCCATGCAGCGCTTGGCAAGATTTGCAAGTCGCCGGAATGTCCGCAAGTCGTGCATCCAGTCTGCCGGCCATCGCGACGCCCATGATCAATAGATTCAGGCATCTTGCGCGGTCCGTCCCGCCACGCCTTGATCGAGATCAAAGGGCCTCATCGGTGTTCGCCAGGATCAGCTGAGTTCGCCGATGTCGGGTGCGGCTTAACCACCGCAGCGCTGCTCAAGTCGGCTCAGGCCGTCCACGATGATATGCCGATGGTTCTCGATGCGGATCACCCCGTCAGCCCGTAGCCTTGTCAACTGGCGACTGACTGTCTCGATCGTCAGGCCAAGGAAATCAGCAATATCGGCGCGTGTCAGCGGCAGGTCATAACTTGTCTGCTCGGCTACGGTGTCAACGGACGGATCGATGTTCCTGGCAATCATCAATAGAAAGCTGGCGACCTTCTCCGAGGCCGTTTTGCGCCCCAACGCCACCATCCAGTTGCGCGCTTCGTCAAGCTCGTTGAGCGCCTGCTCAAGCAGCCGGTGCTCCAGCTCCGGTGCGTTTCGCATCATTCGCTCGATGACGGTCCTTGGAAAGGAGCATAGCGACACTTCGGTGGCTGCTTCAGCATTGATGTCACTTTCCGCCTTGAACGGACGCCCCAGGAAATCCGGCGCGAACTGCAGCCCGACAATCTGTTGGCGTCCATCCGGAAGGCTCTTCGTCAACTTGACCACTCCTCCAAGGACGTTTGAGTAGCACTCGACAGCTTCCGCGTCGCCAACCAACTCAACACCCGGGGAAACGTCTCGCCGCGACGAGGTCTTGGCCAGTTCGATCAACTGTTCGGGCTCAAGCGCGCCGCAAACACCGCGATGGCGCGCTTCGCAGGATTGGCAGAGAACGGGGATGCCAGCGCTGTGGACATCCTGTCTGATTTTCATTGCTCGGCCCAGGGTCAGAGACACGGACAAGATACCACTGTCGCAGAAAGTTATTGTTGCGTCAGTTTGTCCATGCCGCCGTCTAATTTGATTGAAATCAAGGCCGGTCCTGTCCGCGCGGCTAGGTTATTCCCCATGCAGTCGCAAGCAGTCAACGATACGCCCTCTATTCTTACAGCCAACCTGGCAGAGAACGTGCCGCGTTATACGAGCTACCCGACAGCGCCACACTTTCATCCCGGCGTGGACGCGGCCATCGTTAGCGGCTGGATGGATGCGCTTGAAGGCGATGACGAGATTTCACTTTATCTGCACATCCCCTATTGCGACCGGCTGTGCTGGTTCTGCGCGTGCCATACAAAACAGACGCGTCACTATGCACCCGTGGCGACTTTCCTGAACTCGCTTCACAGGGAAATTGCAACTGTCGGTGGCCTGGTGAGCGGCCGGGGCAGAGTTCGTGCGGTGCATTTCGGCGGTGGGTCCCCAACGATGCTGAAGCCCGACGACATCCTGACGCTCGGAAGAGTGTTACGCGATCGGTTCGAGTTTCTCGAAGACGCCAGTCTCAGCGTCGAGATCGACCCGAATGACATGGATGAAGGGCGGCTCGACGCCTTCGCAGCCATCGGTATGACGAGAGCAAGCCTCGGTGTTCAGGACTTCGATCCCAAAGTGCAAAAGGCGATCAATCGTGAGCAAAGCTTCGCACTGACCAAGAGCATTGTCGACGCGGTTCGAGCGCGCGGCGTTCTATCCGTCAACCTGGACCTGCTATATGGGCTGCCGCATCAAACTTGTGAGAGCGTTGCCGCGACTGTGAGCCAGGCGCTAACGCTGGCGCCAGACAGGCTTGCCCTATTTGGGTACGCGCATGTGCCATGGTTCAAGAAGCACCAGACGATGATCGATGATGCTTGGTTGCCCGACCCAGCCGCGCGTCTGTCGCAGTCGCAGCTTGCTGCGCGATTGATTGGCGATGCTGGCTATGAAGCCTTAGGACTGGATCATTTCGCCAAGCCGGGCGATTCTCTGGCGGTCGCGGCGCACGCTGGCAAGATCCGCCGCAATTTCCAGGGCTATACCGAGGACCAGTGCGAAACCCTGATTGGCCTCGGTCCCTCCGCCATCAGCAGATACCGGCAGGGGTACGCACAGAACATCGTCGCAACCGGCGAATATGAGAAGGCCGTCGAGTCCGGGCAAATTGCGATCGCGCGCGGTATTGAACTCGGCGACGATGATCTGGCTCGAGGTTGGGTCATCGAGCGCCTGATGTGTAACTTCGCCTTCTCGGCGATAGAACTGGTCGAGCGCTTCGGCAATATTGGTCAAACATTACTCTGCGAGGCGAGCCGACTGACCTTGAGCAATACGGGCCACTTTCTTCGACTTGAAGGTGAAAACTTTGTCGTGCCGCAGGAAAGCCGTTCCCTGGTCAGGTTGGTGGCCGCGAAATTTGACAAGTATCTCAGAAATGGAACCGCTAGGCATTCGCCAGCCGTCTGAGCGGTGGTTTCAGCCAAGATCAAAAGTGCTCGCCGATCCTGAACGGACCGACGCGGGTGCCGGCTGCGATCAGATACGCAGTCGACCAGCCGATCAGCAGGAACCCGTTAATGCCTTCCAAGGCCGCCAGGACGCGCCAGCCATGCGCGGGTACCACATCGCCGTAACCGACCGTCGAGAATGTGATAGTCGAGAAGTAAAGCGCCGTTTCGAAGTCGGTCAGGACACCGAGCAGCCGGTATATCCCCGCCCATAGCCAGACTTCCGTCGTCATGACAGCGAAAAGCCCCATCACAACGCTGATCATGGCGACGACCCGACTACGCCGGCCATGCATGCGGAAGAGTGCCACCAAGTGCGCCATCGCGCGGGTGATCGCGATAAGCCCGAATGTGTGGATCAGAACCGTCAAGCTGATGACGACAGTGCCAACGACAAGGTTTGCCAACATGCCGCAACCGTATCGACGCAGTGCCTGCTCGCATTGTGCGAGATCAAAGATCAGCCGCCATTTGCCGTCGGTTGCCGTAATTGAGGTCGCCATCGTGGCGAAGGCATAAAGCCGCCCCTGTCCGCGCGGCGGTTGCGATCTCCACGCACATTCTTACGGCGCTGCGATGCTCTGTGTGTTTGCCGCGCCACGAGCGGCGCCGCCTATGTTGATGAAATGTCTTTTTACGGCCACGCGCGCTCGGCGCATTGTCGGCGCCCAATGCAATGAGCGCCTCGCTTGAAGCGCCAAAGGTGACGTCATACTCGCCATTACCAACGACATCGAAACACCAGCGCCAAGACCGCCGCGACATTAAATCTGGTCATATCGCAGGCGATAGCCGGCAATTGTGGAAACACCCTGGACAGATGGCGCCACCGAGTTTGGGACCGTTCCTGAATGGCGCCCTTGCTGGCCGCCGGCGCACGGCAAGACGCTTCGGGTCAAATGCTCGACAAAGGCAAATGTTGAGAGCCGATGAGGGACGATTCGTCGGTTGTGCTTCGCCGGCCTTTTCAAGAAGCATGCTTGTCACGCGCTTGGAGACGCGGCTTTACGAGCATGCCACCAAACAAGACTGCATAGCCTGTGAAGCCGGCAGCCCAGAGCGCCGCCGACACATACAGAAGAATAGGTGTGCTGGGTGCCATGGCGGCGGCTACGCGAAAAATGGCGGCGCTTATGATCGCAGCAAAAACCGCACATGTTGCGCCGCTTGCCTTTAATTCGCGCCCCGTGTGTCCAAGCGTGGCGCGAATCATGACGGCAAGCGTCATGCAGGCCACCGCTCCAACACTCAATGCATGGATACCGGCTACGGCGGGGATTGTTTCCGGAACGAAGACGGCCAGACCCGCAAGCAGAAGACCCACCGGCACGAAGGCGAATGCAACGTGCAAAACAAGAACCAAGGGATCAGACCATGTCCGGTCGCCGGCCCAGCGGCCAAGCCGGACAAGGTTTACTGTCGCGCTGGCTGCGAGCAACACGCCGGTGGCAGTTTCGTATGGCCAAAAAGCCCACGCCGCGAGTGCGACTGCCGACAGCGCGATCGTTGCGGCATCGAATCTGTCGAATGGTGCTGGCAGCCGCCCAGGGTTCTTGCGCACCAACCAATTGCGGGTGAAGCTCGGAATAATACGGCCGCCAATGATCATAATGAGAAGGACCACCGCTCCAAGACCGAGGCGGCGGCTTATGTCGGAGACACCCTGGTAGTGGGCTTCGGCATGAAAGATTACGTTTGCCGCCAGAAGCGTCGTGACTGGCAAAAGCACCTTGAGATTCCGCCAGTTTTTCCCGGCGAAGATTTCGGTTGCCGCGGCAGCGACCACCGCGAGAAGAAAGGAGCAGTCTATTGCTGCGCTTGCCAACCAGCCGATTTCTGCCGAAATGAACACGGCCAGCCGGCCTGCAGTCCAAAGCAACACCAGCACCATCAGGCGAAAGCCCTGAACGGGAAGGCGTCCTGTCCAATTCGGGATTGCGGTCAGCAGGAAGCCTGTCACGACAGCCGTCAAATAGCCAAAAAGCAACTCATGGATATGCCAATCGACGGGCGAGAATTCGCTCAGCGTCGATAGCTTGCCATAATACAAAGGCAGCCAGAAAAGGATGGCCGCGCTTGCCTGTAGCGAGCCGAGTAGAAAGAAGGGTCGAAAACCGTAAGACAAAATTGCCGGATAGGCACTCGGCCGCGTCCGCGGAATTGCCATGACATGCCTCGCTGAACCAAACGGGGGACTCGTTCGGACCGTTTTATGCGGAACCTGAGAGATGAAATTTGTCCTACCGCAAACAGTCCACAACTGCGGGCTGTTCAGGGCGGCATGCCAACGATGAAGTGAGAGCAAGAAAGTATCGTGTAGTCAGAGACCTTTGACTTAGGGCAGCAGCTTGACGCTCGGAGCGGGGAGATATGAGCGAGCGCTACGGTCGTCGCGAAGGCCAGCAACCCCCCGCGAGAATTGTCCTCTTGAACATGATGTCGCTGCGTTGACGAATGCGGAAATAGTCGAGCGGCAATTTCGTTTCTTTGCGTTGGCGCAGATCGTACAAAATCCGGTATCGTCAATCGTCGGCGTCGATGTCGGTTTGGGTCACTTGCCGGCTGTTGGTCGTCCGTGAGAGAAGTCTCCTCAAGATGACTTAAGGCCGTTGTGGCCACCAGGACGCGAGAGAACCAGTTGCCAAGCCTCGACCGATCATTGATTGCCGGACTGCCCGTGTTCGAGGGCGTTGCTGCGGCGGATCTCGACCGCATAGTTGGGCAGGCAAGGTCGATGAGAATTGCCAGGGATCAGCCGGTGTTCGAGCAGGAACAGGAGGCTCATTGGTTCTTCCTGCTGCTCGACGGCCATGTGCGCGTGGTAAAGTCTACCCCGGATGGACACGAGGTGACTGTCCGGTACATAAGTCCGGGCGAACTACTGGGGATTGCGCACGCCCTGGGTCGAACTACCTATCCCGCCAATGCTATCGCCGCGGTGGATTGCGTGGTGCTTGCCTGGCCCAGCAGCCTCTGGCCGACATTCGCGGTCAGCTTTCCAAGCTTCAGTGCGAACACATACAAGACGGTGGGAAGCAGGCTGCAGGATGCACACACGCGCGTTATCGAAATGTCCACAGAGCAAGTGGAACAGCGCATCGCGCATGCATTGCTCAAACTCGTCAAACAGTCGGGAAAAAAGACCGCAGATGGGATCCTGATCGATTTCCCGATTTCACGCCAGGACATTGCCGAGATGACAGGCACCACTCTTCATACGGTAAGCCGTTTGCTTTCAGCTTGGGAGGATCAAGGGCTCGTCAAGAGCGGGCGGCAGAAGGTTATCGTGGTCGAGCCCCATCGCCTTCTCATCATCGCCGAAGGTCGCGCGAGCTAGGCCGTTTCACCGGCCCTACGGCCGCCTCAAGTTCCCGGCGAAGCTGATCCTCGTCCAGATCATGTTCGCGTGCAGCGTCGGAAACGGTATGAAAGGAAGCGATCGGGCAGCCAACGCAGAGCATACCGTGCTGGAGAACGACGCGGATGGCCGCAGGCGTCTCGCGCATGAACCAGTCCATCGTGGTGTCGTCGTCGAGTTTGCGTTTCATGCCGCTTCTCCGCTTTGGAGGCGGGCATATTGCGTCCGATTTCCAGGATGCTCGTTGCGCTGAGACAAAGAGCAAGCAGGCCGGCCGATCTCCTCACGTTTGAACGACGCAGATCGTCGACCGCGTCAGGAATCGCTTCTCCCGCCCATTGTCGAGCGAGAACATACCGCCGCGGCCAGGCACGACATCGATGATCAGGTCCGTGTGCTTCCACACCTCGAATTGCGAGGCGCTGATATAAACCGGCGTGTCGTTGATTTCGCCGAGCTGGACGTCACCGTCGCCGATCATGAACTCGCCGCGCGGATAACACATTGGCGACGAGCCGTCGCAGCAGCCACCGGACTGATGGAACAGAACCGGGCCGTGATCGGCGATGATCTCGGCAAGCAGCGCCTCGGCCTCCGGCGTGGCCGAGACTTTGCCCAATGAAGCGTTATCCATCAAATCCTCCTCCAACTGACGAGGAGGACGCGGATGAACCGCGCCCTCCCTTCGCCCTGGGAGGATCAGAAGAAGCCGAGCTTCTTGGGGCTGTAGCTGACCAGCATGTTCTTGGTCTGCTGATAGTGGTCGAGCATCATCTTGTGGTTCTCACGGCCGATGCCGGACTGCTTGTAGCCGCCGAAGGCAGCATGCGCCGGATAGGCATGATAGCAGTTGGTCCAAACGCGTCCGGCCTGGATGGCGCGGCCGAAGCGGTAGCAGCGGTTCGCGTCGCGGCTCCAGATGCCGGCGCCGAGGCCGTACAGCGTGTCGTTGGCGATCGACAGCGCCTCGTCATCATCCTTGAAGGTCGTCACTGACACGACGGGGCCAAAGATCTCTTCCTGGAAGATGCGCATCTTGTTGTTGCCCTTGAACACGGTCGGCTTGACGTAGTAGCCGCCGGCGAGGTCGCCCGGCAGATGGTTTTGCTCGCCGCCGGTCAACACCTCGGCGCCTTCCTGGCGGCCGATGTCGAAGTAGGACAGGATCTTTTCCAGCTGCTCGCTCGACGCCTGCGCGCCGATCATGGTGGCCGGATCGAGCGGATCGCTCTGGACGATCGCCTCTACGCGCTTCAGCGCGCGCTCGATGAACTTGTCGTAGATCTTCTCGTGCACCAGCGCGCGGCTTGGGCATGTGCAGACCTCGCCCTGGTTGAGCGCGAACATGACGAAGCCTTCGATCGCCTTGTCGAAGAAATCGTCGTCTTCCGCCGTCACGTCCTGGAAGAAGATGTTGGGCGACTTGCCGCCGAGTTCGAGCGTCACCGGAATGAGGTTCTGGCTGGCATATTGCGAGATCAGGCGGCCGGTCGTCGTCTCGCCGGTGAAGGCGATCTTGGCGATGCGGTTCGACGACGCCAGAGGCTTGCCGGCCTCAAGGCCGAAGCCGTTGACGATGTTGAGCACGCCTTCGGGCAAAAGGTCCCCGATCAGGTCGGCCCACAGCATGATCGTGGCGGGCGTCTGCTCGGCGGGCTTCAGCACCACGCAATTGCCGGCGGCAAGCGCCGGCGCCAGCTTCCACACGGCCATCAGCAGCGGGAAGTTCCATGGGATGATCTGGCCGACGACGCCGAGCGGCTCATGGAAGTGATAGGCGACGGTGTCGTGATCGATTTCGGAGATCGAGCCTTCCTGGCCGCGCAGCACGCCGGCGAAGTAGCGGAAATGGTCGATGGCCAGAGGCAGGTCGGCGGCGGTCGTCTCGCGGATCGGCTTGCCATTGTCCCAGGTCTCGGCGAGCGCCAGCAGGTCGAGATTGTCTTCCATGCGGTCGGCGATGCGGTTGAGGATCAGCGCACGCGCCGCGGGGCTGGTCTTGCCCCAGGCATCCTTGGCCTTGTGGGCGGCATCGAGCGCGGCATCGATGTCCTTGGCATCCGAGCGGGCGATCTCGCCCAGTGGCCGGCCGTTGACCGGCGAGATGTTCTCGAAATATCTGCCAGAAAGCGGCGCAGCCCACTTGCCGCCGATGAAGTTGTCGTAGCGCTTGGCGAAGGGATTCTTGGCCGTGCGCGAGAATTCCACCTTGTTCATCACTTCCTCCCGAAAAAGCACGCCGCGGGATGCGGCGCGTCGGGAGCGAGCTTGCGAATTCTGGCCGCTGTTGTCATCGGGCCAAATACAACCGCCAACTGAGAGGTGTCGCAGAATTGCGACAGTCCATTGCGACAGTCTTATGAGTGTTCGAAAGTCAGTTAGGGCGATGCAGATTCAGGCGATTCAGTTTGCGATGAAGTGTCGCGCGGCTGATGCCAAGAGCCTGAGCTGCAGCCGAGACATTTCCATCCGTTCGCGCCAGCGCCCTTTGCAGAACGCCACGCTCCGCCTCAGCGAGGACTTTCGAGCCGCTCTGCGTCCAACCGAGCAAATCAGCCGCGGGCATCGGGTTGTCAAGGCATCGCTGCGTAATTCCGAGCGCCAAACGAGCCGACCGGGTGGCGCCAATCACGAGATCGTCGGCATCAACCGCAATCAGTGCGCCAGAGCCCTTGTCGCTGATCGGCGCCACTAGAATTCGCGCTTTGGGGAATGCGGCTTTGAAATTCTCGCTCTCGATCCGGCGCGCCGCGTCGATCACAGTTATAGAAATAAGGTTGGCGAAAGCCTCGGTAAGGTCAGCCCTGCAGGAAGACACGTCAAGCGCCGCCACAAGATCGCCCCGGTGATCGTAGATTGGAGCGGTGGTGCAACTGAGCCCGGTGTTGCGCGTATGAAAATGCTGATCACGATGGATCGT
>Ga0105239_10006138_pt1 | contig 13984 bp, 10 predicted proteins | sample KBSC44metaG_FD_92761 | JGI IMG/M metagenome (GOLD analysis project Ga0105239, IMG submission 92761) | Corn rhizosphere microbial communities from Kellogg Biological Station, Michigan, USA - KBS C4-4 metaG | ecosystem: Host-associated > Plants > Roots > Rhizosphere > Soil | place: Michigan, USA... | reverse complement strand
TCAAATGGCCACGCCTCCATGCTCCTCTACGCGCTGGTACACCTTGCGGGCATTCGTGGCATAAACGGAGAATTTGAGGATCTTGGCCAATTTGCCATCACACTAGACGACATCAAAAATTTTCGCCAGCTCGGCCACAGGTGTCCCGGACACCCCGAGTATCGCGTAACGGCTGGAATCGAAACAACAACCGGCCCTCTCGGACAAGGCGTCGCCAACAGCGTAGGCATGGCCATCGCTAGCCGTTGGCTTGCCCAGTACTTCAATCGCCCTGGTTTCGAGTTGTTCAATTTCAATACGTACGCCATTTGCGGTGACGGCTGTCTGATGGAGGGCATCTCTGGTGAAGCAGCCTCCATCGCCGGACATCTCAAGCTCTCGAACCTTTGCTGGATCTACGACAACAATCAAATCACCATTGAAGGCAAGACCAGCCTCGCTTATAGCGACGACGTAAAAACCCGCTTCGAGGGATATGGCTGGAACGTTACGCACGTGACGGACGCAAACGACTGTGACGCGTTTGCCAAGGCGATTCGCTTCTTTCAAGACACGCCGGACCGCCCAACCATGATCATCGTCGACAGTCACATCGGATACGGTTCGCCGCATCGTCAGGACACAAAGGAAGCGCATGGAGAAGCACTCGGCGAGGAAGAAGTTCGACTGACGAAGAAGTTCTATGGCTGGCCCGAAGACGCCAAATTTCTGATCCCCGACGGCGTCAAAGAGCGCTTTCAGGAACTGATGGGGAAACGCGGGCGCACGCTCCGCGATCAGTGGATGTCGATGTTCGCCGACTACAAGAAGAAATATCCAGACTTGGCAGCCTCCCTTGATCGCATGGAGCACCGGCAACTTCCAGATGGCTGGGACAAAGACCTTCCCACGTTCCCCGCGGATGCAAAAGGCCTGGCGACGCGAGATTCCGGCGGCAAAGTTCTAAACCAGCTCGCAAAAAACATTCCCTGGCTTGTCGGCGGGTCGGCCGATCTCTACCCTTCAACCAAAACTTTACTGACCTTCGACGGAGCAGGCCAGTTCGAGGCCGGAAGTTACGGCGGCCGAAATTTCCACTTCGGCATTCGCGAACACGGAATGGGCGCTGTAGCAAACGGAATGACTTTGTCGAAGCTCCGAACCTTTGCCTCGACCTTTTTTAACTTCAACGATTACATGAAGGCTTCTGTGCGGCTCTCGGCCATAATGGAGATTCCGGTCATCTATGTTTATACCCATGATTCAATCAGCCTGGGCGAAGACGGCCCCACTCATCAGCCGATCGAGCAGCTCGCCCAGCTTCGCGCCATGCCAGGATTGGTTCTTCTGCGGCCCGCTGATGCCAATGAAGTAGTGGAATCTTACAAAGTGATCATGCAACTCAAGCACGAGCCGGCCGCGTTGGTTTTGACTCGCCAAGCGGTTCCAACCTTTGATCGCACAAAATACGGATCAGCGGCGGGCGTAGCGAAAGGCGCTTATGTGTTAGCCGACGCCGCAGGCGGCAAGCCGCAGGTGATTCTGATCGGCACCGGCAGCGAAGTTTCCTTATGCGTCGACGCATACGAGAAGCTGAAAGCGGAAGGCATTCAGACACGGGTCGTCAGTATGCCCTCGTGGGATCTCTTCGAACGCCAGGACAAAGCGTACAAAGACTCGGTACTTCCCCCCACGGTCTCAGCGCGCGTCGCAGTAGAAGAAGCGTCTGTATTCGGATGGGAGCGCTACGTCGGCATGAATGGGCGGATCATCGGAATGCGCACATTCGGTGCTTCCGCCCCAGCTAAGGACTTGCAGAAGAAATTCGGATTCACAACGGATGCGGTGATAACCGCGGCCCGCGAAGCCTTATCCGGGTCACGATAGAGTCCATCGGTCCAAACGCAGCATCTACAACAGTAAGAACTCAAAGGCCCACGAAGTGCCAATCAAGTTTACGGAGAAGTCATATGAATCCCGTCGATACTGTTGAAACCGCTAAGAGCACCAATCCGTTAAAGGACCTCCGTCAGTACGGTCAGTCGGTATGGCTGGACTACATTCGACGAAATCTGCTCACCAGCGGCGACCTGAAGAAACTGATTGATGACGATGGGCTCATGGGGATGACGTCAAATCCTGCCATTTTTGAAAAGGCAATCGCCGCCGGAACAGACTACAACGATTTCCTCGCCTCCCTGGATTCCAACACCGACCTCGATGCGAAGGGGCGCTTCGAACAATTGGCAATCCGCGACATTCAGGATGCAGCGGATATTCTGCGGCCCGTCTATCAATCCACCAAACGACGCGATGGTTACGTGAGTCTCGAGGTGTCCCCTTATCTCGGTCACGACACCAACGGGACGATAGCGGAAGCGCGTCGTCTTTGGAAAACCGTCGACCGCGAGAATGTCATGATCAAGGTGCCTGGCACGACCGAAGGCATCCCCGCGATTGAGCAACTCATTAGTGAAGGTCTGAACATCAACGTCACTCTGCTATTTGCACAAGAAGTGTACGAGCGGGTGGCCGAAGCCTACATTAAAGGCCTCGAAAAGCGCGTAGCCACAGGCGGCGACATCAGCCACATCGCGAGCGTTGCCAGCTTCTTCATCAGCCGAATTGACACGCTCGTTGACTCCATTGCCGAAGATCGGCTGAAGAAGACGAACGATCCAGCGCAGAAGAAATTGCTTGAGAGCATCATGGGTAAAGTGGCAATCGCCAATGGAAAACTTACCTATCAAGCCTACGAGCGAATTTTCAGCGGCCCGCGATGGCAAGCATTAGCCGCCAAAGGCGCGCAGACCCAGCGTGTGCTTTGGGCTAGCACCAGCACCAAGAATCCCAAGTATCGGGATGTGATGTACGTTGAGGAACTTATTGGACCAGATACCGTCAACACGATTCCACCTGCCACCTTGGACGCGTTCCGCGATCATGGCAAGCTGCGAAAAAGTCTGACCGAAGATGTGGACGGTGCCAAGAGAACCATGGATGACCTGGCAAAGTCCGGCATCTCGATGAAGCAGGTCACCGATCAGCTCACCGATGAGGGAGTAAAGCTTTTCGCGGATGCGTTCGACAAACTTCTCGGGGCGGTGGAAAAGAACACAAAGCGCGCCCAGCCGAAAGTAAGCCCCCAATCCTACGTCCTGCCCGCAGATCTCGCGAAGGCAGTGAAAACCAATCTCGACGATTGGCGCGCGAATGGAAAAGTTCGCCGGCTCTGGGAGCGTGATGCAGCACTTTGGACCGGCACGGACGAAGATAAATGGCTCGGATGGCTTACCGTTGTCGACGAACAGATCGGCTCCATCGCTCACCTGAAGAAGGTGGCCGAGGATGCCAAGAGCGCGGCCTTCACCGACATTCTGTTGCTTGGCATGGGCGGGTCGAGTTTGTGTCCCGACGTTTTTGCACTGACCTATGGGAAGAATGCAGGCTTCCCGCAGCTGCACGTACTCGATTCGACCGATCCTGCGCAAGTCAAGGCAATCGAGAAAAAGATCAATCCGGCAAAGACACTCTTCGTGGTTTCGAGCAAATCGGGCACGACCCTCGAACCCAACATCTTCAAACAATACTTCTTCGAAGTCGCAAAGAAAGCCGTCGGCGCAGATCAGGCCGGAAGCCGATTCATCGCAATTACCGATCCGGGATCGAAAATGCAAAAGGTCGCGGAAGCAGACCGCTTCCGAAATATTTTTGCTGGTGTGCCCAGCATCGGTGGACGCTATTCCGCCCTCTCCAACTTCGGAATGGTGCCAGGCGGTGCCATGGGCTTGGACACCAGCGAGTTTCTTAGCCGCACCCATGAAATGGTGAAGGCATGCCGCCCTATTGCTCCCGTCGAAGAAAACCCCGGTGTTGTGCTTGGCGCAATTCTAGGCACAGCTTCTCGTGCTGGACGCGACAAGATCACCTTCGTCGCATCTCCAGGAATCAGCAATCTCGGTGCATGGCTGGAACAATTAATCGCAGAGTCCACCGGCAAACAAGGCAAAGGGATCATTCCGGTTGATCGCGAGTCTCTCGGAGCGCCCGATGTCTACGGCAAAGATCGCGTCTTTGCGTACCTCCGCCTCGAAACCGCGCCAGATGCAGATCAAGACGCCAAGGTCGACGCCCTCGAAAAGGCCGGCCAACCTGTCATTCGCATCAAGGTCGCGGACAAGTACGATCTTGGCCAGGAATTTTTCCGCTGGGAGATCGCTACTGCGGTCGCAGGCTCGATCATCGGTATCAACGCCTTCAATCAACCCGATGTCGAGGCGAGCAAGATCGTGACTCGCGATCTGACCACTGCTTACGAGAAGACTGGTTCCCTTCCCACGGAGAAGCCCGTCCTCGAAGACAAGGGCATCAAGCTCTTCACCGATCAAATCAACGCGGACGCTCTAGCGAAAGCAGCTGGAAACGACAAGACGCTCGCAGGATATCTCCGCGCCCATCTCAATCGCATTGGGGCAGGCGATTATTTCGCGGTGCTCGGCTACATCGAGATGAATGACGATCACGAGGCGCGTTTACAGAAAATGCGCCACGCCGTTCGCGACAAAAAGAAAGTCGCTACTTGTCTCGGCTTCGGCCCAAGGTTCCTCCACTCCACCGGCCAGGCATACAAGGGCGGACCGAATTCAGGTGTCTTTCTGCAAATCACCTGTGACGATGCAAACGACCTGCCAGTTCCCGATCAGAAATACACCTTCGGCATCGTGAAAGCTGCTCAAGCACGCGGCGACTTCCAGGTGCTGGCGGAACGGAAGCGTCGCGCGTTGCGCGTCCATCTGGGTGCTGACGTGAACGCGGGTCTCCAGACCCTCGATGCGGCGATCCGCCAAGCTTTGTCGTAAACTTTTTCACTTACTCTTACGCTGTCGCAAAGGAGCAGACATGCAGCTTGGAATGGTGGGTCTGGGCAAAATGGGCGCGAATATGACGCGCCGCCTGGTCCGTGGAGGTCACCAGCTGGTTGTTTCGGATTTGAGTGCCGATGCCGTGAAGCAACTGGTTGGCGATGGTGCGACGGGATCGACCTCGCTCGAAGATCTCGTCTCCAAACTCAAAGCGCCGCGCGCCGCATGGATTATGGTTCCCGCAGGCGACCCCACCGAAAAAACCGTTCAATCATTAGCCAAGCTGATGCAGGCGGGCGACACAATCATCGATGGTGGCAACTCGATGTTTAAAGATGATGTGCGACGCGCCCGAATGCTAAAGGACAAAGGCATTCACTACGTGGACGTCGGAACCAGCGGTGGAGTGTGGGGCATCGATCGTGGCTATTGCATGATGATTGGTGGTCCGGACGAAGCAGTCCAGCGGCTCGATCCAATCTTCAAGACTCTAGCTCCGGGAATCGGCGACATCCCTCGAACACCCGGATTCGACAAGCGCAAGAGCACGGCCGAGCAGGGTTACCTCCACTGTGGACCATCAGGTGCGGGCCATTTCGTGAAGATGGTTCACAACGGGATCGAGTACGGAATTATGCAGGCGTACGCGGAGGGTTTCGACATCTTTCGCAATGCAAACACAGAAGCCCTGCCCGAGGATATTCGCTACAGCCTCGATCTTCCCGACATCGCGGAAGTCTGGCGTCGCGGAAGCGTCATCAGCTCATGGCTGCTTGATCTGACCGCCATGGCGCTAACCGAAAACCCTACCCTTTCGGAGTACACCGGCTTCGTTCAGGACTCGGGCGAGGGCCGTTGGACCATCAACGCCGCAATCGATGAAGCAGTTCCGGCCGAGGTTCTGACCGCCGCGTTATACACTCGCTTTCGTTCACGCCAGGAACACACGTTTGCCGAAAAACTGCTGTCCGCGATGCGGCAGAAATTCGGCGGTCACGTCGAACTCAAAGCTAAGCAATAGCAAAAGCCTCGCAATCGAGGCAACGATTTGCATCAAGGCGACAGGGGAAATCTATGGCTCAACCGGAGACTGCAGGAGCGGGCACTACCGTGCGCATCGGAAAGCCCGCGGATCCCTGTGTCATGGTGATTTTTGGCGCTGCGGGCGACTTGACTCAACGAAAGCTTCTACCCGCTCTCTATAATCTGGCTAAATATCAGCTACTGTCACGGGAGTTTGCGATCATCGGAGTTGCTCGAAATCCGATGACCACCGATGAGTTTCGCAAAAAAATCGCCGAAGACCTGAAGCAGTTCGCCACCAGCCCGCTTGAACCTGACCTCACTGAATGGTTTCTCCGCCGAATGTATTACATCACTGGTGAATTCAGCGATCAGAGTACCTTCGATCAACTGAAGGCAACCCTTAAAAAAGCTGACGAAGATCACGGAACTCACGGCAATTATTTTTATTATCTCGCTACCGCGCCAGACTTCTTCGGGCCAATCGTCGAGAAGCTCGCTTCGACGGGCCTGATGAATGAAGAGAATCATCAGTGGCGACGGGTCATTATCGAAAAGCCTTTTGGACGCGACATCGACTCGGCCAGAGCTCTCAACCAGCAACTCCTGAAGGTTGTTAGCGAAAAGCAGATCTACCGGATTGACCACTACCTCGGCAAAGAAACCGTCCAGAACATCATGGCGCTGCGGTTTGCCAACGGAATTTTCGAGCCCATCTGGAATCGCCGCTACATTGATCACGTCCAGATATCGGTTGCTGAAACCGTCGGGGTTGAAAAACGCGGTGGCTATTACGACCAATCGGGCGCGTTGCGCGATATGGTGCCGAATCACATCATGCAACTCATCAGCCTCACCGCGATGGAACCGCCAATTTCATTCCAGGCTGACGCCGTGCGCGACGAGCAGGCGAAAGTCCTGCACGCGATCCAGCCATTCTCTTCGGAAGAGGTACTTAGCAAGACCGTGCGGGGACAATACGGCGAGGGCGAGATGAATTCGCAACGTGTGCCGGGTTATCGCGAAGAGTTGCATGTCGCACCTGACTCGCGTACCGAAACGTTCGTTGCGATGAAAATTAACATCGATAACTGGCGCTGGGCCGGCGTCCCATTTTATGTCCGCACCGGCAAGCACCTTCCCTCTCGAAACACTCACATCGTGATTCAGTTTCGTCGCGCGCCGTTTGTCCTTTTCCGCGACACCGAAGTCGACAAGCTGACGCCGAACCAGTTGGTTCTCCATATTCAGCCCGAGGAAGGCATTTCCCTCCGCTTCGCTGCGAAAACACCGGGCCCAGTCATGCGTTTGGGTACGGTTGACATGGACTTCGAGTATGCTGACTACTTCGGAGAGCAGCCGTCCACTGGCTATGAACGGCTGCTGCACGATTGCATGATCGGCGATGCCACTCTGTTCCAGCGCGCTGACATGGTAGAAGCCGGTTGGTCAGTTGTGAGCCCGCTGCTGGATGTCTGGAAAGCTCTTCCGCCACGGAATTTCCCGAACTATGCCGCCGGGGCGTGGGGTCCTAAAGATGCTGATGAGTTAATAGAAAAAGATGGGCGCCGATGGAGGAATTTCGATAAATGATTCTTGCCGGAGATATAGGCGGCACGAATAGCCGTCTGGCCTTCTTCGACGTCACAGATGGCCAACTGAAAATTGTCACAGAATCCATCTATCCCAGCAAAGAAGCGCGGGGCCTCGATGAGATTGTCGTGAAATTCGTCAACGCCGCAGGGCACAACGCCGACATTGCTACCTTCGGCATTGCTGGACCCGTTCGCAACGGCCGGGTAGAAACGTCAAACCTTCCATGGGTCGTCGAGTCAAAGCGGCTCGCGGCTGAATTGAAGACTGAAAACGTCTGGGTCATCAACGACCTCGAAGCGAACGCCTGGGGCATACCCATGCTTGGCGAAAAAGATGTCGTGACCTTGAACCGTGTCAAAGGCACACCCGTAGGAAACCAGGCGGTCATAGCCGCCGGCACAGGTCTCGGCGAAGCTGGCATGTTCTGGGATGGCACGCACTACCGCATTTTTGCCACCGAGGGTGGTCACGCAGATTTCGCCGCCCGCGACGAGTTGGAAATTGATTTACTTCGCTACCTTCACACTCACTTCGGCGGCCACGTCAGTTATGAACGAATCGTCTCCGGTCCTGGCTTGGTCAACGTTTATCAATTTCTGAAAGATACTGGTCGCGGCGAAGAGCCAGCCTGGCTGAGAGACGAGATCGCCCATGGCGTGGCTGCTGCCGCCATCTCATCTGCTGCCAAGGGGGGGCGCGTTCCAATGGCAGAGCAAGCCCTCGATATTTGGGTTTCAATCTACGGCGCAGAAGCGGGAAATTTGGCCCTTAAGATCATGGCGATGGGAGGCGTGTATCTCGGCGGAGGCATAGCCCCGAAGATCCTTCAGAAACTCGCTGGCCCTCTTTTCATGCAGGCCTTCCTGGCCAAGGGACGCATGCAGCCTCTCATGGAAACGATCCCCGTTCGTGTTATCACCAACGATAAGACTGCACTTCTCGGTGCCGGCCGTTACGCGGCCCTCAAATCAGGACAGATCAAGCCATCGCACCCATGAGCACTCGCGAAATTCGAATTTCGGCCGATTCGCAGCAGCTATTTCGTGATGCAGCTACCGAATTTGCGCGCATCGCGAATGAAGCGGTCAAACAGCGCGGTCGATTTACGGTCGCCCTCTCCGGCGGATCCACTCCTCGAAACCTGTATTCCCTCTTGGCCACCGATTTCCGATCCCAAGTTCCTTGGGGACAAAGCCTATTCTTTTGGGGAGATGAAAGGCACGTTGCTCCTGACAATCCGGAGAGCAACTACCGGATGTCGTACGAGTCTCTTCTCTCGAAGGTGCCGGTTCCTCCGCAGAATATTTATCGCGTAGCTGCCGAGGACCCAGATGCCTCCGTGGCAGCCGAAGCCTACGAAAAGACCCTGCGCCAAGTCTTTACGCTTGCGCCTGGCGAGTTCCCTCGCTTCGATCTCATTTTGCTCGGTATGGGTCCTGATGGACACGCCGCATCCCTTTTCCCTGGGAGCCTCGGGCTCTCAGAAACGAAAAAACTTGTGATCGCAAATTGGGTGGAGAAATTTAAGACTTACCGAATCACGTTTACGTTTCCGGTGATCAACAACGCCGCGTGCGTGATGTTTTTGGCAGGCGGCTCTGACAAGGCTGTGATGCTCAAGGATGTTCTAGAAGGCCACTCCAAACCGCCTTATCCCGCGCAGCAAATCAAACCTACCGGTCGCTTGTTGTGGATGGTTGACCGCGCCGCAGCCGCTGATCTTAAGAAGTAAATTACGAGAAGTAAATCACGTCGGAAGTCGCCGCTACTCTCACGTGACTTCTAGGCCGCTCGCCAGTTGGCGATTTCCCTCAACCCTTCACCACGCTTGTGTTCGAACAGTCTCACGAAGTGCCGGGAGTGTTCGAACTCATGAATATCGGCCCACACTTCAGCCTGCCAAGGCTCGTCGTGCGTGGCGGATTCTCCACACGTTGCGCAACGGGTATGAAGGTTCGGACGGATCGGAATAACCGTCGCCCCGGCGCCGGGCAGTTCGATGAAGACACACCGAACTTCCTGGATTTCGTCATCTTCGCCCATGATGTGTTCGTAACGTAGAAGGTAACCAAAACCCAGTTTCCGAGCTTCGCTCTCCGCTTCCTCGCGGGTGTGGAAGGGTCCATATTCAGCTCGTAACTGCTCGGTGGAGTCGCAAGCCATCCAAAAAGACTCTTTGTACGCCATACCTACCTCATCGCTGGGGTCGTGCGAACTCGGGAAGGAAGCGATCGAGCCGCCCTAGACTGCTTTATAAAGTTAGCAATTGTGTTGCCGCATGGAACACTCGAAAGATGGCTCCAAACGCCGGGTTTGAGCGATTGCTTTTTACCATCTGGCCGAATCGCTGCAACCTTTTGCAGAAACATGCACTGCGTTCATCGCGATTTTTCGTCGGACGTACGCGCGCGCCTCCAGAAAATTCCGATCGTTTCAACTCGGAAGCACGTCCCACCAGCATGTCTATATCGAAATCGTCTTGAAACCAGTAGGCCCGAATGATCACAATGGGTAACGCGCAAAGGTAACCACAGGTAACATCACCCACCAGGCGAAGTCCGGTCGGCCCGCTCAACGGCTTGGCCTGACGGCCCCTTGGCCTCTTTGTTGAACGTTCCAGGCTAAACGTTCCGCCCGAGGCTCAACTATCGATTCCAATCCCATGCACCCACTGATCTCCGCCATGGTGCGCGATATAGAGCGCGAGTTCCAGTCGACTCCAGACTCCGAGCTTGTCAAAAGTAGTCCGCAGATAATTCTTCACTACTTGCTCGGTGGTACCGATCTCATTGGCGATGTCACGATTGGTCTGACCCTTCCACACCATGGTCGCCACTTCGATTTCTTTCGGATTCAGCCGTTCACGCGGTTGCATGGCGCCTCCTGTTCTCGCAAGAACATCGCAGTGGCAAGTTTGACCCGCTTTCTCCCGTCTCGAATCCCAGCTCGAAGAAACAGCGTGCGAAGATGTTGCTTTACGGTTCTCGGACTGATGTTCATTTGGCTCGCGATTTCCTTGTTGCTGCATCCCTCGAGAAGCAACTTCAACACCTGCTCATCGCGCGGTGTGATCTTGATTTCATTCAAACTCAACATGATTAAATTCCTCCCGCACTTCTCTTCCTCCTACCGTTTGGTCGCGACCCACCGTTCATATTGCAACTCTTTCGCCAATTCTTCGCCTTCGCCGCAAACCCACCATTTCCAACGCGCTGTATGACTTCGCGGGAACACACAGAGAACCCAATCTCGGTCCGCAGCATCACTTTCCCTGAATGAGAAAATCTTATTGGGAACATCGCGCCATTTTGGGTTTGAAGCAAGCCATGTTGTAATGATGATGCAAGCCACAATCTCTACTAACTGATTTCATAACAACAAGATGCCCAGACTATTAGCCAACCGTATACTGCGATGCCGAAGGGCCTTGTACTCCTTGGTTACCAATTCTTCCGATTGTCGATTGCGTTGCGAGTCTCGAACCGGGCACAATAGAGGCCCTTCCCTGTGACCGCAATGTCCTCACCTGCCACCAAATCGCGCAAAAAAGGACTCGATGAGGATTCCTTCCAGAAACTTCTCGCTGCTGCGTTTGTGGTGCAGGAACACAACGACCGGGGAAAAAAGCTTCCACAAGACGAACTCGAAGACTCAACCTCTGATCAATCTTCCGACGAGCTTAACGACATCATCGTGGAATCGCGTCCCGCCTACGCGTACGTGATGGAAGAAATTGTAGCGACGCAACACCAGATCCAGACAAGACGGCTGGAGTTGCAGCAGGCCATGGCGCTGATCGTGGAGCGTCTACTTCCCATCGCGCACGCGGACGGGGCCGCCATCGCCTTATTGGAACCTGACGGGTCGGAGATCGACTACCGCGTCGCCGTCGGGCGTTCTTCAAAATTAGCCGGACGCCGCATCAAGACCGAGGAAGCTCTCTGCTCCGAGAGTGTGCGCAACGGAGCGACGCTCCAGTGTGTAAACACCGCCGACGATTTCCGGGTCGATCAGAAGATCTGCAATGAACGCGGCGCGCGCGGAATCATCGCCGTTCCCGTTTACCGAGACGAAGCTGTCGCCGGCGCGCTCGAACTGATTTTCACAAAGCCAGGCGCCTTCCTCGATCACGATGTCCGCACCTGCCAATTGATGGCTGGCATGGTCACAGAGGCGCTCGACCGAGCCGCCGACGTCGAGTTCAAACAGGCCCTAGTGAACGAACGAGCCACCATGCTCGAAGCGCTCGAAAAATTAAAGCCACAGCTCGAGCGCATGGTGGAAACAACCGCCGTCCCTGTCGAACCAATAGACTTCAAGAGTCTTCCATCGATATGTTCAGCGTGCGGCGCCACCTTCGGAGAGAAAGATCTGAAGTGCGTGCACTGCGGCCTCCCGCGTGACTCCCGGGTCGGAAACGATACGCAAAGCAAGCTCGCCTCGGCGGTTCGCAAAAATGGCACAAAACCATCTGCAACCAAAACAGGGCAATCCTCCGACAACCCGGCTAAGAATGCTGCGGCTCCCGAGACGCCATCAAACGCAAGCCTGTTGCCAGCCCCGGCCCGTTCCCTCCACGATTCTGATTCGCAACAGGCTGATTTCGGCATCGACGAATTGACCAGTGATGAAGAGTTTGAAATCCCCTCGAGCGTGATCGACGAACTCGAAGCGAGCCTCCGCGAATATGATCCGGACCGTCTGGTGCCCGACCATCTGGCGAACGACGCCGAATCACTCGAAGCCACTTCTTTCAATCCCGAACTTCACAGTGATGACTTGTTGAACGTTGACGTGGAAGACACGTCTGACGCAGCCTCAGCGGAAATCGAACATGAGGAACCCACACCTGCGGAGCTTGTCGATGGGGCTGCGGGAGACGTAGCAGAGGGAATGGAACTCCGCATCATCCCAACTGCGCCAACAGAAGACGCATGGACCTCCGCTTCAAAAGCGAAACTGTGGCTCGACTCCATCACGGATCCGCACGCGCGCACCGCCCTGGCGCGCTTGATCAAGCATCGGAAGGGTGAGATTTACCTGGGCGCTGCCGTCCTGATCGTGGGCTTTGCCGTCTGGTGGAGCGTCTGGGGCGGTGGTCCTTCATGGAAGGATTTCACCAACTCATCGGCTGGCACCGCGACAGCAGATGGAAGCTCAGCGGCAACTCGTCGTCGCCCAAAGCCACAAGAACCCGAACTCAGCCTGTATGAGAAGTTCCTGATCTCCATCGGCCTCGCTGAAGCGCCGCCTGCGCCTGTGAATCTTGGAAATCCCGACGTCAAGGTCTGGGTCGATCTTCAAACAGGCTTGTACTACTGCCCGAACGCTGACCTCTACGGTCACACTCCCAAAGGAAAGTTCACCACCCAGCGGGACGCCCAACTCGACCAGTTTGAGCCTGGATATCGTAAAACTTGCGAATGACCAACCCCTCTTAGTGGGCTAGATAAACACCGGATTGACAACTTTCCCTGGCGAGCGTGGAATGTTATGAGCTACGCATATACGGGAGAGTAAAGCTTGCCGTATCCATCTGAGAAACAATCTGCGGATCGGAGCAGCATGCCGAACCCAGAACTAAATCCCATGACCAATCCGACCCTCGGACGCCATCTTGGTCGATGGGCTGAAGTGTATTTCACCACCCCCGCTGAGCAGCGGGAGCAAGCGGTTCTCGAACTCTTAAGGGCGCTGGAGCACGAAGAAAGCGAACATCCAGAACTAGCCATCGCGTCGGAGGATCGCGGTCCTTCCTTATCCGAAGCCGAAACTTCCGATCACATAGCAGCCCTTGAAGCAGCTGTCCGCGAATTCGAAGTACCTTCTACGATTGTTCCAGAGCGAGAGGGTACAACTGACATATGTCCGGTCTGACAGCATCTGAACTTGCCGAATCAGTTGTAATACGGCATGTGCGGCTACCGTCTGAAGGGTCCGATCGACAATCAAACAACGACGCCCCCGCGAACCGCGACTCGAATCCCCGAACGCCCCGAGCCCACTTTCGAGCGCGAAATCGAAATGCCGATGGCGCTGCCATCATTTTCTGTTGAACCATTCCGCGAACCGGAAACCCAGACGGTCCGCGATATCGATCGCAGCCCTGTGTGGCCCTTGCATGTCGAAGATGAGAGCAGTGGATCACGATCAAAATGGATGGCACTCGTTGCGTTGCTGGCGATCGGGGCAGGCGTCTACCTCTATCAACGCCGTCCATCAACCCCCACGCCCTCACCGACAACCACTGCCTCACCCGCGCCCGCTGCGGCCAGCCCCGCCCTGGCGCAGGAACCGCCCCCATCCGAAACTACACAGCAATCACCAGCACAGCCATCACCAGCGCAGCAACCACCAGCGCAAAAGTCGCCCAGGCTGGATGAATTGCCGCCCCAGCCGAGCCCTCAAACGGCCGCTAGCGAGCCCGCGAAGGGCGTGGTCACTTCCCCGCCCCGGGTACGCGCTGTCGCCCCAGTACCCACTCCCGCCCCGCAAAATGCCGGCCTGAAAGCGGGTGCATGGGT
>Ga0105239_10006132_pt1 | contig 13989 bp, 9 predicted proteins | sample KBSC44metaG_FD_92761 | JGI IMG/M metagenome (GOLD analysis project Ga0105239, IMG submission 92761) | Corn rhizosphere microbial communities from Kellogg Biological Station, Michigan, USA - KBS C4-4 metaG | ecosystem: Host-associated > Plants > Roots > Rhizosphere > Soil | place: Michigan, USA... | reverse complement strand
CGCGTCGGCCGCCGCGAGCGTGCGGCATTCGGCGAGGGTGCGCAGGGCATGGCCCGGTTTCAGGCCGATGTCCCACAGGCAGGTGAAAAACGACTCCAGCGCGCGCTGCGCGGGCGCCGACAGCAGCTGTTCGCTCAGTGCGAGCAGGTCCACGTCGGAATGCGGAAACAGGTCGCCGCGTCCGAAGCCGCCGACCGCGAACAGCGTGAGCTCGGATGATTCGCCTATGCAGGCGTTCCACGCGTGCACGACGATGCGCTCTACCGCTTGCGCCCGCGTGCGCACGAGCGCAGCGACAGGCGCGCCGGCGGCCTCGCTCGGCCAGCCATGGCCTCCCAGGCACTCGGGCTCCTGCCCGGCGCGAAACGCCTCGGCGATCTGCCGGTCCGTATCGCCGAGCAGCTGGCGCAGGGCGAGTCTCGCCTCGACCGATACGCCGCTGCGCGGAATCGCGGCGGGCAGGCGTGGCAGCTGAACGTCGAACGCGGCAGTCGCAGCGTTCATGGCCGGATCACGCGGCCTTTGGCCAGGGCGTCAGGATCTCGAAGCCGGTATCGGTGACGGCGATAGTGTGTTCCCACTGCGCCGACAGCGAATGATCGCGCGTCACCACGGTCCAGCCGTCCGGCAACAGGCGCGTGGCGGGTTTGCCGGCATTGACCATCGGTTCGACCGTGAACGTCATGCCTTTTTGCAAGCGCAGGCCGGCGCCGCGCTGGCCGTAATGCAGCACCTGCGGATCCTCGTGATAGATTGTGCCGATGCCGTGCCCGCAATATTCGCGGACGACGGAAAACCGCTGCGCCTCGACATGCTGCTGGATTGCATGGCCGATGTCGCCGAGGGTCGCGCCCGGACGCACCTGCTCGATGCCCTTGAGCATCGCCTCGTACGCGGTCTGGCACAGGCGTTTCGCCAGCACCGACGGCTCGCCGACGTAGTACATGCGACTGGTGTCGCCGTGCCAGCCGTCCTTGATCACGGTGACGTCGATATTGACGATGTCGCCATCCTTGAGCAGCTTGCCCGGACTCGGAATGCCGTGGCAGATCACGTTGTTCACCGACGTGCACACGGTTTTCGGAAAACCCTTGTAGCCGACGTTCGCCGGGACCGCTTTCTGGACGTTGACGATATGCTCGTAGGCGATCTGATCGAGCTCCTCGGTCGTCACGCCCGGCTTCACATGCGGCACGAGCAGTTCCAGCACTTCGGCGGCGAGCCGGCCGGCGACGCGCATGTGTTCGATCTGCTCGGGGGTTTTGATGCTGACAGCCATGCTCAGGAACGGAAAGTGGAATGGGCGAAGTGTAGCGAAGGTGTAGGCGGCACGCTTGATCCGCAAGGTCCGTTTGCGCGCAAACCCATGATCGGGCTATAATTCCGCGGTTCCCCACGGTGGGGAGCAAATCCGCACACGTCTCGATACCGTTGTCGGGGTGCCTCGCGCAGACGCTACGCCGTCCGCATCAGAGGTCGCCAACGCTGGGGACGTGGAGGTCTCAACCCCGGACTCACCGCCCAACACGACAGCGGCTGCGTCCCTTATTGGAGTTTCATCATGCCTCAAGTCACGATGCGCCAGATGCTCGAAGCTGGCGTGCACTTCGGTCACCAGACCCGCTACTGGAATCCGCGCATGGCGCCGTTCATCTTCGGCGCGCGCGGCAAGATCCACATCATCAATCTCGAAAAGACGCTGCCGCTGTTCACCGACGCGACGAACTTCGTTTCGGGCCTCGCGCAGAAGCGCGGCACGATCCTGTTCGTCGGCACCAAGCGCTCCGCGCGTGACGCGATCAAGGACGAAGCCGTGCGTTGCGGCATGCCCTACATCAGCCAGCGCTGGCTCGGCGGCATGCTGACGAATTTCCGCACGGTCAAGCAGTCGGTCGCCCGCCTCAAGGAAATCGAGACGATGTCGACGGACGGCAGCTTCGACAAGCTGGTCAAGCATGAAGTGATGGGGCTGCTGCGCGAGAAGGAAAAGCTCGACAAGTCGCTCGGCGGCATCAAGAACATGCAGGCGCTGCCGGATGCGCTGTTCGTGATCGACATCGGTCATGAAAATATCGCGGTGCTCGAAGCGAAGAAGCTCGGCATCCCGGTCGTGGCCGTGGTCGACACGAACTACGACCCGAGCCTGGTCGACTATGCGATCCCGGGCAACGACGACGCAATCCGCGCCGTGCAGCTGTACACGCGCGCCATCGCCGATGCCGTGCTCGAAGGCAAGGCCGCTGCGCCGATGACTGCCGCGACCGCGAAGGACGAATTCGTCGAACTCGACGCCGCCGGCAATCCGGTGACCAAGAGGGCCGACGCACGCGAGCGCGACGACCGCCGCAAGCCGGGCCCGCGCAAGCCGGCGCCGAAGAAGGCTCCGTCCGCCCAGCGTCGCGGCCCGCCGCCGGCGCGAAAGGCCGCTGGTGATGAGACCGGTCTGGCCCGTGCCGAAGCCGAAGTCGCCGAAAACGAAGCGACCGACAAGGACGCAGCGGTTTAATCCGGCGTATCGGAACTCTGCCGTCATGCACATGTCGCATGACGGCACGATGATCATTTGAAATTCACGCGATGCGCCCGCATATCGGCGCGTCACCAACGCAAGAGGTACACCATGGAAATCACCGCAGGCATGGTCAAGGAGCTGCGCGAGCGCTCCGGCGCCGGCATGATGGAGTGCAAGAAAGCGCTCACCGAGAATGCCGGCAACATCGACACCGCGATCGAGTGGCTGCGCAAGCAGGGTCTGGCCAAGGCCGACAAGAAAGCCAGCCGCGTCGCCGCCGAAGGCCGCATCGTGCTTGCCCAGGGCACCAATGGCTCCGGCGGCAACGCCGTGCTGGTCGAAGTCAACTCGGAAACGGACTTCGTCGCCAAAGACGAAAATTTCGTCAAGTTCTCCGATGAAGTCGCCAGGACCGCGCTGATCAGCGGTGCGAAAGACGTCGACGCATTGAAACAGACCAAGACTTCGTACGGCCCGACCGTCGAGGAAGCGCGGCAGTGGCTCGTCGCCAAGGTCGGCGAGAACGTGCAGGTGCGTCGCCTCGTGCGCGTGGACGGCAACCACCGTGTCGGCGCCTACGTGCACGGCGGCCGTATCGGTGTGCTGGTGCAGATGAAGGGCGGCTCGGACGATCTCGCCCGCGGCATGGCCATGCACATCGCCGCGATGAATCCGCCGTACATCTCGCCGGACCACGTGCCGGCCGAGATCGTGACCAAGGAAAAGGAAATCGCGCTGGCGCAGATGAGCGACAAGGATCGCGCCAAGCCGGCCGAGATCCAGGAAAAGATGATCAGCGGCAAGATCCGCAAGACTCTCGCGGAACTGTCGTTGACCGGCCAGCCGTACGTGCTCGACACCAATGTCAGCGTCGGCGATGCGCTGAAGAAGGAAGGCGCCGAAGTGCTCGCGTTTCACCGCATCGCGGTCGGCGAAGGCATCGAGAAGGTGAAGGAAGACTATGCCGCGGAAGTGATGAAGCAGGCCGGTCTGGCGTAACTTTTCAGTCACATCGACTTTGCAGAAAAGCCGCGAGCGATCGCGGCTTTTTTGTGGCCGCGGATGGCCTGTACGCTGGCCCGCGGGCCCGCATCTGGCCTCGCCGCGAAAGCAGGCATAAAATCCCCTTGAGGTTTAAAGGGGGCGGCAACGAGATGAATCAAACCCCACGCGATGCCGGGCCGTTGCCGAATGTTGCCGCGCCGCCGTTGGCGGCCCTGTCCGGTCGTACCGATCTGCCGCCGCGCGTGCTGCACCTGCTCGAAGGCACATTCGCCATTTGCTCAGGCGCCATGCAGCGTCCGCTGGTGGCTGCCCTCGATGATTTCGAGGCGCAATTGTTCAAGCGCGCCGAGCAACTGCGTGGCGGCGAACCGCAACATCGTTGTTTCGACACCTTGCGCGAAATGAAACATCGGCGTGCCGACATCGTCCCGCGTTTCAATGCCGCATTGGAGGACTCGCTGGCGCACTTCGATCGCGCACCGCCAGCCGGGACCGGCGCTGTGGCGCGCGCACCGCCGTCGCGGGATCTGTCGCTGGTCAAGACTCGTGACCTGGAGGAAACGCTGGCGCTGCAGGAATTTTCGGCGCGGGCGGAAATTCGCCAGGCACAGGCCCTGTATGCATTGGGACATCGTTTCGGCGTACTGGCAGCGTCGCCGTTCGTCGACGCCGAGCACTTGGCGATCGGCCCCGCCGGTTTCGCCACCGCGTTGCGCTACGGCTGTCAGCGTCTGGAGATCGAAGTCGAGCATCGCGTGCTGCTGTATCACGCGTTCGATCGCGTCACGACGGAGGCGCTCGACGACCTGTATGCCCGGGTCAATCGGTACCTGATCGAGCATCGCATCCTGCGTCACTTGCACGTGATGCTCGCGCCGCGGCCGAAGGACGGCCCCGCCGACCAGCACTCCGCGGCGCCAGGCACCGGTGCCGAACCCGCCGAGCCCGCATCCCCGCGCGCAAGGCCTGCCGCACCGACCCAACGCAGCGCGGACGCCTCCGATACCGAGACGTTCGCCACGATCCGCGAATTGCTGAATGGCCGCCATGCCAGCCAGACCGCTGCGGCGCGCCCCGGCGATGCCTTTGTGCCGAGCGACGAGCAGGTGCAGTCCGTGCTCGGTGCGCTGCAAGCGCGACCGATCGCGCCGATGCTGCAGGATGGCAAGCTGGCGCCACGTTCGGTGGCCGTGCTGAAGCAGGAACTGCTCGCGAATCTGCGCACAATGGCACCGGATGGCCAGGCGCCGCGCCTGTCGGAAGCGGATTCCGACACGATCGATCTCGTCGGCCTGCTGTTCGAGCATCTGGCGGCGAGCGCGCGCCCGCACGCCAGCACGCACCCCTTGATGACAAAACTGCAGGCGCCGCTGCTGCGTGTGGCGTTGCGCGACAAGAGTTTCTTTACGCGTCGCTCGCATCCGGCGCGCCAGCTGCTCAACACCATCGTCGAAACCGGCAACCAGTGGCTCGACGATCGCGACGGAGCAACGGACCGTGGCCTGGCGGAAAAAGTGCAGCTCGTCGTCGATCGCGTAGTGCGGGATTTCGATGGCAACGACGCGCTGTTCGAGGACATGCTCGGCGAGCTGTCGCGGCACATGCGCACGCTCGCGCGCAAGGCCGAAGTGACCGAGCGCCGTCATGTCGACGCCGCGCGCGGACGCGAGAAACTCGGCCTCGCGCGCGAACAGGCGCGCACGGCGATCGCCACACGCATCGCCCGCTCGAAAGCGAGCAAGCTCGTGCGCACACTGCTCGAACAGGCCTGGACCGACGTGCTTGCGCTCACTCTGCTGCGCCATGGCGAAAAGAGCGAGGCGTACGCGAGCCGTCTAGCGGTCGCGGACAAGCTGCTCGCGACCAATGCGAGCGACCGCGGCAGTGCGGCGGCGCAGTCGGCCTTGCGCGATGAAATAGAAACCGCGCTCGATCAGGTCGGCTACCATCGCGACGATGTGCAGACCATCGTCAGGCGCTTTTTCGAATCCAAGCCTGCCGACGAGGACGACGCGAGCTCGAGCACGGAAATCGCGATCAAGCTCAAGCAGAAGCCTCATCTGGGCGACGATGTCGCCAGCGCAGCCGTGCCGAAACACGCTGCCCAACCGGAATTCGCGCCAGGCAGCGCCGAGGCCCGCCTGCTGGAACGGTTGCGCGCGCTGCCGTTTGGAACCTGGTTCGAATTGAGCGTGAATCAGAAGGGCGACCGCGTGCGGCGCAAGCTGGCCTGGTACTCGACCGTTACCGGGCATTGCCTGTTCGTCAACCAGCATGGTGTACGCACCGACGAAAAGACTCTGCAGCAGCTTGCGCTCGATCTGAGCCACGGCCGCGCCACGATCGTCGAGGCCGAACAGGAATCGCTGGTCGACCGCGCCTGGAAAAGCGTCATGGCCTCGTTGCGGCAACTCGTCGGCCGTGATGCGCCGGCCAAGCCGGCTTGAGCGATACGGCTACAGCGATTCGCGCTTGATAGCCGACCGGTCGCGGCAACGCGCGACCATTCGTGGTGGCACGGACCAAGCCGCGGGCGAACGCTGTCCGGTGATCGCGCCTTACTTGCCCGGCGCCGGCAGCATCGACAGGCCTTCCTTCGCCAAAGCGGCAGGCAATGCGGCACGCATCTGTGCGATCTGTTCGCGTTGCTCGGCGAAGTGCTTGACGACACGCGGATCGGCGGCCACGCCAAGCATGCGCGCAGTGCCCTCGCGCAGCGGCAGATTGCTGACGGCGGTGTCCTTGGGCAGATAGTGCGCGACGATCGCGTCGGGATCGTTGCGCAGATCCACGGCGATATCCTGCCATGCGTCCTTGCTTTCCCAATTGGCGCCTTCGACCTGCGCGAACAGCGCGCGCAATTGCTCGCGCCGCGGCGCATCCGCGTCTGTGTTCGTGAAAACGCAGCGGCGCCCCGCAGCGAGGTCGCGCAGTCTGACTTGCGGCGACGCAGCCGGCCCGACCCAGTCCTTGAAACCGGCCGCGGTCAGGTCGCGCGGCAGGATCTGCGCATCCACGAGCGCCGCGCGCATCTGCGCCGTGCGCTTGAGTTCATCGGCGGCGAGGCAGCCGAAGACGATGGCATTGCGCCAGTAATCGTGATGTTCCTCGTCACGGCGCGGAATCAGCTCGATGGCTTTCGCCAGCACCGTCGCGCGATCGCCACGCGCGTAGCGCAACGCGATGTCGGCGGAAGCAGCGAGCAGCGTGTTCGCTTTGCGCCGCACCGATTCCGCCAGCCATGCGTCGGCAGCCGCCGTTTCGCCGAGCTCATCAAGAATGATCGCCAGGTCTGCCGGACCTTCCGGATCGACCGGATCGTGCGGATTCTGTTTCAGCTCCCAGGCGACGGCCTGTGCGAGGTCGCCGCGCGCATAGGCGACGCGGCCGAGCATCCAGTAGTTCGAGGAATTGTCCGGATCCAGCTGCAGTGCGTGCCGCACCGCCTGTTCGGCTTCGTCGAAACGGTTCAGCGCGAGCAACCGCCAGGCGCGCAGCCGCACGATGTTGTCACTGAGCGGATTGAGCGCCAGGACCTGGTCCATTTCCTTGAGCGCGGCACGATCGTCGCCCTGAAACGAGTAGATGTCGGCGAGGATGTGGTGCGTGCGCGCATCGCCCGGCGCCGCGGTGACACCGCGCCGACCCAGCTGCACGGCCAGCACGTGCTCTTCGCGCTCCTGCGCGATTTCACCGCGAAACGCCAGCAGCAACCCGTTTTCCGGATCGATCGCCTCGACGCGATCGAGCATCGGCGCGGCGCGCTCGCGATAATCCGCCGGCGTGATTTCGCCGGTACTCGCCATCGAGTACCAGGCGTTGACCAGCGCCAGCATGGCATCGACGTAATTCGGATCGCGCGCGAGCGCGCCTTGCAGCATCTTCACGGCTTCCTCGTACGACGCGAAACTGTTGAGCTCGATCTGCTGCAGGCCGCGCGTGTAGGCATCGTATGCCGCCAGATCCTTCGTGCCGCCCTTGGCCAGAATCTGTTTTGTCTGCGGCAGCAGTTCGCCGACCAAAGCCTGCGTCACCGAGCCGGCGATCTCGTCCTGGATCGCGAACAGGTCCGCGGCCTTGCGGTCGTAATGCATCGACCACAGATGACTGCCGTCGATCGCGCGCACGAGCTGCGCGGTGATGCGTAGCGTGTCGCCGGCCTGCTGCACGCTGCCCTCGACGAGGCTCGCCACGCCGAGTTGCGCACCGATCTTGCGCACGTCGGTATTGGTGCCCTTGAAACTGAACGACGACGTGCGCGCGGCGACTTTCAGTTGCGGCACCTGTGCCAGCCGATCGAGCAACGTCTCGGTCATGCCGTCGGAAAAATATTCGTTGCCCTTGTCGCCGGACATGTTGACGAATGGCAGCACCGCGGTCGATGCCGGTCCGAGCGGCGCCACAGCCGGCCCGGAAGCTGCGTTCGCGGCAGAACCCGCGGGCGCGAGATACCACAAGGCCGCGCCGCCGAGCGCGAGCAGCAGCGCGAGTATCGAAAGTTCCGTGCCGGTAACGCGCTGCGCACCTCTTTCGCCGTGATACCAGGCCAGCACCAGCATGACGAAGAAACCGACCGCGAGCGCGATCGTGATGCCGCGCCGCACGCTTTCCGGCCAGCCGAACTGCTGGCCGACGATGTCGAGCGCCTGCAGCAAGGCGAACGCGCCGGCGACATAAGCCAGCGCCCACTGCACCAGCTTGCGTTCTCTCAGACGCGTCAGGAATTCATCCACGTTGGGTTTGTCGCTGCCTTGACGTGGCGAGTGTACCGTTTACGACGACGCGCGGGTGTGCGGGTCGTCCGCTCCGGCGCTGTAATTTTCCCTTGCGTTGCCTGTACTGTGAGTACAAGCTGACTCTGTCGTTGTGGGGAGGGCGTGCCGTGACGGGATCCTTGCTGGAACGCGACCCGATTGCCGCTGCAGGGCCTGACGGCTTGACCGAGCGTCGCCGCGTCGGCGTCCGGCTGCTGCGGCGCCTCGTCATCTACCATGCGGCTCTCGCCGCCTGCGTGTTGCTGGCGACGGTGATGTTCCCCGATTTCGCCCGCCACTTGCCGATCGGTGGCGTCAAGCAGCTGGCCGAGGGAGCCGGCGCCGTTGTCGGCAAGTCCGGGCTAGGCTCTGCCGACACCGGCGCCGTCGACGGCGTCCTCTCGGTCACCGATTCACTCGATCGTCTCGGCACCGCCCGTCAGCTGATCATTGTCCTGGTCGGAACCTGGTTGTTGATGCTGCCGGTTTCCTGGGTGCACAAGTGCATCCATCGCGCCAGCGTCCACGATCATTCGCTCGACGAGACCGTGCTGATTCTGCCGGGCATCGTTGCCGGCTTGGTGCTGATCGTCCAGCACAGCCTGGCGCTGGCTTTCAGCCTGGCCGGCATCGTTGCCGGCGTGCAGTTCCGCCGCGCCCTGCAGGATACCTTCGATGCGCTGTTCATACTGGTGGCGATCGGCACCGGCATCGCTGCCGGAATCCGCGCATTGGAGATCGCGGCGGTGCTGACGGTTTTCTTCGCGTACGCCACGCTCTACGTCCACTATTTCGGCGACGGCCTCGAGTCCGATTTCCTGGCGCGGAAGAAAGCGGAAAAGAAACTGCGCAAGCACGCCAAGGACGACGACGCGGATTGAACCCGTGATCCCGCCAACGATTGTCGAACGGGACGCAGCCATGCCAGCAAGGCCGAAATATGCGATGGCCGTGATGTTCGGCGCGCTCCTGCTTGCAGCGCATGCGGCACAGGTGACGGCGGGCGAAAAATCGGTCGGGCTTTTTGCCACCGCAGCGACGTTGCCGCTGACGATCACCGCACCGTGGCGCGAATTCGCGCGCAACAAGACTGCCAAGGCGAGTTATCCGGGAACGCTCGAATACATCGACGAGTCCGGCGCGAAGCATGCCGTGCCGTTGCTGGTCGCGCCGCGCGGTCACAACCGCCTGAAGGTCTGCAAGTTTGCGCCGATCAAGCTGGTTTTCGACAAGGAGGCCGTCAGGGACACGCCGTTTCGCGGCAGCAAGTCGCTCAAACTGGTGACGCGCTGCGCGGACGACGAGCAGTCCGAACAATACATCGTCAAGGAGATGCTCGCTTATCGCATCTACAACCTTGTCACGGAGCGCAGCTTCAGGGCGCGACCGTTGGCGGTCACCTATGTCGACAGTGCCGAGGGTTCGTCCGACAGCCCGCATTTCGCGTATCTGCTCGAGGACGATTCCGAACTGGCCAGGCGCAACAACCTCGAGAAGATCGAAGTCACGACGCTGCCGATGGCGCAACTCGATCCGTTGGAAGCGAGCCGGGTGTCGTTGTTCGAGTACCTGATCGGCAACACGGATTTCGCCCTGCTCGTCGGCTCGCCGGGTCAGCACTGCTGCCACAACGCCGTATTGCTCGGCGAGAACAAGCCCGCAAAGGCGTTCGCCGTACCCTACGACTTCGATTCGTCTGGGCTCGTCGATGCGCGCTACGCAGTGCCCAGCCCGATCCTCGGGATTGAAAGCAACCGCCAGCGCGTATTCCGGGGCTTCTGCGCCGAGAACGCGACCCTGCAGGCTGCGCGTGGCGAACTGCTGCGTCTCGAACCGCAGATACTGGAAGTCGTGCGCACGGAAAAACGCCTGACTGCCCACAGCAGGGAGGCCGCGGGCGATTATCTGTCCGGCGGGTTCGCGCTGCTGCGCGACGACGCAAAGTTCGCCCGCGACGTCACGGCGAAATGCCGCAAATAGGCAGCGCCGCCGGCGCCTTCGCGGGATCGGCATCGGCTGCCACCGCCTTGGTCGTGTCGCCGTCGTTGCCGGGAGCCGGGTGCTGCAGCGCAGAGAGCTGCTTCTGCAAATCCGCATTTTCCGGTTGCAGGGCGATGACCTTTTTCAGGTAGTCGATGCGTCCCGCATCGTCGGCAGGCAAGCTGATCCTGCCTGCCGGATATCCCGCATAGAGCCCGTCCTTGGTCTCTTCCAGCCAGGCGACGTGACCGCCATAGAAGGCGCTCATGCCGGTGTCGACCTGGATCACTCTCCCGGAATAGCGCGGCCAGATCGCGCCGTGGGTCGGTGTGTGTGCGATCACCATATGGCGCACGCCGAGGTGTTCGAGAACCGCCTGCACCGTTTCCGCCGCGGCAACGGGCTCGACGCCGGCCAGACCCCGATACCAGAGCGGACCGTTCTCGTCCGTCAGCACGCTTGGCGTCGCGGGGTCGCTCGCGCGCAACGCCGCGCGCGCCATCTCGGTCAGCGAAGCCAGGCTGTTCTGGCAATACGCGCCGCTGATGCCGCCGTGGAGAAAGACCAGATCGTTGATCTGGACCGCCACCTGGTCCTGCAAGGCCCATTCGTAGTCATCGCCCTGCGGATTCCATTTCGGATTCCAGGCGCGCTGATGCTCGACCCAACCCAGCGGATGGCTGGCATTCCAGGTCTCGCGGAAATCCGGCGGCAGCGACGCAAATCGCTCGGGCTCGCGCTTCTTCATGTCGGCCAGCACGTTCTCGTAGTAGCTATCGCGCCACTGCTTCGAATCGCGCCCGGCGGAAGCGGCGAAGTCGCCCGCGGTGACGTAGCGCAGATCGCCGTAGGTGTTCATTGCCTCGTGGTTGCCGAGCAGCGTGTGCACCCAGCCGCCTTTCGCGCGCGCCTGCGCGGACAGTTTTTTCAGGTGCGCAATGATCTTCAGCGTGTCGTCGCCGCGATCCGGAACGTCGCCGAGTTGCACCAGGTGCGTATCGCCGCCGATCCACTGGCCATGCGCATCGATGACCCGGGCGGCCGCCAGCGCTTTCACGTAACTTGCGTAGTCGCCATGCAGGTCGCCGATCGCAACCACGCGGTCGACATGATCCCAGTGGTAATCGTCGATCTTGTGCGGCGCTGCCCAGATGCTCTGGCACGGCAACGCCATGCACAGCAAGAGCGCGGACCTGCGCAGGCGAGTTTCTGGCGAACGGATCGAGGTCATGGCAGGCGGACGTACGAATGATCCCGGGTTTCCGAAACGGGCCGCGCGGGAGGCCAGAGTACACTTTTTCTCGCCAGCAGCGCCCAACGGGATCCGCCTGGAAATCTCCGGCATGCCGCAACCCGCCTATAATCAAGGCCGGATGGCGCGGGACGTGTCTCGGGAGCATTCGGATACGTGCACGTGCCGCGCTGCAGCCTGAAAGATGAAACTGCCCGCCATTCTCTTTGCCGCCTTGTGCCTGTCGTTGCCTTTGCGCGCCCGCGCCGGTGACAGCGCGCAAGTCATGGTGGATGCGTGCGCCACCAACGATGCGGGAATATTGCATTTGTTCGACGCGACAGCGTTCATGCTGAATCTCAACTTTCAGCAGGTCGTCAAGAACCCTGATCGAAGCTATGCAATGGTGCCGATGGGCACCTACACCGATTCGCCGTACGGCGATCCGCTGGATCCGGCTTCCGCCTACTATGGCCTGCCGCAGGCACCCACCGGACGCACTGCTGTATTGATATCGAGCAATACCCTGTTGACGGTCGCGCATCAGGCGCCATTCGGCTACACGTATTACGTCTACATCTTTGGCCTGCGCGCGCAAAAAATCGGCGGGGTCTGCCAATACCCCGATCCCGCGCATATCCCGGCGGAAAACGTCTATTTCGCGTCGAAAGGTGCGAATGGTCAGTACAACGGCGTCGTGTTGAACACGCACTCCCCGACCTCGCTCGGCGATTACGTCGTCATCACGCTGGACCGGCCGGTGGTTGGAAGGACTCCGCTGGCTGTGCGCAAGAGCGGCTTCGCCTCGGCGCAGGCCCGCTTCGCTGGCGTGTCCTTCAGCCAACGGCTCATTCCGGCCAAGGCCGATCTGGCGATCCAGCACATCAACGAGAATTCGCCCAGCGGGGTCCAGATCGCCAATACTTCGATGATGCCCGGCGCTTCGGGTTCGCCGATCTACAATCTGGACGACAGCGTTGTCGAAACGCTCGACGCTATCGTCAATTCGTGCGTGTACTTCTCGGCCGAACTGAGCGGGCTGTACCTGCTGGAAGAAAATTGCCCGGGCTATTTTGAGGCGGTCAACGGACCGGTGACCGTAATATCGACACTGCCCGGTTTTCATGACGCCGATCTGGTGTTCCGTTCGGCGTTCGAACCGTAGCCTGTCGATCGGCTGAACGTCCGGCTCGGCCGCAAGCTGCTACTGGCGACCGAGCCTTCAGCCTTCAGTGTGACGTTGGCGCGGCGTAGCGCGGGAGAAACTGCTTCTCTACGGCATCGGCCAGTTGCTCGGGCGGCAGCAGACCCTGCTCGAGAATGAAGTCATTCAGCGCCTTCAGGTCGAACTGCTTGCCGGCGACAATCTCGACATGTTCGCGCAATTGCAGCAGATGCGTGTAGCCGTAGAAGTACGCATTGGCCTGACCCGGTGCGCGGAAGGTGAAACGGTCGAGTTCTTCCTTGGCGAACGCTGCGGACAAGCCGACGTCGTTGATCAGGATCTCGTGCGCGCGCTCGTAGCTGATCTCGCCGAGATTGAGCAGCGGGTCGAGCATCGCGCGCGCCGCACGTTGCAGGCGCAGCTGCAACGCGATCATCTGGCCGTCGGCAGGCTCATACGGCACCATCATGAATTCAGCGTACAGCGCCCACCCTTCGACATTGACGCTGTTGAAGGCAAACAGCGAACGCGCCAGCGACACACCGTGTTCGACCATCGCGGAGAATTGCAACTCGTGGCCAGGGCGCCCCTCATGCGCCGTGAGCGTCCACGCGCAGGCTTCGCAGGTGAAATCGTCGTACGCCGCGGCCTTGTCGCCGGCTTTGCCCGGGTTGCCGAGCGGCAGGATGAAACTGCCGCGCTCGCCGTGATTGTTCAACAACGGCGGCGGCATCATGTGCGGCGCCGGCTGCTGCGCAGTCTCCGCTGCGGAGGCCAGGCGCATGATCATCTCGCGCTGCGGCAGACTGACGATGTTGTGTTCGCGGATGATCGCTTCGATCTTGCCGATGACGCCGCGGTAGTACGACTCGATCGAATCCTTGCCGAGCTGCTTCTTTTTCAGCTCCTTGAGCACGTCGCGATAATCGGCCGCATTGCTGCCGATTGCTTTGGCGACCGTCGGCGCGAGCACCTGCATCTGTGCGCGCGTCTCCACGAACTCGAGTTGCGCTCGGCGAACCAGCTCGTGCGGATCGATATCGATGCCGACGTTCTTGAGATTATTCGCGTACAGTTCCGGCGGCAGGCGGAAATCGCTGCGCGCGTGCGGCAGCACCGTTGCCCTTACCCAGGCGTCGTGCGCCTGCAATTCCTTCCGTAATGCATCGAGCGCGGCATCGGCCCCGTCGATCTTGTACTTCTCGTATAACTTGCGCACGCCGGTCGCGTAACTTTCGGTGTTCGCCAAGTGCTGCTCGACTTCATCCTTGAACGGCCCAAGCAGGTGCGCGTCGGCGAGCTTCTCCTCGAACAGCGCTTCGGCCAGTTTCGTCACCGGGGT
>Ga0105239_10006131_pt1 | contig 13989 bp, 9 predicted proteins | sample KBSC44metaG_FD_92761 | JGI IMG/M metagenome (GOLD analysis project Ga0105239, IMG submission 92761) | Corn rhizosphere microbial communities from Kellogg Biological Station, Michigan, USA - KBS C4-4 metaG | ecosystem: Host-associated > Plants > Roots > Rhizosphere > Soil | place: Michigan, USA... | reverse complement strand
GGACCAACTACGTGAACGATACCGTTTTTCGGATTGCCCAATCCCCAGTGTGAAATACCAAATTTGGCTGAATTGGATTCCAGTGCTCTCAGCTGATTGGCTGAAAGGGGATCCTGAACAGGCAAATGCTGGTTGATAGTGGGGGTATTATGATCGGCTGTAGCGAAGGTTTTTTCAGGGAACATCACTTTCAGTCCCCGGCTTTCCAGGCCCAGAAATGCAACAGGGCTGGTAACTTCATGAATAAAATGCCGGTCGATAAACAGCACATCGGGACCATCTTCAATATGCCTTACCACATGCGAATCCCATACTTTGTCGAATAATGCAGCGGGGGTCTTGCTCATTTTTTATAATTTAAAATCAGGCCGCAAATTTCTTGAAATATCACCAGATAATAAGGTTTTTATCTGTATTTTTTCTAATAGAGAGGTTAAAAATGTAAAAATCTCAAATTCTTGAGTAGTCTGTTGTGATAATCGGGGCGAATGACTTATGATCATTGAAAATTTTGCAATCATCAGCCCCGGATTTTAACCGAATTATGTAGATACCATTGGCAAACAATCGTTAGCTATTACAGTTTCAATATTTTCCTGTTTATGGTTTCTTTCGTTTTGGTATCGGTTATGGAGAAAATATAAACACCTTTTTGTAAGCCAGATAATGATACGGTATTGTTGTTGGTTTTGAGGGCCTGCTGTTTTAATACAACACCTTTTATATCAATTATATTTAAAACCAGATAGCGGCGGTCGGCAGTATTGATTGCAATTTCATTGCCGGTTGCCGGATTAGGCGCTATAACAATCGTTTCGTTTAATGCGTTCACATCGTTTACTGCCGTTACTGAAATTGAAACATTATATCCTGCAGATGATGGAGTTATACAACCGTTTTGCGATGCTATAACTGTATAAATGCCGGACTTTGTAGCGGTATATTGCTGGCTGGTTGCGCCGGATATAGTATCGCCATTAAAGTACCATTGATTACCCGAAGCGTAAGAAGATAAAAGCACATTGCCCGATGCAGTGATTACCGGGGCAGGAGATTTTTGCGGCACAAAAACAATGTCGTCTGAATAGTAATTTTTGCCCTTATACCAAATTTTTACTCTCATGGTATAAGTGCTGTCGGGTGTAAGATCGGCAACCGGTGCAGTAATAGTAACTGTACTATCGGATATAGGTATACTGTCTGCTTTAATGGTATTGGTATAGCCGTGTTTGCCATATTCAAAAAATACGCTGTCGACCGGCGACAAGCTCGCAGAAATTTTTGCCTTAAACATACTACTGCAGGCGGCGGTCGTAGCTTTTACCGAATCAATGGCATATGAGCCCATACCCACGGCTACGATACTTCCATACATACCACCCAAAATTACTGTTGAATCCTTTTTGTAGTCTATGCAGGAAGTTCCTCTTGCTGTTTTGGCTGCCAGCTGCCAATGATAACCGCTATCAATTGTTTGATAAACGTCACCTTCCTGATCGGTAAAGTAGCCGATCCTGGGATTATAAAAACTGATGGATAGAAGATGAACGAGCACATTGTTGGGTAGATTTACGCTTGTCCAGGTTTTGCCACTGTCAACCGTCATTTGCATATAATCATCCTGATCAGAGCCCATAAATCCTTTTGAAGCACTTGTAAACCACATGGAATTTAACCCGGAGCCATAGTTAGGCGCAAGGGTTTGAGTCCATGTATTACCTCCGTCGGTTGTGCGATAAGTGTAAATTTCTCCCAAACCATAACCCAGCTTATCGTTTACAAAATAGATCTTTCTTACTAACTGATTACTGTTTACAGGTTGCCAGGTTTCTCCGGCGTCGGTTGTTTTAAACAGGCCATAGGGCGCATAAGCCGATTGGTATACTGAAATATAACCGGTGTCGTGATTAATAAAGCTCATACCTGAAAGATTGTCAAAGCTGTAGAGGCCCATGCTCAGTAATGAGGTGGTAGCCCAGGTTTGGCCGCCATCTTTTGTTTTAAAAACGCGTGCAGGATTATCGGCTGTTATTATTCCCGTGTCTTTGCTCCAGAACCGGCAACCGGTAAAACGGCCTGCACCGCTGGTGAGCGATAAAGCCTGCCAGGTGTTTCCGGTATCAACTGTTTTGTACAGATTATTCCAGGTAGTGGCATAGCCCGTCGTATTATTATTGGGAAATGAAACTCCGGTAACATCGATATAGGTGGGGGAATACTGCGTCCAGGAGCTGCCTCCATTGGTAGTTTTCACCAGCCGCCCCCTGTCGCCGGTAGCAATACCGGTTGTATCATTAAAAAAGTATTGCGAATTAAGGGTCATAGCATCTACTCTGCCATTGGGACCAACCCAGTTCCAGGACGCACCGCCATCTGTTGTTTTCCAGGCTGCACCATCTTCACCCACTGCGTAGGCAGTATTAGCATTTACAACGAAAATATCATTTATGCCATCGACGATAGGATTGCTTGGAGTCCACGTAACACCCCCATTGGTTGTTTTTAACATGCCGTCCTCCTGGCGAAAAGCATATCCCGTTGCGGTGTCAATAAACTTAGTGCACGTAACATTCGGCGTGCCGGTAACACTATATATTTTCGTCCAGCTCACGCCACCATCAACTGTTTTAAATATACCGTCGGCCCTGGTGGCATATCCCCTGAGCGATGTAAGGAAATCGAGATTGTTAATATTAAACTGATTGATGTTGTTGTTCATCAATTGCCAGGTATTGGCCCGGTCAACACTTCTGTATAATGCCATTATGTTCCCGATGTATTTTAAAACAAAGATGGTGTCTCTGCCAACTATATCGGCCCAGGGTACCAGGCTACCGGGAGTATTTGTGTGTTTTTGCCAGGTAGCTCCCTTGTCGTTGCTTAAATACAAAGAGCCATCACTCAATGGGATCACACCGATTGAATCATGTATTTGAAAGGTTTTTGCAGTAGGGAAATTCTTTAGCAATTGCCAGGTTGCACCGGTATCCTTCGTAATAAAAAGATCACCGTTGTAATTCATTAAATAACCTGTACTGTCATTGATGAAGTAAATTTTTGTATTGACGTATCCTGAAGGTTTAGGATTCAACCATTTTGTTTGAGCAGTTATACATAGGCAGGCGAGTAGCAAAATAGTGGTTACGGCTATACTTTTTTTCATAAGAGTTTAGTAAAGAGGCACAAAATAAAAGTTTTTTGTTGTTTTTACACGTATAATTAGGTGAAGGTGAAATGCGAACGGTACCAGACGCGAATAAACTTTCAGTATCCCTATTTTTTAGATGCCGTTCGCCGGAGTATCAGTTCAGGGCATTAGATAAAATTCCCCAATAATGCCATTACAAAAACGGCTTCTTCTCCACAATATAATAATAGCCTTTGTCAGCAAAGTCTTTCTCCGCAATTACCAGCCAACCGATTCCTTTCTGTTATTGACTGCCACATGAAATTCATTGATTTGCCCTCTTTGCCTGAAAAAAGGTAACGGTTATTGCCTTTTAATCACCGGTATGCCTGTAAGGCGCCACAAAACTACTCTCATGAAAAAACTATTTTCCGTACTGATCTTCAGTTGTGCATTTATTGCCCTATGCGTAACCTGCCAGGCTCAACCCGATACCCGGAACAATAACACCATGGCGGTGTATAAAAATATTAATATCAGGGCCGTAAGAAGCTTTAAAAACATGTTCAGGAATATCGATAATGAAGCATGGTACATAATGCCCGAAGGATACAGCGCTTCCTTCAAAAATAACGGAAGTTTTTATTCCGTTACCTATAATCAAAAAGGCGACTGGCTGCGCACTACGCAACAGTACTGCGAAACAAAAATGGACCACGATATCAGAGCGCTGGTAAAAACCGTTTACTACGATTATAATATTACGCTTGTAGAAGAAATTGAGCAACCTGCTCAGCCGGTTGTTTACCTGGTGCATATGGAAGACAAATTGAGTTTGAAGAACATCAGGATCTGCGAAGGAGAAATGCGAACGGTTCTGGATGCGAATAAGCTTTAGTTGATATGTTGATATGTTAATAGGTTAACAAGTAACTTTTGAACTTATCAACTTATCAACTTATTAACCTATCAACTTATATTCGCGGGTGAAAACCTAAAGAAACATGACCACCCGACTATTTTTTACAACCCTTATGGGGTTATCAGTGTATTCCTATGCACAGGAGGAGCAGCGTAACAGACCACCGGGCCAGCCCCCAAAAGATGCACTCAAATTCAATTTAACAGAAGACGGAAGCCGCTATTTTCAGTTTACCGTCATGAACCAGACGTGGGTTCGCTTTAATCAGCATAACCCCGGCACGTTGATCGAAGGCGCTCCCAAAGACAATTCCGTTGATATCGGTTTACGCAGAACAAGAATACAACTGCTGGGACAACTGACCGACCGGGTATTTATCTATTTTCAATTCGGACAGAATAGTTTCAACGCCCAGTACAACACCGGTTCCAACAGAAAATTAGCTGCCTTTTTTCACGACGCCCTTTGCGAATACAAAGTATCGAACGGAAACCAGCTTAAGATCGGCGGCGGATTAACCATTGCCAATGGACTATCGCGATTTTCACAACCCAGCGTAAGCACCATCATGACCATAGATGTGCCTTTGTTTGCACAATCAACCGTTGATCAAACAGACCAGTTCAGCCGTAAACTAAGCGTGTATGCAAGAGGACAGGTAGGCAAGTTTGATTATCGTTTTATTTTAAGTGATCCTTTTCCCATTACTTCTTCAGGCGGCGCATTACCTGCGCTTTCAAACAATGCACAGTTTGCACAACTGGGGCACCAGTTGCAACCACAGGGTTATCTGATCTACCAGTTCTTCGAACATGAAAATCATACCACACCGTATATGACGGGCACTTATCTCGGCAAAAAGAAAGTATTCAATATTGCCGTGGGTGGTATTTTTCAAAAAGACGCCATGTGGAAAAGGGGAGAAGCCACCGATACCATCTACCAAAGTATGAAACTGTTTGCCGTCGAAAGCTTTCTCGATATGCCGCTGAGCAGCAAACAGGATGCGATCTCTGCCTATGCCGGATTTTTCAATACTGACTATGGCACCAATTATCTGCGCTATAATGGAGCTATGAATCCTGCCAATGGTACCAGCTTAACTGCAGCCAATAGCATCACCGGTCACGGGCCAACATATGGCAACAGTTATCCGATGTTTGGCACCGGCCGTTTGTTGTATACGCAGCTTGGTTATCTGCTTCCTGAAAAGCTGTTTAAAGGCAAAAGCAGACTGATGCCGTATTCATCTTTCACATCAGCTAAATATGACCGGTTAAATAGTTTATGGACGAACACCATTAATGCAGGCGTTAATCTATTGCTGAATGGTCATAAATCGAAGCTTACCCTAGACTGGCAAAACCGGCCTACCTATGAAGTTGTAGATAATGAAGTGAAAAAAGGTAAACGAATGAATAGTGTATTGCTGCAATATCAGATCTACTTTTAGAAGGTGAGACAATGTATGATGAGTAATTTATTCTTAGCGTTCTTTGCGCATCCTTTGCGTTCTTTGCGTTCCTATAAACGTCGATTTGAGTAACGCAAAGGGCGCTATGAAGACGCAAAGAACGCTAAGTTTATCGTATCTTGTCGGCTTAAATTCAGCACCTGATGATACTTGATACATTAGAAAATGCACGATTGTACTACTCACTCGGTCCCCGGTTTAAGAAAGCTTTTGGTTATCTGGCGCAAACCGATTTTACCAAAGTTGAAAAAGGGAAATACGAACTGGACGGGAAAAACATATTTGCCATAGTGAATGAATATGATACCGTTGATCCGCAAAAAGAGCAAATGGAAGCCCACAAAAAATACATCGATGTACAATATATCGTACACGGTGAAGAACGAATAGGGCATGACTTTCTGAAACAACAATCCCCCTCAAAAGAGTACGATGCTGAAGCCGACTTCTGGCTGTTCGGCGAAAAGCCTTCTTTCTTTTCTGTTATAAAACAAAATATGTTCGCCATTTTCTTTCCGCACGATCTGCATATGCCGAATATTATGGTTGACAAGGCGAGTGCGGTGAAGAAAGTGGTTATTAAAATAGCGGTTGATTAATGAAACAAAGAATTGCACATATAAGCTTAGTCGTGAGGGACTATGACGAAGCTATTCAATTTTATACCCAACGATTGGGATTTACACTCATTGAGGATACAAAACTTGACGAAGACAAAAGATGGGTACTGGTGGCGCCTCCCGGAGCTGAAGAATGTTGTCTTTTACTGGCTAAAGCAGCTAATGAAAGGCAGGCTGAAAGCGTAGGAAACCAATCAGGAGGACGCGTGTTTCTATTCCTGTTTACAGATGATTTTTCGAGAGATTACAATAATATGGTGGCGAAGAACATTCATTTTGTACGACCTCCCAAAATGGAAGCGTATGGAATGGTAGCTGTTTTTGAAGATCTGTACGGTAATCAATGGGATTTACTGGAACCCAATCAAAATCACACCTGGTATAAACATTAATTGAAAACCGGTCATTGCGTAATATTCAACTTTCAATGTCCGGTTTTTTTTACAACCAACTCACCCACCTTTTGCCCCTGCGTTAGTCCATTCTCAATGGCATCCATAAAATGAATACCGCCGTAGAACCGGCTGATGGCTGCTTCTTTGGCAGCCTGCTGAAAAGAAGCGAAATGACGAGGCGGTAGTCCGTACGAAACTTCTACACTGTCGGTATACGAAAAATTATTTCCAAAGTAATGAGACAGAATAACAGCAGAGCAGGACGAAATAACCGAATGTCCGCTCAGGTATTCAGGAAAAGGAGGCGTTTGCAATACCGGTTGCCAGTTGGGATCGATGTATTTGCGAATGGCAGTTTCCGGACGAATACGATTGCTGCGGTATTTTTCGTCCCAGCAGCAGATAAAGGCATCCATTAAACCAACCGATACTACGGTATAGATCTGCATGGTTTCTTCAAAACTCTTTTTGCTTTTTTCACACGCAATACCTGCAATTCCCAGCCAATGAGCGCCGGGTGAGATCTTTTTCTGCCCCAGCATCAGATGACCGTTATCCTGAACGGCGAAAGGATTGCAGTCCCAAAAGGCAGCAATAGCGCGGTTTTCAACAGGCAACTGTTTGCTGGAAGTATAGTTTAGCAACATCAATTTATAAAAAGGAGAACTTTTCCCTTTTGAAAATGCAACAGGCGGCTGTGCTAAAAACTGCGAACAGGAATCGAGCACAAAAGGCCGCACTGTTTTAAAATAAGGTTCTACGGCCGCCATATAAGCCGGCGGTGTAGGGTACCAGGATCCTTCTTTTTCAACCGGCGCATAGCGGGGATAATTACTGATCTTATTGTAATTGTCAGCGCGGGCATAAGCCAGTATCTTTTTACTTATGGCCATTGCATACCGGCGTGAGTTTTCAATTACTGCATCGGAATACCCCACCGTACGACAGGAATCGATAAAGTGCTCCTCGTATTCATTCAGCAATTTTCCGGAAGGCTGCATTTTCTTTGCCGTTTCCAGCATGGCCAGTAAAGCGCTTAATGATATGGCGTAGTCGTGAATGGAATCAGGCTTTTTACAATCAGGGTAGGCGTTTAAAACGCCATGCATTTTTTTATACGAAGGATTGTTTTGTGCTATTACTTCATAACCCGACAAACAGGCATAGGAGAAAAAACGCGCCGCCAGCGGCGGATTGGTAATGTCATGGATCATTACCTCCGTCATTTGCGTAATTACCTGGTTAATGGCAACAGGCGATAATACCGGTTGTTTTTTAGGGGCAGATGTACAACCGGAAATACATAGAATGATCAGAAATAACCTGAGTTCGCTTTTCATTTTAATTTATATGCTTTTACGGTCTGCTGATTAATGCCAAACAATAGCGTGTTATTAATGCTGATCACGCTTCGTACATCGCCCTGCAGATGAAAACCCGATTGTTGCTGGGGAATATAAGTGAAACCGCCTTTGCCATCGCCCTGCAACAACACACCATAATTCGCATCGTACTTTCCCGGACGTAAACGGGCATGGTTCATATTACCGCATAACAGCAGATCTTCATTGCCATCTTTGTTATAGTCAAAGGGCATAATGGCATAAACAGGAGCGTATTGCGCCTGTAGCGGTAACCGGCCTATATGGAACTTACCGGATGAATCACTTTCAAAAAAAGTTGTTTGCAGGAAGTTTACCGATAAATGACCGGCGTCTTTCATTTCTTCTTGATTAAAAATATCTTTTATAGTAGCATCGGCATAGCTTTTATAATCGGTAAAGCGGGTACGCATTACGCTTACCTGATCCAGTAATTCATCGCGGGTAAGATATGGATATGATACCCCGTGTATGTAAAAACAAAAAACCGGATCAATGGCGCCATTGTCGTCAAAGTCTTTATAATACATTTCAGCAGGTTCACTGCTGCTTACCCTGCATTGTGTATTCAACCCCAGATTGCCGATTATAAAATCGGGATTACCATCTTTATTAAAATCACCGCTGATTATTTTATTCCACCAGCCACGGTATGTTGAACCAAAGTAACTACTGGTTTTATCTTCCAGTTTATTATTTGTATTGATGAATACCATTACCGGCATCCATTCGCCCACGACTACAAGGTCTTTTTTCTGATCTTTATTTATGTCGATCCACAGGGCGTCGGTAATCATTCCGGCTTTTTGTAATGCCGGAGCAAGAGATGCAATCTGATTGGTAAAATGCCCCTTACCATCATTGATCAGCAAATAACTTTCCGGTGTTTCGGGATAGCGCCCGGGAATTACTCTGCCACCTACAAATAGATCAGGATGGCCATCGTTATTGACATCCTGCACACGCACGCAGCTTTTGCTTACATACATTTTGGGTAATGCATTGACGGCTTTGGTAAAGTTTGCCTTGCCGTCGTTGAGGTACAGCCGGTCCTGCAGCAATGGATCATCGGGTAAATAATTATGATAGCCTCCGCTGGCTACATAGATGTCGATATATCCGTCGCCATTGGCATCGAAGAATACGGCATCAGCATCTTCACTTTGCTTATCTGCTGAAAAAGTGGGTTGCGGCTTTTGTATAAAGCGGCCATCTTTTTGTTGCAGATACAGTGCCGCAGGTTGTCCGCTGCCGCCCCCGGCATAAATGTCTTCCAGTCCGTCGCCATTTACATCGCCCTTTGCAAGGCATGGCCCCGTAAACGACAAAGGATTTACTAATAAAGACTGCCGTTTGAAATCATTGATCTTGTTTGCAGGCGCATGATATGGTACAGGTGAACTGACTTCAGTAAAAAGGGCAGGGGAGAGAACTGGTGGTTGATATATTTCTGCTGCATTCTTTTCATCAACTGTGAGTATTTGATCAGCTTTTACATTGCGCAGCAATTGTTGTTTACCACTGAGCCATATTATCTGCAATGAATCAATGGTCGATACAGTGTCTAACCCAAAATGCAAAGTAGTGGTCACCGTAGACAGATATCCCTGCGATGGCATCTGTTCAAGATATTGGTGCATGCCCTTATTATACAGCATTACTTTTGCGCCAATGCCTTGTGTATTGCCTGCAAGCCCCTGCAGTTTTACCTGCAGATAATGATGATGGGTTTGCTGCCGCTCTTCATTACGATAAATAAAAGCAGGCTGGTTAATATTATTTATTATCAGGTCAAGGTCGCCGTCGTTATCCAGATCGGCATAGGCAGCGCCATTGCTGTTCGATGGAATGGTAAAACCCCATGCCGCTGACATATTACTAAATGTACAAGAGCCATTACCATTGTTTTTAAACAGATAATTGACGAGGTTGGATGATGGTATTTTCTGAACCAGTTGCAATACATCTTCCCGTTGTAAACGGCCCTTGCTTTGCACATAATCGTTCATGTATTTGATAAAATCGAGGTTCGTATAATCGCGCAGATAGCCATTGGTTACCAGCAGGTCTTTCCAGCCATCGTTGTTATAGTCTGCAAACAACGGCGCCCAGCTCCAGTCGGTATTGGAAATGTTTGCCAATTGACCAATTTCGCTGAAGGAAGCCTCCCCCCGGCCCTCCCGACTCATCGGGACAAGCTCTCCGGTCGAGGGGGAGATTCCATTATTAAGCTGCAGCATATTTCTCATATACTGGTAATAAAAACCAGAACGAATATTCAAATCGAATTTTTCAAAGTTGTCGGGAGCAAATAATAATTTCTGACGGTGATTGTCTTCGGGCAACATATCAAGCGTGTATATATCCGGCAAACCATCGTTGTTTATGTCGGCAATATCATTGCCCATTGAAAACTGACTGCTATGCCCAAGACTGGTTTGCAGCTTATCGGTAAAAGTGCCATCGTGGTTATTGATGTAGAGATAATCAGGAACGGCATAGTCGTTGGAGATGTAAATATCCTGCCATCCATCACCATTGATATCGGCAATGCCTGCACCTAAACCATAGGTCAGGGAAGAATTACTGATGCCTGCCTCGTGAGTGATATCTGTAAAATGGTTGTGGTCGTTACGCAAGAGCTTTACACCTACAACCGGATCGGGTTTCTTTAGAATAGCTGCGGTGCTGGCTTCGTCCAGTACAGGTAATGAATTGGGATTATGGTTGAGTAAAAGAACATCCAGATCGCCATCCCGGTCGAAATCAAAAAAATAAGCCTGTGTGCTGTACGATGAATCTGCCAGTCCGTATTGCTGGGCCTGTTCGCTGAAGTGTGGGTATCCTTTTGCATCGTTACCCTCATTGATAAATAACTGATGCACTCTTTTTTCGCCACGCAGCTTTCCTGAGTAACAAATGTAAATGTCAAGCCGTCCGTCGCCATTTATATCAGCCATGGTTACGCCTGTTTTCCATGGGCCGGGCCGACCGCTTACGCCTGCTACATTGGTGATATCTTCAAAATGCATGTCGCCTTTGTTGAGATATAATTTATTATCAGCCATGTTGGCGGTAAAATAAATATCAGGGAGGCCGTCACCGTTTACATCACCGGTTGCAACGCCACCGCCGTTGTAGAAGTATTCGTACATCAGTACGTTGGTATTTAGTCCTTCCGTTAAGGTATTGCTGAAAGTAACGTGGGTACTGTCGGGCGACAGTAACGTAAACAAAGGTGCGGGCGTTTCCCTGCGATCCCCGCTCTTACAGGAGAATAGCAGACCTGTACAGAGTATCAGGCAAAGTAACAAAGGGCAGCGTTTGGCCATAAGATCAGGTTTAACCCGGGTGATCATCCGGGTTATTAAAGTTATGGTTTTCCCCGGAGGGACGTAATGTAAATAACCCCGGGTGTAACCCGGGGTCCGGAAACCCGAAACCAATATCCAACTGCGATGAACATCTTTCAGGCTTTCCGACTTAATCACTTGCGAACTACACCTAATACCCCGGATTTTGAATCAGTTTTAAATTGGTATTCATTTCATCCTGGGCTATGGGCCTGAAATACATTTTATCATCCCACTTCCTGTCTTCCTGCGAATTCACTTCAACAGGCGTATAGGTATAATTATATTTTGTTTCATCACGTTTATAAGGCGATGATGGCGTAGCGCCGGGTTTCAACTTACCCTCCACATCTATATACTTCAGCTTTCTTCCCAGCGTGGCAGGCGCAATCATCCAGCGGCGGCAATCGTGGTAACGCTGATCTTCATAAGCCAATTCTATTCTCCTTTCATTACGATACCGGTCCCTTAATGCAGTGCCCGTTTCTGTTATGGCCGGCATGCCCGAGCGGAAACGTATTTTGTTTAACCAGGTCTGCGCTTCTGCATCCTGCCCCAACTCAATACAGGCTTCTACATAATTCAGCACAGCTTCGGTATAACGGAAGAAAGGCCACGGAATGGTTTGGCGTGTGGTGTTATCTACTATATTCGGATCGGGGTCAATGAATTTACGCATGTAATAGCCCGTCCAGCTTCCGTTCCAGTTTTCAATAGAACTCGAGCGGGTATCAAGGCCGGGCAGAGATACGCCGCCGCCCTGATCGTATGTACCGGTCTGGATCTGATTCGCTGGGTCTACATTGCCTGAAATTTTATCGCGTGGTTTCCAGTCGGCGCCATCATATAAAATGGAAGCATAAAAACGGGGGTCGCGGTTAAGGTAAGGTTCTGCTTTTTCGGCAGGGTTGTTCCAATCGAATCTGGTGCCATCCATCATTTCATAATCGTCTACCAGTTCCTGCACGGGCGTATTACCGGCCCAGTTATGATAACCGTTGGGGCCATTGGTAAGTCCTACATACATACCTGCATATTCATCTTTACTGAGTGTCCAGTAGCGGCCAAACAGTATTTCACTTTCGGCGCTTTTATCTACATCGCCGCTTTTACTGCCGCCGCCCATGGCGAGTGATACATAATTCTTTTTTCCGTCGGCGGCTGAGGCAGGTGCGGTAAGGTTCATTTTATATCCACGGCCCGAAGCGGCATCAAGTACTGCTTTGGCGGCATTTTTAGCGGCTGTCCAGCGGGCCGTACGATCGCCGCTTGTATAGCCTAACAGCTCGGGGTGTGCGTACCCGGCAATAACAGCGGATTTTGCTTTGGCAGTTGGAATGTCGTGCAGGTCGCTCGCTGCATATAATAACACACGCGATTTTAAAGCAAGCGCTGCCAGATCAGAAGCCCTTCCAAGATCGAGTTTTTTACCTGTAAGCAATAAAAAGGCGCTGTCGCAATCCTTTATAACAAAGTTCACGCATTCTTCATAAGTGTTGCGGGCAATACTGTAATCTTGTCCCAGACCGTATGAATGGTCTACAATAGGTACAGCGCCATAATAGCGTACTAACTGGTGATAGAAAAAGGCCCTGAGAAAATGGGCTTCACCTTGTAAGCGGTCGTTGAGGCTTTTATCGTCGAATGTAGCGGTGCGAAGATTTTCGAGTGCAAGGTTAGCCTGTCTGATCTTGGCATACATATCATTATTGCCGCCATCTTTTCCCCACATATAGTTTACATTCACCCATCCTATATTGGAAGGGTTAAGCGTTCCTTCATTCACAACATTAATGCTACGGCCGGGATGGGTAAACACGGCTTCGTCAGACAGAGAGGCAAGCATTTGTTCATCAAAACCGCCCTGTCCCAATCCTGAATAGATACCCGTTACAAATGATTCTGCCAGGGCGCCGTCTTTCCAGGCATCTGTTGAAGATACCTGGTCCAGCGGTTTGGTATTTAAAAAGTCGCGGTTACAATTGGTGAACAGATATATAATAAGTGCTGTGATGGTAACTCGTGATAGGATTTTTGTCATGGTTCTGCTGTTTTAAAAGGTTACTCTTGCGCCAATGTTTAATACCCTTGACTGCGGATAATACTGGCCATCACTCCGGGTAGATTCGGGGTCCCATATTTTCATTTTATCAAACGTAACCAGATTGGTACCGTTTACATACAATCGCAGGTTATTGATGCCCGCCTTTTGCCCGATCTTCACCGGCAGGTTATATCCCACTTCTACATTTTTCAATCGCAGATAATTGCTGCTTCTGAGCCAATAGGTATTAGTGCCAAAAGCACCACCCGCATAATAGGTATCGCCGCGATTAGACAGCCGTGGATCGGTGCTGCTGGGATGTTCAACCGACCACCGGTGATCGTATGAGTATTGCAGAAAATTACCTATGGAGCCCGATTCGGTGCCGAAGAACAGCAAACCGCCGGTAGCGCCCTGGAATAAAACAGAACAATCGAAATTCTTATATTGAGCATATAAATTGATACCACCGGTAAACAGGGGGTCCTGGTTCTTTTCAAGGCGAACACGGTCCTTCGCATCTATCTTTCCATCGCCATTAACGTCTCTGATCTTCATATCACCGGGTAATAATTTACCGGTAGCATTGCTGTAATCAAGGGTATTCTTATCAATATCTGCCTGATCAACAAACACTCCATCATATTGATATACCAGAAATGCCGCACCGTT
>Ga0105239_10006127_pt1 | contig 13996 bp, 9 predicted proteins | sample KBSC44metaG_FD_92761 | JGI IMG/M metagenome (GOLD analysis project Ga0105239, IMG submission 92761) | Corn rhizosphere microbial communities from Kellogg Biological Station, Michigan, USA - KBS C4-4 metaG | ecosystem: Host-associated > Plants > Roots > Rhizosphere > Soil | place: Michigan, USA... | reverse complement strand
GCTGGAATCGCTGCGCTCGCTGCCCTGCGTGGGCGATGTGCGCGTGATTGGCGGCGTGGGCGTGGTAGAGCTCGCCGGCGACAGCGGTTACCTGGCGGATATCGGCACTCGGTTAGGCGCTGCGTTTCTGGAGCGCGATCTGCTGCTGCGGCCGCTGGGCAACATCGTCTATTTCATGCCCCCCTACGCGATCACGGATGCCGAGACGGAATGGGCGCTGGCGCAAATCGGTGATGTGTTAGATTCGTAAATTGTCGGCCATCCTAATCCCCGTCACAATTTTTCTGAGCGCGTTCCTGTTGTTTCAGGTGCAGCCGATGATGGGCCGCTACGTTTTGCCCTGGTTTGGCGGCGGGCCGGCGGTATGGACCAACTGCATGTTGTTTTTCCAGGCGATGCTGCTGGCCGGTTACGGTTACGCGCATTGGCTAGGATCGCGCCGCAATCAAAAGTTGCAGGGCTGGGTGCATTCGGCTTTGCTCGCGACGTCGCTGGCGTTCCTGCCCATCGCGCCGCGCGCGTCGGTCTGGAAATCCACGGCGGTGGGGGATCCTTCCGGACGTATTTTGGTATTGTTGGCGGCGACCATCGGAGGGCCCTATCTGCTGCTCTCGGCCACGACTCCGCTGCTGCAGCGCTGGTTCCATGTGACGCATCCCGAGCAGTCGCCGTGGCGCTTGTATGCGCTTTCAAACCTGGGATCGTTTCTGGCGTTGTTCAGTTATCCGCTAATTCTGGAACCGTATTTCCGGCTCAGCACGCAAAGCGGGGCGTGGTCGGGATTGTATGTGATCTTCATCGGACTCTGCGGCTGGATTGCCTGGCAGATGCGGAGCGTGGCGGTTGCGGAGCCTGCAGCGGACGCTCCGGCAGGCGACGGGCCATCGGCGATCGACATCTGGATGTGGCTGGCGCTGGCCGCTTGCGGTTCGGTGCTGCTGTTGGGGACAACCAGCCAGATCACGCAGGAGATCGCGGTGTTTCCGTTTCTCTGGGTGGCGCCGCTTTCGATTTACCTGCTCACGTTCATTCTGACTTTTGAAAGCGACCGCTGGTATCGGCGCGGCATTTTCGCCGTGCTGGCCGGGATAATTGCGCCCATCACGTGCGTGGTGATTACTCTCAGCGTGGCGATTTCTCCCTGGAAGCAATTCGCGGTTTATGCGGGCGCGCTGTTCGTAACCTGCATGGTGTGCCATGGAGAACTGGCGCGCTCGCGGCCGTCGCCGCGGCATCTGACTGCGTTCTACCTGACGATCGCCGCGGGCGGAGCGCTGGGCGGAGTGTTCGCCGCGATTTTCGCGCCGCGCTTCTTTAGCGAATTCAGCGAGTATCCGATCGGGCTGGCGGGTGCCTGCATCCTGGGCTTTTTGGGCTGGATGCGCAGCGGAGCCCTAGCGCGGTGGACCGGCCGCAATTTCGCGGTGCGGGTCCCGTTGATGGCGTTGATGTTCGGCGGATTCATTTCGGCCTACGCCGCGGCCACCAACAAACAGCCGGGCGTCGAGGCGCGCCGTAATTTTTATGGAGTCCTGCGGGTGGTGGAGCGTAGCGACAAGAATGGTCCGCTGCGTGAATTGAGCCATGGCCGGGTGCAGCACGGGCTCCAGTATATGGACCCGGAAAAGCGTCATTGGGCCACTACGTATTACGGGCCACACAGCGGGGTCGCGCTCGCGATCGACGCCTTGCCGCATCCGCGGCGAGTGGCTGTCGTGGGGCTCGGCGCCGGAACGCTGGCCGCGTGGGGGCGCGAAGGGGATACCTACCGCTTCTACGAAATTAATCCCAACGTGGAGCCGATTGCGCGCAAGTGGTTCACGTTCTTGCAGGACTCCCAGGCCCGCCCCGAAGTGGTGCTGGGGGACGCGCGGATCCAACTGGAGCGGGAATTGGCTGAGGGGCATTCGCACGATTATGATTTGATCGCGGTGGATGCTTTTTCGGGTGACGCCATTCCGATGCATCTATTGACGGCCGAGTGCGCGGATATTTACCGGCGGCGTCTGGCGCCGGGAGGGATTCTCGCGCTGCACATTTCCAATCGCGCGCTGGATCTGGAGCCCGTGACGCGCGGGCTGGCTCGCTATCTGGGATGGCAGGCGCGGATGGTGCTGGTTGCAAAGGACCTGCTGGATGAAGACAAGGGTGAAAGCAACTCGCGATGGGTACTGGTCACAGAGAAGCCAAACACATTCGCGCAGTCGAAAATTCGCGACACCATACTGGGCTGGAGTTCGGCAGACGCCCCAGTGATTACCTGGACTGACGATTTCGCGAGCTTGTGGCCGATTCTGAAGTTTTAGCGGCATAGAAAAAAGCGCGCACCCGTTGAGGCGAGTGCGCGCGTAGTTGGAGGAAAGAGGGAGAGCTAGCGGCGGGCCAGTTTCACTTTCGGAGTGGACAGGTAGCCAGCTACGTGGTCCTTGGTCACCTGGTTGATCACGATTTCATACGGCTGCATGTTGCCGGAGACGTACATCTGAACCGGTTCGTTGATGGTCTTGTCTTTCTTTTCCAGATGCCGGTCGTCGGCCAGAACGTCGAGCGTAAAACGGCTGTGTTTGGGGTCGGCTTTCTTGAGCGTCAGCATGACATCGCCGACCTTCTTTGGGGCATCTTTCTTGCTGATCGCGAACTCGAAGTAATTGCGTTCACCCAGCGCACGCAGTGTTTCCAGATCCTTGGAGTTGGTGGCGATCAATCCGCTCATCACGCCCATGTCGCCCATAGCGCGCTTGAGATCGGCGCTGGTCTTCTGAATGTCATTCTGCGCGGCGGCGACATTGGTCTTCACAGTTTCCACGTTGGCCTTGACGCCGTCAACATCGGTGGCCACTGCGGTGAACTTGGAGTTGGTGGTGTCCTGGATCTGCGATAGCTGGGTGGCCACCTGTTGCTGTTGTTCACTGAGCTTGCCGCTTAAGTCCTCGCCCTGCTGATGAGCTTCCGCTCGCGCGCGTCGGATTGCGACGCCAGCCGAATCACTGACGCCCTTCACTTCCTGTTTCATCTGCTGTTCCAGGTCCTGCAGGCGCTGTTTTTCCTGCTCGAGCAGGGTGGTGGTGGCTTCGTTCAGTTTTGAAATCTGCGTCTGAGTGCCGCTCTGGGTTTGAGCGATGTCATCATTCAGATGGTTGGCGCGCACCAACAGATAACCATCTCCGGCCAGCGCGACTACCAGTCCAACTGCCAATACTGTGAGTGCTGTCTTATGACTATTGTGGGGATTCTCTACTACTGTCCGCGTCTCGTTGAAATCGTTTTCCATTGTGCGCTCCTTGTCAGGCCGCTTTTCCCGATGGCCTGACGGGCGTCGAAAGTGCACGCCGCATGCCAAAACGAACGAGGTTCGAAACGTTTGATACTGCGGGCTTTGGAAGCCGCCGGAGGGATCTGACGGCCGTAAAACTTACGGCTGGTCGGTAATGAGTTCGACGTTGAAAGAGCCAAAACCGTTCAACTGAACTTTAATGGGGACGCCCAGCGGAGCTTCCACGATCCCGGCGTAGGAGCCGGTGGTGACAACCTCCCCGGCTTTTAGACCCTGGCCACGAGCATTGAGAAAATGCACCAGCCAGGCGAGCGACTTCAGGGGATGGCCGCTGGGATGGGGATGAAGCTTATCAAAAAGCGGTCCGGCGGCAGTTCGAATGGTCACGTGGAGGCGCTCGAGCGGATGATCCAGAACGTTAGGGATCGGCGGTCCGATGAACAAGGCGTGATGGTTGTAAGCGTCCGCCAGGATCTCGAAAGGAGTGGCGGAGGCCCGGACGGCGTAGCGCGTGGTAATGAATTCCAGAACCATGCGCGCTTCACCGATGGCAGCGCGGATTTCGGCGTCGGTGTAGGGGGTCGCGCGGGGAGCCAGGTCATGCGCCATGACCAAAGCGATTTCCGGCTCGATCAATCCGATCTCGCCCGGCACCGCGCACGGTGAAGAACGCAGGAGCCCCGACGCGGCGAGACCAGCGAACACCGGCCCGGTTATTGGATTCGGCGTGCCACACTTCCATCCGCCAACGGTTTGGCCTAGAAGTTCCAACACCCGTTCCTGAATCGCGATTGCCGAATCATTGTCGGCGGGGCGATAGGCTTCGGGCATGCACGGGCCGGGAGTCTTAGTCTTGCGGGCGGCCACCAAGTGGCGCGCGGCCTGGTCAATCTGTTGTGAGGTGAGCATGGGAATTAGCGGCCGGCCTTGGTTTTGACGTGTCCGCCGAACTGATAGCGCAGGGCGGATAAAACTTTGGCTGCGAAATCTCCTTCGCCGCGGGAGGTGAAGCGCTGATATAAGGCGGCGCTCAACACCGGTGCGGGCGCGGATTCGTCAATGGCGGCCTGAATGGTCCAGCGGCCTTCGCCGGAATCCGAGACCCGCCCCGAGAAATCATCCAGGCCGGGGCTGGCGGTGAGAGAAGCGGCAGTGAGATCCAACAGCCAGGACGCCACCACGCTGCCCCGCCGCCACACTTCTGCGATGTCGGCAAGATTCAATTCGTATTGATAGTGCTCCGGGTTGCGTAGGGGCGTGGTTTCGGCGTCCACCGTGCGGGTGTGGAGGCCGGCGTTGGCGTGGCGCAGGATATTCAGTCCCTCGGCATAGGCGGCCATCAAGCCGTACTCGATGCCGTTGTGAACCATCTTTACGAAGTGGCCCGCTCCCACCGGGCCGCAGTGCAGGTACCCTTCTTCCGCCGTGTTGGGGGCGCCCGATTTTGGCGTTACCGCGTCGCGCCCCGGGGTCCGCTCGATGGTGCCGCGTCCTGGGGCGAGAGTCTTGAAGATGGAGTCCAGGTATGCCACCACTTTGGCTTCCCCGCCGATCATCTGGCAATAGCCGCGCTCCAGTCCCCATACACCGCCGCTGGTGCCGACGTCGACGTAGTGGATGCCCTTGACTGCAAGCTCCTGGCCGCGGCGAAGGTCGTCGATGTAATAGGAATTGCCGCCGTCGATCAGGATGTCGCCGGAAGCGAGATGGGGCAGCAGTTGCGCAATCATGCTGTCGACCGCGGCGGCAGGCACCATCATCCAGATAGCGCGGGGCGCGTTGAGCTTTGCGACAAAATCGGCGAGCGACGAGGATCCGGTGGCTCCCTCGTCCGCCAGCTGCTTTATGTTGGCGGCGTTGAGGTCAAATACCACGCACGAGTGGCCGCCCTTACTCAGGCGGCGGACCATATTGGCTCCCATGCGGCCGAGGCCGATCATTCCTAATTGCATAGAATTCATGGTATCGCGGAGAGCGTTCGCGCAAGCAAAAACCCCCGAGCCTCAATAACGGCCCAGGGGTTCTCCTCCGACGAACTCGATGCCTTGCGGCGCCCTGGCTTAGTTGCGCGGACCAGGGGGTCCGTGTTCTTACTTCCTTTCTAGGTTGTCGCCAAACATGAAACCAATTTCACCGGCCACTCTGAACTGGTTGTTATCCAATCCCTGGGGGCCGAAGACGGCACCCGGCACGTAGCTGCCAATGTGGGTCCAAGCAATGTCCCCGCGAGCGAAGAAACCTCCGCGTTGTACGGTCGGCGTCACGGTGAACGCCGTTCCCGTGCTGCCGGGACCGTACATTAAATTAACCGAGTTCTGCGCAACGCTTCCAGAACTTGCGATGTATTCCCAGCGTACGGGGAGCGAGAAGCCGTGTTTGAAGGCGTAACTCGCCAGGATCGCCCCGCCAGTAGTCGACGCACCCTTGACCACGCCGATCGCCGCGTTGGTAGGAACGCTGGTGTATTGGAAGTACGGCTGGACGATCCAGCGCCCGTTCGTGTATGTGTAGATGACGTTGTAAATGCTGCCGTTGTTTTGCACCGGCGTGGCAAACGTCTGATACTTTGTCTGACTGAGGTTTCCAGCTCCAACGAACGATAATGCGTTGTGCCCGTTTGTATAGGCCAAGGAACCCGACAACCAAGAGTAGCGGCTGGAATAGAAGCCGTCGTTCCAACTCAGCGAGGCGCTGAATTTACCCATAACCTGATTCAATTGGATTCCTCGACTGATGGCGGTTTCCTGATTCCACAGCAGGCCGCGCTGAACGTTCATATTTTCGAAGCTGAAGGTGTACTCGGCACCGATGAGCGTCGGCAGGGAGCCGACCAGGATAGAGGTATTCTTCCCCGCCTGCAGTTTTAGGAAAGCGACGGGCAGGGGGCCATACAGGTTGTTGATCGCATCTTTAGTCCTAAGGAAGGGCGCACCCAGATCTGGAAGGGTATAAGCACCCGCCTGCAAATAAAATTGAAACCAGCCGTCGGTTTTTTGAATGAAAACCTGCCCGTTGGACAGGTCCGCTTGTTTGTTGTCATCCCCGGAGACGTGATTGTTTTGCAGCAAGCCATAGCCACTGAGAATGCCGTTCACGGCGATTTTGCCGAAAGGTCCGGCGTCGAACGTGGCCGGCGGCAATCCTGCCAGGGGCCCGGCGATAGCAGGTGAAGGAAGCGGCGTTGGTGCTGCCGGCGCCGGTTGATCCTGTGCAAATGTCAAAGACGCGATGGCGACCAGACAACTGCTCACAAATGGTGTTGTACTCTTCAAGGTGAAACCTCCCAAAATTTAAGCTGAAACCAAGCTGAACAAGAGCTACAAGCGGCGCGGCTTGCGTGCTGCTGAAGTGCGAATAACCCGATTGTAATGGGCACTTTCAAGCTTGGCTAATAGATAATTTGGATGGACTCGATAGCCCCGAAGCCCCGCGAGGTCAGGGGCCTGGATATAGATAATTTCGATTGACCTCATACAGATGTTTTTCATGGCCGTGCCCGATGGTTGCGGGATACTGGTTGAATAGGATAAGAGATGGCGGCCAGCGCAGGAATCAGCATGGAGAAACTACAAAGTAGCCCGGCGTGGAGCCGGATTCGCGAGGAATTCTACGCCACAGGCGATGCGGCCGCCGTACACAATCAGTTGACCGGTGTCATCGATACCCTCTCAATCGAGGCCTTCGACCGGACGCTGCGGAGCACTTTCCCGAAGGGGATCGCGATGCTGGCGGTGGGCGGATACGGGCGCCGCGAGCTGTTTCCCTATTCCGACATAGACCTTATGATCCTGCTGGACAGCGAGTCCCTGGCGGCCAGCATTAAGGACTCTCTTTCCGAGTTCATGCGACAGCTGTGGGACGCCGGACTTCGGCTCAGCCATTCGGTCCGCACCGTGAACGACTGCGCCGAAGTGCACGATCACAATCCGGAACTAAACATTAGCCTGCTCGACCGGCGCCTGCTGGCCGGCGACGCTCAGGTGCATGCCAAGCTGGAAGCGCGCATGCCGCTGTTTGTCACCAAACAGAGTCACCGCTTGATCAAGCATCTCTGCCAATTGACGCGCGCGCGCCACGGCAAGCATCAGGACACGCTCTACCATCTGGAGCCGGATATCAAGGAGACTCCCGGCGGATTGCGGGATCTGCATTTCCTTCACTGGATCTCAGGGTTGCGTCCCGAGCTGCGCACGGAGGCGCCGCTGGCGGAGTCCACGGCGTTTCTTTCCTCGCTGCGATGCTTCCTGCATTTCCAGGCGTCCGGCGACCGCAATGTGCTGAATTTCGAAGCCCAGGAGTCGGTGGTCAAACAGCCGTTTTCCAGCGCGAAAACGCCGACGCTTTGGATGCGCGAGTACTTCGGTAACGCCGCCGCAGTGTTTCGCGAAGCTCAGCGCGCCCTGGACGCCGCCGAGAAATCCGAGACCTCATTGTTCAGCAACCTGCGCAATGTACGCTCGCGACTGTCGAATTCCGAATTCACGGTCTCCAGCGAACGCGTATTCCTGCGCAATCCCGCGCGGCTGCAGAGCGACCCGGAGACGGTTTTGCGGCTGCTGGAATTTGTGGCGCGCCACGCCGTTGTGCTGGCGGCGGAAACTGAACGCCGCCTGGAATCGGCTCGCGGCGCCTTTGCGGAATGGTGCCGGACTCCGCGTCCGCTATGGCTCCGGTTGAAAGCTATTTTGTCGCTGCCGCATGCGTCGATGGCGCTCCGGGTGCTGCAAAATACCGGCTTGATGCAGGTGCTTTTCCCCGAATGGGAGGGCGTGACCAGCCTGGTGGTGCGAGACTTCTACCATCGCTACACAGTAGACGAGCACACTTTGGTGTGTATTGAACAAGTGGCCGCGCTGCGCACGGCGCAGGATCCCGTCACGCGGCGTCTCAGCGGGCTCCTGACCGAGATCGACAATCCCGCGGTTCTGCTTTTCGCTCTGCTCTATCACGACGTGGGCAAAGGAGCATTCACCGGCCATCACTCGGACGTTTCTTTCCAGTACGCGCTCACCGCAATGCAGCGCATGCAGGTGCCCCAAGACGAGCAGGACACGGTCGCCTTCCTGGTACTTCATCATCTGGCTCTATCGGAAGTGATGGCCAGCCGGGACCTGAGCGATCCTGCCACAGCTCGCGCCGTGGCCGACCGCGTGGGCACCATTGAGCGCCTGAAATTGCTAGCGGTGCTGACTTATGCCGATATCTCGGGCGTGAACCCGGGCGCGATGACGCCGTGGAGACTGGAACAGCTTTGGCGGGTCTACCGCGTGACCCAACACGAGCTCACGCGAGAACTGGAAACCGATCGCATTCAGGAAGTCCCCGAAAATCTCGCATCCCGCGCCGCCTTCTTGAAGGGTTTTCCGGTGCGCTATTTGCGAACCCACACGGCGGCGGAAATTGAGAGTCATGTGAAACTGTATGAGCTAAGCCGTCCTACCGGAGTAGCAGTAAAGCTGGAGCCGGCCGGGGGTGCGTGGCGCGCCACAGTGGTGGCCTGCGATATGCCGTTTCTCTTCGCATCGCTGGCCGGCGCGTTCTCCAGCTTCGGTCTGGATATCCTCAAGGCCGAAGCCTTCTCGAATGCGCGCGGCCTGATTCTGGATACCTTTGTTTTCGCCGACCCCCGCCGCACGCTGGAACTGAATCCGTCGGAGACCGACCGGTTGCTGGACCTGCTGCGGCGCGTTGCCACCGGCAAGACCGACGTGAGGATGCTGCTGAAAAACCGGCCGCAGCCGGATTCGAAGAGGACGGCTGAGCCGCCCAGCGTTGAATTCGATTCGGAGGCGTGCGCCACCGCGACGCTGGTGGAGATCAATACCCAGGATCGTCCCGGCCTGCTGTACAGTCTGGCGGCCGCGTTCTCCTCGGCCGCTTGCAACATAGACGTGGTATTGATCGACACCAAAGGGCGTCGCGCCATCGATGTCTTCTATGTGGCGCACCAGGGGATGAAACTTTCGCCGGAGACTCAGGCCATGCTGAAAGCCCGTCTGCTGGCGGCGTGCTGAGGACTGGCGCCGGGTCTTGCGGCCCCCGTCTCTGCCCTGAACACCGATGCCCGGGCTGCCCCCCGCACAACACAACGCCCCGGACGTTTGCCCGGGGCGCTGCCACTCTTGAAATAAAAACCAGTATCTAGAACTGATTCCACAAGTACTGGTTGTAAACCTCGTGGTGGAACTGAATCTCCGGGGCTTTTACGACGGTTCCCAGAAGACGCGGGCAGCGGTCCGCCGAACCTCTCTTCAAATCCACATAGCGGGACTTCACATCCGGGCCGAACAGCTTGGTGGTCCAGTCGGCATTGCTGAAGTTGTCCATCGCATCGTAGATATTGTCCGGCAGGAAGCGCTTGGCTGAGCGCAAATCCTTGATCTTCGAGATACTGCCATCGATTCCGGTCCTGAAGATCGAATACAGCACCATGTAGGGATTGGCGTCCGGGGCGACGGCGCGAACCTCCACCCGGATGCTGCGTTCGTTGCCCAGCGGGATGCGCACCATCGAACCGCGATCTACCGCAGATGCGATGAGCTGATTGGGTGCTTCAAAGTGCGGGTCCAGACGCCGGTAGGCATTCACGCTGGGATTCAGAACCAGGCAGATATCGTTGCCGGCGGTCAGAATGCGATCTGTAAAGTCCCAGCCGAACTTGCTTAATTTCTCTTCGCCCTTGGGATCCCAGAACATGTTGGTCTTCCCTTTGCTCACCGACACGTTGGTGTGCATGCCGCTTCCGTTGACGCCCACTACTGGTTTGGGCAGGAAACTGGCGGACATTCCCATATTTTTGGCGACTTGGCGGCAAATGAATTTGTAGAGCTGGATGTGATCGGCTGCCGCCACCACCTCGGCATAGCCGTAGTTGATTTCAAACTGCGAAGGCGCGACTTCGGGATGGTCCTTTTCGTTTTGGAACCCCATGGCGCGCTGGACTTCCGCGCTCTTGTCGATAAAGGTGCGCAGCGGATCGCCGGGCAGCGAGTGATAGTATCCTCCGGTGTTTACATACTCGAATTTGCCGGTTTCGTGGTAGCGCCGTTCGGCGTCGAGGCCCGCGAAGATAAAGCCTTCGATTTCGTTGGCGGCATTCAAGGTGTAGCCGCTCTTTTTGTGCTGAGCCTCGGCGTAGGCTTTTAGCACGCCGCGCATGTCGCCCACATACGAAGTTCCGTCCTTCTCGAGGACTTCGCCGAACACCATCACCTTGCCCTCGCCGAAAACGTCCGCCGGACCCCAGTAGAACGCGGACCAGTCGATGCCCAGCCGCAAATCGCTTTCCTTCTGCGCCGTGAAGCCGCGAATCGAGGAACCGTCGAAGGTCAAGTTGTCCCAGCTCTTCAGGAGAAACTTCTTGTCGTAATCCAGCATGTGCAGGCGGCCTTCGAGGTCGCTGAACATCACCGTGACGGCCTTGATCCGTTTCTCGCCTTCAAGGTAATGGAGGCGTTCTTCGCGGATGGTTTCCATCGGAACGCGGCTGAGCCGCTGTTCCTTGACCTTCAGGTTCAGTTCTTCTAATTCTTCATAAGAGAGTTGCAGAAAATTACGCAGGTCGTTGCTCATGGTTCTCCTCGAACGGTCTATCGCAGGGTCTTTAACTTTGGGATTGATTGAGACGAATCGATGTTTTCGCCATCGCTCATTATATACTTCCTCCCACCCGATCCGCAGATCGCCCGGCCGGTTCCACGCTACTTGTAAGCAAGAAACCCGCGCGAGCCGCTGCGAATTTAGTGTCGATCGCGGCAGGGTCGGGGCGCGCCTTGCCTGCAGGGCGCGCCCGCGTCCGCTCCTTAGGCTAAGAGGCCGCCGCCATGGCCGGCTTAGCAACGCTGTTGATGGTCTTCAAAATCCGGGAAACGATCTGGTACGGATCAGCTTCAGAGTTGGGACGGCGATCTTCCAGATAGCCTCTGTAACCATTCTTGATGAAGTTGACCGGCATGCGGATCGAGGCGCCGCGATCCGACAGACCATAGCTGAACTTGTCAATGGCTTGGGTTTCGTGCAGGCCTGTCAAACGCAGGTGGTTATCCGGGCCATACACCGCAATGTGCGCGGCGACGTTTTTCGCGAACCCTGCCATGAGGGCTTCAAAGTATTCTTTGCCGCCCACGTCGCGAATATATTTCGTCGAGAAGTTGGTGTGCATGCCGGATCCATTCCAGTCCCCTTTGATCGGCTTGCAGTGCAATTGAAAATCGACTTCATATTTCTCACAAAGCCGGGCCATCAAATAGCGAGCCGTCCACAGGTCATCGGCGGCTTTGGCAGAGCCTTTGGCGAAGATCTGGAACTCCCACTGGCCTTTCGCGACTTCCGCGTTGATGCCTTCATGATTGATGCCGGCCGCGAGACAGGCCTCCAGGTGTTCTTCGACTATCTTGCGGGCCAGGCTGCCCATGTATTTATAGCCGACACCGCAGTAGTACGGGCCTTGCGGAGTCGTGGGATGTCCATTTTCCGGGAAACCGAGCGGCCGTCCAGCTTGATACAGGAAATATTCCTGTTCGAAACCAATCCACAAGTCAGGGTCATTCTCGATCGTCGCGCGCGTGTTGGTGGAATGCGGGGTCCCATCCGGGTGCATGACTTCGTTCAGAACGATAAAAGCATTGTTCCGGCTTATATCGGGATACAGGGCCACTGGTTTTAGAATGCAGTCAGAGCTCTTTCCCTCGGCCTGCATGGTGGAGCTGCCATCGAACCCCCAACTGGGGAGGTCAGCTAGGGTGGGTGGATGCTCAAATGCCTTGAGCAGCGTTTTGCCGCGCAATTCAGGGATGGGAGTTTTCCCGTCAAGCCAGATGTATTCGAGTTTGTACTTGGTCATGAGTGCTCCTCGGGGCAGTCTGTTTTGGAATTGTGACTTTGCCGACTGAGCCTACATTGTCAACGAAAATCGTTGATTGGGGCAAGACTTAGACCCATAGATTGTGTTTATGGGGCCGATTGCCAAAAGGGATGAGATCGCGAGGGGCGGGGCGCGGAATGCGTGAAACGCGCCCCTGGCTGAAGGGAAATGATCTAGCGGGCCGCCGTTTGCATCCTGGGAACCGTGGCGGCGCCCAGTTGCTCGAGCAGCGTCAGCAGGTTCCAGTCTGCAAACTGCTCCACCATCTTCTGATTCTTGATTCGATAAATGGAGGTGCCGCTAACCGAGGCACGCTTCCGGGTGGGTGCAACTCCCAGAAACTGGCCCTGCTGGGTGCCGTTGGCGGTCCAATGCACCACTACTTCGTCGCGTTCGGCAACCATATCGTCGAGGCTGAAGCGGAGATCCGGAAATGCATTCCGGCACATGGCGATGTGATTCTTCAGATTGTCTAAGCCGGATGTGAGGGAAGGGAAGGCCGGATCGTGATACCGGCAGTCCTTGGCGACATACTGATCCAGGCGCTCCACCTTGCCTTGATTCCAGCACTCGTCGTAGAAGCGGCGGGCTATTTCCTTATTCTGGTCGAGAATATTTTCATTCATGACGGATGTCCTTTCTTTCAAACTACGAGTCGCCGGGGAGACACTTGCAGACACACCTCCAGCTAGTGCCCTTGCAAGGAATTATCGATACCGCGGAGGGGACAACGCCATACCGCATTTCGAACGACTCCTGACCGCGCAGATGGCATCGTGGGCGGTTCAGCAGGTGTCCCGGCTACGCGTCGAGTATACACCTGGAGCCTGCAGCGGGAAGAACAAAATTCGATGTTTAATGTTTTCTTCCCGGGTTGTTCTCAGCAAAAGTAAAGCGAAGAAAACGGCGAAGCCGGGACCGCAATGTGAAGGCGCCCGCGGCGGCGAGGCCCGGTCAGACGCGCTCGATAATCGCGGCGATGCCCTGGCCCACGCCGATGCACATGGTGCACAGTGCATAGCGGCCTCCGGTCTGGCGGAGTTGGTAGAGCGCAGTGGTCACCAGGCGCCCGCCGCTGGCTCCCAGCGGGTGTCCGATGGCGATGGCCCCGCCGTTGGGATTGACGTGAGCGGCATCGTCGACGAGGCCCAGCTCGCGTGTGACGGCGAGGGCCTGCGCGGCGAAGGCCTCGTTCAATTCGATGACGTCCATTTGCGAAAGCTGGAGGCCGGCCTGGGCCAAAACTTTGCGGGTGGCGGGCACCGGACCCATGCCCATGATGCGCGGCGCCACGCCGGCCGCGGCGGAGGCGACCACCCGAGCCTTGGGCGTCAGACCGTGTTTGCGAGCGGCGGCTTCGCTCCCGAGGATCAGGGCTACCGCACCGTCGTTGATGCCCGAAGCGTTGCCCGCCGTGACCGTGCCCGCGCTCTTCACGACCGGCTTCAGCTTGGCCAGGATCTCGATATTGGTTTCGGGCCGGGGATGCTCGTCAACGGCGAATTTCTTCGCATCGCCCTTCTTCCGCGGAACCACGACCGGCATGATTTCGCAGGCAAAGAAGCCCTCCGCATGCGCTCTCGCCCAGCGCTGCTGGCTGCGATAAGCGAAGGCGTCCTGAGCGGCGCGATTCACCTTGAACTCCTGCGCGATGTTCTCGGCCGTTTCGGGCATCGAATCGACGCCGTAGCCGGCCCGCATCAAAGGATTGATGAAACGCCAGCCGATGGTAGTGTCGAACATTTCCGCGCCGCGGCTAAACGCGGCATCGGCCTTGCCTAAGACAAACGGGGCGCGCGACATGCTTTCGACGCCGCCGACGACGATCAGTTCGGCTTCGCCCGACTTGATCGCGCGCG
>Ga0105239_10006126_pt1 | contig 13997 bp, 10 predicted proteins | sample KBSC44metaG_FD_92761 | JGI IMG/M metagenome (GOLD analysis project Ga0105239, IMG submission 92761) | Corn rhizosphere microbial communities from Kellogg Biological Station, Michigan, USA - KBS C4-4 metaG | ecosystem: Host-associated > Plants > Roots > Rhizosphere > Soil | place: Michigan, USA... | reverse complement strand
CTGTGGGATCTCGCCAAATATTCCAGCCGAGTGGGATCAATACGGCCACAAATAACACGACGCCAAAGGAAATACTTGTCTTCTCGGCGTATCGCAACACATACCGGAGGTGTGGCTGAAAAGCCGCCGCTAGCGCTGATGCTGCGAACAAATAGGCCATGAGCGGTGTGTAAAATGACAAGCCGATCGCTATGATGCTTAGCGCCTTCCAGATCTGGTAGCCTTTACTTTGCTGCGACACCAGCGTTGCGAGCAGTAGGATTGAACTTGTCCAGAAGACCACCATTATATCTGGCGTGCCAGAGCGTCCGATCGTCAAAAACCACGCTGACGTTGCTACGAGAATACCCCAGCTGATTGCGACATTCTCCTGCAGCCATCGTCTCAGCAGAAGCAATATACATAACATACTTAGAGCACCAAACACAAGTGAGGGCAGCCGTACACCTATGGCGCCAAGTCCAAAGAACTTGAGGCTAGTCCACTGGGCAATGTGATATGGCAAGTCGATGGTATGGGTGTGGTCCAGGAATGTCTTGTCGAAGGTAATTTGGCTACTTGCAAGTGCACTTGCTTCCTCGCCCTGACTCAAGCCGACCGGAATTTTCGTGACAAATAGCAAGAGCAACCCGACTGTCAGGATCACGAGCAGCGTATAGCCGATGAGGTGTCGATATCGATAGAGCGTAAGCTCGTTTATTGGGCGCATAGAATACTCATAACTAACTTATCCATATTATACACGAGCGGATTTAGAAGCGGCCTATTACTTTTTTGGAGGGTGCCCACCCTTTTTTGCAGAAGAATACCGGCGTCGTGCTGGCCGGGCGACATGTCGTAACCAAACGACAACGCCCGGCCAGCTCGCCTCGCCTGCGTGTGACTAGTTGCATCAATGTCTCCGCAGCCTCAGTGCGTAACTGAGAACAAACTGTGGGGTGTTGGACTATTCCCGCCTCCCCACCATGTCTCGTGAACCCAGTTGCCCGCTCCGACGTACAGATCCTGGGCTGCACCGTCGGTGACCTTGTCAATCATGCCGACGTTGTTCTGCCCAGGTGCCAGCCGGAACACTTCTCCGCCGCCCGCCGTGCCGTCGTCCTTCCACCAGTACTCCTGGACGTGGTCGGCCGTCGCCAGGTAGAGCTGGTGCGCATCGCCAGTGTTCGTCTTCTTGATCGCGACCGTATTGGTCTGGCCGACCACCACAGCGTGCGTCTCGATGGACGACCCCGGGGTGTAGTAACTCTGCCATACCGTCGTTGATGTCATGGTGTAGAGCAGTAGCCCGTTCGTCCCGAATGTGTCGGCCGCCACCATCCGGATGTCGCCCTGAGCGACGTTCATGATGGCCCGTGCCTGGATGTCGTTCAGCCCGGGATGCCACGAGACGTCATAGACCCACGTTGGCACTGCCACATAGAGGTGCATCAACCCGTCCCTGCCGACGAGCATCGTGAACGTTACGCCGCCCGCGATACTTGTCAGCCGGCCCAGGTGCACACCATCGCCGCCGTCCTTCCACCACGCCTCATACGGACCGTCCCCGGCCAGGATGTAGAGATGGTGAACAAACTGCCCCGCCTCGGTGTCGTTGTAGGCAAATACGCCCTTCACGCCGCTGAGGCCTGAGATGATCTTGCTCTGACCGCTCGTCCCGTCTTGCTTCCACCAGGCTTCCCACACCCCGTCGGACGTTGCGGCATACACCGCTTGTGTCCCACCGGGTAAGTTCACCTTGTCAAAACCTACGATATTGTGCTGGTCGATCTTGATGATCTCGTGGACATGCATGCCATCTCCACCCGAAACCCACCATCCCTCGGTCACCGCCGTATTCGTACCGGCGTAAACCTGGCGCACGCCGTTAGGGTCGGTGGCGCGTTTGATGGCGAAGATTTGAGGGGTGGCGGGACCACTATCGCCTCCGTTTGTGCCGCCGGCGCCACTGGGTGGATTGGTCATCTTGTCTGCGAAATATACGAACTCGGTGAAGTGCATATCTGACGGTTTGCCTGAGCGAGTATGGTAATCGCCCTTGAGGTCGTAGTTGTACTCGGACACCGTAATGATGCCGTCCGAGTTGACGGCCTCAACGTATGCGACGTGGCCGTAACCGCCGAACCCAGGTGTACTGCTGGGGACGATTGCCGCCGCGCCAACCTGGGGTGTTGTTCCTCGGCTGAGGCCAGATCTGTTCGCCGCATTATCGTACCAGTCGCCACCGTTGCCGAGGCCCCGCGTCCAGCCGTCGCCAACACCGAGAGATTGGAGTTTCCAGGCCACATAGTCGGTGCAATTACGGTAAGCATAGCCGTAAGGTGAATATCCGCTTCCCGACGGATCGGTCCACCAATACGCAGCTGGATTGCTTCCCTGTCCATCGTATGTGGCGTATGGATAGCCGCCATCGTCAGCATGCGCGATGCTAACTGGTGCAGCAACTAGCCCTAGGCAACTGAGTAGCAGTATTGAGCAGAACACGATTATTCTGGAAAGACTTGGCTGATTGCGTCCCACGACTATTGCCTTCTTTCTTCTGCGATGTACTCGCCCAAGACCGATTGGTTCGGGCGTTGAACGAAAAATTATCGCTAGTTCCCCCGACTTGGCAAGTACTTTTCCAAACATATTTTTTACGCTTGCAAAGCCGGGGGTAGTGTTGCTATGCTCACGGCAAAAGCGTTCAGTAATTCGATTAAGTTAGGAGTGAAATGCAGAAGTTGGGGTCAAAAGATATGGGTTTTGGTGTTGTCGGCGTCGCTATTGCTGTGGCTGTAGTGCTTCTTGTCGGAGTTGTCGGCGCGCGCATATTTGCGGCAGTGACGGATAAAAAAGATACATCAACGCAAAACGTGGGCCAGCATACATCGCCCCCAAAGAGCGCGCCAAAGGATAGCACAGCATACCTCGACATTAAGGAGCTTGATATTAAGATTAAGCTCAACGATCAGGTCAAAGACGCGACCTATGTAGTACAGACATTGGATGATGGTTCGCTTGTGGCGCGATTCTCTACGCAGTCTCTTGCCGCAGCTGACTCCGCGTGTGATGCTGGGTCAGGGCAGCTTGGGGCTCTCCAAAGATCCAGCACCGATACGGACAGACTTGGTAACACGTTAATCCCAGATGGCCAGACAATCTTTAAGATTGGAAGTGAGTACTATACGTATACTGCATCACAGGCTCTATGCTCAGAAAAGGTGCGGTCATCAATCAATGATGTCGTAATGGCTTTCCGCAATTCGCTAAAGACGCTTCAGCTCGATAAATAGCCTTCCGCTACTCGTGATACTTGTCCAATGTCATAAATTTCAGTCGTTCCGGATGGAAGAACAGCTCAACTTTACCAACAGGACCATTACGATGTTTGGCGATGATGAGATCGGTGATGTTCTGACGTTCGGTTTCTGGCTTGTAGTACTGCTCGCGGTAGATGAACATGACAATGTCGGCGTCCTGCTCGATGGAGCCTGATTCGCGGAGGTCGGCAAGTTGTGGGATCTGGGGACTGCGCGACTCGACAGAACGACTTAACTGGCTCAACGCAATAACTGGCACATTTAATTCGCGCGCGATCAGCTTGAGGCCACGAGAAATCTCGCTCACTTCCTGTACGCGATTGTCGCTATTGCGCGATCCACTGCCCTGCATCAACTGGAGATAGTCGACGATGATAAGCCCAAGTGGTTGGGTATGCGCTTGGCGGCGTGCTTTTGTGCGCATTTCGAGTACTGACACGCCAGGGGTGTCATCGATATATATAGGAGCTTCGGCCATCTCCCCCATTGCGTTGCTGAGCTTCTCGAAGTCTTCGTCGCTCAGATTGCCGGTACGAATGTTCCAGCTGTCCACGCCAGCAGCATCGGCAAGCATGCGGTCGACAAGCTGCTCCTTGCTCATCTCAAGGCTAAAGAACAACACGGCTTGCTTGGCCTTGCTGGCCACATTGTATGCAAGGTTGGTAACGAGTGTGGTCTTGCCCATCGCAGGACGAGCAGCCAGGATAATTAGGTCAGATCGTTGAAGGCCAGCGGTCATATTGTCGAGGTCCCGCCAGCCAGTTGGTACGCCGCGAATTCGACCCTTATTCTTGTGGAGCTCATCTAGTCGATCAAAGCTCTCCCCCAAAATTTGCTCTAGACTGACCAGGTCATTCTTGAGATTCTTGTCGCTCACGGCAAAGATTTCTGCCTCGGCAGTTGCCAGCAGTTCGCCGACGAGTTGCTCCTCGTCATATCCCAGCTCCGCGACTTCGCCGGCTACTTTGATGAGTCGACGACGCATGGCTTTCTGCGTGACGATTTCAGCGTAATGCTCAGCGTGCGCAGCAGTCGGGACCATGTTGGTCAATTCGGTGAGATAATCCATGCCGCCGATCATTTCCAGCTCGTCTTTTTTCTTGAGCTCATCGCTCAGCGTCAAAAGGTCGACTGGCCGATGTGATTCGTATAGTTTGAGCATGGCGGCGAAAATCGCTTTGTGCCGTTTGTCGTAGAAATCGTCGACGCGAATGATATCACTGACACGTGTGAGAACCTCCTCGTCAATGAGCACGGCGCCAAGCAAACTGACCTCCGCGTCGAGGTTCTGGGGTGGTACTTTTGCGGCAGTATTTGTCCGCTTAGGCTTGTTTTCGAACTCTCTCTTGTTAGGCATTTACGACCTCTCCCCCACCCATCATATCTATAACTGACTTGGTAACGGCATCAGCGGCAGGTTTCTGGGCCTCAACTTGTGGCTCAGGTGCCGCGAGTTCGACCTCTGGCGCAATGGCGTTCGCGTCAATATGAGCCACGATAATCGGCGCGCCGCCCAGCAGTTCCAACATGATATCTGCAATAAGTTTCTTTGGTTTGGCATCGTCGGCGCGTTTTTGGTGGAGGCCATAGCGAAACCTCAACGTCAAGGTTTGCGAGTCAGCGTCGAATGTCGGCTGGGCTTGACGAAGAATACCAAAGAGCGGCACACTTTCTTCTTTGACACGAGCCAAGATCTGACCCCATTCGTCCTCGCTGATGCCCTGTAGTTTTTTGCCTTCAGCGCGCTCTGGCTCCGGTGGCGCGGATTTCCTTGGAGATGGTTTGGGCTGAGGTTTCTCGACGTGCAAGATTGGTTTGGCGACGGCGGCCGGTGTCGGCTTGTGGTGAATGGCTGGGGAGGGAGGATTCGAACTTGGGACTGCGACGGCGGCCGGTAGGGCGAATTTGATAAGCGTGGTGCGCAGCTTTAGCTTAGGATTGTACGAGCGTGGGACCTCGATAAGCTCATCCAAGAGGCGGTACAGCTCGACGTGTTCCGGCGCGAGGTTTTGCAGCTGGCGCGTCAATTGTGGAATGAGCGACGCGGTATTCGTGCCTTGATTCTCAAGTTCGGTCAGCTGTTTGTTGGCGCTGGTGAAATCGTGCGCCAGGAGCGCCTCCACGAGCGAACCGACGGCCTTTTTCGAAGCCAGTCCCAGACTGCGCTCGACACTGGCGGCATCCACCTTCCCGCCATTCACATTGGCCAGCTGATCCAGCAGACTGATGCTGTCACGGAAGCTGCCATCGCCATGCTCGGCGATAAGTTGAAGCGCTTCGTCGTCGACTTGGAATGCCTCTTTGTCGGCAATGAACTTGAGGTGAGCAATAACTTTTTGCTGATCGATGAGGCGAAAATTGAACCGCTGCGTGCGGCTGACAATAGTCGCCGGCAACTTGTGCACTTCGGTCGTGGCCAAGATGAACACGACGTGCTCTGGTGGTTCCTCGAGCGTTTTGAGGAGCGCATTGAATGATTCGCCAGTCAGCATATGCACCTCATCGATGATATATACTTTGTACTTCGCGCTGGTCGGTACGATATGGACTTTGTCACGCAAGTCGCGGATGTCATCAATGCGACGATTGCTGGCCGCGTCGATCTCTATAATGTCGAGATGTTGGGAGTCGTCGTACGGCAACTGATTGATTTCGTGCGCCAAAATGCGTGCCGCGCTCGTCTTGCCGACGCCATGCGGACCAGTAAACAAATAAGCATGGCTGATGCGTCCACTCTTGATGGAGTTACTCAGCGCATCGGTGATGTGCTCTTGGCCAACCATTTCGGCTAGCGTTTTAGATCGGTATTTTCGGTATAAAGTCTGTCCCATAGCAAAAAATCGTGCGTCCTCTAACTAGATCACCCCTCCACGATGCCTGTACTTATCATACAGGACGGGAGGGGCGATGGATATTGTTGATATTACGTTGATCCTAGTGTAGGACGGACAAAATGTTGCCGGCGGGATCTTTGAACCACGCGATGGTTGGACCCTGGTCTGTGCTCGGCGGGCGGCCTATGCCTTTCTCGTCGGTTTTCGTCATGCCTTCGTCGTAGTGCTCGAACTGCACGCCTTTGGCGGTGAGTTCGTCGACGGCCTGGTCAATGTCGTCAACGGGAAAGTTCAGGATAGTGAAGGTTGCCGGCTGGTGGTTCGGCTTGGAGTAGATGAATACCTTCGCGCCGCTGCCAAGCGACAATTCCAGGCCCATGCCGCCCTGCTCTTCCACTGGCAGCCCAAGTGTTTCGCCGTAAAATTTCTGAGCCGCTTCCAAGTCATCGACTGAGAAGCCGCTGAAGGCTTGAGAATCTTTCAACATTACCGATACGCTCCTTTTATATATGCAGTATAACGCCAGGGTGACATAAACCAGAATAATACTACTGTTCTCGATGAGCTATTTATAGTACTATGACAGTGTTGTTTTATTGCAAACATACACAATTGAAGTTACTAACTAGATAAATACATAAAGGAACATGCATGGAACATGCAGCTGCCGAACATCATGCGGCTACATTTACCGACAAGCAAAAGAAGCTTGCGCTGCTCATCGTAGCGTTTGCGTTTGTAATGGATTTGCTGGATTCGACGATCGTCAATATCGCGATTCCGTCCATTCAAGCTAATCTCGGCGCCAGCTACGCGGCTATTCAATGGCTGATTGCTGGCTATTCACTCACCTTTGCGCTCTTGCTGATCACCGGTGGACGCATGGGCGACGTGATCGGGTACAAAAAGATCTTCATGATCGGTGTGAGCGGGTTTACGATCGCGTCCTTTCTGGCGGGCATCGCGCCGAACACTGAATTTCTGGTGGGCGCGCGTCTGATTCAGGGCGCAATGGCGGCTTTGATGGTACCGCAGGTCATGTCACTCATGCAGGTCATGTACAAGCCGGCTGAACGTGCTGGCGTGATGGGCCTCTTCGGTATGTTGGGCGGTCTGGCGGCTTCGTTGGGTCCTATTATCGGTGGCTTGCTGATCAAGGCGAACTTGTTTGGCTGGGACTGGCGTCCTATCTTCCTCATTAACTTACCAGTTGGCATCGTCGCATTACTTGCAGGTATGAAGTATCTGCCAGAAGGCAAATCCATCCATCCCCTCCATCTCGACCTCAAGGGCACGGCACTAATCATCGTGGCGTTTAGTTTGCTGATCTTTCCGCTGATTGAGGGCCGTGAGCTCGATTGGCCGATGTGGATTATTGTGATGCTAGCATTGTCTATTCCGGCTTTGATTGCCTTTGCATGGTACGAGATCCGTAAAGATCGTCGCGATAAATCGGCCTTGATCGTGCCGACGTTGTTCAAAATTCGTACATTCGCTACCGGACTTGGCCTTAACATTCTGGTTGAGTCGGTTATGCTTGGTTACTTCCTGACTGTGACGTTGGTGATGCAGATTGGCTTGGGATACAGCCCGATCAAGGCCGCTCTGACAGGCATCCCGACTGCAGTGGGTATGACGCTGGGTTTTGCGGTACTAGGTCAGAAGATGATCGCCAAGTTTGGCCGCAACGTGATCTTGATCGGCGCCACAGCGTTCACCATTGGCTTGGTGTATGTGACGTGGGTGATTGAGCACTTCGGTTTGGACGCGCAGCCGTTATACTTCACGCCGGGACTTCTGCTACTGGGGGTGGGTTTGTCGCTGGTCATGATCCCCATCTTCTCGGCAGCGCTCCAAGATGTCGATGCTGGCCATGCTGGCTCTGCATCGGGCATACTGAGCGCTGTACAGCAGGTTGGTGGTGCAATTGGTATCGCCATTATCGGCGTGATCTTCTTTGGCCAGTTGGATCACGGTTCATTTTCGAGCTTTGACACCGCTGCGCCACAGCTTCACCGTGACCTGAGCTCGTTGCATGTTCCCGCTATGCAACAAGACGCCATTGTCGCCGCCGCTCGACAGTGCTACCATGACCGTTCGGCAGAGAAAGATTCCAGCATCGTCCCTGACAGTTGTAAACAAATGCAGCCAACTGGTCCGGCCAACGAAACTCAGCAAAAGGTTGGTGACGCTGTAATGAACAGTGTAAAATCGGCCAATGCAGCCAACTTCTCTTCATCATTCCGCTCGAGCGTTGTTTATACGATCGTCGTGCTATTCGTCATCTGCATACTCAGCGTTCTATTGCCACGCAAGTTCCGTATGGCGGAGCATGCAGCCTAAACAAGCTAGTTGGGCTGAAAAAAGCCGCCCGCAAAGGGCGGCTTTTGCATTAGGCGTAACTTTTTGCTTCGGAAACATGTATGTATAGTATGCAAGATAAAGATGAACCGACGCTTATTGCGCAGACGCTAAGCGGCGACACTCACGCCTATGGTGAACTTGTCGATCGCTATAAAAACGCTTTATATCATCATTGTTTTGCAATCGTTCGTGACGAGGATGTGGCAGAAGATCTGGCGCAGGAAACGTTCATCACTGCCTATTACAAGCTACATTCATACAAGTCGCAATACCGGTTAAGTACGTGGCTCTTCAAAATCGCCACCAACAAGGCACTCACCTGGCTCAAAAAAGCTGGTCGAGAGATTGCTGCCGATGATGAGCTCATCGCAAGTATCGCCAGTTCGCACCCCGGACCAGACAAATCCGCGGAATATAGTGAACTGCACGAGGCAGTATCTCGGCTGAAGGCCGACCAACGAGCAGTGGTGAGCCTGTACTACTGGCAGGGACTGAGCTATCAAGAGATAGCTGGAGTGTTGTCGGTACCGATTGGCTCGGTACGAGGCTGGATGAGCAGAGCAAAAGATCAATTAAGAAAGGAGCTGCTATGAAAGATATAGAAGAATTGTTCGCGCGTAGCGGCGGCCCTAAACCACGCCGACCGTTACGGGCAGATTTTACTCACAATGTAATGGAGCGTGTGGGCGAGCGTCCGAATAGGCGCCGCATCGCGCGCATATTGGAGATACGATATATGAAATTCTTTACGAAACCTTTGATCGCAACCGCAGCTATCACGGTGGCTGTTGTGGCGGGCGGAACTGCTACGTTTGCTGCTGTCGGTGGCTGGCCTGGAGTGAGCGCGATATTTGGCGGGCAGCATAATTTGCCGAATAGCGATCGTATTGTCCGTGTCGACACCGACAACTGTATTGACCCGCATGCCCTCAACATGCCTGATGTCGAAAAGCAACAGAACAAGCATAACACCGAGTATTACAAGCTGAAGGCCGGCTCGAAACTCACTAATGATCAAGTCGTGCGTATGGTTCGGGGCAATTGTTTCACCCAACAGCAGGCTGCCTACGATCAGAATGCCCTTCAGGCGGCGTTGGACAAGAACCCGCTCAACAAGAATGCTGTTGTCGGCGGTTATATCGATAGCGAAGTCACCGCTATCAGCGATACGTCGATCAGTATTACATCGGTCATTCCGTACAACACAGAACTGCGGACGGTCAAACAGACATTCAACCACATCGACCCAGACGTGTTTGTCTACCAGAGCCCAAACAAGCTTAGCCTCAAGGACATTAAGGTCGGCGACCACGTTTCCGTCAAATATCGTGCAACCGGTGACGCCTTGAGCCACTCAGAGACGATCAAGCCCGACCAGATCAATACTGATGAGCAAATTATCGTGGCGATCTTTAAGAACACTGCCGATGCGACGGCGGCTGTGAATTACGAAAAGTATAATGGTTCGGAGTTCGTGCAGGTGGCGTCGTGTGACCATGACGGTGGCTACTGTACCTACGAGCAACTTCTCAACAAGTAGACGGTGCGCAGAATGTTGGCGCGACGAGGCTAATAAGGCTTGTCGCGCCAATAAGCGTTAATTTAATAATGCGTGCCTGCGGTGATGCCCTCTGTCATGTTGGGCGCATGATATTGACGTGAACTTATTTTGCTAGTATGGTATAGAGCGGTAATTGCTAGCACTCTACGAGGAGTGATGAAAGTGAATCGTACGTTGGCCGCGCTGACGGTGGCGGCTGCCGCCACTCTGGCGCTCACCGCGTGCAGCTCGAACGGCAGCAGCCCGACGACCGCACCCACCACCAAGACGTCCGTGGTTTCGACGCCTGCGCCGACGACAAGCCCCGTGACCGGCCAGGACGATCTCGTGAGGCGGCGCAGGGCCGACGAGAAGGCGATGACCACCCTGGGCTTCAAGGTGGTGCCGAACTCGGCCGGAGACACAGCCGTCGGCATGCCCTACGTGGTCATCGACCTCTGTGGGGGCAAGACCCGTACCTTCCTCGTCCACCACGACAACTCGGGGCTCGTGGACTACGCCTACCCCGAAACCAACGTGGACGCCGGTCCGAACCTGCGCTTCACGGCGCAGCCGACCCCGGGTGAGATCGAGAAGTACGGACTCTGCAAGTCGTAGCCACGGCTATCGCTTCTGGCACGGTCCTGCCTGCACACGCTGGGCAGGACCGTGCCGGGGCGCACAAAACTGATATTATTATGAGTATGGATCAACAACACGACGATGACACTGCTGCCGAGGATGTGCTCCCCTGTCACGAGAAGCTAGCTTTTGCTACACGCGAACAAGCCGAAGCAGTCGCGGCGGTGAACGCCTTTCGCTACGGTGGTAAACTTCGAGCGTACAGATGCCGTTATTGCGGCTTGTGGCATCTCAGCAGCCGGATTGAAGATTGAGATCGCTTTAGAGCGCAGCTTCGATAGCGGCCCACTCCGCTTCGCGGTTGTCCTCAGGAACAATAATGCTGATTTGGTCGCCAGTTTTTGCCTTGAAGTATGTGACACTCGCCAGGAGTACGCGGTATTCGTGACCACCTGCTTCGACATAGTACGCGCCATCGTGCGACATGAGCGTACCGATAATTTGTCGGCGTGCAACTGGTCCAATTTGCTTGTAAATGAAGCCGCCATCGTCGGCGATAGTCAGTTTAAGGATGTCGCCCTCGATGAGTTTTGATTTGCTGGCATAGTTGGCAGGAACTGGGTATGTTTTGCCGTCCGGACCGATCATCGTTTGGCCGTCGAAGACGCCCTCGATAACTTTCCCGGCTACTTCTTCTGACTTGCCGGCGTACATGGCAGCATCATCGTCGCCAACCAAGCTAATCAAAAGTTCCTTTGCGGCCGCAAGGTTGGTTTCAGCATCTTGAATGAGCGACTTGAGCCGCTTTATTTGCTTCTCGGGTAGATCAGACATGGTCTCGCAAATCCTTATCTGTTTGTTTGTAGTGTACTTTCACCTCGAAGCATAGCGCATTGATGTAGCAGTGTCAACAGAAATGCGAGCGGCTGCACCATATCTGGTGTTAAGAGCATAAGCGATATCACTATTAGCTCTTTTCTGTCGCCAAGTCCAGCGCAATAAAAGTTCTGAAATCACATGTTGTGCATTCTACATACCTCTCTCAGTAGATTACTTAGAGATTATCTTAGTGATGTGAAATTTATTACTTTGGTTTGAGAACAATGTGTCGTACGATACAGGTAAATTGGTGGTAAGGGTGACAAAAATGATAATCAAAAAACTGCACATATTAAAAGTAGCTATGCTTGTGACGGCTTTGGTAATGGCGAGTTGTCTCGTGAGCCCGCGCGCATCGGCTCTTGCCCCCTACCAGGCATCAGGCGTTGTCGGACAACCAGACTTCCTGCATGCGGCCGTTGGTGAAACTGGCTTTAGCCTCTACTCCGACTCCGATCCGGTCGCTCTGGATTCCACTCATCATCGTTTGTTTGTCGATGACGGGAGCAACTCTAGAATTTTGGTTTTTAATCTAGACAGTAGCAATCATCCTCTGGACCGAACAGCTGACTATGTGATCGGTCAGAGCTCTTTTACGGCCAACACGCGAGGCTGTTCATCCAATAGCAACACTTCGGCGCATGGAATATGCACAGCAAGCACCGCGAACACGATGGTTCTGGATGCGAGCGGCAACCGGCTGTATGTCTCGGATGGGGGCAATAATCGAGTCCTAGAGTTTAACGTCTCGAGTATTACAAATGGCATGTCCGCAACAGCGGTTTTGGGCCAGGCTGATTTCACGTCTGCGGCCTCGAACTCACCATCGGCCACCTCACTCAATGGACCGGCCGGCGTCGCTATCGATTCGGTGCACCATCGTCTATTTGTGGCAGACATAAACTTTAACCGCGTGCTTGTCTTTAACCTGAACAGCACGAATGACCCGTCCAGCTCCACGGGTGCCTCGGCCAACAATGTTCTGGGACAGGCGAACTTTACGGGTTCTTTCCCCGAGACGCTCGGCGCGAATAGCCTGAACCTGCCGCGTTATGTGGGGGTTGATGCGAGCGGTAATAGATTGGCGGTGGCCGACACAGGCAATAACCGCGTCCTTATCTTCAATGTTAGCACGGTATCCGACAACCAAAGCGCTGTTGACGTCCTGGGCGCGCCTGACTTTACAACGGCTGGCACGTGCGCACAGAATGCAACGTCCTTCTGCAATGGCGACGCTCAGTTCGACTCGGTCAACCATCGTTTGTTTGTTGCTGACCAGACTGGCAATCGAGTCCTTGTCTTTTCGCTCAACAGCACCAATGACCCAACGAGCGGTACCGCTGCTAATGTGCTGGGCCAACCAGATTTCACAAGCGGTGCGAGCTGTGGCGGTGTGACACAGAGCAGCCTTTGCGGCACAACCGGCATAACGATTGATAGTAGCGGGCAGACGCTGTATGTTGGCGACTTGACTCACAACAGAGTGCTGATGTTCGGTGTCTCTTCTATTTCGAATGGCCAGAATGCTGCTGACGTTCTTGGTCAGACTGACGATTCGGGTGGCGCACTGTATACAACTGGCGACGCCAATAACAATAGCGCGACAGCCAAGAGGTTCAACAAGCCCAGCGCAACGGTCGTCGACACTGGTCATCATCGCCTGTTTGTGGCTGATGCTCAGCATGCTCGTATTCTGATATACAATTTGGACCAAAATAATAATCTGATTGATGGTGCCGCCGACAACGTTCTTGGCCAGTCCAGCCTCACGGGCGAAAGCACCGGCACGACTGCTAGCACGCTAAACTGCGGGTATTATTGCGGGCTGGCGTACGACTCTGTGCGAAACTTCTTGTTTGTGGGAGATTCTAATAATAATCGCGTTCTCGTGTATGATGTCGCGGCTGTAGCTGACGGGCAGGCTGCATCGTTTGTCCTCGGCCAAGCGGACTTCACGAGCAGCACATGCGCCATGACGCAGCACGATCTGTGCGGACCGCAAGGAGGGTTGCTCTATGACAGTGCCAGCGAGCGATTGTTTGTCGCTGATAGCGGCGGCGGTCACGATCGCGTCATGATTTTCGCAACACACACGCTCTCCAACCATATGAATGCCTCGAATGTCCTCGGGCAACCAGATTTCACGACAAGTACAACCGGTGCATCTGCGACCGAGATGGACCTTTCGAACAGCGGCCTGGCGCTCGATCCAACGCACCAGCACCTATTTGTGGCGGACACCAACAATAGCCGCGTGCTGGCGTTCAACGTCACTCCTGGCCAAATAACCGATGGCGAGGCAGCGGCAAACGTCCTCGGCCAGTCTGATTTCACAAGCAATACATCAAATACATCGGCGACTACCATGAGCTTTCCGGAAGGTTTGGCCTGGGATGCAAACAGCCAGGCACTCTTCGTGGTGGACAATGCCAATCGTCTGCTCGTGTTTGACACGACGTCACTTACAGATGGCCAGAGCGCAGTGGCGGTCCTTGG
>Ga0105239_10006125_pt1 | contig 13997 bp, 10 predicted proteins | sample KBSC44metaG_FD_92761 | JGI IMG/M metagenome (GOLD analysis project Ga0105239, IMG submission 92761) | Corn rhizosphere microbial communities from Kellogg Biological Station, Michigan, USA - KBS C4-4 metaG | ecosystem: Host-associated > Plants > Roots > Rhizosphere > Soil | place: Michigan, USA... | reverse complement strand
TGTATCGCAGTCTCACCTCGAGGCTACGTTTGACGACTGCACGTCTGGAATAATCTCTTTCAAGGCGACGTCGAGCGGCGGCTCTTTGGGATTCCGCAGCCATTCCGCATGTCTCACGATGAATGTCTTCCCTTGGCCGAGAATTTTATTGGAGACCTTAACATTAGAAGAACCATCCAAGACGAGCGAGGAATCCAAGAGTAGTTTCCGCTCAAGTCGCACGACGTGGCAAACGAACGAAGCGAAGGAGCCTCGTGAAGGGGCGGGGGGAGCCGAACGAGACTCCTCTCGCGTTAAGGAGAGTGCATCGCTAACGGTGCCGTAACTTGAGGTTGCAAATGATTTGACCCAGTCGAACTCCTCCATGGTCAGGTTAACTGAAACAACACGAGAGCTTAGCGAGTGCAACTGTCTTGAGCAACAATTCCCGACTTTGTTGAATTCTTGTTGTTCATCAGGCTGAAACAAACGGTGCCAAGATGGATGAAAACTTAGGTACCCACGTGGATACCAGAAAGAAGTGCTTATTTATCCACGGAAACGCTGTTCAGATCAGGCCAACTCTATATATCACAAAAGGTGGCAGCTAAGCGGTGTCTTGGACGTCTGTCGCTCAGAAAAAGAAAAGTGGTGATTTTCGAAAGCCCCTTGGAAAATGCCGTGGCGTCTGCACACCCATGGCATTTTGCGTAAGTATCATCTTTGACAAGTTGTTTCAAGAGTTCCAATGTCCCGGATTTCCGAGGACATTCCTCACTGATCAGTTGTTTCAAGACTTTCATGGATTGAGTGGACACTACGCTCTTGAGGCCGAATGCCCCCATGTATCTATGGTATACATGTTTCTCAGTGCACGTATCTCTCCACCATTCATTGATGAGATCACAGACAGGATGAAAAGGGGCACGTATGAAAGAGAATACGTGTATACATTCTAGTTTATCATCGGACCACCAAAATTGCCGGAAACTACAATCTCTTTTCTTTTGGACCAGGCACAGTGAATCGAGCGAACCAACTGATTGGATATGATTTTAATCGGAGACTCGAATTCTCGATAAAAAGCTAGTCACTTAAAAGGGCCGGCCAACGAACAGAGTCCATGTAAACGTCAATGGACAAGCTCCTCTAGCGTGTCATCCTATGGTGTCAAGCCAAGAACCAAAGGGTGTGCTGCGAAGACAAACAAGAATCCTATTCCTTCTCCCCAAACACCACATATTTTCAAATCGTGTCGTCATGGACTTCGTAAACCTAACCCTGTGTTCCTTTGAGATAGAAGCATTACACCTTCAGACTGCTGACACCCAATTCTCCAGTCATCCAAGCTGGCATCTTATCCAGATTCAGATAATCAGTGCCTAATTCTGCAAGCTTTTTCAAGCCCGAAAAGACGTCATTGCCGGAGAAGTTCAAGCCGATGGGGGCTGCGTCTATGACTGCCATGTCCACACCATTTGTCTGACCGATCCGTGGTGCGTCTTGAAGGGTCACATGAACACGATCCAAGGCCGCGTGGTGGGGGCCATCCATTGAGCCAAATCTGCGCTCCACTGGCAGTAGTCCTACTTCCGTTTGGTTGAGCTGCTGTGACTGGACGTCCACTGGGCTTGTGGCCGAAGACGTGTCTGCTGAACAGAATATACTGTAGGCACCACCTCCCGAGCCGGGAATGATACTTCCTCTGAGAGCTGCGATACTGTGGAGCGACCGCGCCGTAAGTTTTGTCGAATCGAGAGCCCATCTTTGTTGTGGTCGAGACAATGCCTTGGGAATAGCCTCGATGACAATCCTTTTCATTGCCGCCATGTCAACTTTAGTCGCCATTCCCCCCCTAGAACCCCGTGAAGATTTTGTTCGCGAACTTGCGCCTGTGGATCCAGACAAGGAGACGTATATGTACGGACAGCTCTCTGGAAGCGCAATGTACATGACTCTCGCTGTGTCGGTGGCGTGTTTGGCCCGTCGGGGTATGTGGGACCGACACGGTCTGAAGGTGGATAAAGAGCTTATGTACAATCTGATGACGGAAATGTTGTAAGGTGCAGGCAGTCGATGCAGGTGATAATGTGCTTTGACGAGGGGCGAGATTTCAGCCTTGAGAGCGGCGAGAAATGCTGGTGGAGAGACCTGAGGATATATGGAGTCAGGGTCATGGTCGTGGTCGTTCAGCTTTCGTCTCTTTCTTCTATCTTGTAGTTCCTTTGGCTCCTCCACTTTTGATTGTTCAGGCTCTAGAGGAACGAGGCGCAGGGCACTCCATCGAAGAGCGATATCAGCTTGCTCGAGATAGGCCATATCGATCATTGCATGTTGACGCAAGGATAGACCCCTCCGCCAATCGCCGTCAACAATTCGATCGATAATATCCTTTTTCGTGCAAGAGTCGGTGTTTTCCTTCAAGCCTTTGTAGATTTCGCGCAAGGCCTCGACATTCTCAGCTGGAGTATGCAGGTAGTCTTCTTCGTCAGCCTCGAGGAAGTTGCGGTTTTGGACCAGGTATGGCGAACAGTGGCCGTCGTGAAGCCATAGCCGCACCAAGTCAAGAATCGACTCTCTCTCGAGTCGGTTTAGTGATCTAGCGGCCATTGGTAGGGATGGGTTGAGTTGTTTACAAAAGGCTGCGGTGCTTGTTGGGTGGAGGTTCGTCATGGTAAACAAACCGAGTCAATAATGCCAAGGATCATAGGTAGACTGAGTCATGGGTGATGAACACGCCTCACGTGATAGCGGCCATCTTTCCGATGACGAGCTCAAGCCACGAAATCTCATGATTACTAATTCGAATTTTGCCCCTCACTCACCCACTAGTGAGCCAACAGCCGCAAGGAGGATCCGAAATCGGCATGGAGTTAGAGTCTTAGAGCGATGAGCATGACTAGAAACCCTGCTCAGCTGAGAGGCTGATATGACTACACGGTCACGTTTAGGCGGATGAGTATAAGAATGGTAAGGAAGTGGAATATAAGAGATATCAAGTGCTGCCAGCGGTGCAGGACCAGTCTATCAGTGTTGAACTGGATGCTCTCTGCAAAGGACTTGAAGGAACCCAGTCTGGCGCCCTGGGCACTCCAGGTTCCCCACACTAACTTCATTGACAAGGGGCCGAAAGCGGTCAACTGCGTATCTTCCCTGATCTCAGCTTTGTTCTTCGCTTCTGACCTGTATATAGGTGCTCGTAGGAGAGAGGGATAGCTCCGCGGCAAGTGTTGAAGGTTGTCATTGGCAGGGATTGACTCTGCTAAGAGATGCGAAGGAGAGCAATCATCCTTCAGAGCCTTACCAACCTTGATAGGTAGTGAGATGGCTCGGGAAGTAATTATAATTGGCAAATTTTGCTGAGATTAGATTAGTTCAACGCTGATGCCGAGGACCAGGAGCGTTTCCTGTGAAGCGACCCCGAAAGCACAGGCTGATGAGTATTCCGTCGTATTCGTACCACCACTCTGTGCTCTCATTTATCCGTCTCAACTCTGTCGGGTGTGTTCCTGGACGTGGACGTCATGATCCAGTGGAGGTGTCATAGAATACCTGCATCCTCGTGAATCACGAGATTCACTTGTCTGGAGGAGCACGAGTAGTTGAGTTTCGTGATAGATGCCCTCCATTCAGGAGGCTTGTGTGTGTCTGGGTGGCTTGCCATTAAGTTATCGCATTACCAGCAGACAACCCGAAGCAGGGCAGACGGCGGGATCTCGGACGAGCAGGCGCCAAGGCTGCTGTCATCCTGCGCGTGGCTCCTTCCCTTGCAATTCCCGAAACGAGTTCGAAGATGCGGAATGCGCGAAGACTCGTTTGGCCATCCCACCTTCCCGGGCGGCGGGCACATGCCACCTGCCTTGCGATTTCAAAGCGATTGGCAAACTAAGTAATTAACGCCGCCCGCCCACCAAGCGCACGAGGGTCGCCCACTGACACCAACCGGACACCCACCAACAACCCACACACTCTCTCAAGCCTCATCCATTAATAATGCCCTCAAAACGGTCAAAACCACCCCAGCGATCCAGGGACCCAAGGACTTCCCTGCGCCCTTGAGCCCCGCTGAAGGGCTTGTCCCACGCTTGTGCCCTACCCGATCGCTCACGCAATTTGCAAGCACCAATTCTTCTCATGCACATTCTCCCCTCCTCTTCGATTGCTCTAGTGCTCCCTCCTTCTTGTGACATTTGCCATCTCTGCCTTCCACCACGGCAGAGCTTCCTCTTCTCAGATAGTATATCGAATACTCGTTGTCGCTGTCGCTATCTGAATTGCGACTTCGGCCCTGGATTTCCTTCACCCGTCTTCCAGGTATTTTGTCATATCCGCCTCCCGCCTGCAGTGAGCAGCCAACCTCCGTATCTTGGTGAGCTTCGCTGGCCACCACTGAATAGAGTGGACGACGGTTGAGACAGATTTAGTTCTGTCTACCGGTGGGTTGGGAAGGATCATGTCAAGTTATCGCGGCCGAACGGGGCCGAATTTTTCAGCATATCTCAACAGTCTGAACACCCTGACTTCGCCCTACGAGCAGGAGCAATTCCAGCCTGAAGACCTAGACTTGAGCCAAGACCTGGCCATGTTCACGAATACTGATTTCACCCACTTCGATATTCCCGCTCTTCCAGAAGACACCACCTATAACTTCGAAATGACCGACCCCAAGAACAACCACAACATCAAGTATGAAGACCTTTTGACCGGCTCAGATACCATTCCCACATATTCACCTCACGATATTGAGACATCCGTACCTGAATCAAGTGCATTTTACAGCACCTATAACACCCCAATTCAACCTGCACCCGCTTCAGGCTTTGGAAGCATTGAAAATCGAGCCTCACCTTCAGCACCCGTCCCCAGTGGCAACTCCGCCCGCCGGAAAGCGGACAGTATTGACGTTTCACACATGAACAGTGAAGAAAAGTCAAGGATAGCTGCCGAGGAGGATAAACGACGCCGAAATACTGCTGCTAGTGCCCGGTTCCGTGTGAAGAAGAAGCAAAGAGAGCAAGCCCTCGAGACGACGGTGCGCGAAGTTCAGGACAAAAACAGCAAGCTTGAGTCTCGAATTTCTCAGCTCGAGATGGAGAACAAGTGGTTGAAGGATCTGATCACCGAGAAGAACGGCATTCAGTCCAAGGAGGAAATGGCTGCAGCATATCATGAATATCGCAAAGAAAGTGAAGAGCGTGAGCTGAAACTTTCCGAGCATACCACTGGAGTTGGAACTAGTGACTAAGGAGCCAAAACCAAAAAAGAAAGCAAAAAAACCAGAAACCAAATACAAATTCGATTGAGGTTTGAGGATATATTTTGTTTGATATGCTTATGATACCAGATAAACCAATACCATGGCAATGAGAGGGTTGAGACACCCAAGTAGCTGGCATTGGTAATTAGTATAAAGAATTGCTTCAAATTTTTTCAAACCTATTCGATGAAAGTTCCATTAGGGCTTCTTCCTTACGACGAGTAGCGTCAGGCATCAAGACAGCACGGGATTTTGTGCCCTGGTAGCCAAATGATAACCTCTATCCCTATTGGTTGTGAGGTGAAAGGTACATTACTAAGAAAGATGAATGTTGGGCTGCTGCAGCCTGAGAGGGGTGGCTGGTGGTGTGTAATTATCTCGGTACTATCCCATTGCGAAATGACAATACACAGCCTGCATCCGGTTGCGAGTATAATTGAGAGTTCAGACAAACTTGGGACGCTTCTTCCTGTCCAGGACAACAAGATCATGATGCTATAGATAAAGGGACAAGCGAGCCATCAGGTATAGAGGCACGTAGATGCGGTTTGTGAGGTTCACAACCTGTGTGGTATTTAAGCATCGCGACTGCCTTAACTCCATCAACGCGTGCGTTGCGTGTGTGCGTGTGACTGCCAGTTTGCAGTGCAGACTTCAGCACCGGCACTGGCACTGGCATTACATTTCACTCATTTACGCAGTTCATTCCCATTCATAATTATCTATCACCCACCACCACCCTTCGCCTTCTGAACCTCATCCCGTAGTCACCACCAACCCCTACCTTTTGAATCGCAATCACCCTCATTTCTCTGCGCATCTTGCAGTGTCTTGGTCCATCTCGCAGCCCTCTCCAAATTAAGCCCCCCTCGGTTCGTTTATCGCGCGCCCGCATATCAATCCCAGCCTCGACTCGCACCACCCCGCCCTCACTGGCACACAAACCGTGCTTCTACTCGCTCTCTGAGCGTCCTCCTTCTTACGCCTCCATTCAGTCATGTCCGTCACCGTCGCTGAGCTTGACGTCACCGTCAAGGCCTTCCAAGAGGGCAAGGGCGATGTTCAGAAGCAGGCTCAGCAAAAACTCAATGAATTCAAGTCCAATCCTGACGCATGGTTGATGGTGGACAAGATTCTGCAAGAGGCTTCGTACATGCCAACAAAGTATCTTGGTCTCCAGGTCTTGGACGACGTTGTCAACACTCGATGGAAAGTCCTGCCACGAGATCAGTGTTTGGGCATCCGCAACTTTGTCGTTGGCCAGATCCTCTCTGCTTCTGAAACTGATGAATCCCTCAAGACCAATAAGCTGTTTATCAACAAGCTCGATCTTACCCTCGTCACCATTCTCAAGCAAGAATGGCCACATAACTGGCCCACCTTCATCAACGAAATCATTTCCGCTTGCCACACCGGCCTATCTGTCTGCGAGAACAATATGACTATCCTGCGCTTGTTGTCTGAGGAAGTCTTTGATTTCTCCCAAGATCAAATGACCTCCACCAAGGCTAAGAACCTGAAGACTACCATGTGCGCCGAGTTCTCATCCATTTTCCAGCTGTGCAATGAAGTCCTGACCACCGCAAACTCAATAACTCTTGTCAAGGCTACTTTGGAGACCTTACTTCGTTTTCTGAATTGGATCCCTCTTGGCTTCATCTTTGAGACAAAGCTCATCGATACCCTTGTGTCTCGATTCCTCGAGGTCGACCAATTCCGCAATATCGCCCTGAAATGCCTCACTGAAATTGGCGGTCTTCAACTAGGCCAGCAATATCAATATGACGATAAGCTCGTCCAGATGTTCACCGAGACCTTGACTGTTGTGGCTCGCACGTTACCTCTAGACACTGATTTCCGCGAGGCCTACGCAAAAGCCGGGCCGAGGGAACAGGAATACATTCTCAACCTTGCCATCTTCCTATGCAATTATTTCTCGGTCCATCTCCAGACCATTGAAAGACTGCCCAACGCAGATTATCTATTGCATGGCCACTTCTATCTCATCAAAATCAGTTTGATCGACGATCGAGAAATTTTCAAAATTTGTCTCGAGTACTGGACAAAGCTGGTCCAGGAACTCTACGAGGAGATGCAGCAGCTACCCATCACGGAACTTAATCCCTTGATAAACATGGGTGTCTCAGGAATGGCTAATGGAGGCGCTCCTCATCCAAGCGCCCTCGCAAACTACCCGCTCCGCAAGCACAAGTACCAACAGGTTCTCTCAAGCCTGAGACAGGTCATGGTCGAAAAGATGGTTCGACCAGAAGAAGTTCTCATTGTTGAGAATGATGAGGGCGAAATCGTTCGAGAGTTTGTCAAAGAGAGCGACACCATTCAATTGTACAAGACCACCCGTGAGTGCTTGGTATACTTGACTCACTTGGACGTTGTTGACACGGAGAATATCATGTCCGAAAAACTACAGCGACAAGTAGATGGGAGTGAGTGGTCGTGGAACAATTGCAACACCTTATGTTGGGCTATTGGTTCAATATCTGGTGCCATGAACGAGGATACCGAAAAACGCTTCCTAGTGACTGTGATCAAGGACCTCCTTGGATTGACGGAAATGAAGCGTGGTAAGGACAACAAAGCAGTCGTGGCCAGTAACATCATGTACATTGTGGGCCAGTACCCTCGCTTCTTGAAGGCTCACTGGAAGTTCTTGAAGACAGTGGTTAACAAACTTTTCGAATTCATGCACGAAACGCATGAGGGTGTCCAAGACATGGCATGTGATACTTTCATCAAGATTGCAAACAAGTGCAAGCGTCACTTCGTGGCATTACAGCCGGGTGAGACCGAGCCGTTCATTGACGAGATTGTTCGCAACATGCGCAAGATCACCTGCGATCTTACCCCTCAACAGGTACACACCTTCTATGAGGCGTGTGGCTATATGATCTCTGCACAGGGACAGAAGAGTGTACAGGATCGACTCATTGACAATCTTATGTCACTTCCCAATCAAGCCTGGGACAGCGTCATTGCGCAGGCCAATAACGACCCGTCTATTCTCCAGGATGCAGACACCATCAAAGTTGTTGGTAACATTATGAAGACCAACGTTGCTGCTTGCTCGTCAATTGGAAGTTACTTCTACTCTCAGATTGGACGTATTTATCTGGACATGCTCAATATGTACCGTGCATCAAGTGGACTGATATCGGACTCTGTAGCCTCTGGAGGTGAGTGCATCGTCGTTTTTCATGTCCTTTACTAACAGCATCCAGGTAATGTTGCGACAAAGACCCCTAGAGTCCGCGGACTTCGAACCATCAAGAAAGAAATCCTCAAGCTTGTTGATATCTATGTGCAGAAAGCAGATGACCTGTCGATGGTCAACGACAGCATGGTACCACCTCTTTTGGATGCGATCTTGCTCGACTACCAGCGCAATGTCCCTGACGCTCGAGATGCTGAAGTCCTGAGCGTGACCACCACGATCATTCACAAGCTACATGTACGTTGGACCCCAAGAAGATCTCGGCACCTGGTCAGGGATGATTTTTCTAGCCAAAATCCCTTGCTAACCATTTATAGAATCTCATGGACGATAAGATCTCTCCAATCATGGACAGTATCTTCGAATGCACGCTCGAAATGATCAATAAGGATTTCCACGATTACCCCGAGTTCCGTGTCGAGTTCTTCAAGCTTTTACAGGCTATCAACCTGTTCTGCTTCCCAGCATTACTGAAACTAGACGGACGCCAATTCAAGTTTGTGATAGACTCTTGCATGTGGGCTAGCAAGCACGACAATCGCGAGGTTGAAAACACCGGGCTTTCAATGTGCCTTGAGCTCATCAACAACATGGCCGAAACCGATCCGCAGACTGCTGGTGTCTTTTTCCAGCAGTTCTACATCTCCATCCTTCAAGATGTCTTCTTTGTGCTCACCGATTCTGATCACAAGGCCGGCTTCAAATCACAATGCATGCTGCTAGCACGCATGTTCCAGCTTGTTGAGGCGAACAAGATCTCTCAACCGCTTTACCAACCCGATCAAGCCGCCCCTGGGACGTCGAACAAGCAGTTTGTTAGCGAGTTCACAGCCAACCTTCTCCACAACGCGTTTTCCAATCTCAAAGAAATCCAAATTCAGCACTTTGTTAATGGCCTATTTGCATTGAATGAGGACCCCACCAAGTTCAAAACTCATCTCCGAGACTTTTTGATCTCCCTTAAGGAGTTTGCTGGAGACAATGCCGAACTCTTTGCGGAGGAAAGAGAGCAGGAGAAGAAGGATCTTGCCGATGCAGAACGTGAGCGGAACTTGAAGGTTGGTGGCCTCATCAAACCTGCGGACCTGGATCAAGATGATGAGCTGTGACTCGAGGAGGAACTGCGAACTGAGTTTGCGAACTTGGCCGCTAGAATGAAACCCGAGGCCAGTGCTATTGAGCCTTCGGTGGAACATTACGCCATGGAACGATCTTCTTCGAGAGAGGGCTTCGAGGACGGTTGGTTATTCTACAAGTGCTAATCCGTTGGATGAAGGTTTGCTTTGTGCGGCGGATGGGTCAGCATCTGGTCTGGCAAATGGCAAAGCTAAGCGAGGTGCAAAGCTCTTGAGATGACTGCAAGACTAAAACGCAAATGGAAATCCAATGAGAGACACGACGAATTAAGCAGAAGACGATTGGTGCATATCTCTCCTTCTCCTTTCTCCTTTCCGTTTTTTCCATGGTTTATTGTCACAATATACCACAAAAGCATCGTTCAGCCTGTCTGGAAAGAAATACAGTCAGACATTGGGCAATATTGATTGATTGATAGAGTATGTTTTCATGAGGGAAGCGAGAGAGATGAGATGAAACGAGAGATAGAAGGGAGAGGGAGACGAGAAAAGGTCTCAGCGAGCGATTCATTCTCGTGGGCTGCGTGTCTATGGAAGGACATGATAGTGGCCGAGTCTGATAAACTCAAACGTCGAAGGCTAAATAAAGAGGGAATTATAATCCTTTTCAAATGGTTTTGCTCCCCGTAATCGTTTTCTCACCCCTTTTGGTGTTTTGTGTCTTGTCTCTGGCAGTCGCAGTCGTAGATGTCAAGTAGTGAGTGAGGCACGCCGCACAATTGTGCTATAGATAAGCTCTGCCAGCCCTAATGGCCATCATTGTGGTGTAAAACATACTTGCTTGACACTAAGACGGCTAGGGAGGTAAATATCAGGGCACATCATCATTTTATTGTGAGAAAACCACGCTAGGCTACCTGTAATAGTAGTATGTACTACCCCAATCCAAGGAATACAAACTGAAACTCCATGTTCATGTCTGGATACTCTCCTCCCTTCACCCTCTTGTCCAAACGCTGTTCTCAGTTTGTTCCCACCCTCCCCCTTTCCCCTAGCCAGGACTGGGCCCGTAAGCCAGAATACACTGGCGATGGTTGCGCCTGCGCCGGCAGAGACCACCGTGGCTCCGTTGTTGGTGACACGCTGCTGGGACGAGGACAGGAGCTCCTATTGTGGTTGCGCCGGCGCCGGCGGAGGCCACCATGGCTCTGTTGTTGGTGATATTGTTGGTGTGCTGTCTTCGCTAACGAGGACGATAAGGAGGAGGATAAAGGCGATTAAGGCAATGAGCCACGCTGGAACGACGTCTGTCCAAAGGCCGAAAAGGCATAACGAGAGATACATTCTAGGAGTGATCGTCATCGTCATCGCGATATTGCCTTTGGCCCCTTTGGCCTTGTGGACGGCGTTAATTGTATCGCAAGTGCGTGCGTGAGTGATATGGTTTGTTTTTGGCAAACATGCCTTTGTTGTTGAAGTGCTCTCTGGTCTTTGCCTGTCAGTATGCTATCCCCTTGTGCTGGAGTTTGAAAGCCTTGTTGTCCTTTGCGGACAAGCATCGGAACATGTTGTTTGTACTCACAGAGACTATTTTGAATTTTGATATATACCTGTGTGGAACGTGTAGACCGTGTAGACTGTGTTGGAGGAGGAGGTTCAGTCGACAGAGTTTCAAATGGACAAAGCTCCCTAAAATATCTCTCCCAGCAGTCTCTCGATCGCTTCATCTGGGCTGTCGTCCACTCTCGACTGCCTGTGACCGCATCGTCGGGTCGAGAATGAAGCGACAATGAGACGTTGCGTTGAAGCGTTGCGATGAAGCGAAGCCAAGCTCAATGCGATGGACCCGCTTGCCTTTCTCGGCCGACGAGAAGCCCACAGAATGGCGCGGTCACAAATAAATAAATAAATCTCTTCAAAGATCCGTTGCTTCTTCCTTTCTTTTCCTCATCCTCATCCTCATCCTCTCCCTCAAGGTCCTGCTCCACTTACTGGAGCGGATCTTCCTGGTCTTGACCAGCGCCGACGCTCACGGTAGACACTTCCTTCCTTCCTTCTCCCCCCTCTCTCTCCCTCCCTCATGAGTTCCCTTGACTGACGCTCACAGACAGTCGGCGAGGGGAAGACAAAGCGGTAACCCATCGGGGTCTTGCACCCTCTGGGTCATTTCTCTTCCCCTGGTGTTGAGAGCGATCCCAAAGAATTCTTCGTCCCTATTGGGGGCCTGGGGCCGAAGCCCACTTACTGGGCTAGGTCTCTGGCGTATGTTCATTCCCTCTTCCTCACCTACCTGATGAATTCCATCAGCTGACACCTGCAGATAGCCAGCGAGGGCAAGAGAAGACAGCAGCGCACTGGGGCGTTGATCCCCTGGGGATTACACCCCTCCCCTGGTGTTGGGAGAGAGTCTCAACACCAGGGGAGACTCTTATCCATCCTCTGTGCCACGAGGGCACTTAGGCTGGGGCTGGAACCCATTTCCTGGGCTAGGCCCCAGGGCCTTGTTCGTTCCTCCTTCCTCGTTGATGAATTCACTTGACTGATGCTTGCAGACAGCAGGGGTTTAATATTGTTCCCCTGGTGCTGGAGTGAGCTCCAGCACCAGGGGAGATACTCAACCGTTATACGTGCCACGAGGGCACGTGGGCTGAAGCCCACTTCTTGGGCCAAGTCCCTAGTTTATATTTGCGGCCTCCTGGTGTTGAGTGACACCAGGGGGCAGCAATGTTCCAGCATTGCCTAAGACCATTCAACAACACGGTCTTCAAGGCCATATCTTTGGTGCTTGTAACAATTTGTGTCATGTCAGGCCAGAGCGTCCTGGCCAACCCCGGAAAGGGTCTGTGCTCGCAGTCTTCGTCAGTCTCTGTATTCGCGGTGTTATTGCTCGACATTCAGAGTTCAAGGGTTGGCCAGATTTCGACAAGGTCTGGAACATGAGGCGTCGCAATGCCATGTTGGCTACCTCCTGGTGTTGAGTGACAAAAAAGAGGGGGTTGGTATAAAAGTTAACAAGAAGAAACTGGGGGTAATTTATCAACGACGACATCGAGAATATTGCCAAGATTGTTCCAGGAACCGAGAAAAACAAGGGCACTCGAGTCATCCTTCACCGTGCTTACCAGAATATGACCAAGGTTCAGGGCAAGATCTGTTTGCCTGATAATTGTACGCCTCTGGATTCAAGACATCATTGCTCGCCATACTGAGTTCAAACATTTCCCTGACCTGGGTACAGTATGGAACATGAGTCGTCGTTATGCTATCAACACCTACCTGGCTGGATCTCCACTTTGCATTGACGACGCCGTCAAGGCGGTCATATCAAGATTCTTTCCAGGCAGGCTCGACATCCAGCCATCGAGTTCAAAGTTCAGGTGTCAATGAGCCTGCAGAATATTCTGCTAGCGAGAGATCAACTTCACATCGTCCTGAATGCTAGGGGAACCAGACAATCAAACTCCTGCATCGCCAAAAAGATATTTCATACCATACAAGGATTGCCACCGTCGTTAGCTTGCTCACAGCCTACCAACTGGTTACCAGCTTCGGCAACGAAAGGCGCCCTGGGCCAAACTATAATTGAGACAAGCAAATGTGCTACTCTCCAACGGACATGTCAGTACATTACCAAACTTCACAACAAAGTCAACAATGAACGCGCCATTGGTTCGCAAGCAGCGCCCTTTGAATCCCCAGAGCTTCTAAGTTCGACACCTAGTACTGGTTCTGAATGGCTGCCTGAGATACAATTTGTAAGAATGAAGGTGGCGATGGAGCAAGCTTGCTGGTGCACAACAAGGAGAAACGAATCATTTTGTCCCATACTTGTGAGTTGCTTTCCCAAAGCTTGAGGACAACTGCTGACTTGGGTTTCCTAGATCAAGGCTGACAAGTTCGGCTGAAAGCCAGGTTGGACCCTAGCTTCGTTAGAGCGGTCGCCAGTCGCTTCCTCGTCAACGCTCATCCTTTACGGCTGAGAGAGGAGGTACGTAATCCTGCAGGGTCTCGACAGGAGGAAGAGGCAACAGCTGAAAGTGGCATCAAGCCTGGACTTTGAGCACGAGCCACGGTCGAGAAGCATGGCGACGAAAGTCAACACCACGTGGTGTAGGAAGCACTAGCGAAGATACGATGATACTGTCTATACCTTCCAAGATAGGGAGATTTCCGAGAACTCATAGCCTGCGTCGACCAATTCGATCTCCCGCATGTTAGTAGTCGTAGAGTGTGTGAGAAAAGACTTATGTTGGTGTGTGGCCCGAGCCAGCGCTTGGACATCTTGGATGCGGTAGATGCCAGGGCCCTCGGCTAGCCTTCCCCATTTGTGATACGTACGAGTAGGAGCGAGGGAGGTGTCACAATCGGATGACATCAGTCACCTGATGCTGAGCGTCTGCTGCCCTTTGCTGCCCTGGCTTTTTCTCTGCCCTCGTGCCAGAATTCTATCGTC
>Ga0105239_10006123_pt1 | contig 13998 bp, 9 predicted proteins | sample KBSC44metaG_FD_92761 | JGI IMG/M metagenome (GOLD analysis project Ga0105239, IMG submission 92761) | Corn rhizosphere microbial communities from Kellogg Biological Station, Michigan, USA - KBS C4-4 metaG | ecosystem: Host-associated > Plants > Roots > Rhizosphere > Soil | place: Michigan, USA... | reverse complement strand
TGGTTTCGAGACGCTGACCGAAGCGGGCTACAAGCCCGAGATCGCTTATTACGAAGTCATGCATGAGCTCAAGCTCATCGTCGATCTGTTCTACGAGGGCGGCTTGACGAAGATGCTGACGTTCGTCTCCGAGACCGCGCAATACGGCGATTACACGCGCGGCCCACGCGTCGTCGATGCGTCGACCAAGCAGAAGATGCGCGCAATTCTCGACGAGATCCAGGACGGCCGCTTCGCACGCGAATGGACGTCCGAATACGCCGCGGGCCTGCCGAACTACAAGGCCTACAAGCAGAAGGATCTCGATCATCCGATCGAGCAGGTCGGCGCGAAGTTGCGCGCGCGCATGCCGTGGTTGAATCCGGCGCCGGCGGCAAAACCAAGCGAAGCGCCGCGCGCGGATGCGACGAAGTATACGCAGGCTGTTTTTGCAGCAATCCCTGCCGCCACGACGACCGTCTAGGAGCAATGCGTGAACGCACAACTGCAAACTGCCGACGAAATCTCGACGCATCCGATAGCCGGCAACCGGCTCAGCGGCGCCGACATCGTCGTACAGGTACTTGCAGACGAAGGTGTCGACGTGATTTTCGGCTATTCGGGAGGCGCGATCCTGCCGGTGTACGACGCGGTATTCCGCTACAACCGCGATCACCTGCAGGATAACGGCCGCGAGCCGATGCCGCTGATCGTGCCGGCGAACGAGCAGGGCGCCGGCTTCATGGCGCAAGGCTACGCGCGCGCATCGGGCAAGGTCGGCGTCGCGCTGGTGACATCGGGCCCCGGCGCAACGAACACGGTCACGCCGGTGCGCGATGCGATGGCCGACTCGATTCCGCTGGTCGTGATCTGCGGCCAGGTGCCGACCGCAGCGATCGGCACCGACGCATTTCAGGAAGCGCCGATCAGCAGCATCATGGCGGCTTGCGCCAAACACGTCTTTCTTGTCACCGAGGCAGCGAAGCTGGAAGCGACGTTGCGCACCGCATTCGAGCTTGCGCGCAGCGGCCGGCCGGGTCCGGTCGTCGTCGATATTCCAAAAGACGTGCAGAATGCGCAGCTCGTGTTCGACGGCAACAGCAGTCTGGCGGTACCGGGCTATCGATCGCGTCTGCGCAGCGTGCAGCAGGCGGCGCCGGAGTGCGCACACTGCGCGAGATTCTTCGATCTGCTGGCGCAATCGAAGCGCCCGTTGATCTATGCCGGCGGCGGCGTGATCGCCGCGAACGCGGCGCGCGCGCTGCGGGATTTCGCCCACGCCTTCGGTTTTCCCGTGGTGACGACGCTGATGGGGCTCGGCACCTGTGACACGACCGAACCGCTGGCCATGCACATGCTCGGCATGCACGGCACCGCCTATGCGAATTACGCCGTCGAAGACTGCGATTTGCTGATCGCGGTCGGCGCGCGTTTCGACGATCGGGTGGCCGGCGTTGCGGCGAAGTTCGCACCGAACGCCAGGCACATTGCCCATTTCGACATCGATCCGGCCGAGATCGACAAGGTCAAGCGCGCGGACTGGCATCATCTGGGCGACCTCGCGCGCGCGCTCGATCGCCTGCGCGCTTACGCGCACGAACACGGCGTGCGCCCGCGTTACGCCGAATGGCACGCCCATCTGGCGAAGCTGAAATCGGATCACGCGCTGAACTACGCGCGCGGCACGGCGCTGATCCAGCCGTACGCGGTGATCGAGGAAATCAACAAGCACACGCAGGGCCGCGCGATCATCAGCACGGGCGTCGGCTAGCATCAGATGTGGGCCGCGCAATACTTCGATTTCCGCGAACCAAGATTGTGGCTGACGTCCGGCTCGATGGGCACGATGGGCTTCGGCCTGCCGGCCGCGATCGGCGCGCAGTTCGCGCGGCCCGATGCGCTCGTCATCGACATCGACGGCGACGCCAGCATCCGCATGAACATCGGCGAATTGGAAACCGTGACGACGTATGGCCTGCCAATCAAGGTCGTCGTGCTCAACAACTCCGGCGACGGCATGGTGCGGCAGTGGCAGAAGCTGTTCTTCCAGGGTCGCTTCTCGGCGAGCGACAAGAGTCTGCGCAAGAAGGATTTCGTCAAGGCCGCCGAAGCCGACGGCTTCGGCTGGGCCAGGCGTCTCGCTGATCCCGCCGGACTCGCGATCACGATCGCGGAGTTCCTGGCTTTCGCTGGCCCGGCGTTTCTCGAAGTCGTGATCGATCCCGATGCCGGCGTATATCCGATGGTCGGACCGGGCCAGAGTTATGCGCAGATGATCACCGGCGACTACATTGCATCGCGTACGCGGGTGCGGGCGCGCGAGGCCGAAGCAGCGGAGATGTTCTGATGCGGCGGATCATCTCGATGCTGCTGCAGAACGAGGCGGGCGCGCTGGCGCGCGTGGCGAGTCTGTTCGCCGCGCGCGGCTACAACATCGATTCGCTCACCGTGGCGCCAACGCACGATGCCGAAGTATCGCGCCTGACCCTGGTCACCTCCGGCGACGACGTCGTCATCGATCAGATCATCAAGCAGTCGCGCAAGCTCGTCGACGTGATCGAGATTGCCGACCTGACGAGTCGCGAGCATCTGGAATGCGAGCTGCTGATCCTGAAAGTCGGCGTCGCGCCGAGCAAGATTCCGGCCGTGGCCGCCTGCGTGCGCCGGCATGCCGGTGCACTGCTGCTCGACAAGAGCGAGTTCACGCGCACGATCCAGTTCGCCGGCACCGGTGCGCGCGTCAATGATTTCCTCGCGCAACTGACCGCGGTGGCGAACATCATCGAGCTTGCGCGCAGCGGCACCGCGGCGCTCGACCGCGGTGAAGCGGCATTGGCGCCGGCCGTGGCGTGATCCGCAGCCGGCGCCGAACCGGGCGCGTCAGCCCTTTTCTCGCGTGTATTTGTTGATCCAGTTCGTTTCCCAGGTCTTGCCGCCGTCGACGGAGAACGCCTGCTCCGACTGTACGGTGTCAGGCGAGCTGCTCCACATCGAAAAGCGCAGCAGGATCGCCTTGGCGTTGAATCGCTCCTGATCGTAGAACTCCACGCGGCCGTTCTTGAACTCGCCGATGCCGGGCGTGCTGCTCAGCTCGCCGACGTTCGGTGTGGCGAAATTGATGCTCCACTCGTGAGTGTTCGGATTGTAGACGCGCAGCGCCAGCAGCTCGAGCGGGCCGTTTGCACCCGCCGTCTTGTATTCGGCCAGATTCGCGCGGCCGCCCCAGACCGGAGTGACGATGGTGGTACCGTCGAGCTCGGTCCATTCCTGTTTGCCGCTCAGCGGATGCAGCATGCGCGTGGTGTGCGTGCGCCACGTACCGAGATCGAAATCGTACTCGTGGCTGCCATCGGTATTCTTCACGACCGGCATATCGGCCGGATCGGCCCTGGTCTTGTCCGCGGTCAATTGCACTTCCCAGGTCTTGCCGCCGTCGGCCGAGTACGATTCTTCATAACGATGCGAGCTCGGCGTGATGTTGGACCAGACGCCGCGCACGAGTATCGAACGCCCGTCCAGCGTATCCGCTTGAAACAATTCGCCGCGACCATCCTTGAACGAGCCGATCAGGCCGCCGCCGAATGTGCCGGACTTGCTGTTGATGAAATTCTGACTCCATTGATGCGAGGTCGGGTTGTAGAGGAACAGCGAGAGACCTTCCCAATGTCCTTGCGGACCGTCGGTCTCGATCTCCTCCAGCAGCGCGCGCCCGCCCCAGACCTTGCGTATGTCGACGGTGCCGTTCAAGTCGATGAACTCGTTTGATCCGGCCAGCGGATGCACGCGACGCTTGATGTGCGTCTTCCACGTGCCGAAGTTGAAATCGAAATCATGCGCGCCGTCGCGCGCCGCCGCCGCGCTCGCCGGCGCATCCGCCGCGACAAGCGGATGAACCCACGCTGCCAAGGCGCAAGCCAATGCCATGCCGCCAGAAAGCCTTGCCAATTTCATTGCTGACTCCATATCAAGAGGCGAGAAACGCCGGGCCAGCGCTATCATTCGGTCGCGCGGGGCTTGCCTGAAGGGCCACGTCACGAAAGAATTGCTGGGCCACCTCGTGATCGCGTTACGTCTGCGTGAAACCGCTATTCGAAATCGAGCTGCAGCCGGCAGCGAAAGGCTCGCGCGAGGCCGGCAGCAATCTGCACCGTCAGCTGCGCGCGGCGATCCGCGACGGCAGGCTGCCCGCTGGCGCGAAGCTGCCGCCGACGCGCGACGCACGCAGTCTGTTCGGCGTTTCGCGCAACACCGCCGCGGAGGTCTACGATCGGCTGACGACCGAAGGCTACGTCGTCGCCCGCCGCGGTTCCGGCACGTTCGTCGCCACTGCGCTGCCCGCGACGCCGGCGCGCGCGCCTGCGCGCGGCGGCGCTGCCGCGCAACGTCTGAACGCGTTCTGGTTGCGCGCGGACGTGACCGCGGCGATGGGTTTCTGGCGTGACGCGCCCGCAGCGCCGGGACGCGGCAACCGCGCGATCGATTTGCGGCCGGCGCTGGTCGATTCGCGGCTGTTTCCGTTCGACGTGTTCCGCCGCGTCATGGCCAAGCGGCTGCGCACGCTGGAACGCAAGCCGGCGACGTACAAAAGCCCGCAGGGCAATCAGGGTCATTACCCGCTGCGCGAAGCGATCACGCGGCATATCGCACTGACGCGCGCAGTCGTTTGCGCTGCCGATGATGTGCTGGTTACGGCCGGCGCGCAGCAGGCATTCGACCTGCTCGCGCGGATCCTCGTCGTACCCGGGCAGACCGTCGTGGCTGTGGAAGATCCGGGTTATCCGCCGATGCGCGTGGCGTTCGCCGCCGCCGGCGCGAAGCTGGCTCCGGTCGCGGTCGACGAGCAAGGCCTGATCGTCGAGCAGCTGCCGGCGGATGCGGGCGTGATCTGCCTGTGTCCGTCGCACCAGTTCCCGACCGGCGTGACGATGTCGGCGCGGCGGCGCAAGGCGCTCGTCGGCTGGGCGCGCACGCATGATGCGGTGATCGTCGAGGACGATTACGACGGCGAATTCCGCTACGAAGAAAATCCGCTCGCGGCGCTGCGCACGCCTGAGGCAAGCGATGTGGTCTTCTATGTCGGTACGTTTTCCAAGTGCATGCTGCCGGCGCTGCGCCTCGGTTTCGTCGTCGCGCCGGAATGGGCGCTGCCGACGCTGATCGCTGCCAAGAATGCGCTCGACTGGCACTGCCCGATACCGCTGCAGATGGCCGTGGCGGCGTTCATCGCCGAGGGTCATCTGGCCCAGCACGTGCGCAAGATGCGCCACGTCTACCAGCAGCGGCGCAAGCTGCTGTTCGAGTCGTTGCGCACGGATTTCTCGCGCTGGCTGATGCCGATTCCGTCGACGTACGGCATGCACATCGGCGCGTATGCACGGGCGGCGCTGGATCTGGAACGGGTGGTCGAGAAACTGCTGCAGAGCGAAATCAAGGTCCACAGCTTCAGCCGCTACTGTCTCGGGCCGGCGACCGGAGCCGGACTGATTTTCGGATACGGCACGGCAGGACCCGCCGAGCTGAAGCAGGGTCTGGCGTGCCTGCGCGAGGCCCTGTCGGGCAGTTAGTGCACCGTCACCCAGTTCGACGCCGGCCGCGGCTGCGAGAACAGGAAACCCTGGCCGAACGTGCAGCCGAGTTCGATCAGGTGATCGCGTTGCTGCGTCGTCTCAATGCCTTCGGCAACGACTTCCATGCCGAGCGTGGCAGCGAGCGCGAGCACGGCGCGCACGACTGCGGCGCTGCCGCCGGCATCGCCGGGGCGCAGGTCGGCGACGAACGACTTGTCGATCTTCACTGTGTGCAGCGGGAAGCGGTGCAGATAGCTCAGCGATGAGTAACCGGTGCCGAAGTCGTCGAGCGCCGCGAACACGCCGGCGTGGCGCAGCGCTTCCAGTGTGGCGCGCGCCTGCTCCGGATTCTCGAACAGCGCGCCTTCGGTCATCTCCAGACGCACGCGGCCCGGTGGAATAGCATGCGCGGCAAGCATGTCGAGAATCTGGCGCGCGAGGTCCGGCGAGCGGAAATGCCGCGCAGAGACATTCATCGTGATGTAGCCGCCGTCCTTGAGCACGGCGGGCAGCGCGTGACAGGTCTTGTCGAACATCTGCCAGTCGATCTGTTCGGCGCTGCCGTTCTCCTCGGCGACGGCGAGGAAATCCGCCGGCAGCAGCAGCCCGCGTTCGGGGTGACGCCAGCGCAACAGCGCTTCGCAGCCGACGACGTGTGCGTCGGTCAGCCGCACGATCGACTGGAAATGCGGCTCGAATTCCGAGCGCAGCAGCGCGCGGCGCAGATCGCTTTCCAGATTGAGCAGATGCAGCGCGTCCTGATGCAGGCGTTCGTCGAAGACCTCGAAGCGCTGGCGGCCGCGCGCCTTGGCGCGGTACATGGCGACGTCCGCGTCGCGCAGCAGTTCCTCGGCGCTGCGATAGCGTTCATGGCTCAGTGCGATGCCGATGCTCGCCGAGGGAAACAGTTCCTTGCCGCCGATGTGCATCGGTTGCGACATCGAATCGATCACGCGCTGCGCGACGTGGAACGAGTCTTCCGGACTTTGAATGTGGTCGAGCAGGACCGCGAATTCGTCGCCGCCGAGGCGCGCGACGACATCCGGCGCGCGCACGCAGCCGCCGATGCGTTCGCCGGCCTGCTTGAGCATTTCGTCGCCGACCAGATGGCCGACGCTGTCGTTGACAACCTTGAAGCGGTCCAGATCGAGAAACAGCACGGCGAAACGGTGGCCCGAATCCTGGCGCTGGCGCGCCAGTGCGCGCGCCAGCGCATCGAGCAGGAACGTGCGGTTCGGCAAGCCGGTCAGCGCGTCGTGCAGGTTCTCGTACAACAACTGTTGCTCGACGCGTTCGCGTTCGCCGATCTGCGCGCGCAGTTCGTGCACGGCGTCGGCCAGTTCGCTGGTGCGGTCCTCGACGCGGCGCTCGAGCTCGGCCTTGGCCTGCTTGCGCGCGAGCGCGGTGAGGATGTGCTGGGCGACATAGCCGAGCAGGATGCGGTCCTCGTCGCTGAAATGCACCGACTCCTCATAGCTCTGCACGACGACGACGCCGCGCACGCCGCCGTCGGCGATCATCGGCACGCCGAGGAACTGCATCGCCGGCGTGCCGACGCCGGTATGCCCGGGCACCTTGAGGATCTCGCGCACTTCGCGCGACGGCCCCAGCACCGGTTCGCCATGGTGGATCAGCCCGAGCGTAAGGCTGCTGGCGAGCTTGGTCGTCGGGATCTCCTCGTTCGGATCGACGATGCCCGGGTCTTTTTCGTCGGCGTGATAGATGAAGCGCAGCGTCTGGCGCTCGGCGCTGTACAGCGCGATGAAGAAGTTCTTCGCATACATCAGTTCGCCGACGATCGCGTGCACGCGCCGCAGCATCTCGCTCATGTCGAGCTCGCCGCTGGCCAGGTCGGCGATCGCGTACAGCGCCGACTGCAGTTTTTCGCCGCGCTGGCGCTCGCGCACCTCGACGGTGAGTTCGCGCGTGCGCTCGGCCACGCGCTGTTCGAGTTCGGCATAGGCCTGCCGCCGCTGCAGCGCGGTGAGGATGTGCTGGGCGACGAAGCCGAGCAGGGCGCGGTCGTCCTCGCTGTAGCGTGCCGCCGCGTCGTAGCACTGCACCACGATCGCGCCGCGCACCTCGTGCTCGGTGACCATCGGCACGCCGAGCCAGTCGTTGCTTTCCGGGCCGAAATCGCCTTCGTCGAGCGCAATGCCGAATTCGTCGCGCAGCTTCCAGGTCGGTCCCATCGCCGAGCGGCCGCTGCGGATCACGGCCATGCTCAGGCTGCCGCCCATCCGTGCGGCGGGGACTTCCTCGTCCGGATCAATGATGCTGAAGTCGCGCGTGTCGGCGAAATAGATGAAACGCACCGTGTCGCGCTGCGGGTTGTACAGCACGATGAAGAAGTTCTCGGCATACATCAGTTCGCCGACTGCGGCGTGCAGCCGGCGCAGCATTTCGGACATTTCCAGGCCGCCGCTGGCCAGGTCCGCAATCTTGTACAGCGCGGCCTGCAGTTTTTCGCCGCGCTGCCGCTCGCGCACCTGTTCGGTGAGCTCGCGCGTGCGTTGCTCGACGCGCTGTTCGAGCTCGGCCTTGGCCTGCTTGCGCACGAGCGCGGTGAGGATGTGCTGCGCGACGTAGCTCAGCAACGTGCGGTCTTCGGCGTCGAACCGCACGGCCTCGTCGTAGCTCTGCACGCCAACAACACCACGCACCTTGGTGTCGGCGATCATCGGCACGCCGAGGAACGCCTTGGCCGGCGTGCCGACCGTGGTGCGCGCCGGCAACTGCAGCAACGCGTGCACCTCGGCGGAGGAACCCATGACCGGCTGGCCATGGCGGATCAGCGCAAGGGTAAGACTCTTGCTCATGCGCGCGGCGGGAATTTCATCGTCCGGGCGGTACATCCCCGGATCCTTTTCGTCGGCGAAATAGATGAAGCGCAGCGTGTCGCGCACATCGTCATGCAGGGCGATGAACAGGTTCTTCGCGTACATCAGCTCGGCGATCACGGCGTGGATGCGGCGCAGCATCTCGCCGACGTCGAGGTCGCTGCCGGCGAGATCCGCGATCGCGTACAGCGCACCCTGCAGCTTCTCGCCGCGCTGGCGTTCGCGTACTTCGTCGCGCAGTTCACGCGTGCGCTGCTCCACGCGCCGTTCCAGTTCCTCATGCGCCTGGCGCCGCACGACGGCGGTGAGAATGTGCTGGGCGACGAACGCGAGCAAGGCGCGGTCTTCCTCGGTGTAATGCGTCGTCTGGTCGTAGCTCTGCACCGCCACCGCGCCGCGCGCTTCACCATCGGCGAGCATCGGCACGCCGAGCCAGTCGGCGCTCTCCGGGCCGTATTGGCTGATGTCCGAGACCAGGCCGAATTGCTCGCGCAGCAGCGACGACGGACCCATCGCCGGCCGCGCGTGGCGGATCACCGCCAGTGTCAGGCTGTTGCCGATGCTGGCGGCGGGATATTCGTGATTCGGATCGACGCTGCGTTTGTCCTGCGTGTCGGCGAAATAGATGAAGCGCACGGTATCGCGTTCCGCGTTGTACAACGCGATCAGGAAATTCTCGGCGTACATCAGTTCGCCGACGACTTCGTGCAGATGGTGCAGCATCTCCGACGTGTCGAGTTCGCTGCTGCCGGCGACATCGGCGATGGTGTACAGCGCGCGTTGCAGGCGCGCGGCTTTCTCGAATCCCTCCATCGCCTGGCGCTGGCGGGTGAAGTGCAGGGTGCTGTCCAGGCGCGCGGCGACGAGTTCGAGGAAATCGAGCCAGCGTTTGTCATGTGTGGTCGGCAATCCCGCGTCGGCCCATTCCGTGAGAAGAAGCGCATGCCCGCCGCTGATGTCGAGCACGCTGGCGAGCAGATGCGCCGCACCGGAGCTCGCATGGGCCGGCGCGGCGATCGCGAACGCGCGCTCGATCAGCGCCGCTTCGACCTGGCTCGCTGCGATATCCGGATAGCTGGCGTATGCCGCGCCGGGGCGGCCAAACACATCGGTCTGCTTCCACACCAGACGCATGCCGCGGCAGCCGAAGCGGCTGACCTGCTGCAGTACCAGTTCGGCGATCTGTTCCGCGGTGTCGGCGCGCAGCAGCGCGGACACAAAGGTCGCCTGCGGCTCGGCGCCGATAGCGTCAAAGCCCTGGGTTTCCCTTGTCGGCTTGCGCCTCGCCATCGGCACACGCTGTGGCTGCGAACCCTCCGTAGCGGTCAACGCACATTACTGGTGCGCATGACCCGAGTGTAACCCCAACTGACGGTGATCTGTGCAAGTCCCGGACCAAGGCCGGCATTCAATCTGCGCGTGCGTAAGCGCCGTGCCAGCTGTGCTATATAAGGTCGCCAGATGACGCGGATCGCTACCAGATGCGAATACCTGACACGGCGCGCGCGCCTGACCAACCCGCGATGTCAGCGGCCTCGCGCCGCCGCGACTGATGAAGGCCCCTGAACAACTGCCGGCCGGTGCGGTGGCGCGCGAGGTCGAGCGCCATCGCGGCGCGCAGGTCGCGTGGCTGCGCGACGCGATCGCCGAGGAAATCCCGGTTGCATTCGTCTATAACGATCGCCCGCATGCCGTGATGATGGCCACGCCGGTGGACCTGGAGGATTTCGCACTCGGTTTTTCGCTGACCGAAGCGATCATCGGCGGCGTGGAAGAATGTGGAAAAGTGGAAATCGCGCAGGCGCTCGCCGGTATCGAACTGCGCATCGCGATTCCCGAGCCGCGTGCCGCCAGGCTCGAGGACCGGGTGCGCGAACTGACCGGGCGCACCGGTTGCGGCCTGTGCGGCGCGCAGACGCTAGAAGCGGCGGTACGCCATCCGCCGGCGGTCGCCGAGCCGGCAGCGATCGCTGAACGGGCGCTGCGGCGCGCGCTGTCCGACCTGCACGCGCGGCAGACGATCAACGTTGCGACGGGTGCGACGCATGCTGCGGCCTGGGCTACGCCGGCGGGCGAGATTGCGCTGTTGCGCGAAGACGTCGGCCGGCACAATGCGCTCGACAAGCTGATCGGCGCGATGGCGCGCGCCAAGGTCGAGGTGCGCGGCGGCTTTCTGCTCGTCACGAGCCGCGCCAGCTTCGAGATGGTCATGAAGGCGGCGACCGTTGGCATCGGCATCGTTGTCGCGATCTCCGCGCCGACCGCACTGGCGATCGCCCTGGCGGAGGAGGCCAACGTGACGCTGGTCGGCTTCGCGCGTGCGGATGGCCATTCGGTCTACGCGCATCCGCAGCGCATTGAAAATTCGGCGCCGGGCCAGAGTGCGTGAATACGGTTTGTCGCGCGGCGCTGGCAAGCCGCGTTGGCGCCGCCAGTTGTCGCGAGCGGCGCAGACATACGCGAGCAACACGTCGCGCCCGCTGCTACTGAGAGACCTCACGGCGCGGTATCATGACGTCGGGGCTGGATCGCCATCTGCGCGCCAGGCGAGGGCAAGGGATCGGACGTGGGGACTGTCAAGACGCTCGTTTGCGCCGCCGCGCTGTTTGCGGTATTGGCGATCAGTTCGATTATCAACTTCAGCAATCTCGGCGCATCGAGCCTGTTTAGCGACGAAGCGATCTACGCCGTGTCGGCCCATAACGCCGTGACCCACGGGCAGTGGTACCCGTCCGTCTACCAGCACGCGCCGTATTCGTGGAAACCGCCGCTCGCGGTATGGCCGGTCGCGGCTTCTTTTTCGATGTTCGGTGAAAGCGCTTTCTCGGACCGCGCACCGAGCGCGTTCCTCGGCGTTCTCGATGCCGGCATCCTGTTCGTCTGCGCGTCGTGGATGCTGGGTCCCGCTTACGGGTTTCTTGCAGCCATGTTGCTGGCGACCTCTCCGGCGTGGCTCGCCTGGCACGGCTGGCATGGGCCGCGTCAGGGTGTTACCGAGCCGCTGTTTTGCCTGTGCCTGATGGCGGCGCTGGTTTTCTATCAGAAGTATCGCGACGTGCGTGCACGCAAATGGTTGCTGGCCGCATGCGTTGCCGCGGCCTGCAGCGGTTTGTGCAAGGGCCTGGTTGGACCGGTCTTCCTGTTTTTTGCGACCGCTGCGAACGAGTGGTCGCGCCGGCGGGAGGAACGGGGCAAACAAGGTGCGGACAGCGGCCGCACCGTGTTGTCGGCATTGCAGGTTCCTGCGCTGCTGCTGCTTGGGGGAATTTCGCTGTATCTGCCGTGGGCGCTCGACAACGCGCTGCGCGACCCCGGTTTTTTGGCGCAGATGTATCGCGATGTCGTGGTGCGCCTTGTGCACGGTCTGGAACCGGCGCACGTTTCGGGTCCCCTGTTTTATCCGCAGCTGCTCGTCGATGCATTCGGTTGGCCAGGCCTGCTGGTAATGGCGGTGGGCCTGGCCGTTGCGTTGTTGCAGCCGCCGCAGAACGACCGCGCCCGCGCGCTCCGCTTGACGGCGCTGTGGGGGCTGATCGTGTTGGCGGTGGCGAGTTGCTCGGTTTCCAAGCTGCCCTGGTACGTGACCCCTGCGCTGCCGGCGCTTGCGGTGATGATTGCCGCAGGTACGCGCGCGCTCGTCGCGCGCATCGCCATCGATCGTCGCCTGGCGATGCTCGCAGTTGCCGCGATCGGGGTGACACTCGGGGACCGCGTCTGGGCCGCGTGGAATTCGACCCAGGTCGCGTACACGCCGCGAAAAATCCAGATGCAGGCGCTCGCGCAGGCGATCCGCCGCATGCCGGAGGCGCGTTTCTACAGCGACAATTTCGACAAGGCGCCCACGCCAAGCCTTGCTGGATGGAACATGTATTTCCGCGAGTGGAACGAATATTATCTGGAACAGATCGAATATCGCGTGCAGGCCATACCCGACCGCCTGCCCGCAGACGGCTGCGACGTCGTGCTCACGGATCGTGCCGAGGAATTGCTGCGGCGGCCCGGTTTTGCCGACGCGCAGGTAATCCCGATCACAAGGTATGACGAGCGCGAAGGTCACTTTGCCGTGCTCGATCGATGCAACGGCCGGATAGAAGCCGAATTGCGCGCCCTTTAGCCATTGGATATTGCCGTGCACCGGCAAGTGCGCTACACTTCAGTGCGTAAGGGGCCTCTTCGCGAGGCCTTTTTGTTAGCTCAAGGATTGAGCGCGTTGCCGATGTTTGGATGCGAGACAACGGCGGACTATGGAAAGGCCTTCGGGGCCTTTTTTTATTCCCGTCACTTTTGTATGCGTAATAGCGAACTGACCGAATTGCTGATGCCCGTCGTGGCGGATCTGGGACTCGAATGCCTCGGCGTCGAGTACAGCCCGTCGCACGGCAATTCCCTGGTGCGTGTCTACATCGATGCGCCGGACCGGGCGGTGACGGTGGACGACTGCGAAGCGGCAAGCCGGCAGATTTCGGCGACGCTCGACGTGAACGATCCGATCCAGGGTCGCTACACGCTGGAAGTGTCGTCGCCGGGGCTGGATCGGCCACTGTTCACGCCGGAGCAATTCGCGCGTTTCGTCGGTCAAAGCGCCAAGCTCGAGGTCAATCTGCCGATCAATGGCAGGCGCCGCTTTCAGGGACCGATTCGCGGTGTCGAAGGAACGACGATCGTGCTGGATCAGGATGGAGTGGAAGTGCGCATTGCGCACGACAACGTACACAAGGCCAAGCTGGTGCCGGATTTCGGCGAGCCGGCGGGCAAACCAGGCAAAGGCAAAAAGCCGAAGAAATAACAATGTCGTCGACCCGGTGCGCCGGAAGGACGATCGAACAGGCAAGTGAGACTGGAATCATGAGCAAAGAACTATTGTTGGTTGTTGACGCGGTCGCCAACGAAAAAGGCGTCGCCAAGAACGTGATCTTCGAAGCAATGGAAGCCGCGCTCGCCTCCGCGGCGAAGAAACGCTATACCAGCGAAGACGTGGCCACGCGTGTGGCCATCGACCAGCACAGCGGCGACTACGAAACGTTCCGGCGCTGGGAAGTCGTGGCCGATGACGTCGTGATGGAATCTCCGGACCGGCAGATCCGCATGATGGACGCGACCGAAACGCATCCGGACATCCAGGTCGGCGAATTCATCGAAGAGCCGATCGAGAATCCGGAATTCGGCCGCATCGCCGCGCAGGCCGCCAAACAGGTGATCGTGCAGCGCGTGCGCGAAGCCGAACGCGCACAGGTCGTCGAAGCGTACAAGGATCGCGTCGGCGAATTGCTGACCGGCGTCGTCAAGCGCGTCGAGCGCGGCAGCGTCTATCTGGACCTGGGCGGCAATGCCGAAGCGTACATCCCGCGCGACAAGGCGATTCCGCGCGAAGCCGTGCGCGCCGGCGACCGCATCCGCGGCTATCTGCACGAAGTGCGTCCGGAGCCGCGCGGCCCGCAGCTGTTCGTCTCGCGCACCGCGCCGGAATTCATGATCGAGCTGTTCAAGCTCGAGGTGCCGGAAGTCGGCCAGGGCCTGGTCGAGATCAAGGGCGCCGCGCGCGATCCGGGCGATCGCGCCAAGATCGCCGTGCTCGCGCACGACCACCGCACCGATCCGATCGGCGCGTGCAT
>Ga0105239_10006122_pt1 | contig 13999 bp, 13 predicted proteins | sample KBSC44metaG_FD_92761 | JGI IMG/M metagenome (GOLD analysis project Ga0105239, IMG submission 92761) | Corn rhizosphere microbial communities from Kellogg Biological Station, Michigan, USA - KBS C4-4 metaG | ecosystem: Host-associated > Plants > Roots > Rhizosphere > Soil | place: Michigan, USA... | reverse complement strand
CTTGTCGACGATGTAGGTGGCGAGTTCCGAGGCCTTGCCGCTGCCCACGTTCTTCGCCGAATGCTTCGCGCCGGCGGGAATGAACAAGGACTGGCCGGGCTGCAGCGTGATCGGAGCGCCTCCGTCGATCCGGTACTCCAGCGTGCCTTCCAGCACGTAGGCGATCTCCTCGCCGGGATGCGCATGCGCCGGCGCGGCCGTGCCGGGAGCGAAGTCGACGCGCGTCTGCACGGTCTTGCGTCCGGCGATGCTCAGGTCGTGCTCGAGCAGGTCGGTGCGCTGCAGTCCCGTGAACTGGGCGAGCGCGGGTTGCAGGGTCAGCGTGGCGCTGGCGATCAGTGCCGCGGCCGCGATGAGTCGGGTTGCATTCATGACGAGTCCTTTCGTGTTTCAGAGATGCGCCGACGAGCTCAGCGCGGGCAGGTGCTGGCCGAAACGCATCTCCAGGTCGCCACGCGTGCCGATGCCGCGGGCCATCAGCGCCTTCACCCGCGGCGCGGTGCCGGGCCAGGTGAACGCCTCGTAGAACAGCGCCTGCGAGGCCTGCAGGTCCGCCGCCTCGGGCAGCGCGCGGCGATTGATCGACTGTTTGGCGGCGCCGAGTGCCAGCTTCTCGAACGACGCCAGACGCAGCGCGAGCTTCACGACGGAGGCATCGAGCTCGGCATCGGGCAGTGCGCGGTTGATCCAGCCGTAGCGCTCGGCGGTGGCGGCGTCGAAGTCGTCGGCACCCAGCACGATCTCCAGCGCACGTGCGCGGCCCGCCAGCTGGGACAGCCGCTCCATCGAGCCGCCGCCGGGCACCAGGCCCACGCCCACTTCGGGCTGGCCGAAGATGGCGCGCTCCAGGCTCGCGAAGCGCATGTCGAAGCCGAGCGGAATCTCGCTCCCCATGCCGCGCGCACGGCCGCGGATCAGCCCGATGGTGACCACCGGCGCCTGCGCCAGGCGCAGGCTGATGTCGATCCATGAAGGCGGCGGCGTGCCGTCGGGGCGCGCCGGCGCGACGCTGGCGATGTCCCAGTGCGCGAGGAAGAAATCGGGGTCGGCGCTGTCGAACACCACCACCTTCAGTTCTTCGGAGGCTTCGATCGCTGCGGTGAGATCGTGCAGTTCCTGCAGGGTGCGATGGTCCACCAGGTTGACCGGCGGATGGTCGAACGTGACGCGCCAGATCGCGGGGCTCTCGCGGTGGATGCTCAATTGCTTGTGGTCGGGGGGCATGAGGTGCTCCTTGGTGATGTCGAGAACGAAGAAGCCTGCTCAGTCCTGCGGCTGCAGCGACTGCAGAAGCTCTTGCGTGTTCACGATGCTGTGCGCATACGTCGGCCCGTTCAGCTCATGCGCGGCGACCATCATTTCGCGCTTGAATGCAGCGGTCGCATCCTTCACCAGCGTCACGTGATAGCCCAGTTCCTGCGCATAACGTGCGGTGGTCTCCACGCAGGTGTTGGCCAGCAGGCCGACGACGATCACGTGCGAGATGCCGCGCTGCCTGAGCTGCAGGTCGAGGTCCGTATTCGCGAAGCCGCTGGCGGCCCAGTGCTCGTGCACGACGATGTCGTTGTCCTGGGGCGCGAAGTCGGGATGCCATTCGCCGCCCCAGCTGTCCTTGGCGAAGGTATGGCGCGCCATCAGCAGGCGCTGCGTCGGGCTCGGGTGGCACCAGCACTCGTAGTCACCGGGCTGCCAGCGACGGTGCGGCACGATGAGCTTCTGCATGCCGGCGCTGCGCACGGCGCCCTGGATCGCGCGCAGGTTATCCAGCAGCTTCACTTCCTCGGCGATCGACTTGATCGCCGGCCAGATCTTGCCGCCCTCGGAGAGGAAGTCGTTATAGGGGTCGATGAAGAGCAGCGCGGTTTTGCGCGGGTCATAGTGCACGGTGTCCATGGCGGGATTCCTCTTGTCTCGGATCGGCGAGCGGTGGCTCGTCGGTGCCAGGAATCTAGGCGCCGTTGACCTCGCGAAAAATGGCTCTGCGGCAGACGCGGTGTTGCAATGACCGAGACAGTCCGGCGCGCACCGGCGGCCGCGGATTGTGCTGAGAAATGAAACGCCGCGATCGACTCGGAGCGATTTATCCGCCGTGCCGCCTCTCTTATCGTGGCCGGACGATGACTCATCACCACTCGCCGATGCAAGGCCTGCCTCTGAGCATTCCGGTTGCCGACGGCAACGTTCACCAAGCGCTTCGCTTCGGCGACATGGTTGCCGGCGCACCGCTGGTCCTCCACCTGCATGGCGGCGCATTCGTCAGCGCGCCGCCTGCGGGGCATACGACGGTGGCGGCCCGGCTGCTCGTCGAGGCCGGCGCCTGCGTCGTGTCGCTGCACTATCCGTTGGCGCCTGCGCACCCTTTCCCCGCGGCGCTCGATGCGGCTTACGCATCGCTGCTGCACCTGCGCCGCGCATGCCCTGCCCCCCTCCTCGTCGCCGGCGAGGAGGCCGGTGGCAACCTCGCCGCCGGCGTGGCCCGCATGGCGCGCGATCGGCAGGAGCCTGCGCTCGCCGGGCAGATCCTCTGCTCCGCGCTGCTGTCACCGCTGCTGGCCACGCATTCGCAGCGGCGTGCAGAGCTCGGGTTTGCAGGCTCGGCGATGGAGCGGGGATGGCGCGTGTACGCCTCGCGGCCCTGCGACGGCAGCCATCCCTATGCGGCGCCTGCGCACGCCTTGCGTCTCGAGGGTCTTGCGCCCGCATGGCTGCTCACGGCTCGAGACGATCCCTTCCGCGACGAGGCTCGCGCCTATGCCAGGCGGCTCAGCAAGCATGGCATCAAGGCGACGCTCGTCTGCCTGCCGCCTCCCTCCCGTTTCCCAGCGGCCTATCAGGACGACGAAGCGGTTCGTGCCCCATGGATGGACCTGGCGCGCGAGTCGTTGCGCAGCTTCCTCGCCGCGGTCGTCCGAAGCTGACCCAGCACCACCAGGGAGATCCACATGCTCGCCTTCTTCTTCAGAAAGTCCTCGCGGCGTAATATTCCCGCCTCGATGCCTCCAGCATGAAACGATGGACAAGCTCAGCGCGATGAAGGCCTTCGTGCGGGTCGTCGAAAGCGGCACCTTCACGAAGGCGAGCGAATCTCTCGGCGTGCCCAAGGCACAGGTCACGCGGCTCGTGCAGTCGCTCGAGCAGGATCTGAAGACGCTGTTGCTGAACCGCACCACACGGCGCGTCGTCACCACGGCCGATGGCGCGGCGTACTACGAGCGCGCGGCGCGGGTGCTGGATGACGTCGAGGAGCTGGAGTCGAACATGTCGTCGGCCAAGCTCCAGCCGCGGGGCAAGCTGCGCATCGACGTGTCGCCGCCCGTTGCCAACCAGATCATCATTCCGTCGCTCGCCGACTTCTGCGAGAGGTACCCGGACATCCAGATCGACATCGGCGTGGGCGAGCGACCCGTGGACCTGGTGGGCGAGAGCGTGGACTGCGTGGTGCGGGCCGGCGCCGTGAGCGACCCGTCGCTGGTGGCCCGTCGACTCGGCGAGGTTCGCCGCGTGTTCTGCGCGTCGCCTGCCTACCTGAAACGCTGCGGCACACCGCAGCATCCGACGGAACTGGAAGACGAGCCGCATCGCGTCATCCGCTATTTCACCTATGGCGGCGGGCGCCTGGGCTACGCGCTCGAGCGCGACGGCGAGCAGTACGAGTTCAATCCGCACTCGACCATCGCAGTGAACGATTCGAGCGCGATGGTGGCCGCCGGTCTGGCGGGTCTGGGCATTGCCCGCAGCAACAGCGTCGTCGCGGGGCCCTATCTCGAATCCGGCCGGCTCAAGCTCGTGCTGCCTGATTGGAATGCGGGCTCGATCCCGCTCCACGCGGTGTACCCGCCGAACCGCCACGTCAGCGCCAAGCTGCGCGTGTTCATCGATTGGGTCGCAGACGTCTGCGCCAAATCGCTCGCATCGCCGCACTGACTGCGACCATCAGGCCAGATAACCCGACACGCCGTCCCACAGCAGCTTCATCGCGGTGACCACCAGCAAGCCGTAACAAGCCCTGTACATCTGGCGCTGGTCGAGCTTGGCATGCAGGCGCCAGCCCAGCCAGACGCCAGTGGGAATGGCAGGCAGGCAGATCGCCATCAAGATCCAGACAGCGCCCGTCGGCCTCGCCAGAGCCAACCATGGCGCCGCCTTGATGAGATTGCCCACCGTGAAGAACAGGCTGGTGTGGATGGCTTCCAGTAGCGCAAGCTGAACAGATCCATCGCGACGAACAGGGGCGCAAGCAGACCGCCCGCCGTCACCGGATCCATCACGACCGAGAGCAGCGGAATACCGACGATGGCAAAGCCGCCGCCGAAGGCGCCTTTCATGAAGCAGATCAGGAAGACACCCGCGAGGGTGACGAGGATGGTGGTGGTCGTCAGTTCCATGGTGCCCGTTCCCTCAGGCCTGGTTGCGTGCCTGGTGGCGGATCGACCGGTACGCGAACTGGACGGTCATCGGACGGATCCCGCCATCCCAATGACCGTGGCGATGCCCGTAGCCCCCGGTCGCAGATTCCGCGTCGGCCGAGCGGCGCGCCTGGGTGGCGAGCCTCAGGGTCTGCGGCGGCTGACCGAAGATGCGCAGGAAGGCGCGTCTCATCCGCTCCGGATCGGCAAAGCCGGTCTCGTGCGCGATGCGCTCGATCGTCAATGTGCCGTCCTCGACCAGCAGGCGCGCCGTCTCCGCGCGCAGCTGCTCGACGGTGCGTGCCGGTGACTGGCCGGTGCTCTCACGAAACTCGCGGCTGAAATGGCGCGGGCTCATGTGAACCGCCCGGGCCAATGTCTGCACGGACAGTTCCTCGTGCAGGTGATCCCTGGCGTAAGTCAAGGCCGCCCCGATGCGGTCCGATCTCGATTCGAGCTCGGACAGCTTCGAGAACTGCGAGTGCTCGCCGGCCCGGCGACGGTGAACCAAAAGCGACTTCGCGACCTTGCGCGACAGGTCGCTGCCGAGGTCTTCCTCGACGAGCGCCAGCGCGAGGTCGACGCCCGCGGTCATGCCGGCTGACGTCCACACCGCCCCGTCGCGCACGAAGAGACGGTCCTCTTCGACGTGGATCGACGGAAAGCGCCGCTGCAATTCGTCGGCGAGGTGCCAGTGCGTCGTCGCCCGCCGGCGATGCAGGAGGCCTGCGTCGGCAAGAATGAAGGTGCCGGCGCCCATCGTCGCGATGCGCCGCGCGTGCTCCATCGCGCGTTCGATCAGGCGCAGCAGCCCGGGCGAAGAGGGCTGAATGGCGGTCGTCCCGGCCACCATCAACGTGTCGTATGCACAGGGGTCGAGCGCGATCGTCTGCACGACCGTTCCCACCGAGCTCGTCACCGGTCCGCCCCTTTCCGAGACCATGTCGATCTGGTAGAGCGGCGCCGGCCGGCAGGCATTGGCCGTCTCGAAGACCGAGGCGGCCGCCAGGTCGAGCAGATGGAAGCCCGGGCAGACCACGAGCCCGATCCGCGGCATTCGTGTGGTCGAAGGACCGGGCGGCTCGAGTTGCGGGGCGACGCCTGTGGCGGGTGTGTGCGACATGATGGATGCAATGTGAAGACCTGCATCGATCATCGGGTCCGTCGGGTATCCGGGCCAGTTAATGCGCATCAAGCGTTGAAGCGCCGGGCACGCCCGATGCGTTAGCACGGATTAATACGCTGCCGTCCGCCCTTGTTCGGCGCCGACCCGTTGGCTATATTGTGGCTACTGTGCAACAAGGATCGCCATGTCGTCGGGCTGCATGATCAACGACACCGCGGCTGACGCGGGCGAGGAAGTCTTCCGGTTCGGACCGTTCGCGCTGTGCCCGGGACGACGCCTGCTCGCGCAAGGCGATACCCCTGTTCTTCTCGGCAGCCGCGCGTTCGACATCCTGCTGCTGCTGCTCGAACGAGCGGGCACCTTCGTCTCCAACACCGAGATCTTCGCGCGAGTCTGGCCGACCACCGTGGTCGTCGAGGGCAACTTGCGCGTGCACCTGACCGCCCTGCGCAAGGCGCTCGGCGATGGGCGCGACGGGCGTCGCTACATCGTCAACGTTCCCAATCGCGGCTACAGCTTCATCGCTCCGGTGTCGCGCGGCCGCGGCGACACATTGACGGCAGTCGATGCCGATGCGGCCCAGGCGACACCGGGCTTGATCGTCCCGCTGCATCGCATCGTCGGCCGCGACGCGGCCATCGAGGCGTTGAACCGCAAGGTTCGCCGGCATCGCCTCGTGACGGTCGTCGGCGCAGGCGGCATCGGGAAGACGACCCTCGCGGTATCGGTCGCCGCCGCCGTGCCCATGGAGCCCACGCCCTGGACCGGCGTCCATTTCGTCGACCTCGCTCTGCTTTCCGACGGGCAGTTGGTGCCCGGCGCGCTGGCGTCGGTACTCGGGCTGAGGGTCGCGGTGCACGACGCGCTGTGCAACATCCTCGCGTTCCTCCACGACAAGTCGCTGCTCCTGCTTTTCGACAACTGCGAGCACGTGCTCGAAGACGTCGCCGCGCTGGCCGAAGCCGTCCTGCGGGCGGCGCCCGGCGTGCACATCCTGGCGACGAGCCGCGAGGCGTTGAAGGCCGACGGCGAACGCATCCAGCAAGTGCAGCCGCTCGAGCTGCCGGCCACCGGCAAGGGCATCACAGCGGCGGATGCGATGCGCTTCGGTGCGGTCGAGCTGTTCGTGGACTGCGCGACGGCATCGCTCGACAGCTATGCATTCCGCGATGACGACGTGGAAGCCGTGGTCCACATCTGTCGCCGGCTCGACGGCATTCCGCTCGCGATCGAGCTGGCGGCCAGCCATGTGGCTTCGCTGGGCGTGCGCGGCATCGATGCGGCGCTCAGCAGAAGCCTGATCCAGGCCCGGCCGGGCCGGCGCACGGCCGTCCCGCGCCACCGGACGATGCGGGCGATGGTCGATTGGAGCTACGGGCTGCTGTCGCCCCACGAGCGCAGCGTGCTGCTGAAGATCTCGATGTTCTGCGGCAGCTTCACGCTCGAGTCCGCCGGCGCGGTCGCGAGCGACTCCTCGTCGGAGCGCGCCGAGGTTTTCGACGCGGTGAGCGAGCTGGTCGCGAAGTCGCTGGTGTCGGTGGACGTGAGCAGCGACCCGGCGTACTTCCGGCTGCTCGAGACTACGCGCTGCTACGCCACGCGCCGGCTCGGCGAAAGCGGAGAGCTGCCCGGCATGCAGCGCCGGCATGCCGAACATGTGCTCGAGCTGCTGCGTGAATCGGAACAGGCCTGGCGCGAAGCCGAGACCGGCGCATGGCGGCGCCGGTACGGGCGGCATGTCGACGACGTGCGGACTGCCCTGGACTGGGCGATGTCGGCGGATGGCGACGTCGAGCTCGGCATCGCGCTCACCGTGCGATCCGCCTTGCTGCTGTTTCAGCTGTCCCGGGCCGACGAGTCGATGCTCAGGGTGGACGTGGCGACACAAGTGCTCGCGCGCCTCGCAAGCGTCGATCCGCAATTCGAATTCGAGCTGCGCATCATCCGCGGATTCCTGCTGACCCACACGCGCGGCGATCTCGAGGGAATGCAACGCTCGCTCGACCGCGCGTTCGCGATCGCCGAGGAGCGAGGCGATCCTCGCCAGCTCGCGCTGGCGTGCAGTGCCAGCTGGGTGGGCGCCTTCATGCGCGGCGACACGCATGCGATGCTGGAGTTTGCGAAGCGCGTCGAGACCCTCACGGCCGACGACAACGACCCGCCGACCGTGACCCTCTACGACAGGATGAAGGCGCAGGCGCTGCATGCCCTCGGGGAGCAGCGCGGCGCCCGGATGCACGCGGAGCGGGCCTTGGCGGCGCCCGCTGGCGCGAGGCCGCCGTTTCTCAGTGGCGCATGGGTCGACCACGGCGTGACCATGGCGATGCTGCTGGCCCGTGTCCTCTGGCTGCAGGGCTTGCCCGAGCAAGCCGAGGAAGCTGCGGCAAAGGCCTTGGCGCGAGCCAGTCGCGACGGCGAGAGCGTCGCGCTCGCCTATGTCCTGGCACTCGCCGCCTGCCCTCTGGCGATATGGACCGGGCGCCTGGACCTGGCGCGTCAACGCGTCTCGCTGCTGTCGCGCCACACGCTGGAGCATTCGCTCGCTGCTTGGCGTGGTTTTGCGATCGCCTTCGAATCGCTGCTGGACTGGCATGAGAACGGTCGTCGGGGCCAACCCGTCTTGCCCGCCGGGTTCGAGATGCGCAAGCATCCCCACCATCTGGCCGAACTGCTGGCCACGCTGCATCCGGCCTGGGCGGACGAGAGCACGATTCAGCGCGGTGCGGCGGGCGATGCCGGCTGGTGCCAGGCCGAATTGCTGCGAGTGCGCGCCGAGCGAGCCCGCACCGAAGGCTCCGAAGCGATGGCCGAAGCCTTGTTCGCCGAGTCGCTCGAGCGGGCGCGCCACGACGGCGCCGTCTCCTGGGAGCTGCGAACGTCGACGAGCCTCGCGCGTCTGCGCATGGAGCAAGGGCGGCAGCAGGAGGCGGTCGATCTGCTGGCGTCGGTGCTGGACTCGCTAACTGAAGGGCATTCCACGGCGGATGTCCAGGAGGCAAAAGCATTGCATGACGCGTTCGCGCGCCTCATCGCGTTGCCGCATCGCGCTGCCCTCCTGCAGCCGGCGGCGTTGGTCAAGGAAGCGAAGACGATCTGAGTCGCAGGCATTCTTGTCCGAACCGGAAAGAGGCTTTGTGTCGAACCGTCTTGTTGCCGGTGAGGCGGCTTTCTAGACTCGCTTCACGGTGGCAACAACGGTCGCGCAGACCGTGGGAGTCCGCCGCATCAACGCCACGTCCCCTTTCTCCCGTCGGTGCGTCGGCGACTCGCTTCTCGCTCTTACCCCATTGGAGAATCACCATGCATCCCTTACGCAAACTACGTGAATCCGGTAGCACTACAGCCGCCCAGGTGGGCGCGCTGCTGGCCGAAAACGTCGTATTCAACAGCCCGTTCCTGGTACGGTCGATCGAGGGACGTGAACCCGTCGCGGCGATCTTTTCCCAGTCGAGCTCTACGCGTGGCAGCGGCACCTACACAGCCGAGTTCAAGCTCGATGACCGCACCACCTTCTTGCGCTGGGAGGGGACCATCGAGGGCCGCAAGCTCGAGAGCTTCGAGGTCATCGTGGACAACGAGCAAGGCCTGATCGTGGAGCGCACGATTGCGCTGCGGCCGTATCCGGCGGTGAAACTGTTCCGCGACGCGATGTATGCATCGCTCAAGGACAAGCTGCCACCCGATGTCTGGGACTACCCGACGCCGTAGTGTGACCCCCACGAACGGTTCAGCTCGTGACCCGAAGGCGGCTCCGGCGCGGACTCGTGCCGGAGCCGCCTTGACCGTGCCGGCACTCCTGTGGGCCGTCGTTCACGTGCGTACGATGGCATCGCCCTCGGCAACGCCAGGCTCCCGGGGGAAGAGTTCGAGGCGCAAGCCCGTCGCCGCCGCAAGACCCTGCGCGCGCGACAACCCCGGATCTGATTCGGCCAACAGCGCGATGACTCGATCGATCGACTCGCCGATCGCCGGCGCCGGGATCGCTTCGGGCCGCTCGAGCCGCTGCCGCAAATGCATCCCGATCTGCACCAGCACGGTCTCGATGGCCGCGCGCACTTCCGGCTGCGCCGCGAGGCCGGCCTGCCGCAGATCCAGGATGTTGGCGCCCATTCGCATGTCGTCCAATGCGCGCGCCGAGTGCGCGCGCAGCACCTCGCTTGCGACTGCCGCGCGCGGCAGCAGCAGGCCGATGCGGTCCAGCATGAGGCGCGGTCCATGCCGCGCGCGACAGGCCGCGTTTGCCTTCCGCGATGGCCGCAAGGTCGCGCCATGCGGCGCGCAACACCCGGCGCACGCTGGTCTCCGCACTGACGACACGGACCAGCGACGCGACGACGAGCGCAACGCTGCTTCCCATCACCGCTGCCACGGCGGTTGCGGCGAAGCTCCCGAAGTCCGGGTTCTGCACGGACTGGATGGACAGCAGCGGCAACAGGATGAGCATGAATCCCTGCGCCGGCAGGCCCCATGCCGGCGTTGCGAGGCAGACCGCGGTGATGAAGAAGACCGGAGCCAGCGCCGCGGCGAGCGCCACAGGTCCGTCGACCGCCGAAAGCGCGCCGAACGCATAGAGCGCGGCGACGGGCACGGCCAACACGCTGGCAGCCACCAGCACTCGCAGGGCGGGACGCGGATCGTCGAGGGACGCGGTCAGTGCACTGCTCGCGGCGGCAATGCCGATGGCCGCGCCTCCCTGGTCCCAGCCGAGGACCCAGCACAGCGTACCGGCGGCAACCACTGCGAGCGCCACGGCAAAGGCCGCGAAGCCGGCCATGCCATGATCCAGGTGCAAGGGGACGCCCGCAGGCCCGGCAATCAATCGATCGGCATCGTCAGCGGGATCGCTCTTGCCTTGCTCGAGGCGACGCAGCAGCGCGAGGCATTCGGTCCAGGCTTCCAGCAGCTCGGCAAGCCGCCGCATCGCGCCCGTCGCGAGCAGCCGGGCAGGCTCCCACCCCGGCGGCTCCGCATCGAGCAGGGCCATACCCGACACACCCAGGCGGGCGCCATCCGCCTGCATCAGCGGCTGCTCGAGCTCCAGCCGCACGGTCTCGAGGTGCGCGCCGATGCGCGCGGCCAGGCGCGCATCGGCGCGCCCGATACCGGCGAGGCGAGCTTCCACGCCCGCCAACAGTGGCAGGATCGCGAGCAGCCGCGCTTCGAGCGCGCCGATCGCCAGGATGTCGCGCGTGGTGAAGCCGGGCTCGAAGCGCAGGTGTACGGTCAGATTGCGCATCTCGGCCACGGCGGCGCCCAGACGCTCGCGCGAGCGCCGCTCCACCTCGGCGACCGGATGCAGCGACAGGCCTTTCATCATCCAGGCCTTCGCGGCGTCGACGGTGGCCCGCACGTTGACGACGAGCAATGGCCTGATGCTGCGCGGCACGAACACCGAGTGCACGCTCATCGACAACAGTGCGCCGAGCCCGATCTCCTCGGCGCGCCACAAGGCGATGTCGAAGGCGGACGCGGGACTGTTGGCCACCGGTAAACCGATCAACGGCAGGGTGTACGCGCCGAGCAGGAACACATAGCTGCGCGGGGTGCGGTCGAGCAGCGAGACGTAGACCAGCAGCCCGACCCACGCCGCGATACCGGCGATGAGCAGCGCCGGCGCGGAACTGCAGGCGGGGATGACGAGCAGTGTGCCCACCGCGCCCAGCAGCGTGCCGAAGGCTCGATAGACGGAGCGGCTGATGACTGCTCCGGCCGCGCCCCCGACCTGCTGGCTCGTCAGGAAGACGGTCAGTGCCGCCCATCCCGGATTGGGCAGGTTGAACGAGAGCGCAACGAGCATGGCCACGATGGCGGCCGCCGTGGTCTTGAGCGCGAAGGCGACACTGCGGGAATTGAAGACGTTCATGGCGAAAGGCCCGCCGCAGCGTTGCTTGGCGTTCGGGCAAAACCCCTTCAGTTCGGCAGCATCGTGGCTTCGAACCGCGGACCGCGCGGCGCGTATGCCGCCGCGGCGGCGGGCCTGGGCCGCACGAGCCCTCGCGTGAGCCCGATCGAAGCGGCATGCGTGCGCGATGTCGCAGCCAGCTTGCTCAAGATGGCGGCCACATGCGTCTTCACCGTGGCCGGTTCGATGTGGAGCTCGCGCGCGATCACCTTGTTTCTTTGACCGTCCGCCAGCAGCTGCAGCACGTCGGTTTCGCGCGCCGTCAGCGACGGACGCATCAGGCTGTCCGCCATGCGCTCGGCGACCGAGCGGCCGAGGTAGCGCTGGCCCTGGGCCAGCGCCGTCACGGCCTCGACGAGCTCGCTCAGAGGCCCTCCGAGAAGAAGATAGCCGTGCACGCCCGCGTCGACGGCACGCCGGATATCGACCTCGCTGTCGCTGGAAGTCAGGACCAGGATGCTGGCCCTCGCCGGCGAAGCATCGATCCATTGCAGGGCGAGCTTGTAGTCGGCAACGATCACGGCTGTCGTGCCCGTGCGCGGTGCCGCTGCCTCTTCCAGCACATCGAAGATCGCGTGCTCGCGCAAGGCGGCGATGATCCCCGCACGCACGACGGGATCGCGATGCAGCGGCAGCACATCGAAGCGCCCGGCATCTGTGGAACGGTCGGTGGAACTCATGCAGAGACTTCCGGTGCAGTGGTCGATAGTCCCAAGATAGACGCTGGCCCTCGGCCTGCGAGGACGAACGCCCCACCTTTCACGCCAAACGTCGAAGGATCTCGCCCTGCCCGCTCATGTTGTCTCGAAAGCGGCGCAGAACGCGCTCAAGCACGCGGGCGCCGGCCTCGTGACAGTGCGGCTCGATCGCGATGACGCCGGGCTGCAGCTGCGCATCGACGACGACGGCGAGTGCGCCGCGCACGACGTGATCCAGCATGCCCGCGAGCGCGGCGGGCTGCGCGCGATGCGCGAGCGCGCCGAGCGCTGCGGCGGTGGCCTCGTCATCGAGCCGCGCATGCCGTCTGGAACACGCGTCGAAGCTCGGCTACTTCTCAAGGAGGCATCAGCATGAACGAACGAAGCCATCCCCCTCTGCGCGTGATGCTGGCCGACGATCACGCGATCTTCCGCCACGGCGTACGCGCCGTGCTCGAACAAACGGGCGGCATCGACGTCATCGCCGAGTGCGGCGACAGCGAAAGCGCGGTCGCGCAGTACCTCGCACTGCGGCCGGATGTGCTGCTGCTCGATCTGCGCATGCCGCGGCTCGACGGCCTTGACGTGGTACGGCGCGTGCTCCAGGCGGACCAGGCCGCGCGCATCCTCATCATGACGACCTTCAGCACCGACCAGGACATCGGCCACGCGCTGCGCGCCGGCGCCAAAGGCTATCTGCTGAAGGATGCGGCTGCCGAAGCGTTGTGCCGCGCGATCGTGCGTGTGGCCAACGGAGGCATGGTCATCGCCCCCGACATCGCCGCGCAGTACGTGCAGATCACGACACGCGCGGATCTATCGCCGCGCGAACTGCAGATCCTGCGCATGCTCGGCGGCGGCAAGCCGAACAAGGAGATCGCGCGCGACCTGTCGCTGGAACTGAGCACGGTGAAGGGCCACGTGAAGGCGGTGCTCGACAAGCTGGGCGTGCGCAACCGCACCGAGGCAGTGGCCGAGGCCGTGCGGCGCGGGATCGTGCATCACTGATTCACTTTTCCTCGGCATCGGCCCAGCCCCCGCCGAGCGCGAGGAACAGGTTCACCTGGTCGGTCGCCACGCGGCTCTCCGTGGCCACCAGGTTCTGCTCGACCTGGGCCAGCGTCCGCAGCGCATCGAGCACCGGCAAGTAGCCGATCCGGCCCGCTTCGAACTGACGCTGGGTGTCTCGCGCCGCATTTCGTGCCTGCGTGCGGGCGGACTGCAGGATCTCCTGCCGCTCCAGATCGCGGGCATGGACCTCCAGCGCGCTCTCAGTCTCCTTCAATGCGCCAAGGACGACGCCATCGAAGCGTGCGAGCGCCGCCGCGCGGTCCGCTTCGGCACCGCGGATGCGGGCCTGCACCCGCGTCCGGTCCGGGAACTCCCAGCTGATCAGCGGACCCAGCGAGAACTTGAAGCTGTCGCTGCGGAACGCGTACTGGTCCGTGCCGACGGACGCGATCGACGCGCCCAGCGAGACCTTCGGATAGAGATCGGCGGTCACGACACCGATGCGGTCCGACGCCGACAGCACGTCGAACTCGGCGCGCCGGATATCCGGCCGGCGCTTCAGCAGGCTCGCACCGTCGCCGACCGGCAGAGGTTTCGCCAGCTGCGGCTGCTGCTCGCATGCGCCCAACGCGGGCGGCAGCTCGCGAGGCGCGCGGCCAGTGAGCGCCGCCAGCCGAACCATCGCGACGCGCTGTTGCGCCTCGAGTGGCGGGATCGACGCGCGCACCTGCTCCTGCTGCGTCGACGAGCGCTCGACGTCCACCGGCGTGCCGCGTCCAAGGCTCGCCAGGCGCTGCGTCAGCTCGGTGCTGCGCGACTGCAGGTCGACCTGGTTGCGCGCCACGACGATCTCGTG